>VFSW01005859.1_pt1 | contig 18127 bp, 12 predicted proteins | sample 5358111 | NCBI WGS metagenome assembly VFSW01 (sample SAMN11554181, study PRJNA540505) | mine drainage metagenome | isolation source: sediment from site ElyBrook_90M | place: USA: Ely Copper Mine, Vershire, VT | collected 2017
GCAAAGTCGCACCGACCAGGGTCCAGGTAACGCCCCCGTCCAGACTCCGGCAGAGGGTACCGGACGCGCCCCCGAGATAGACCGTGTTGCGGTTGCGAGGATCTACGGCCAGCGAAAAAACGTAACTGGACTTCTGGCCTAGCAGTGTGAAACTTGTCCCGGAATCAATGCTTTTGTAAATGCCCTGCGATGTCGCGACATAGACGGCGCCTGAAGTATTCGGATCAGCCTTAACGTCGAGGATTGATTGATTGGTGAGACCGGTATTGGTCCATGTCGCACCATCATCCGTACTTCTAAAGAACCCTCCAAGCAAAGCACCGCTGTATACCTCTCCGGTCGTGGATGGATCGAAGGCGATGCCACGCATGAAGAGCGACATTCCGGAGTTGGATATCTGCCATGGACTTACACCGTCGGGGCTGACGAAGACGCCACTGCCGACTGTACCCGCAAAGAGTTGCGCGGGAGCACTGGGGTCGTCGGTGAGGACTAACGAGCCAGTCTTTGCCAAATTAGTCGAGTATGGCGTCCAAGTCGCTCCACTATTTATCGACTTGAAGATTCCCTGGCCGTCGATTGCGGCATAAATCGTTCCTTCGATGGCGGCGCTGACGACAAGGTGCGAAACCGTTCCTGATGGAAGCGTCCCACCAGTAGCCGCCCAGGTGTCGCCACGATTGGTTGAAACATAGACGCCTGTAGTTGTGCCCGCATAGATGGTGGCCGGTGTAAGCGGATCAATACCCACACAGAACACATAGGGATTGGTTAGACCATTGATCTTTTGTGTCCACGCTGCGGCGGCTGAGTCGCTGCGGTAAACACCTGATCCTGCAGTCGCCATATACACAATCCACGGCTCGGAGGGATCTACGTTTACGTTCACGACGATGAGACTGGTGTCTGATTGTGCCTGTGTCCAATTGGTTCCCGAGTTGTCCGTGAGGTAGAGTTGCCCCCCACTCGCCACTGCGTAAATGCGATTGTCGTATAGCGGTGAGACTTTGATTTGCGATATAGATTGGTCCGTCGGAAGGCCGGAGTTGAGCAGGGTGTAGGTCACTCCGTAGTCAAGAGTTTGGTAGAGACCACCACCGGCCGAACCGATGTATGCGACTTGCGGAAGGACCGGATCGACGGCCACGCTTTGCACTGAAGGGATGGCAACTCCGGTCGCTTGCTGCCAGCCCTTGCCGGCATCACGACTGAGGTAGAGACCTGTAGTGGTGCCCGCGTAGAGCACGGGGGCAGATCCGCCTGACTTGGATAAGGCATAGACCTGGGTCGGAATCAGGCCGCTTGAGGATGACCATGTGGTCCCATTATCTGTGCTGCGCCATAGTCCGTACTTCTCGGTTCCGGCAAGTAGATGGCCGCTCTGCAATGGGTCTGCGGCTACTGTGAAGGTCGGAAGTTTGAAGTTTGAAGAGAGTGTCCAGGAGTCGGTAGTCCCGCCCGGCTCATTCCATATACCGAGGTCGCTGCCTGAATAAACGTTAGACGACCCGTTGGCGAGCGTTGTCGCGATGCCGCCGATAAAACTGTTCTGCATACCTTTCTGGGCGTTGAACCATGTAGCGCCATTATTCGTGCTCGCTACAAGGGATCCGTCGATGTCGGCGGCGTAAACGACGAAGCCTACATCGTCTGATGCGAGGACGTCCGTCGGTGTGCTGCGCTGTCGATACCAGGTCGTACCGTCATCAGGAGAGATGAATGTGCCGCTCTGCGCGGCTGCGAAAAGAACGCCGTTGGAGGTCGGATGAGGAAGTATTTGATACAGAGTTTCTGCGACCAGATTCGACGTGATATTGATCCAGGTTGTCGAGCCATGGGGAAGTTTGTACAAGTAGCTATCAGGGCTGGCCGCGTAAAGAGTGCCGTTAGGCCCGAAGTTCATCGCAGCAATTGTGACGGTCTGCATGCCGCTGATGAATTGGGTCCAGGTGAGTCCACCATCGAGGCTGCGAAAGACGCCCCCGGATGCGGCACCGAGGTAAGCGGTGCCGGTGCTACTTGGATCAATTGCGAGACTGCGCACTACCACTCCACTCAGGCCTGTGGTGATTTGCGACCAGGTAGCACCGCCGTCAGCACTTCGAAAAAGGTGAGTACCAGCACTTGCCAGCAGCGTCTCCGGAGAGCCGCTCTGAATTGCGATTGCCTGCACCGTGAGTTGCGTGAGTCCACTGTTCATCGCAGACCAGGTGAGACCACCATCTTTGGTCTCATAGATTCCGCTGCCCAGTGTTCCTACAAAGCCCTCGCCTTGATTCAAGGTACTCATCGCGACGGCGAAAACGGTGTTGGTGCTGAAGGGTGCGGAGACGTGGCTCCAGGACGAACCGCGATTCGTAGTCTGGTAGAGGCCGCCGAAATAAGTTCCCGCAAACATATTGGATGGATTGAATGGATCGCGCGTCAGGGCATAGACGGTGGCCGACGTTGGACCTACCGGAATCCACGAAGTTTGACTCTGCGCATGGGCCGCATTGATGAAGCTGCACAAGCTCACGACGATTGCGGACAGGAGCGAGAGTATCGCAGCCTCGTCCTTTAGCAGAGCTAGTGGGTGCCTGAGAAGTCTCATTTACGTTGCGTTAACCGGACGGCAAGCTCGCCGGGAATTGATGGTTCATGAAAGTGTCCGAGGAATTCAGATCCCTCAACAGCAACGAGGTCGCGCTCGTCATGGATCGTGTCGTCCATGTAGTGAAGCAGGAGTGCAAGCACAATCCCGAACAGCAGACCCATCGGGATGGAGATGGCCATGATCAACATTTTCTTCGGCGAGACAGGCTCGAATGGTTCACTGGGTGGGCTTACGACGGATACGTTCTGCAGATGGGTGTCATCTAACTCTGCGTGAAGGTTGGCCTCGCGATCACGTTTGGCAAAGTCAATGTAGCTGTCCTCAACCAGCTTGAGTTCGCGATCGACGTCGGTCAGCTTTTGCTCTCCTTCGTTCAGTGCGACCAACTGCCGTCCAGTTGCTCGGATCGGGCCCTGCAGGGCCTTCTGTTCAGCTTGCAAGCCCGCGAGCGTTACGTCATTCGTAGCCGTACTCTGCACGAATTGCTGCTTCACAGGATTGGACGTATCGACCACAGATCCCAAAACTGTAGGTGAGGACTGCTTCAATTTGTCTTCAATCGAGGCAATCTCATCGTCGACGCGTGTGAGTGGCTCGGCAGTGGGCTGATATTTTCCGGCCAGTTTGACACGCTCTACCTGCAACTCGGACAGCCGATCCATGTAGGCACGAACTTCTGGGGTCAGAGACTGTTCGGTACTGGACGGAATTGTCTCGGTGAGCTTTGGCAACTCGCTGCGCATAACGCTTTGTTCTTGTGCGAGACGCGCATCAGAACCTCGATCATCGATTGTTCGCGTCTCAAGATCGGTCCGTTGCTTCAATAGGAGCGCGCGCTGATCCGGTAGAGAACTGAGGCTATATGTTGCGATGATGTCGGCGCGCTTGTCTTCAAGGGCCTTCAGTTTTGCGCCCTGGTCTCTTAGCTGCTCGCGGAAGAATTCCTGCTCGAGAGGCGTGCGACGGAGGCGCGTGCGTAACTCAAAGTATCGCTTCAGTAGAGTTTGCTCGACCTGGGTGGCCAGCGCGGCACTAGGCAGCCTCACGGTTAATGCAATCACATCAGAGCCCTTCTCCGGCGTTCCGTCGATTGCACCGTCAAGCAGCGAGATAGCTGCCTCACGATCGGTCAATCGCTTCTTGAGGTTGAGCAAGATCAGCACGTCGTTATACCGCTGCTTGCACCATCGGGCGGACAGTTTGAAGTAGTACCTTAGCGTCTGGATGATGCCATGCGGTTTTGGTGGAGCAAACGCGAAAGCCTTCGGTCCTAGCTCATCGACGACTTCCTCAATGAGACGACGTGAGTGCAGGATCTGGATCTCGGAGTTTAGCTCCTCAGGCCGCATTCCTGTGGCGACAATTCCAGCTTGTTGCACGGTTGTTGGTAGCTCAATATTTTCGCGGCCAAGCATCACGAGAAGGCTTGCTTCCGACTCGTATTGCTCCGTCATAAACTGAAGCGTGGCATAGGCTCCAAGAATCACGGAAGCGAACGTGATCAGGATCACCTTGCGATAACGCAGCAAGAGGGTCCCAAGATCCGCCCACGTTGTCCGATTCTCAGCGTCATCTTCTGCGCGTAGTGGCATGGAACTCATCCTTTGTTCGAGCAATTCGAGAGGAAATTAATTGGCACCGGCAGAGCTCCTGCTGGCTGCGGCGGCGACACTGTTCGTGGCGACGATACCGTTGAAGAGATAGCTGAACCCACCGTTGAGCGTGCCTGGAATCACTTGCTTGATGTACTGATCGACCCAGCGATCGACATGCGCAATCCTGCTTTCAGGTAACAGCAGGACATCGAAGGAACGGAGCTGCGTGACAGCCGCTTCCGGGACGCCACCGTGCCCGTTCATTGAAATCCTTCGCGCGACTGGGACCCCATGCTCATCCTGGCGGATGAGTATCACGTAGCTTGCACCGGTGTGCTTCGCCCCGCCCGCATACAACAGAGCTTCCATTACGGTCAGCTTTGCATTTTGCGGGACTGGCCCAGGCTTCTCCACTTCACCGCCGACGTATACGATCTGGCTGCCATAGGTCTGAACCTGGAGCGTATTCGAAGGATCTTTCACGATGTTGCGATAGCGCTGCCGGATCTCGTCGCTGGCCTCGGCAGGAGTCTTCCCACTCCACTGCATCTCGCCAATCAACGGTAGCGAGACGGTTCCATCTGGGCGGATTTGAATCGTCTCGTTCAATTCAGGGTTGTAGAAAAATTTCAGCTGCACAGTGTCTCCGGCCGCCATCTTGTAGAGTTCCTGGGCCTCCGCCGATCGCAAGGTCAACGCACTGAGGGTAAGCCAGGTTAACGAGAGGAGAATGCGAAGATGCTTCATCGAGATGCGCTCCGATCCTTCGTGTTTTGAGGGGTATTTCGGTTAGATCGCTGTGAGTTGAAATTCTTCAACCGATGGCCTGGGTTGGGGTGCATGTTGGATCGAGAGCAACACTACCACTTGCACGGTGAGAGCACGGCCGAGTGCGACGGAGGATGAGATCCATGCGGCCCCGATGACTCCGAACCGTGGCACGAGTAGAGAATAGGCAACGAGGATAATGGGCACGGTTGCGGCGTCGAGAAAGACCAGAAATCGTGGGCGCAGGAACATTAGAGTGGTCAGCGTCAGCGGAAAGCAGACGAAACCCGCGAGCGATCCTGGCAGCAGAATGAGCAGCACCGGAAGAGCTTCATGAAATTTAGGCGGCAGGAGTGAGGAAAATCGCGGAAGGAGCGTAAGTGCAAGTACGTATCCCGCGACGCTCAACAGCAAAAGCGAGCTCTGGACGCGACCGGTGAAGGCAAGAAGCCTTCCTGAGTTGAAGAGCGGCATGATTCGCGGACTGACGACGACGCTAAGGTAGGTTCCAATCATCGGCGGAATGAGTGCGAGTAGTTGTGCCGCTGAGTACATGCCCGCGGTATGCATGTTGGTGTAATGCGCGACCAGCCAAAGATCTCCTCGAGCTACCAGCGTTCCGATGCCGAACGTGAGCAAGTACCAGCGTGCTTGTCCGAACATCTGGCGAGTCATCGCGAACGAGAAGACGGCGTGGGTGAAGATCTCGCGGCCATTGCGAATTGCCCACAGAAGGACCAGAGTCGATGGCGCCACGAAGTACACAGCCATGACATAGGTTGGCGTGAGTTTAGCGGTAGCAATCAGGCAACCAATCCCTAGGATCTTTAGGCCGCTATGGCCGAGATCGATCATTCCGTAGGAACTAAAACGCTTCTCCAGCTGGAAGTAGATCTGAGCAGATCGCAACACCAGGACCGCGAATCCGCTTAGTAATGTCAGGGCTAGTGGTGCGTTTCCGTACCCGTTGAAAAACATGTGAAGTAGAAGTTTGTGGAAAGTAAGAAGGAGCAAGCCTGCGATGAGAACGGCTCCAAGTTTTAGAGCAATGCAACTCTGTTGCGCTTGATATGAGACTGTGCGGTCGTCCCCGCAGTTGTTGGTCGAAATGCGAACCGTAGCGAGATCAAAGGCTGAACCGAGCAGACCATCCATCATGAGCAGGCCTGAGAGGCAGAGACTCAGAACGCCGAACTCCGCCGGTGCCATGAACCTCATCAGGACGAGGCCGATGCAAGCAGTGCCCACCCCGGCAAGAAGCTTTGGCAGGATGACCAGCGCAGCTTGCTGCAGAAACACGGCTTTTGACTTTGAGGTGTTGGCTGGCATCATGGCTGGAATTTGATACAGCTGTGCGCTAAGGAATGCGACATCCTTCGGATATCAGCTAGATCTTTCGCAGATTGGTGAGCGGGGTTCGAACGACGAACGGTTGGGAGAATTCCTTGACATAGATCACTAACCTGGCGCTGCCATTGCTGCGCTGGAGTGTCCCTTCCGTACCCTCGAACAAGCCAGAAAGGATTTTGACCCTGTCTCCGGGTTCAAGCTCGTTGCAGGGCTCTACGAGATTCAACTTGATCGCTCGGCGGATGCTATCGATTGTTCCTTCGTCTATCTGCGAATGCGAAGAGCCAAGCATCGATATAACGCCAGGGATATTCAATACATTCAACCTGTCAGCCCAGCTGATTCGGACAAAAAGATAACAAGGGAAGAGAGGCAGATCGAGCCAGACCTTGCGATCGCTCCATTGGCGAAGGGAGTGATACAGGGGAAGGTAGTGCTCAATGCGTTTGCCAGAAAGTTGCTCTGCCACAGTGAACTCATGCTTCGATCGCACATGTACGGCAAACCATGCACATTCGCCGCAAGAGGGCCGCGGCATGAGTTCAAAGTCGGATGCGTAAGGAGGTTGTGGAGGACTCAGTGTACGTTGAAAGAAATCAGGCATAGCTTCGCCCTTTCACTCACAAGGGTTGTGGGTGAGTCGAGATATGAAGTCAAGTCCGCGAAGACCTGACAGAGGCCCATTTGCATGGGTCCCAAACTGAAGGGGGATGATAAGGGCCCGTAAATCTGAGACTTAGGGTTCAGGATCGTCAGTTTTTAACAATCCAGAGAATCGAATCAGATTAGTGACTTCAAAGGTTCGGTAGGTTCGAAAAAGATACCACGAATTGCTCGGACTCGAGACATCAATTTTCATCAAATTCATTTTTCTGTCAGCGCCGAAGGGTGCCCCGTCGATATTGCTTCCGCACAACCATACTTATTTTCATTGGCATAGCGGAATCGGGCCAGCAGGGATTCGATAAGACGCCTAAGCCGTCCCGAGATGAAAAGCAGGCTCAATTTCTTTGTCCATGCGCTGAAATCGGCGACTTCGATGGATGGGCATTGAAGGTGATTCATGATGGATATGGTGTGCACATTCTCATTCGAGCCTGCTACTTCCGCTGCGTGGATCGTCGTAGGGGTAAATGTATTTGAGATTTGCAAAAGACCAATCCTAAGAAACAGATGGGGTGCGAGCGCGTATGCTAAAGAATGAATCTGCATGCCAACGAACAGCCGAGATGGAGAATACGGGCCTTCAGGACATGCCTTGTCCAAGCTATCTCAGGGAGAGTCACCGCAGATTGCGTAAGCATCGATTGCTGAGCCCATACACTTTCCAACGTGGCAGCATCATGCTCGAGAACTCTGAAGATTGAGCAGCAGGCTGATCGACATTTTCAGAGGCGGCGTGGAACGGACTCCGTCCACATATGAGAAGCCTCTTCGATCACGCGGCAACCTCGGTCCCTGATTTCTCCCAGCAATCGCTCTCGATGAGACTTCCGGTCATACCATTCAAATGCGACCTGAGATGCAAGCATCTGGTTCTTCATCGCAACTCATCTCGAGGAAGTCATAGCGATCAATAGAATCATGGATGTGGGACGCGTGAAGTGTCTCTATAGGCAGCACTCATAATGGTTTGGGAATGATTGCCGATGAAGGTTGCGAGGGAAGCATGACAACATGACACAGCTGTCATGGATGGAGTCATATCTTTACAGATTAGTTACAACTTTTGATCGTAGTTATGTTTATCTGCAACCTATTTCATGTGAATGCAGGCCTATGAGAAATCTCAGGTTGTGATGGGACGTTGAGTATAGTTATGCAGTTTTTGATCGTATCGAGAATATGCTTGATTGGCACATTCATTCTCCTCAGTAAGATAGTGATTTTCGACGAAAGTTCAATATGATCACGCTTTCGCAATCTTTGGTTTGAGATCAACTTGCAGGGATGCGATAATGCCAGAGAACATCATTGTCGTATTGTTTGTGGTTTGTACCTTGTTGTGTATTTCCTCTTCGTAGTGTGACGCGGTTCAACAGCCGGCAAAATAGGGGGACCTTTGATGGGCAGTTCGAAGTTAGTAGTGGATTCGTACCTCAAGGCTGGGGCGCAAACATCCAAAAGATCAGCCGAGCTACTCATCGCCAAAGAATATCGAAAGTCCATGTTCTTACCGCGTTACGTCAGCGAATGGTGCACCTCAAGAAGCAAACGCTACTTTGATCTCGTTTTTAGCATCGTCGCGCTGGTTCTTTTTACCCCGCTCATGATCCTGATCGCCTGGGCGATCAAGCTGACGTCAGATGGTCCTGCTTTATTTCGCCAGGAGCGAGTCGGACTGCATCAACAGACCTTTGTCATATTGAAGTTCCGGACGATGAAGCACGCGTGTTCGCTGGCTGACAGGGGATCCAAAGTGACGAAGCAGGGTGATCCACGGATGACCTCCGTTGGAGCGCTGCTACGCCGATTCAAGTTCGATGAATTGCCACAACTGATCAATGTCATGCGCGGTGAAATGAGCTTCGTGGGTCCTCGACCGAAGATCCCGCAACACGAGTGTCTCTACATGCTTAGCCGCCCGGGAATCACGGGTGCTGCTACGGGCGTGTTCTCCGATGAGGAGCGTTTGCTCGCGGATGTTCCGGAGAACTTCGTCGAACACTATGTAACCTCAATTCTCAACCCTGAAAAGTGTCGCTTAGACGCTCACTACATTGAGACGGCGAAGTTCACCACAGACATCAGGATATTGCTGCGCACCCTCTTCAAACCCGGAGAGCAGCCTGAGAGCCTAGGCGAACCACACCATGCCCCCTATCACCAGAAGGCTCCTGCAGTGACACGCGCTATTTCCAGCCGTACGGTCACTGTTGATCCACTGGAAACTCTACCGCTGACCGCAGGTCTTCCACTCGAAACGCACTAGGCCGCGAATACTTGCGCACTCCCTAGCATCGACTCGGCGCACCATGGCACGCGGACGACTCTGTGGAGGAGCCTCCTCTCGGTCGATAGGCCTCTAACGAGGTGCCACATCCCTGACTACACCCTCATCGGTGGTGAAAATAATACGTGAGCTGGAGTGTTCCAACGAAGTCCTTCTGCTGACCTTGCGCGATGAGCGGAGCTTTCCAAAACTCTCCTTGCAAGGTGGTCTTGACCTCCAGGTCACGAACAGGGCGCAACACAAATTCTGCCGAAAGATCATGCTGAGTCGTACCGCGGGGAACAAAATCCTGCGCAACCTTGGCGGTGCGGTATTGCAATTGAATCTGCTGATCAGGTTTGAGATGCCATGTGAGCCAGGCCTGCCCTCCCGTGGCCTCTCGTCCGATCCAGTCGCCCAGAATGTATCCCTTGTTGGTATATCCCTGGACCTGAACGCTCTCCCATAGGAGGAGTCTGCCACTGTTGCTCTCCGGATCATGTGGATTGGTGGTTGTCCCTTCAGCGCGAAAGTCGACACGAGGCAGTTTGGGCAGTCGAGCAATATAGATTCCAGGGCGCATTCCGGAGCGATAGGGATTGCTGATCGGGAAGACATTGTCGTGGGCAAAAGAGTCGGTATACAGAGTAATGAGGTGGTTGTCCCAGGGTACGCGCCAAAGAAAATCAAAGGTGCTGAAGCGTGCACCAGGATCTTGACGCGAGAACTTAACTGCTGGCTGGGGGGCGGTGACGCTGAAAAAACTACGGAGAAACGTGCCGATGGTGATCGGCACATGCCCTTCCCCTCCCCAGATCACGGAGCGCATGAATCCGAACTCCAGGTTCGGAGTGACTTTCATACTGACCTTCTCCATGTGGACCCAGGGGGCATTGGGAAACGCGTGTCCTTTCAGCGTCCCGACCATGAAGTCATAGCGAAAAAGCCCTACGAAGCGCGACAGTCCCGGGACGTAGAGAGGCTCCACCCTATTAATCCGAAAGCTGTAAAGATCTGCTGCATTATTCGACCAGCCCATGCTGGCGCCAAGACCCGGCCCCAACCATTCATCGCTTTTGCCGAACGAAATTTCGTGACCAAGCAGGTGAGCAGAGGCATTCGCCTCCATCACCGTGGGATTGTTTTGCGCAGGTATGACGGGCGCTGGAATCGTGCTTTGAGGTACATCCGGGGTTTCATCGATTGCGGCCAACTGTGCTGCCACGGCAGAAGAGTACCCAATCGCTGCCGGGGCATGCTGGTACTCGCTGCGGACATATAAGCTAAATCTCCCGCTGTGGGCCTCGGCACTGAATCCCGTCAGGTTGTTGAAGCCTGGTTGGTCCGGCCGGCCATAGTCGTTCACAATGGTTTGGCCCAGGTGAAAGCTGTCGTCGAGGATGGGCCCGCGGATCTCACGAAGACGGGTATAAATGCTCTCAGTTCGAAGCGAAGGGGAGGAGTCGTTCGCCAACTCGGACGCCAATTCCGTGCGCAATCGCGCGTTGATCTCCACTGCCTCGGCGGGCGTGTACTGCGACTCCAGGGCATCTTTCGACAGGGCCAGCATATGGGCAAGAGACGCGCGGGTCCAAGGACGCACGCCGATATAGGCAGTTGGAAGATACCCCAGGTAGTAAAGCCGGATGGCTGCAGGGTAAATCCAGCTATCGAGAGGAATGTAGGGAGACCCGATGGAACTGGCCGATGCCTGTGCAACGTCGGCGTGCGATGGCGTGTCGTCGCCGCTCTGCGCCCCTGCCGAAGGTGCGAAGGGCAACATGACCAGCAGAATTCCGGCTAGCCATTGACTGCCTTGACCGCCTAAGCACTTCCTCCGAGCGATCGGCAGAGCCCGCAACCCCTGTGCATCGATCAATCGGTGCACGTTGTCGCGATCTCGAGAAAGATTCTCTTCTTTGGATCTGCCCGAATCTTGCCAGTAATCATTGATGGTGCTCAGCGATGAGTGTTTACTTGGCATTCGATAGCCACAACACCTGAGATTAGATTGATTCCTTAGACAGTATAGGGCTTAGGAATGCTCCGCGCAGGCTAGGTTCTCGAGCCCGCCATTCGTATTGCTGAATGCAGCAGCTCGACGGCCCGGCCGGAGAAGTTGAACCGTAGATTTGGCGTCCCCGACGGGATTCGAACCGCGTGTTTACACCATGAGTGTGGCGTCGTCCTGGGCCACTAGACGACGGGGACTTCGTAAGGATTGAGTTAGCTTCCCCAGCGGGATTTGAACCCGTTCAACCACCTTGAGAGCATCAACGTCCTAACTTCCATAGTCTGGATGAGTTGAGCTGAATTTGCAAATCATCCTATGCCACTCTGCCCAGGCTTTCGATCGCGCCGATCACCCGCACGCCAGTTCACACGCGGATTGGGTCTAACGCGACACTCGAAAATTGCGCTTCCCACCGGGCGATTTGCTCGAGAGCGGCTTCGAGCAAGCTACTCTGCGCCGCTTCGATCTTTGCAGTCAGAACAGTTCCCCAATCTGTCGACTCCGGCTGTATTCCCAGTAGAACCATCTCCATGGAAGGTGCATCCATCAAGACCATTGCGTTGATCAGGTCGGAGAGCCCGAGCAGATGAACACTCTTTGACGTCGGCAACCTGGCGATGGCTTCGCCCTGGAAGCTCTTGAGCGTGCCCGGAGCAGCTCCAAAGTCAACAGCATCCAGCACCAGAAGATGAGTTGTCTCGTCGAGCATGCCGAGGAGGTCGAGGCCCAGGGTTCCACCCTCAATGACCTCCACCGTGCTCGGCAGCCGACCCGATTCCTGCAGCGTGCGCGCCGTCAACATGCCGACGGCATCGTCCGTTCGCATAAGATTGCCCAGCGCAAGAATGCTGATGTGCGGCGGTCTGCTTTGGCTCATCGTCTGTCCCCGGTCGCGATCGTCAGAGCGTCATTGCCTTCCTGCCATAGTCCTCGCCGTCGGCCTTCACCACATGCACCGCACACGCCATGCACGGATCGAAGGAGTGTACGGTCCGCAGTACCTCGAGCGGTCGGTTTGGATCCGCGATCGGTGTACCCTTGAGCGCCGATTCATAGGCTCCGGGCTGGCCCTTTGCATCACGCGGACCTGCATTCCAGGTGGAAGGGACCACCGCCTGATAGTTGACGATCTTCTTGTCCTCAATTTCAACCCAGTGGCCGAGCGAACCTCGCGGAGCTTCCTCAAGTCCAAACCCCTGGCAGGACTTCGGCCAACTGTCTGGATTCCACATCGCTCCATTGTGGACCTTGAGATTTCCGTGCGCCATGTTGTCATCCAACTTGGCCACCCAACCGGAGAGTTGGCCGACGAGAATCTGCGCCTCAATCGCGCGCGCAGCGATGCGACCCATCGTAGAGAAGAGCGCTGTGAGCGGTAGATTCAGATGTGCCAGAGCGCCGTCCACCGCCGACTTCACCTGCGGCTTGCCAGCGGCGTACGCTATCAGGGTTCTCGACAACGGACCAACCTCCATCGCCATGCCGTTGTAGCGAGGAGACTTGACCCAGGAATATTTCTCGTCCGTGAGAAGGAAGTCGTACGGAGGCCTCGGACCCGTGTACTTCGGGCTGGTCTCGCCTTTCGAAGGATGCTTGCTGGCCTGATCGCCCTCTTCGTAGGTGTACCAGGAATGCGTCACATATTCTGCGATTTGCGCTGGATCGAGCGCATGGACATTGGCCAGATCGCGTCCGAGGATGATGCCGCGCGGAACAACGAAGCCTGCAGGATCATGAATATTGGTCGTGGGGAAATCACCGTAGGACATGTAATTCCCAATGCCGGCGCCAATCTCAAACCAGTCTTTGTAGAAGCCGGCAATGGCAAGGACGTCGGGCACATACACCTGCTCGACGAAGGTCTGCGCGTTCTTCACGAGTTGGTTCAGCAGTGTGATGCGTTCAGGATTAATCACCGCATCCGGTTCGTTGCCGTCCATGGAGGTGGCCATACCGCCAACAAGGAAAGTCTGCGGGTGAGGGTTCTTGCCTCCAAGAACAGCCTGCACGCGGATGAACTCGCGCTGCACTTCGAGCGCCTCTATATAGTGTGCCACCGCCAGCAGATTCACCTCAGGCGGCAACTTGTACGCCGGGTGCCCCCAGTCGCCGCTGCTGAAGAGGCTCAACTGCCCACTGGATACCAGGGTCTTCACGCGGTCCTGTACTCCCTTGAAGTACGTCGTACTCGACTTCGGCCAATCGGAAATGGACTGGGCGATCTGCGAGGTCTTCGCCGGATCGGCCTTCAGCGCAAGCGTTACATCGACCCAATCGAGCGCGTGCAAATGATAGAAGTGGATGATGTGATCCTGAACATTCTGAGTGCCCGCAATAATATTGCGAATCAGCGTGGCATTCTCTGGCACCTCAATCCCCAGCGCATCTTCAACCGCACGTACCGACGCCAGCGCATGGACCGTGGTGCAGACCCCGCAGATTCGCTGGGCCCAGATCCATGCCTCGCGCGGGTCGCGCCCACGCAGGATCTTCTCGATCCCCCGGAACATGGTGCCGGAACTCCAGGCATCGCTGACGTTGTTGCCCTCGACTTCAACTTCGATGCGGAGATGTCCTTCAATCCGCGTCACAGGATCAATCACAATCCGTGCCATGTAGGTTTCCTCCGGGAGTCATCTACTAGATGGACTCCCTTGACGCGATCTAAATCATGATGAGACTGGTGCAATTCTGAACAGCTCCGAAACTCGCGTAACGAGCATTCCAAATCTCTGATCGAAGCTACTCTGCCAAGAAAGTCCTTATCTGTGATCAGTGTCACATCGCAAGGCTTCTTCAATGGAAATAATTACTGCCAGCTTGACGCATCTCTTTGATGCGACTTGGTCAGTGTCACAGCGTGCTCTCGCACAGTTCGGATGCCCCCATGAACCCATCACGTGAAGTCGAGTTGCAAACGGTATTAGCTGCACACGGAATCTCGCGTCGCAAATTCGTGAAGTTCTGCAGCTTGATGACGGCGACGCTGGCGTTACCGCCTCGCTATGTGCATGCCGTCGGGAAGGCGCTGGATAAAACCACGCGACCCGTGCTCGTCTGGCTGGAGTTTCAGGACTGCGCCGGCAACTCGGAATCGATGTTGCGCTCCCCCCATCCGGGCGTCGGTGATTTCGTTCTTGAACTGCTGTCCTGGGAGTACCACGAGCTGATCATGGCGGGATCCGGCAAACATGCAGAGGACGCCCTTGAGCGAGTTGTACGCGATTGCAAGGGTGAATATATCTGCGTCGTGGAAGGGGCGATCCCAACCGAAGATGGTGGCGTGTACTGCACCATTGGAGGCAAGACGGCGCTTGAGATCGCCAAACACGTCACCGCCAATGCGGCGATTAATATCGCAGTGGGCGCTTGCGCCTGGGACGGCGGCCTCGTGAAGGCGGCTCCAAATCCGACCGGAGCACTAGGCCTCCACGAAGCTGTTCCGGGAATCCAGAACCTCGTCAACTTAGGTGGCTGCCCGCACAATCCAGTCAATACAGCCGCAGTCCTGGTTCACTATCTGACCTTCCATGAACTGCCGGCGTTGGATCAATACAACCGTCCGCTCTTCGCGTACGGCAACATCATTCATGACCAATGTGAACGCCGTGCGCACTATGATGCTGGCCGGTATGTCGAGGAATGGGACGACGAGGGTGCACGTAAAGGCTGGTGTCTTTACAAGATGGGATGCAAGGGTCCGGAGGCAACGTATAACTGCCCGGCTGTCCGCTGGAATGACGCGACCAGTTGGCCAGTGAAGGCAGGGCATGGCTGCATTGCCTGCGCCTCGCCTCGCTTCTGGGACACGAAGTCACCGTTCTACAGCCGGTTGCCCAAGGTTCCGGGATTCGGCGTCGACGTGACCGCTGAGGAGATTGGGTGGATCGGCACCGGAGCCATCGCCGCTGCGATGGTTGCCCAGGTAGCTGGGAACGCGGTGCGGGACAGAGTGAGACCGAAGGATCTGGAGGATAAAGAAAACAGATCCTCTGATTCTCGTTAAAACGCTCGGCATCCGCGAGTACTTTGGCGATCCAGACGGGACCTCGACGAATCGGGAGGGCTTATGAAAAAAACTCGAAGGGCTAGTTCCGATGTGTCCTGGAAAGATCCTGCACCAGGGCAAGTGAGATTGTATGTCTGGGAATTACCGGTGCGGATTAGTCATTGGATTCTGGTGGTCACGATCCTTTCGCTCTCGATCACTGGGTATTACATGCACTCTCCTTACGTGATTGCGGGAGGCAGAACAGCGTATGTCATGGGAACGATGCGGTTTATTCATCTCCTCTCGGCGTTCGCGTTTACGGGAGCATTTCTGCTACGGCTGGTCTGGTTCTTTTTGGGCAATCGCTGGGCGCGCTTGGATCAATACATTCCCACAACGAAAAGCCGCTGGAAGGGACTCGTCGAGGTAGGCAAGTATTACGCATTTCTGGCCTGGTCGCCTGTCTCCTATATCGGACATAACCCATTGGCAGGTGCCGCCTATATAGCCGTTTACGGATTGGTTATCATCGAGATTCTGACCGGTTTTGCCCTCTACTCGAAGATTCTGGGAAGCCGGTTTCTGAATTTGACGATTGGCTGGCTCCCCAGCCTTATCGACATCCAGTGGCTGCGTGAGATCCACTTCATCGTGATGTTCTGCTTGTGGATGTTCTTGATTCATCACCTCTATACAGCTATCCTTATTTCCGTTGAAGAAGAGACTGGCCTCATGGACAGCATCTTCAGCGGGTACAAATTCGTTCCGGAAAAACACCAGGAAGATGCCGGCGGCCAGGAGGCGTTACGGTCGAAGCGTCCCCAGGTTCTACCGCCAGCAGGTTCTCCGAAGGCACAGGCGATGGGCTCCGATCATCCCGTATGAGGCGCAGTTGAAGGACGGCCGGCCAGCCGGGGTTGTCCTATGTGACGCAGCGCACACGGCCTTGTGCTTTCAGATACGGTCTTCCTTTCTGGGCAACCATTAAGCTGATAACAAAGGTGGCACAAATGCTGAAATGCAGTGATCAGACACTAACGAGAGATATTCTGGCATCGCCCAATCACATCCTGATCGCGACGGATCTGGTCGATCTCGATTGCTTGTTGCCGCATGCTATCGCTCAGGCTAAGGCAAGTCATTCCAAGGTGACGATCGTCCATGCGATCTACCCTCTCTATGTCGCTTCGCTTGAGACAGCGGTGGTTCCAAGCGACTATGAGGCAGCGCTGGTTCGTGATGTGCGCAGGAAGCTGGGCAATGCAGTCGACCAGATGGCGGTTGAGGGAATTCATTGCGATGTGGCCGTCAAGATTGGTGGAGCAGGCGAAGTCATCCGCGAAGAACTCCGCAGGACGCATAGTTCAAGGCTCATCATGGGGACACACGGACGTGGCAAGCTGCGGCAATTCGCGCTGGGATCGGTTGCCCATGAACTGATCACCAAAGTGGGTGTCCCTATCTTTGTGGTTGGCCCCCATGCGCGGGAAGGTGCCAAGCACGCCAGTCCCCGCAGAATTCTTCATCCTGTTTCGTTTGTTGGCGACTATCGGGAAAACTGCAAACTGGCGCTTGATATTGCGACTACATACGGAGCGGAGCTGACACTCTTACACGTGCTGGAAAAGTCCGAGGTAGAGAGTACGAATCCCGATCGCTCCATTACCTGGGCACGAAATACTCTTGCACAAGTCATCGCGGAACTGCCAGAGAACACCGCCGTGGTTCATACCAAGGTCTTATTCGGTCAGGTTGCCGCAGAAATCCTAAAGACCGCGACTGAAATCGATGCTGATTGGATCGTGCTGAGCACTGACGAAGGATCGCAAAGCGGATTCTTCAAGGAGACGAGAGCGTTTGAAGTGCTCGCCAACTCCCACTGCCCTGTTCTGACTTTAGGTCGTTGAGGACGGCCCACTGCTGATCCTCACGACGCCCGTCATTGATCAGCGATTTCCTTTGATATTTGCAATGATTCAGCTGGAGGAGGGGCTAGCGCAGTACAGAGCTAGCCCCTCCTCCTGTGATTTGTTATCGTTCCGATAGCAGAAGCGCAGCAATTGACTTCGACGGGAAACGCTCCGGGAACTTGGAACCAATAAGGGAGAGGGACTGGTGCCATGGCACGTCTGCTCCTGGTATCCTCCGATTGCCTACATCCTTGATGCAGACAATTCGGCTCCCGGCTCGTTTGACCCACTGCCAAGAGAGGGACGATTGGAATCTTCGATTTGGCGGGTTCAGCAAAGATTAAGGTTTGGCATCGTAACCTGTAGACGAATGATGACCGCACGTTCCATTGTTGGGTACACGGTTCTTGCCGTGCTACTGCAGAGTTTCGCTGTCGAGAGAGGAATCAGCCAGACTGAAGGCGCTCCTGTTGGTTCGCCCATCGCAGGCACTGCCAGCATTCAGGGTGATGCGCTTGCAGCGAACACATCGCCCGAATCGGCCCAATCGGCGGCCCCAAACTCACTCCCTTCGTCGACGGGGGCACCGGTTACGATCCAGCTCAGCGACGCGATCACCCGCGCCCTTGCCAATCAGCCGGCCTTCGCCGCGGCTGCCGCACAGGCGAAGATCGCGAAACTCGACCGGTCGATAGCGCGTGCCGCACTGTTGCCCAGTGCTGTTTACAACAACGAATTTCTCTACACGCAGGGAGGAGCCGGTTTTACGGTCAATCCGATCAAGGCCGCCGATCCCAATCTTGCGAGTAATTCCGCACCCCGCTTCATCGCCAACAATGCTGTTCACGAGTACATCAGCCAAGGCTCCGTTACAGAGACAATCGGGCTGCAGCAGTTAAACGCGGTCAGCAAAACCTCCGCCGGGATTGCGATCGCCGACGCAGAACTGGAGATCGCCCGGCGTGGTCTGG
>VFSW01005860.1_pt1 | contig 18127 bp, 12 predicted proteins | sample 5358111 | NCBI WGS metagenome assembly VFSW01 (sample SAMN11554181, study PRJNA540505) | mine drainage metagenome | isolation source: sediment from site ElyBrook_90M | place: USA: Ely Copper Mine, Vershire, VT | collected 2017
CCGCACAATAACACCTCAGCCAATTATGTAAAGATTCAGGATTTGCGAATAAAAGCCGCCAGGTCCTGGCTGAGGCGGGCCAGTGAGGGGATGTGAGCATACATCATGTGCCCTGCCTCGTAAAACTCTTGCGAGATATTGGATTGAAGCACGGGATCCAATCCGAGGTGATTGATGGTATATGCTGTGGCGAAATAGGGCGTGGCCAGGTCGAAATAGCCGTTGGCGATGAAAACCTTTAGGTCGGGGTTGGTGGTAATGGCTTTGCGCAAAGTCTCGGCCACGTTCACGTATCGATTTTCATGGTCATCGTACGTCCAGGGCCAGACCCGCGGGTTGAGGATCTCGTAAGGCAGGTCGCTCTCGAATTTAAGCTCACTACGCACGTAATCGTTGAAGGTGGCGGTGTAAGGTCCCATGATGGCGTTCAGGCTGGGATCCGCCTCGGGGAATTCGCCCACCGTATCGCGGTCGTAGCCCTTAAAGCGGGCGTCCAGGCGGCCGATGGTGCGGTGCTCGCTGCGCAGCAGCTCCTTGGTAAACCGGAAAATATTGATGCGCAGGTCGGTGCCCTGGATATATTCCGGTGATAAGCCGGTATAACGCGCCAGTTTGGTTACCAGGCGGGCGCGCTCGCGGGCAGGAAGGGCCGCGCCCTGCATCAAAGCCAGGGTGTACTCATTGGCGGCAAAGGCCTCCACCTCTCTGAGCGTGGCTGGCAGGTTTTTTTGCAGCCTGGGGTCGAGTTTCTTGTGATACCAGGCGATAGCGGCATACGTTGGCAGAAAAAGGATGAAAGGCAGGTCATTACCGGGATCGAACTCTGCGGTCTGGAAGTTGAGGATGGCCGAAACCAGCATAATGCCGTTGAGGTACAGGCCGTGGCGGTCCTGCAGGTAGCCCGAAAGACCGGCGGCGCGGGTGGTGCCGTAGCTTTCGCCGATCAGAAACTTGGGGGAGGCCCAACGCAGGTAGCGAGTGGTATACAGGCGGATAAAATCTCCAACCGTCTCGATGTCTTTCTTGAATGAATGAAATTCTTTGGCTTTTTCGCCCGGAACTGGGCGGCTGTAACCCGTGCTGACCGGGTCAATGAAGACCATGTCTGTGGCCGCGATAAAGTAATTTTCGTTATCCGTCAGGGGGTAGGGGGGGGGAAGCAGACGGCCTTCATCTCACATCACCCCCCGCGGGGTACCCAGCAGCCCCATGGGCAGCCAAACCGATCACGAACCTGGTCCCCCATTGAAGGAAAAGGTGAGTGGACGGCTGGATTTATCGGTGACGTCATCGCGGGTGTAGGCGGTAAAGAAAAAGGCCGCCTTGGGTTTTTCACCTTCCGATTCGCCGGCCTCTTTCTTTTCGCTCTCTACCTTGAGGACAATCGTGCCCGTCATCACGGTGTAAGCTATTTGCTGACCATCGAGCAGGATGGTGTGTTTGGTCTCAATAATCTGATCTTGAGGCGCAGGTTTGGCTTCTACAGGGGTTTTTTCGGGTTGAACGGGTGTCTCTGGCATAAAGTGACTCCTGATGGAATTGGCTGTTTAAACAAGCCGGGAGGATAATTCTACGTTTCTCCTCAATAAAGTGGGTGCCCCTATTTATGGAGTAGATACAATTCTACCCCTCTTTTATCTTTTTACTTTCCAGGTGCATGATACCTACCTGGGAAATGCGCAGGTGATCCATTGAAAGAACCTTGAGCTGGATGCCGTTCTCAGGGTCTTCTACAACATCACCCACCTGGGGGATGCGGGCCAATTTTCCTAAGATGTAACCGGCAATGGTGTCGTAATTAGGGTCCGAAAGCTCCAGGCCGAAATGATCGTTGATGTCATCGATCAGGGTCAGGCCATCCACCAGGGTGGTGCCATCAGCCTGGGCCTGGATAGCAGGCGTATCAGTTTGCAGCGAATCGCTGTATTCGCCCACGATCTCTTCGACCAGGTCCTCGAGTGTTACCATGCCTGCAGTGCCGCCAAATTCATCCAGCACGATGGCAATGTGGGTATTGCGCGCCCGGAACTCGCGCAGCAGGTCGTTGACGGAAATTGTTTCAGGGACGAAAGCAGCCTCGCGCGCCAGGTCTCGGGCTGTTTTGTCACCGCTGCTGCCATCCAGTACGGCAGCCATGATGTCGCGCATGTACAGGATACCCACCACCTGGTCGAGGCTTTCCTCGTAAACAGGAAATTTGGTCAGGTCGTGCTCCACGGCCAGGCGCATCACCTCGGCCAGCGGCTGGCTGGCTTCAGCAGCAATAATCTCGGTGCGCGGCAGGGCCACCTGGCGCACCACCATCTCGCCAAAATCGATGACCGCCGAGAGCATCTGGCGTTCCTGCTCTTCAATCACGCCTTCAACCTCAGGCCCGCTGACCATTTCCTTGATCTCTTCAGCCGTAAAGAGAAGCGAATGAGTGCCTGAAGCAGGCAGGCCAAAGAGACGCAGGATCGCCCGCGTGGCGCCATCCAGCAGATCTACAAAACCCTTGAAAACGATCAGGAACAGGCTCATGGCAGGCGCTGCTGCCAGGGCAAAGCGTTCCGGTGAGCGCAGCACGGCCACCTTTGGCACTTGCTCGCCCAAAACGACGTGGAAGCTGGTTACCACGATCAACGAGAGTGCCAGCGGCAGCGCCGGTAAAATCGACTGCAGGAACTGCAGCAGAGGTGGAAGCTGAGCGCCTTGAAACAGCGGGTCAAGCCAGGCCGCAAAGGCGTTCTCACCCACCGCCCCCAGCGCCAGGCTGACGACCGTGATGCCGAGCTGGGTGGCCGCAATAAGGCGCTCGCGGGCAGATGGGTCTTCCAGCCAGGTGCGAACGGTGTGCGCGGCCGGGCTGTCCTCTTCCACCAGCACATCCAGGCGAGCGCGGCGAGAGGATACGGCAGAAAACTCAACCCCGGTGAAAAAGGCATTGAGCGCTATAAGGAGCAAGATGATAAACAGATCCCAAAATGTCATCGGAAAACCGCCTGCACCCCGGTGCCGTACAAAACCCCTTCATTCAACAATGATTACTTCAAAATTGCAGCTGCTCCATAACCCACTACGGAAGAATGATCGCCGGTTGTATCGCCCGAAGTGGAGTGGTGCAGAATTTCAACTTTTTTGGCGCCCAGCGCCCGGGTAACCCATAAAACAGTCGCAACTGCGGCTACCCCGCAGGCGAACCCTTTTTCCTCGCGCTCGGCATCGAGCACGCCCTGCGGCGAGAAGGCGCCAATCTGGCGCAGCATCTCGCCATCCAGCAGGGAGGCAGTCTCTTCCGGGAAGAAATGTGAAAGGTCGGAGCTGGCAACCAGTAAGCAATTTCGCCCGCGCAGCACCTCGGTCAGGACCTGGCTTAACTGCTGGATTTCGCGCGGGTCCTGGGTGCGCAGCATGATGGGCAGCAGCTTAAAATCGCCCGACAGGGCGCGCTGCAGAAAAGGCAGCTCAATTTCCAGTGAGTGTTCCTGGTCACGCGCTACAGCCGTCAGGCCCCAATCATACTGGCGGCGCAAGCTTTCATCGACGGCGCGCACAGCCTCCACATCAATTCTCTGCGAGCCCAGCGGGGTCAGGTAGGCCTGGTGGGCCGACGTCAGGGCAAGGGCCGGATGAAAACCGTGCAGCGGCGAAATAACCACCACCAGGTCGCGCCGCTGGCCCTGCACGGCCTTGAAGCCATAGGCTGCAGTCCGCCCGGAATAAATATATCCGGCGTGCGGAACCACCAATCCGATCACCTCACCTTCGAGGGCCGGAATTTTGACGCCGTTCAGGTATCCATCAAGCTGTTGGGCTAACCGTTCCGGGTCGCTGTCATACCAGCGCCCGGCAATTGGGGACGGACGAAATTCTGAAATTGTGGACATTGGTCCTCCAGGATCAAGGAGGCGGCAGGAACTGAACCGGGTCTACTTTTCCATAGACTTCGTTGCGCAGCTCGAGATGAACGTGGGGACCGGTGGAATTGCCGGTGGAACCCATCAGGCCAATGACTTCATTCTGCGTAACGCCCTGGCCGCAGTGCACGTTGATCTGGCTGAGGTGACCGTAGAGCGATTGCCAGCCATTGCCATGATCAATCATGATCATATTGCCATAGCCAAAATCATTCCAGCCGGCGTACACGATCACCCCACTGTCCACGGCGTGAATGGGGCTGCCAGTAAAGCCCGGCAGGTCGATGGCAGGATGGTTGATCGTCAGATTGAAAGGATTGGAGATGAAATGGGTGCCCTCGGTGGGCCAGACGAAATGACCGGTGCCGATCGGGCCATCCAGGATCACGCCGCAGTTTCCGGGGCCAATGACCTTAGCAGCCGCCGGGTTGGAGCGCGTGACGCGTGGCGCCGACCAGGAGACAAAGGCGCGGGAGCCGCCCGGAATAATTAATTGGGTGCCTGGGGCTATGTTCGGTTTCGAAAAGTCTCCAACGGCTTTGGCATCCAGATTATTTCCGGGGTAGCTTAAGATATCTTCCGGCTTGACGTTGTAATACTTGGCAACCGAATTTAACCCTTCGCCGGCGCTCCAGGTATGCAGAACGCCATCCACCGGCAGGATATTCAACGTCTGGCCGATGTGCAGGTTATCAGGGTTATCAGCCAGGGTGTTATAGTTGCCCCATAACATCGTTTGAGGCTTCAAGTTAAATTTTTCGGCAATTCCAAACAGGGTATCGCCCTTTTGCACTATATAGGGCACAATCTGAAAACGCGGTCGGGTGGGAAGGATGGTATGAATTTCTGCCTGGCGCGAGATACCAGCAGCATAAGGTGCCGGCGCCACCAGGTCGTCGAGGGTCAGGTTAATTGTCGGTGTGATCGCAGGTCCGGCCGCGGCCTGGGCTGATTCTTTAGGCGGAGCGCTGCGGTCATTAAGATACAGGGTCGACATGACCCATACCACTAAAACGATCAAGGCCAGTGAAGCAAGCCCGGTTCCGATTCGCAGAGCCGTTTCGCCTAAACCCATGTGTACCAGGTATTCCCAGGCACGTCCCAACCCCCTTGAGCTTGAAGCCGGTGTGTGTTCGCCCCCCTGGCTGTCACCGGCACCCGCGTCTTGCGGAGCTTGCGATGTCGATGGTTCGTCAGTCATATAGGGATTCCTTTAAAGTCATAATAACATACCCGAAAAGAATGGTCAAGCAGCCCGGAATTGGCCTTGGATGATATAATTCCGCTTGTGAGTTTACCTACCCTGTCATCTCCAACGAATCCGCCGCGCTGGATCACCCGCCCCGACCAGCTCAAACGTATGGCTGCCGATCTGGGGCATTACCCACTGATCTCGGTTGACACCGAATCCAACTCGCTGTATGCATATCAGGAGCAGGTGTGTTTGATTCAGTTTTCAAACGTATGGCTGCCGATCTGGGGCATTACCCACTGATCTCGGTTGACACCAATCCAACTCGCTGTATGCATATCAGGAGCAGGTGTGTTTGATTCAGTTTTCAACTGGACAGGCCGATTATTTGGTGGATCCCCTCGTGCTGCATGACGAGCTGCCTCTGCTGGCGCCGATTTTTGCAGATCCTCAAATCGAAAAAATATTTCACGCCGCAGAATACGATATTATCTGCCTGAAACGCGATTTTGAGTTCGGCTTCACCAATTTATTCGACACCATGATTGCAGCGCGCGTCCTGGGAAGAGCAGCCGTTGGGCTGGCCTCGATCCTGGCCGAGGAATTCAACCTTGACATTGACAAACGCTACCAGCGCGCCAATTGGGGCCAGCGCCCCCTGATGACGGCCCAGCTGGAATACGCCCGTCTGGACACCTTCTACCTGATCCCGCTGCGCGAACGATTGATGGCCGACTTGCAGGCCTGCGGACGTTGGGAACTGGCCCAAGAGGATTTCCAGCGCCTGTGCCACACGGCGATCCCGGAAGCCAACTATAATGACCTGTGGACCAGGGTAGCCGGTGGGCAGGACCTGACCCCGATCCAGGCCTCCGTTCTGGAAGAATTGTGCAAATACCGTGACCGCTGCGCCCAGGAAGCCGATCTACCGGCCTTCAAGGTGATCGCCAATCGGTCGCTGGTGGATATTGCCTTGCTTGGCCCTCAAACCATGGATGACTTGCGGAAAGTTGGCGGATTATCACCCCGCCAGCTGAGCCGGCACGGTGACCGCCTTCTGCAGGCGGTCCGTCGCGGCCTGAATGGCAAACCGCTTCACCGGCCTGCCAATCACCGCCCGGATGAGCACATTTTGAACCGCCTGGAGCGCCTGCGCAATTGGCGCAAGCAGGCCGGGAAGACGATGGGGGTTGAATCGGACGTGATCCTGCCGCGCGATGCCATGGAACGCCTGGCCCAGGCAGGGCCGACCAATCAACAGGAACTGGCTGCCCTCATGCAGGATCTGCCCTGGCGCCTGGAGCATTTTGGTACGGAACTGCTTGCCATCCTGAAGAAATAATCCCTGTTTTAAATTGCGGCGATTTTCGACAGCATTAAAATTAAATTGACCAACCGGCAGAATGCGATCGGGGTGGTCAGTTGATTCTTCCGATCTTTAGCAAGAATTATAGACCGCTTCGGAGGGCTGATATGTATATCTTTCGTTATAGAGATGGGACTGGAATATGGCGCGATGCTCCGATTGAAGGCGAAGTTGCCATCGGGCGGACAACCGAAAACACCTTTCAAATACCGGATCCTTCCGTGGCAGCCCACCATGCCATTTTACACGTCGGCCCTGACGGCTGCTGGATCATGGATTTGGGATCGGCAACCGGCACCACAGTCAAAGGGGTGCGCATTCCGAACAATGTCCGCCAGCCGCTCGAAATCGGGGATGAGGTAGCTATTGGCTGGTTCATCTTTCTGGTGCTGCAAACTGCGCCAGCCCCCCGCCCGGCGACCGTGTTTCCACCCGTTCCACCACCTGGAGGAGCGCTAGCAGGTTTTCCCGCAGTCCCTCCTCCCTCCGCGCCACGCCCTAGTGCTCCACCAGCCTCACCAGGCCTCGGCTATGCGCAAACCTTTGCTTCACCTCCATCCAGCAGACCAGTTACGGCCAAAAAACGCGCTCCGATTGTTCTCCTGCTGGGCGGCGCGGTGATTCTGATCCTGGTTGCAGCCGGAATATTTGCCCTGCTCTCATCCTCCAGGCCAGGGGCCAACCCAGCAGACGTCACACCCACTGCAAACCCGCTGGCACTGCACGAAAGCGGCTCAGTGACCGCTAAAGCCGATGGCCAACCGGTCTTCGACGGGTCAAACGTGGGGGTCACCGTTCCTCCTGATTCGCTGGTTGATGCCAACGGCGTGCGCCTGGTAGCCAGCCTGCCGGATGCTGCATTTGACCAGTTCTTGAAGGACAATAATCTGGAGCGCAAGACAGCCATCTACCGGCTGGAAGTAGATGGCACCGGCGACAGCCTTCCTTACATGGAGCTGTCTTTCCCCACCAGCTCGCCCGGTGACCGCCTGGCGGAGGTGGTGGATGGCAATGGCCTGATCTGGGCTGACTCTCAAACGGTCGATGGCCGGCTCGTGGTAAAAGGGTTTGTTGCAGCTCATCTGCCGGATGCTACATCTACAATCACCCAGCCGCCGCAGTACGTGGTATTGGCGCCTGTTACAGGGAGCAGTGCGATTCCCAAATTCAAAGGTCTGGCATCATTACTGCCGGCACTAACCCGGCCCAACCGCTTTTCGATCGCGCCAGCAAAAATCCAGGCCAGCGTAGAAGACTGCACGGTCAGTACTGGCGTTGGCGGAAGCGGCGGGGCCGGCGGCGTGGCGGCTATGGTGACTTACTGCCGCAGGTTGACAAAAGACCATGTAACCATCTTTTATAAAGACGCCAGTACCAGTTCCAGCCAATGGGATCAGTCCGCCGCAGACGCGGCAATCCAGAAAGTGGCTCAAATGCGCAGGCACTATGCCCAGGATGTCCACCTGACCCAGGCTGATGGGGATAATCCGGGGCTGCCCATGGTGATCAACGTAAATAGTTATCTGGATGGCAATAATTCCGAATCACCCCTCTATAATCCGCTGGTAGGTGAATTTTATTTCCCGTGGGATGTGATCAAAAACCTGCCAACAGACCCGAATATGGAATATACGGTTGCGCACGAGCTCGCTCATTGGATCGAACACTGCACTTACTGGATGCGCACCGTTTACATGGGTGACACCAAATGGTGGATTGAAATTGCCGCCGAAACGTCCACCTTCCTCTACAACCCTGCATTTCAGTTCCAGAACCTGCGGAACTACGGACAAAATTCATCCGGGGGCGCTGGTCACGCCCTGGGCTTCCAGGAAAGCGCCTTTGCCTGGGGTGGGGCAGGCGACAACAGCCGGTACAGCCACGCCCAACAGTTCTTTTCGCTGCTGGGGAAAGGCGATCACTGCCTGATGACCATTGATGATTTCAAAAAAGCCATCAACGAAGGTACCTATCCAATGAGCGATCAGACAGCCAGAGATATTTATCTCTCCTTCCCTGATCTAATTGCCCAGTACCTGCTGAATTCAAAACCTGATAATTCCTGTAATAAGGACATGCTGACTGGCGATATTCTGGATACAGGCCGTGAGTACGGCGATTATATCCATGCCAACCAGTTCCGCACCCGGATCGATCGTAAGGGTGTTGCCACTGCCACAGACAATATCGCGGTGGACGATAATGGCAGGGCGGTGGTAAACGCCCCAATTTCCCCTGGCGGCATTTACCCCCTGCGCGTAAGTAATGGGGCAGACGTTCCAAGCACCTCTCCAATTTTTATGCAGCAGGCAGGAATCGACCAGCCATCCGTGCCATACGTCCTGAAAATTCCAAAAGGCGTGTCTTTCTATTACAAAATTGGCGATGGGCCAGTCACATTCTGGCAGCAAGAAATGAGCTTCGGCCCCATAACCAGTGAGAGGAGTGTTGACATCTATACCGGTAACCAGCTCATCAAGCAAGAAAATGGCATTCCTTCCGTGCGGATTGTGGCGGTCAATGCCAGCGGGGCTCCCATTAATTTCCAGGCCATGTTTGAGCCGTTCCCGCCAATCATCCGTTATGCGCCCGACCCATTCACTGTAAAAGATACCAACACTGAGGTGACCCTCAAGATCAACCTGGAACGGGTGGTTAAGAATTTGAGTTTCACCGCCCAGATCGATTGGGGCGATGGTGGGCCGGCGGATACGGTAGCCGGCGTTGGCGGCAGCGACCTCAAAGCATCCCTCAGCGCAAAGCACAAATTCCAGAATAAAAACGCCAAAGTGATTACAGTTTCCTTCCTGGACAAGAACAGGAAACTGCTGCAAGATTGGGAAATCCTGAAGATTCCGGTCAATTTCGGACAGGCAACCACCAACAATGCGCCAATATCTCAAACCACCTGGTTGAGCATCGGCATCAACTCGGGCTCTAATCCTTTAATTGGCAAGGGCAATCAGGATGTACTGGTGCCGATCCAATGGAGCGACAGTAGCAATTTCCAAAGCAACCCAAGTATCAATTCGTATATCACTGTTAAAGGGTCGGTTGGCCCCAGCGGCGCCAGTGTTACCATCAATTATCCAGACATATCTATAAGCGACAAAGTTTTTTGCCCGCACACGGTCTGGCTGGCAAACATCCCCGGCGTTGCCGGTTACTGGCAATTCTCCACCCAATTTCTGGAGCCCTCGGTCATGGATATTGGACCCTACATGTCCCGGCTCGATACTGTCAACGCAACAAACGATCAATGTTTTTCGGGCGCTCCGGGGGGAGCACCCCGTAGTGATTCGGTGTTCATCCTGACATTTTGCACCCAACAAAAGTGCCCATGAAAATCACCAGGGATTGGCGCTGCGATTCACACCGCGCCAATCCCTGGATTTCCGAATGACCGGCATGATTCTTATGATATAATTTTCCCCGCCAGGAGAGGTGCCAGAGTGGTTGATCGGGGCAGTCTCGAAAACTGTTGTGGCTCAACCGGGTCACCGTGGGTTCGAATCCCACCCTCTCCGCTCAGCGTATAACTTTCAGAGCTAATAATTGCCGGTCAGCAACTGATTTGGTGATTAGATGTCAAAGAACTGTAGGTTTGCGCTAGAGATCGCTCAGTTACAGCTGAGCGATCTCACTTTTTAAGCGCTCTTCCTTCATTGTATATAATCCGGTGAGATTGTCAAGGCATTGTTAGACATCGGGAGAGGAATTTTGACTTCTATTCCTATCTGTCCCTTATTTTCCTCTAAACCCTGATCTTCAGATTTTTCATCACGGCTCCTTATCCAATACCTTCTCTTGGCATCTACGGACAAACCTTCCACAAGTTGGAAAAGCACTTCGAAATCAGGACGCACCTTCACCCATAGAATTCGCTTTGCTCCCAGATCACAACCGGCTTCCAAGATCATCATGTGGACCAGCTCTCGTTGCTCTTCTCGCGTGGCCCACTGCCAGCTTCCATTTATATCCAGCAGCGTCCGAGCAGCATGGTCGATTGCCGAGTCTGGAGCCCGACTTAATAGGGCTACTTTTTCTTTCAATTCATTGACTTTTTGCCAGTACACAAATTCTTCACCTTGATACATGCCTCGCTCGAAGTTCTCACTCATCAACCGCAAAGTTACACGGATTTCCTTGCACTCGACTTCCGGGTCTGGGCCATCTTTCTGGTCTTGTATCAATTGCTGAACAACCTGCTCCCAATTGGGTGGCAACTTCAGTGATTGGACAAGAGCAGCGATTTCCTCATCAAGTGTATCAGCGCGAACACTATGACCACCATAAGGACAATCATGATAACCGCGCAAGTGCGAATCATCCCTATAGTATGTTTTACTTCTTCGAGGAGTCTGAACCCGCAAGTGCTGCCCACAAGAAGCACAGATAGCTAGACCCTGAAGTAGATGGATACGTACAGTTTTCTGTCCGGATTTTGCCTTTAGCCGGCGGGCGGCACGGACAGCCTGGCTTCTCCGCCAAAGATCATCACTCACGATTGGCTCATGCTGGCCTTGGGAAACTTTGGGTTCAGTAGATCGGTAACTGACTCCTTTGACATGCACCGACATACCCCGATAGCGGATTTTTCCAATATAAAAATCGTTACACAGCATATCGCGCACAGTATCTTTTCCAAATGGATGGTTCTTATTTGTGTGCAAGCCCTGGAAGTTCAACCACTCCGCCAATTGAAAGTCAGAATACAAACCGGAGGCATAGCGTTCGAAAAGTTCCACCACAACCGAAGCTTTATCTGGATCTGGCACACCCACTTTACGATTCCCCCTAATTTCAGATTCATATCCCCAGGGGACAGTTCCATTATGATAACCCTGTGTCGATCGTTCCAACTTTCCTTTATTCGTTTCTTTACTCAAAGTGGGTAGGAAAGTGGCGAGTTGCTGCCGGTTTTGCCAGCAGTACTTTTCCACAGTCCCCCCTCCGAACCGGACTTGACCCTTTCGGATCATCCGGCTCTCCAGAACTGATGTTTCGGATGGGTTATGCCTGTTCATTGTGAATCTCACGATGACACTTCGCACAGACCACCAGTGTTCTTCTCCGCAGTTCGATCATTTTCTCAACCCAGGCCGGTTTTTCTTTCTGCTTTTGCCACTTCCGCTTGATGTCCACCAGCTTGCGCACGTGATGGACTTCAACCTTTTCGGTTGACCCGCACAGCTCACAATGGTTCGCCTGTAACCGCCGGATTAGCTCGACCCGCACCCGATAGGGGAGGTCGTCTCTCACCGTTTGGTCGTTGATGTAACCCTGTCCCACATCCACCCTTTTCAGAGAAATGCCGCCCCAATAGACATACTTCCGTCCTTGTTGGCTGGGGATTTCCACTGCCAGCACCTTGTAGGAATATCCTTCGACTACTCGTCGTGAAGAATATTTCCGGTAGATGCTGTTTACCTGGGTATTATGTTTGCTGGCCAGGGTATTCGTCAAGGCGAATTCCATGTAGTACTTGAGCTTTTGCAGACGCCGCCGGTCGATAGCGTACTTGTAGTATTCGGCGATCCCTCGAAAACGCTGTTGGTACACGTTTACGATAGTGGCGTCGGTGAACCGGAGCAGCCTGTTTTCAGCAACGGCCTTGCCGTTGCTCATATAACGAGCTGTCAGGTCATCGACTTTGCCCAGGGGGATGCCCAGCCGGACACATCCGCTTTGGGTGCGGATTTTGGCGTGCGTGCCCTTGCGGGTTGAGAGTTTGTCTTCTGCGTGAAACACACTAATGTCGTATCCCAGGAAGCGGGCGTGCTCCGTCCGCGCGTGGGTGATGAGGGTCTTCGTCGCACTCAATTCCAGATTTAGCCTGTCCTTCAAGAATGTCCCGATGGCATCTTTGATGGCTTCGGCTTCTACTTTTGGCCCGATGTAGCTCAAGATGAAATCATCCGCATACCGGATGTATTGCAATCGCCGGTAGTTCGGATCATTCACATCCTGGGATGGCTGCTGGCGGCGCTCTCGTTCAAGTTTTCTGGCTTTCTCTACGTCGCCATGTTTGCGCGCTTTCTCAATCGCATAACTCAGCCGTTTGAACTCCAGGTTATTTGCACGCTTCTTGCCACGGGTATATTGGGGTATTAGCACATCCTCGATGTAGGTATCCAGTTCGTTCATGTAGATGTTCGCCAGGAGGGGGCTGAGAATACCACCTTGCGGTGTACCACTGTAAGTGCGGTTGTATTGCCAGTCTTCCAGGTAACCTGCCTCAAGGCTCATCCGGATCAGGTTGAGCAACCGGCCATCCTGAATGTCTCTTGCGAGAATTCCCATCAGGACTTCATGGTCGATATTGTCAAAACAGCCCCGGATGTCGCCTTCGATGAACCAGGCTGCACCCTTGAACTTGTACTTCAAGGCGGCCAGTGCAGTATGGCAGCCGCGTCCATGCCGAAAGCCGTGCGAACTTTCCCGAAAACGGGGTTCGTAGTAGGCTTCCAGTAGCTGGCGCAGCGCTTCTTGCACAAGCTTATCCGTGAAGTTTGGAATACCCAGCGGCCTTGTTCCGCCGCTCCTCTTTGGAATCTGAATGCGCCGGGCCGGATAGAACCGAAAACGCTCGTTGCGCAGGTCTTCAATGACCTGCCGGATGCGTTCCAGGCTCATTCCGTCCACGGTATCTCTCTCATCACTTCCTGCGGTCAAAGCGCCCGAGTTACGGGATATCTTGCCGTAGGCAACGAGAAACAAGTCCTCGTTGAAAAGGCAGCGATAAACCCGTTCCATGGGAATTCGCTTTTCACCCATCTTATTCATTGCTTGTAGAATGTTTTCGGCTGTCTGCATTTCGCATACCTCGTTTCTTCAACAAGCCCAGTTCCTAACTCCCTTTGCCCTGCGGTTGGCTTTCCCAACCTCCCTGGGTGGTCGTGACTCCACCGACTACTATGGAGTTTCTGTCATCTTAGGGCTCGCGCCCCGTAGACGATCCCGTAGTACAGTCATGAGTGACGTAATAGGATGACTTAGGGTGTCCATTCATGGCTTGATAGGTCTCATTGACCCTCGTTCCCGGCTGGGAGGATTTCACAGTCCGACAACCTCTGACTGCTGCCACCGGGTCTTGACTTCGACCGTTGTGTCAAGGGAGTATTCGGTCTCCAACTTGCCATTGGACTTCAAGCAGTTTAGCTTTACCCATCTCATCCAGGCCTTGGGGCAACGCTCCGGTAAACGGTTTCCCGGTTCACCCCTTCTCCGACAGGCGATGTTCCCGTACAGGTTTTCCCTTTCGGTGGGTCGGATGGCCTCGCAGGCAGTTTCCTCAGCCCGCGGCGCATGATGCGCAATCACTTCATGCTGTCAGACGGCGCACATTATCCGAATAAAATTCGCCGAGCGAGCTGACCAGGTGAAAGAGTAGTTTACCCTCCGGGGTGCGCAGGTCGAAGGGCTGTTCGACAGCTTTGAAGTTGATATCCAAAGACTGCAACTCATGGACGATCTCAAGCGACCATTCCAGGCGGCGCGCCAGGCGATCCACCTTATGGACATACAAGATTTTAAATTGCCCTCGCCGGGCTGCCTCTCGCATGGCGTTAATGCCAGGACGATACTTCTTGGAGTAGGCCGACTGGGCTGGATCTGAAAATACGACAACGATTTCTACTCCATCACGCGCAGCTTGCTCTCTGATCTGGCGCAGTTGTGCATCCAGACTGAAAGAGTCACTTTGCATCTCGGATGAGTAACGGATATAGGCTGCTCCCGGAATAGGCACGGAAGTGCTTTGGATAGGAATGCTATTCATAGGTTATTTTTCCTTTCAAAATTAAGTTTTAATGAGTTGTCGAAAAATTTAATGCTTATTCAGTGCGATTCATAAAGCACCTCCTATTCGGGAGCAGTTGGGATTATTAACTGGTATCGATGTGATTGGACCGGTCGAGAGCCAGGTAGCGCCTGTTTATTCGGGCTAGCCACTCAACTAAGGTTTTCGGCGGATTGGGAAACGGAAACGACTGCTCCTGGATAGGGTTTATATCATTTCCAGAAACCCCTTTTGATTGTGGATCAGGCTTTTCGGAAAAGTTTTGACTTAAAGGCTTATTTGCCATGACCACTCCTTATTCTCACAATAAAGTCGAAAGTCTCATATGCGCTTTGGTTACTAAAAAAACTCCGGTTCCAATAGGCTGGCTATTGAAACCGGAGCGTTAGTCGAACAGATTAGGTTGGTTTAAACTTATTCTTTTTTCAAGTTACTCCAGATGGATAACTGGCCATTTTGGTCAGCAACAACTTGCTTGCTGACCCTTCCTCGTCCAGGTTTTACCCTGCCGGTTGGATGTTGGTTCAGCCATTCTTCCCAGGTTTGCGATGCCGGTAATACCGGGACCATGAGGGGACTGGTTTCGGTAAGGCAGCCTAGTGGGGAATTGGTGAATCTCATCTCGTCGGCAAACAAGGTCTGCAGATCGGCCAGCGCTGCACCATTGAGCACTTCGCGGGCCAGTTCCGTCAGTAGATCACTTTCCTCTTGCGGTACGATTGCACCGCCGACCTCATCGCCATAAAGCAATTGCGCAGCCTTCATCTTCAACCCCATCAAACTCAGCGCCCGAGCTTCCATCGTTCCGGAATAGATCGAGAAAACCGCTCGAACCGATTTCACCTGGCCCAAACGCCAGACACGACGCAATGCTTGCAATAAAGTGTACAAACTGTACGAAATTTCGAAGAACACCACCGAGGAAAATTGAACCAGGTCTAGACCGGTCTTCACTAATTCCGGATTGCAGATCAGTACATCCAGCCGATCCGTTCGTTTAGCAATCCATTCCTCTCGGTTGCGTGGGTCCACGTGACTGCCAAGCACCGTTACTCGCAAGCCATTCTCTTCTAGCAGTAGCACCAGGTGATCCTGGATATCACGCACTCCAGTTTGGCGTACGTACACCAGGACCTTTCGGCCCAGGGATTTCTCAGTCCGGCAGAAGCTGGCCAGCCAGTTTTCCTTCGGCAGCCACTTGTGGCCATTTGGGTTGATCGCTGGCAGTTCCAAGTAAGGCACCGTCCGTACAATTTCACCCTTCTGGTCCAGTTCGTCCATCACCACAACTTCATCCCGAAAAGCTGAATTGGGCCGCGCCAGGCTCCACTGCAGCCAGGTCGACAGATAGCGGTTGTTTTGGATCGCCAAAGCTTTGAGCGAACTATCCATTTGCTGATATTGCTGTTCCTGGTCATCCAGCATAGATAACGCGGCTACTTCCTCTTTGTATTCTGGCAATGCCAACCCCAGATCCTTCAATGTCAGGAATATGGTCGTATCCAGCAGGCGGTTAACGATCGCCGGGCTGACGCCCGGTTGTTCTTTTGCCTGGTTTTGATACCTGCGATTGCCAGTGAATACACCATCCACATCTGCGTCTTCACTTTTTATTCGTCTGCGGGTCGTTTCCAGTACGCCGTAAAGCCGCGCCCAACGTTTTTCATCGTGAAAAGCAAAATTACGACGCACACTGGCATTCAGCCGGTGGAGGATCCAAAAAATGGAGGTACTTCGCCCACCGAAGAATGTCCCGGTGAGGGTGAGGGTTGAGGGGCAAGCAGTGACAAGTTGGTGAAACGCTATTCCCCGGTCGGAGGACTTCCCTTTGAACTCATGGACTTCATCTGCAATGAGTAGCTTGAATGAGCCTTTCTCATGTTTTGCAATGTACTCAGCCAGTGCCCAACGCCGTGCCCCGGAGAAACCAAATAGGGGCGTGTTGCAGATGCGTATTCCCCAGATTGGGTTACCCAGATCATCGTGCTTCAGACGACCTTCTGCATCCAACTGCCAGCCAGGTATAGATGATTTGCAGAACCTGCGTTTATCGGCAAGTTCCGTTGGATCCTGGATCATTATCCCTTCGTCATCAGTCAAAGGTGCCCCACAACTGGGGCAGGTACAAACCTCTACGACCTGCCCACTTATCGGGTCTTTGATCTTCCGTTTCACAATCGCCGGTTCCCATCCCGGTCCAATCTTGGCCGAAGTATGTGCGATCACTGCCACTGCCTTTGGGCCAAGTTTTCCATGACGGTAATCCTCCAGGAAAGACCGCACATCATTGATGTCACCCGGATCTCCCGAGATACGCCCAATACGGTGCAATTCTCTTGCCTGGCAGCCTGGAATCACCTCTTCCAATTCTCGGATCCACTTGGGAACCAGATGCGGCGGACAAATCACCAGCGCCGGATAAGCTTCTAGCAGCTCGATGACCGCTGACCCTATTGAAGTTTTGCCGCCGCCCATTTCCATTTGGATGTTGGCCACGCTGTTCTTTCGGATACAGCGTGCCAGCGCCGCCGCAGCATGGCGCTGTGTTGGCAGTAAACCAGCTTCATTTTGACTAGGAAGCGGGTTTCTACCCCTTCCAAGAGTATCCAACACCGCAATTTCCTTTGCATTTGGATCCAGGTTATAAAGCGGGCGGTAGGTTTCAAGAACATGCGCTGCGATTTTATCGCCGTGCTTGCGCATGAATTCAGCCAGTTCCGGCACGTTCTTGATGATCTGAATTCCTTCTGCATTGAGAACTGCAATCGTAGTTACAAAACGGTCTCGATAGACTTCGGTCACTACATCCTCTTTGGTGTCCTTGCTAACCTTTTCCTGGACTTTTACTACTCGCCCTTTGATGAGCATCGGTCGGCCTTTGTCATCCCTCAACATCATCGTGCCCATCATACCGGAGGCCATGACCATCGCAATGTGTCCCTTCTTTAAAGGCATGACAGGCTGGGTGAGCTGCGCCAGGCCGCGGGTCGGGTGAATCAAGTCGAGCCATTCGGTCGTCTTTTGAACACCTGCTTCAACCGTGGCTTCAACCACTTCTTCCGGTTCCCAATCTGTGCGCTTGAAGACGATCGGTTTGCCGTTAGCGCCACGAGTAGGCGCCGCCAGGAGTTCGTATACCGGTTCAAGAGCAGCTTCGATGGGCTCCATCTCGGTTGTCGCCAGGTTTTGAAGGGAAAGCACCTCCTTGTCGGTTGGCACGTGGTAGACCTTGCGTTTGTAAGCAAACACCACCACCTGTTTGAATTTCTCATACAGCCCATCCAGAAAGCGATAGACCGTGATCGCTTCATAACTCCTGGCCAGCAGTCGAGCCACCTCGGTCATTCCCAGGATCTTCTGAGGAATGATGTAGGTCAATAGCCCGCCGCGCATTAGCTTGGGCGTGGTGGTCTTAAGAAAATCCCATTCCAGACGTTTCTGATTGTCAAACCTGTCGAATTCATACGGTGGATTCAAGTACAGCCAGGAAATGCTCTCATCGGTCAGAACGCAGGCCTGCCAGGGAGCCTGGTAGACCCTGTCCATCACCTGTTGAGCTTTTTCAGCCCGCTCCGGGGAGAGTTCAACTCCCCAGATTTCGCAGTTGAGCGCTTTACCCAGGGCTGCACCAGCCCGACCTTCTCCGGCGCAGGGATCAAATAACCGCCCTCTTTCTTCGGGCGGTTTCACGTAGGTTTTGATGATCTCGACAACCGGATCATTGGTGGGGTAATACCCCATTCGTTCAATTGCTGGTGGACGCATGTTCAGCTCCTTCGAGGGAAATGAAAAATCCCCGGAAGGAGCCGCATTTCACCCCCGTGAGGGGTAATGCGCGCCCCTCCGGGGTGGTTGGTCGATGATTTTACTTG
>VFSW01005861.1_pt1 | contig 18125 bp, 18 predicted proteins | sample 5358111 | NCBI WGS metagenome assembly VFSW01 (sample SAMN11554181, study PRJNA540505) | mine drainage metagenome | isolation source: sediment from site ElyBrook_90M | place: USA: Ely Copper Mine, Vershire, VT | collected 2017
TTATTTGCCCGAGCGGGCGGCGGCGGCGATGGGGTATGATCGGCCGGTGGCGTTGATCCGGATTGAGGATGTCGCGGCGTCGGTGGCGTATCGGTTGCAGGCGCTGCGTCAGCAATTGGGACGTTATGGCGCGTCGACGTTGCTGGATCAGGCGGGTTCATTGGCGATTTGGCAGGCGGTGCGCGATGCGACGCCGTTGGCGGTGGGCGCGGATACGATGATTTGGCGGGTTTCGGTGGCACCCTCACAGGGGCCAGGGATTTTGGAACGGGCGCAATCATTGGGGCTGGATGGGTATTTGGATTGGGGCGGCGGGCTGTTGCTGCTGGCCGGTCCGGCGACGCAGGCGGCGGCGGCGTTGAGCGGCGCGGTTGCGGCGGTGCGCGGGGGATGGTGGTTATTGCGGGCGCCGGAATCGCTGCGGGCGAGCCTCGACGCCGTTCCCCCTGAACCGGCGGCCCTGGCGGCAATTCGCGGGCGGCTGCAATCGGCTTTTGATCCGGCCGGTGTTTTCACTCCTGGCAAGCTCCACGCGGCTTGAGGCACTGATGCAAACCAATTTCACCGAAGTTCAACTCCGCGATCCTGCCATTCAGGTTGCGGATTCGATTCTGCGATCCTGCGTGCATTGCGGGTTTTGCACCGCGACCTGCCCGAGTTTTATTACCGTGGGCGATGAGGATGATAGTCCGCGCGGGCGGATTTATTTGATCAAGGAGATGCTGGAGAGCGGTTCGGCGGCGAGTGCGCCGGTGGCGTTTCATTTGGATCGGTGTTTGTCGTGCTTGTCATGCATGACGACGTGCCCGTCCGGCGTTGATTATATGCATTTGATCGATCATGCGCGGACCCATGTGGAGCAGACGTTCCGGCGGCCTTGGCACGATCGGGGGCTGCGCGCTGTGCTGGCGGCGATTTTGCCGTATCCGGCGCGGATGCGATGGGCGTTGCGGGCGGCGGGGTTGGCGCGGCCGTTTGTCGGCTTGATTCCGCAGCGCGGGGTGTTGTTTGCGCGGATGCGGGCGATGCTGACGCTGGCGGCCTCGGAGCGGGTGGTTGCCCAAGGGGTAGGGGATGTGACGGCGCAGACCGTGCATCCGGCGCAGGGGACGCGGCGCGGGCGGGTGTTGCTGCTGGCCGGGTGTGCCCAGCGCGTGCTTGATCCGGGGATTCATGCGGCGACGATCAGGCTGTTGAACCGAATGGGCGTGGAGGTGGTTATTCCGCAGGCGGCGGGCTGTTGCGGGGCGCTGACCCATCATATGGGCAAGCATGCGGCGTTCGTGGCGCAGGCTGGCGCGACGATCAGGGCCATGACCGATGCGCTGGATGAGGAAACCGACGCGATTATCATCAATGTGTCGGGCTGCGGCACGGTGGTGAAGGATTATGGGTTTGCGCTACGGGGTGAAGACCCGGATTTGGCTGGTAAGGCCGCGAAGATTTCAGCGCTGGCGATGGATGTGTCCGCGTATTTGCTGAAAATTGGCTATCAGCGGACAAGGCCTGAATCGGGGCTGACGATTGCGTATCATGCGGCATGCTCGTTGCAGCATGGCCAGAAAATCACCGACGCGCCGAAGGCACTGCTGCGCCAAGCGGGGTTTCGTGTGGTGGAGCCGCGCGATGCGCATTTATGCTGTGGCTCGGCGGGGACCTATAATATTTTGCAGCCGGAAATCGCGTCGTCGTTGCGCGCACGCAAACTCGATACGCTGACCGCTTTGTCACCCGATGCGATTGCGGCGGGTAATATTGGGTGCCTGACGCAATTGGCCGGGGCGGGGATTCCGACGATTCATACGGTTGAGCTGTTGGATTGGATGGCCGGCGGCCCCTGCCCTGCCGGGTTGAAAAGCTGAGGCGCGCCGGGTCGGCTTAGGGTCGCTTGTTAGAGGCCTTGGCCGATATCGGCGAGGCGGATGAAGAGGGCTTGGGTGTTGATCGCGTTTTGCGTCGCGCCATCGCGCCGATGGGCTGCCGCGGGATCGATGGATGGGGCGGCCGGTTCGGGGATCAGGCTGTGCATGAAGGCGATCAGACAGTCGCGCACTGTGGGGTCGGTGATTTGCTCGAGGATCATTGAGAATTCGGCGGATGCCGCCGCGTGGGGCGCGAGCGCCGCTTGGCGTGCGGCCCGGAAGGTGGCGATGTCGGCGACGGCGGTATGATCCCGGCTCAGGGTTGGACCTGCGTCGTTTTGATAAAAATAAGCAACGGAAACGTGCAAAAATTGCGAAATTTCATAGAGGACCACGGGCGTAATCCGGTTGGCGCCACTCTCGAAACGTTCGATTTGCCCCTCTGATTCGCCGATCGTTGTGCCGAGTTGCGCCGCTGTTATGCCCAATAATACCCGCCGATCCCGCAGGCGCGATCCGATATGCGCAAGGAGCGGGTCGGGTGCTTTTGCTTGTGCGCGTTGCATACTATTACTACAGGACGCCATCGGTAATTCCCCTTTCAATGCCAAACCAACCAAATGGCCAGTCTCCAGACGCAAGAAGGTTTACCGTGAATAGGATGCCGTTGCGAAGAATCGGAAATTACTTAGGAGGTGGGCGGCAACGGTTGAATAACAGTCCGTGGCTGCGCCCAAATTTTTACCCGAGCGCCTCGTTGAGCGCGGATGCGCCGCGGCTGGCGGCCATCAGCACAAGGCCGAGCTTGGCGTCGCCACCCGTGACAATGCAGAGCAGCGCATCAACACCGACAAATTCGAGCACCACATAGCCGCCCTGACCCTTGATCACGACCTGGTCGAGCGGGCCGCGCGCGAGCTCCTTGGAGATCCGGGCGCCGAAATTGAGCATGGCTGTGGCCATCGCGCCGACGCGATCTTCGTCCAGATCGTTCGGCAGGGCCGACGCGATCACCAGCCCATCAGTTGAAATGACCGCCGAGGCCAGAATGTCCGGCGACAAGGCACGCAACCCCAATAATATCGCCCGTAATTGACTTTCGCTCATCGTCTCGGCTCCTCAAGGTCTTCACGATCTGGCTGCAAACCAATTTGACCGTTCCACTATAATGCTGGATAGCACGCGGCCTGCAACCCGTGAAGAGAACAAGACCACCCAACACAACCCAAGCCAGAATAAACACGCTGGAATAACATTTCAGGCTGCGCTAGAGACATAGTCCATGAACTCACTTGCCATACATTCCCGCTTGTCTGTTCTCGATCGGGCGCTCCATTCATTAGGCTTAGCCAAGAGTGGCGGCCTTGCAGGATGCAGGGGCTAACGCAATGGACGCAAGCGCGCGAATTCGGCGGATATTGTGGGGAACATTGCGCGGCTCGGTGCCGACCCCTCGTGCATTAGACATGATGGTGCGCTGGGAAGCCAACTTCGCACCGAGCTTCGAGCGTGATCCGACCGATACGGTGACTGATTTCTTGCAGCAGGAATTAGGGGCCAATCTGCAGCGCGAGGAGTGTTCGGCTTTGGCTGATCGCATCCTCGGGATCATGGATGATTTCAACGGGGTGCTGCCGCAAGATCCGATTGTCAGTATTCGCCGGCTGAGTGAGGCCCGGCTCAGCGCTCAACCCGCATCGCCTGTCGCCGCCTGGGTTGACGTGCCGCCACCGGCTTCTGCCGAGCCGCCAGTGGCTATTGATCCAGCACCCGCTGACGATTCGCAAAATGATCGACCACAGGCGGCGGAGCAATCCGGCGCAGAGCCTGGGCCGGTTGCGCCGGTCGAGAGCGATGAGCCCTTGTCCGAGACGATCGTTCAGCCGCAAGCGGCTGAACCGGCCATCCTGCTTGATGCTGACCATACCGAGCCGGAGAATATTGATTTTGTTGGATCGGAGCACCGTCAGGATGGTGCAACCGGGATGGATGACGGGCTACTCGATGACGCTGAACTTGCCCATTTGCCCGGTTCGATTTGGCCTGAGGATGCAGACGCGGAGACGATTGCACCCACCGCGATCATCACCACACCGAGAGTGCATGCGTTAACGTTGGACGATGTGCTGGACGTCGATTATTATGACATTGCTCCAAAGGTGCCGCGCGGCTTTGAATCCGCACGGACGCTTGAAATTTTGCCGCCGGCGGACGAGCCAGACCTGCGGGATGATCACGACCATGATAGGGTCACCGATATCGATGCGGAACCCGATCCGGACGTGATTGAGCATTCGACGAACGATACTGAAATCCCCACCCCGCCGCAGCGGCCATCCTCGTCCGATCCATCGGCGCCTTATGGGATTGACCGGTCGGTATTCTCCAGAATATTCCTCGAGCACGATTGAAAAGAGCACGATCGATGGCAGTAAAACCCAAAACGGTGGCTGTCCGCGGCCTCATGCTTCGCGCCGAATTTATTCGGTTTCTCATCCCCGCGATGCTGTTGAACGCCTTGGTCATCCTGTTTATTGGCGGCGTGGGACAGTATCTGATTATTCAACAGGCAGAGCATCAGCAGGTTGTGAGTGTTCGCAACGAGTTTGATCGGCTGCGCCAAGTCTATGCTGGTCAGGCGGTCGCTGAGGCGAGCGCGCTCGCCGCGAACCCGAACATTGTCGAAGCCTTCGCCATGCCGCCATCTTCGCAGCAGCGCACATTGCTGGCTCTGCAATCGCGCAGTGTTTGGCAGGCGCTGCAACATCAATATGGTCGTGCAATCGTTGTATTCATTCAGAATCACCATGTGTTGTTTCGTGCGAACAAGCCGCATCTCTATGGTGATCGCACCATCCCCCGTCCTGATATTAAGGCCGTGTTGAAATCTGGACAGCCGGTCAGCGATTTTGGCTTGATGAAAATTGGTTATGCGATCAGCGGTGTTGCGCCGGTGTTTTCGGCCAACAACACACCGGTGGGCACGGCGCAGGTGTCCTTGCCAGTAACCACGATTTTCCGCACCATTGTCAAAGATATTCCGGGCAGCGTGGTCGCGGTACTGATTCAAAAGCCGCCAGGCGCGAAAGCGGCTGCAGGCAGTCCGCCGGTGCCGATGGTTGGGCCGGACGAGGTGAAATTCACCAATTCACCCGCGCTCAATCGGTTCCTCCAGCGCCATCCGAGCGATATCGATCCGCGTTTTTCGGACACGACCTCCATCGGGTCTGGCAATACCTATCAACTCTTTGTGTTGCCGCTGGTTGATTTTTCCGGGAAGGTGTTTGGCACCGCCGTTTTCGGCGTCAACGTGTCGGGTATTTTGCAGACGGCCTATACGATTTTTGGCTTGAGCGTGTTTTTCTCGCTGATCATCTTTATCGGGGTCGGCCTCAATTTGCGCAGCTTCGTCAATCGGCGAATTCTGATTCCATTGGGCATGTTGACCGAGCGCGTGCGCGCCATTTCGTTTGGTGAAAAGCTAGAAGAGCCGGTGGTTCAGACCGAGTTCAACGAGATTGGGATTTTGCAAGTCGCCGCTGAGCGTTTGCGGAAAACCCTGATTAATTTGGTCCGCCATATTGGTTCGGGCTCTTAAATTGCCGATTAATCGGCGCGCGCCTAGTGTCCCGATTCTGAAATCCGTTGGATTTCGGAATCAGAGCGGACACTAGAAAATTCAATGATTTAGTGGCCTGCTTATCCCTGCAATTCATCTCATGAATTTCAGCGGCAGGACACGAGTTGGGTGTGATGCGTCATCGGATAAGGCCTGCATTGATCGGACAATCGGAGAGATTCCCATTCTGCTCGAACGCGGTGGTCATGTGCGCGCCCGTCTGACGTCATATGCTGCATTGCGATGGCGCCGCTGAGGCGAATTGCCTATAGAGGCGGCATGGGATCACGCTGCAACGCTTAGGGGAATTGCGATGACACAGCCCGCCACCAGCACCAAAACGCGCGTTACTGCCCTGCCGGGTGATGGCATTGGGATGGAAGTGTTTGACGCGACGCGGCGGATTTTTGCCGCCGCTCAGGCGCCGGTTGAGTGGGAACTCGCTGAGGCCGGAGCCGCAGTGTTCAAAAAAGGCATCCCCTCCGGAGCCCCGCGCGAAACACTGGATTCGATTGCGAAAAACGGTCTCGCGCTGAAAGGCCCGTTGGAAACCCCGGTTGGGTTTGGTGAAAAATCGGCAAACGTAACGCTGCGCAAACATTTCGAGCTGTATGCCAATATCCGCCCGGTGCGCGAGCTGCCGGGCATCAAGACGCCCTTTACCGGGCGCGGCATTGATATGGTGATCGTGCGCGAAAATGTCGAAGATGTGTATGCGGGCATTGAGCATATGCAAACGCCGGATGTGGCGCAGTGCCTCAAACTCATGACGCGGCCGGGCTGTGAGCGCATTATTCGCGCGGCTTTTGGCCTCGCGCTTGCGGAAAACCGCAAAAAAGTGACGTGCGCCACCAAAGCCAATATCATGAAACTCACCGAAGGCATGATGAAGCGGGTGTTTGAGCAGGTTGGCCCGGACTATCCTGGTATCACCCGCGATCACATCATTATCGATAATTGCGCCCATCAGCTGGTGATTGCGCCTGAGCAGTTCGATGTGATTGTTACCTCCAACATGAATGGCGATATTATTTCGGACCTCGCCGCTGGGCTGGTGGGCGGGCTTGGCATCGCCCCGTCGGCCAATTTGGGCGATCATGTGGCGATTTTCGAAGCGGTGCATGGCTCGGCGCCGACCATTGCCGGCAAGGGATTGGCGAACCCGACGGCTTTGCTCTCTGCGGGGATTATGCTGCTGCGTCATATTGGTGCGTTTGAGGCGGCGGCCACCATTGAGCAGGCTTTGTTCATCACTTTGGCCGAGGGCGAGAATTTGACTGGCGATTTGTCGCCGCGCGGGCATGGGGTCGGCACTGATAAATTTGTGGGGCAAGTGATTGATAATCTGGGCCGCACCAGCAACCTGCCCTCGCGCGTCTATAGCCCGTTAACGCTCACCCCCTGGCCGGATCTGACCGCGCATACCGAGCCGACATCGCGCGAATTGATCGGTGTTGATATTTTTATCGAGTCTGATTTGTCGGCTGCTGAGTTGGGTTCGTCCTTGACCCAGATTGCTGAGGGCAGCCAGCTTCGGCTCGATAGTATTTCGAACCGTGGCGTACAGGTTTGGCCGGCGACCGGCGGACATACGTTCCTGGTCGATCATTTCGATTGCCGGTTCATGTTGAAGGCACCGGCGCAAGGCAATCCTCCGCAGGGTATTGCTGATCTGGTCAAGGCAATCGGCAGCCGTCATTCCTGGATGCATGTAGAAAAATTGCAACGATTTGATGGTAAAGACGCGTTCGAGCGACCACAAGGCGAAAGTTAGTTTTCTGAATATTGCCGCTTGTTCAATATTGATCACCTTGGGATAAATAATTGCCCATAATAATTTGGTTGGTTGTTTATCACCTTCGGCCGAACGACATGATACTGTGCAGAGTGGAACTTTGATAAGCGCGTTGCTTTGACCGGGTTATGCTCTGCCGCCAACCGGCATCATGCTGGCGCGCCGCTTTAAAAAGGAAATGATCATGTCCGCAACCAGTCACCAAACCGCCGCGAAATCACACGAAGATGCCGCGAAAGCCCATCACATGGCCGCCGAGCAGCATGGCAAGGGCGATCAAAAATCCGCCCTTGAACATTCGACCAAGGCCTCCGGCTTGTCGGCGAGCGCGCATCAAAATACGACCGATGCGCATAAATCAACCCAGCATGCCAAAGCGTGACTTCATTGCCTCGCCGCTTGAGGTGAGGTGATCGAGCGGCTGAATGGCGGCATGCGCGCCGCTATTCAGCTTCTTTGGGGCGCGGGCCTTGCCAGAGCGGGTGAGGCAGAAACGTCGGTATGCGCACGTTATGCCGATGGATTGGAAAATGGCCTTACGAGAAAATCCGCTGGCGCCCGAAGCGGCGAGAAACGGACCAACCAATCAGCGAGACCAGCCCGGAAATAATCGCGCCCCAGGCCATATCGGTCAAGGTGAGCCGCAAGGTCCAATGCCGGAGCGTGGCATCGTTGGTCAGATCATACAGCCCATAGGTGAATAGGCCGAACGCGGCCCCGTAAAAGAGTGCGGTGACGCCCCGCCCGGTGGCGATGGCGCGCGGAATGACGAACACGATCAGCCCCAAAACCTGCAGAAAATAAACCGCGATGGCGGGGATGAGGCGAAATCCGGGCAGCAGAATATCACCGAGCGTTGCCCGATAGATGGATTGAGAGGTGAGCATCAGCCAGATCGAATCAATGGCAAGATAAGCGATCAGCATCACGAGATAGAGCAAAATCGGGCGGCGCATAGCGTTTCCTCGATAAGGATCGATAGGGTCCGATCGCATGGCTGACATAGCAGCACGCGCCTGACAAGCCGCTGGGCGTTTTCGTGAATAAATAATATCGCACAAACACCATATTTTGCACAAATTTGGTGAAATCGACGATCAAGCGGGCCATTGGCGGGTCAGCGGAGCGCTTCGATGCGGTCCCAGATCGATGATTCGAGATGCACGCGATCGAACCGGGCGACCTGCTGTAACCCGGTTGGTGAGGTGACGTTGATCTCGGTGAGATAATCGCCGATCACATCGATGCCGGTGAACAGCAGACCGCGATCGCGTAAAAGCGGGCCGATGGCGGCGCAAATTTCGCGGTCCCGGCTGGTGAGCGTTGCCGGCTCGGCGCGGCCACCGGCATGCATGTTTGAGCGCACATCGCCGGCCATTGGCACGCGGTTGATTGCGCCCATCGCCTCGCCATCGATCAAGATGATGCGCTTATCACCCGCGCGCACTGCTGGTTCGTAGCGTTGGATCATCACCGGCTCGCGCGAGCCGCCGAGAAACATATCGAGTAACGAGCCCAAATTCTCATCATCAGCGCGAATACGAAATACCCCGGCGCCACCATTGCCGAATAGCGGCTTGACGATGATGTCTTGGTGCTGGGCGCGGAACGCGGCGATCGCGGCGCGGTCACGGGCGATCATGGTGGGGGGCATGAGCTGAGGAAATTCGGTGACCAGCAATTTTTCAGGCGCATTGCGCACCGATGCCGGATTATTGACCACCAGGGTTTTTGGATGGATCTGCTCAAGCAAATGGGTTGCGGTAATATAGCCCATGTCAAAGGGCGGGTCTTGGCGCATCAGCACGACATCCATGGCCGCGAGATCGATGATTTCAGGCGCGCCAAGGGTGAAATGATCGCCCTTGATCGCCCGCACGCTGACCGGGCGCATGCGCGCGCGCACAGTGCCGGAATCCAACCACAGATCGTTGACGCCATAATGCCAGAGATGATGGCCTCGTCTTTGTGCCTCTAGCATCAGCACAAAGGTCGAATCGCCGTCGATATCGATATCAGCCAGCGGGTCCATTTGAACCGCTACGCGCAACATGCTCATGGCCGCCCTCTTATTCTATTGATCGTCGTACGACTGATCGTATCACGACGTGCGATTCCGTTGCAGGCTGGCCATGCAGGTGGAAAGATGCACGGTGCGCGGCATTGGCTGTGCCAGCAAGACGAGTTTGTCGCCCCCGGCGCCGGGATAAAGCACCACTTCGAGGCGGCAGGTTTGCGAATTATACAGCAACACTTCGGCCGATCCGTCCAGACGACGCAAGACCGGCGGGATGAGTGACGCGCGCAACAAGGCGGAGGTGGCGCCGATCAAATGCACAGGCGATGGCGTGGCCAGGGCGACTTTGTTCGCACTGGGTGCGGGCGCCTGAGTGGCACAGCCGGCTAACAACCCTGCGACAATCGGCAAGAAAGCCAAGCGCGCGCCTATCCCCCGGCGTGGTTTGCCGCACTGTGATAGGTTAGTTTGCGCCGCTTGGCCCATGAATCGCGAATCGATCGCGCGTCAACCCGATAGTCAGTCGACCACTGGATCGTGCTGGCTTGGGGTGTCGGAGAGCATTTCGATGCGACCGGTGATTTGGCCCCCATCTTCGACTTGCAGACGGCGGCAGCGCGCGGTGCCGAGCACCCGACCGGTGCCGCGCACGATCAGCGCGTGGCGGGCGGTCAAGGTTCCATCGATCGTGCCGGCGATCTCGGCTTCTTCGACCTCGACTTCACCTTTGAACACGCCGCCTTGGGCAATGGCGAGTTCGGTCGCGGTGATCATGGTCGCTTCGACATGGCCTTCGACCACCAGCCGTTCGGCATCCTGCACCAAGCCTTGCACGCTGATGCCACGACCGACGACGAGGGTGCGCCGCTCGGCGGATTCATTGGTCGAGGCACGAAAACCCATTGGCGAGCCAGACGCCATCGGCGATGAAGCCGGATTGATCGGCGCACTCGGTTGCGGGGCGAAGGGTGAACGAGCCATCGGACTCTCCTTATTGGATACATCATTGGAAACAGGTGAAATTGGGTCAGCCGCCGAAGAGGTTGATTGCGGGTCGGCGGGGCGGAATGGCGGAACGCTGAGACCATCATCAATCTCCGGCGATACCTCTTTGGCCAATTCCGGTGCAGGTCGCGTGGCCCCACTGGCTGGTATATTGCTCGGTGGATCGTCACGTTTGAAAAATCCGATCACCACATTTCCCTCCCTTATCTGTGCCAGACGGATTGCTGGCACGGCCGCGCCGCCTATCCGCCCGAACCTGGTGGAACGGGCAGAAATCAAGCCATAAACGCGGCTGATTGCGAACAAAAGGGCTAGCATGCACCAGCCTGTCGGACAACCGGCAGAGCGCAACCAATCAAAATTTTTAGGTTTGGCGACGCATTATGTCGGACGGGCCGTTCTGGCGGGAATCGGTCGGTTTGCGGTCAGCGAACGCGGATGATAGCACGCGCAGGAAAAGGAGCCTGCATGACCCAACCTCGTTTTGATCTGCTCGGAATTGGCAATGCCATTGTCGATGTCATCGCTCACACGGATGATGCATTTTTGGATCGCCACGACATGCGTAAAGGCGCCATGACCTTGATCGATGGGGCGCAGGCCACGCATTTATATGCGCGCATGCCGCCGGGCTTGGAGTCAGCGGGGGGATCGGTGGCTAATAGTTGTGCGGTTGCCGCTGGTCTTGGGGTGCGAACGGCTTTTATTGGCAAGGTTGCGGCTGATAAGCTGGGAGCGGTGTTTGCCGACTCGATGCGCGCGATCGGGGTGCATTATCCAGCACCGTTGATGCGCGAGGGCGAGGATGCCCCGGATGAAGCGCCGACCGCGCGGTGCCTCATCCTGGTGACGGCGGATGGTCAGCGCACAATGAATACCTGCCTGGGGATCAGCGCGGATTTTGGCCGCGACGATCTTGATGAGGCGTTGATTGCCGACTCGGCAATTTTATATCTCGAAGGCTATTTGTTCGATCCGCCGGCGGCGCAAGAAGCGTTTTTGCACGCGGCGCGGCTGGCGCGGGCGGCGGGGCGACGGGTGGCGATCTCGCTGTCGGATCAGTTTTGCGTGGATCGGCATCGGGCCGCGTTTCGCCGCTTGATTGCCGAGGCTGCGGATATTGTCTTTGCCAATGAGGCAGAGATTTGCGCGCTTTATCAGAGCAATGATTTTGAAACCGCCGAACGCCAAGCGGCGGCAGAAATCGCACTCGCGGTACTGACGCGCAGCGAGGCTGGTAGCGTGATTCGTGCCGACAAGGCGCGGTATTTGGTCCCGGCAGTGCCGACAAAGGTGGTCGATACCACGGGGGCGGGCGATGCTTATGCGGCTGGTTTTCTCACCGGATTGACCAAAGGGGCTGATTTGACCGCGTGCGGTGATTTGGCCAGCCAGGCTGCCGCACTCGCGATTGCGCGCACGGGTGCACGCCCTGTAGCGGCCGATTTGGCTCCGCTCAGACTATAATTTTCTTAAATCGCTTAACGATTTAGCAAGCTTCTCCTGATTTAACGACGCGGTCCCGCGATCAGGTCGGTGTGCGCATCGGCCCTGATCCGATTCCGGAACAATTCCGGCTTATATCCATCGCCATTGAGCCTATCCGGATCATTTCCGGTGGGCGAGCAGGAGACCACGACCATGAAATCCACCCCCACTGCGCGCTTTTCCGCCACCGCGTCTCGTTTGCTGCGCGATAGGCGCGGTGTGACCGCCATTGAGTATGGCTTGATCGCGGCGATGATCGCCGTTGCAATCATTGGCATTCTCGGCGCTCTTGGTGCCCAGCTCAAAGCCACGTTCCAGTCCGTCAATTCTGCGCTCTGATCGACGCGGTGTCCGCTTGGGAACCGACGGACACACGCTCGGTGAGCGGTTGGTGAACGCGGGCGGTCGTTTTTGATCGAGCCGTTGTTCTGATCAAAAATGGCCGGTTTGGATGATAACGATTTGATAACTTTTTTGTGGGAAAAATCGGCCATCATCGAGAGGTCTTCCAGTCATGATCGTCAGATTAACGCTCCTTACGCTTCTGGCCATTGGTCTCGCTGGCTTTGGGACGGTTGCCTGGCTTGATCTGCATCCGGCTCGGCCGAAGCATATGGCCAGTCGACCGGTGCAGCTATTGGCCGTGGCGCACGCACTGCATGCTGGCAGCCTCATTCAACCCGCCGATCTGACGGCGGTGATCGATACCGGAAAAATTCCGCCGGGCGCGGTGATCGATAGTGCTGCGGCGCGATCAGCCTATACCGGGGCGATGGTGCGCGACACACTCGCCCCGGATGCGCTGATTAAGGCGGGGATTGTAATTCGACCGGGCGATCATGGGTTTCTGGCGGCGGTGCTGCATCCGGGCATGCGGGCCGTGTCGGTCGGTGTCGATGCTATTTCGGGAACTGCGGGGCTGATCTGGCCGGGTGATCGGGTTGATTTGATTTTGACGCAGAGCCTTGATGGGCCCGGGATCAATCCGGGCCATCGTGTTGCTGCCGAAACCGTTCTGGCCGATGTAAGGGTTATCGCGATCGATCAGCGCTTGGTTCAGGGGGCGGATGCCAGCGGCAAGGCTCCTGCCCCGGCGCGCACTGTCACGCTCGAAGTGAGCCCTGATCAGGCCGAGCGGGTCGAAGTGGCGGCGCATCTGGGACCGTTATCGCTGGTGGTGCGCTCATCGAGCCTGCCCGCACGTCAGCGACTAGCCATACCCGCGCCGGTCTATGGCAGTCAGGTTTCGCCGGTGCTGGCACAGCTAACGCCGGGCCCTCATCGCGGTGGCGAAATCACCATCTATCAGGGACCCGCACAACAGATCGAGTTCCGACCATGATCACTCGCCGCGTTTTGAGTTGGAGGGCTGCCGATTATGAATAAATCATCCGACCGACCATCGATGTCGTTGAAAGACCCGACATCAATAGTTGAGCGTGAGAAATTCCTCGGCTTCGTTAGCGACCAGAACTCTTTCGCCTGTATCAGAACCGTGCTGAGCCATCCTGCGATCGGGCCGATGCGGGTGAAATTGAGCTCATTCGAGGAAACGCTGGCGGCTCTCGGTGCCATGCGGTCACCGCGCACCGTGCTGGTTGATATATCGGGTGAGGATCAGCCGCTGAACGCCTTGATGCGGCTTGAGCAGGTGATTGAACCGGGCACACGCGTACTTGTGACCGGGGATGTCCACAGCGTAGCATTTTACCGCACCTTGACCCGAAATCTGGGCATCCGAGAATATCTCCCAAAACCTCTTGACCCTGCGCAATTGGCCCGTGATTTGCTGCCGTGGGCGACGGGGGATGAGCCTCGGGTTGAGGCTCATCGGGGTGGGTCATTGATCGCCGTGCGTGGTCTTGCTGGCGGGGTCGGCGCTTCAACAGTTGCGGCGAATCTTGCATGGTTGATCGGCGTGGAAACCCGACGCCACACAGTTTTGCTGGATGGTGACCTGCTTGCCGGCTCGGCGGCGCTCGCTGCTAACGTCGCGCCAAGTTCGGGTTTGCGCAGCGCCCTTGAAACGCCTGACCGGATCGACCCGCTCTTGATCGAGCGGTCGGCGCAGGCCGCCTCGGATCGGCTGCATGTTTTGGCCGCCGAAGAGCCCTATACGGAAAAATGGAGCTATCACCCTGGCGCGGGGCGTGCGTTGGTCGAAGCTTTGCGTCAGCGCTATAATTTTATTATTGCAGACTTACCTTGTCGCGTATTTGGGTTTGCTGCTGAATTGCTCGGCTTGGCCAATCAAAGCGTGTTCGTCACTGACCTATCGCCCCGCAGCGTGAGCGCCATGCAAGCGGTGTTGACCGATGACCAGGCCCGCAGTGCCGCGACCCATGTTGCCTTTATCCGACGGCCTCATCAGCGCGTGAGCCGCGCCAGCATTGAAAATGCACTGCCCATCGGTCTCGGTCGCGCTTTGATCGATTGGGACAAGTCAGTGCGGATTGCGAGTGATCTGGGAAGCTTCGCCAGCGCAAAAAAAGGCCCGTTTCGCACTGCCATGCTCGATTTGGTCAAGAGCGTCGGCGCCATCATGGAGACAAACCCCTTATGAGCAGCACCGCCCACGTGTTTGGCCGTCGCACGGAACAAGAGGTCGCACCCATTATTGAACCGCAGGGCGATCTCGGCCGGGCGCAGCGCGAGACCAATACAAGTCACCTTCGTGGGCTCTGCCTGACGAAAATCGATGCAGCCAGCCTTGCCAATTTGCCGAATGCCCGCATTGAAGCCACGATCGAGCAAATCCTGACGGAACTCGCCACCGAGCATCGCATTCAGCTCAATGCGCGCGAACAACGCCAACTTGCCATTGAACTGGTTGATGACATGATCGGCCTCGGCCCGCTGGAATCGCTTCTGGCGGACGACAGCATCACCGATATTATGGTTAATGGCCATGACCGGATCTTTGTCGAGCGTAGTGGCAAACTTGAACAGGTGGATATTCGGTTTCGGGATAATGTACATGCAACAAATATTGCTCAGCGGATTGCTTCTACTGTCGGGCGGCGCGTTGATGAAGCAAGCCCGATGGTGGATGCGCGGCTGAAAGATGGATCGCGCGTCAATATCGTGTTGCCGCCGCTCGCGATTGATGGACCTTGTCTATCGATCCGTAAATTTGCCAAAAAATCAATCGATTTTAAGAGGCTGGTGCAATTCGGCACGATGACCACGCCAATCGCGCGGCTGCTTGAAATCGCGGCGCGCTGCCGATTGAATGTGGTCATCTCTGGCGGAACCGGCTCGGGTAAAACCACTTTAATGAATGCGATGAGCCGTTTCATTGAAACCCATGAGCGCATTGTAACGGTTGAAGACGCCGCAGAATTGCAACTGCAGCAGCCACATGTAGTGCGGCTCGAAACCAGACCACAGAATCTCGAAGGACGGGGTGAGATCAATCAGCGCGATTTGGTGCGCAATGCGCTGCGCATGCGTCCTGATCGGATCATCATCGGCGAAGTTCGTGGCACGGAAGCCTTTGACATGCTGCAAGCGATGAATACCGGCCATGACGGCTCGATGTCGACGATCCATGCGAATAACACCCGCGATGCGCTGGCGCGTATCGAAAACATGGTCCAAATGGCCAGCATGGGGCTCACGCTGCGGGCAATCCGCCAACAGGTTGTCTCCGCCGTCGATCTGTTCGTGCAGGTTGAGCGCCAACGCGACGGGGTGCGCCGCCTGGTTCAAATCACTGAAGTCGCCGGTATCGAAGAAGAGACGGTTCTGCTCAATGATATCGTGAAAGCGGAAATACTCGGCGAAGATGCGTCTGGTAAGCTTACATCGCGTTATGTCATCGGTGCTGGCCGCCCGTGTTTTCAGGAGCAACTGACCTATTTTGGCCTGCTGCGCAGTTGGACCACCGCCATTGAAGAGGCGCAGCGGGGGGCGCCATGATTTCGCTCCTGCTCCTTGGCGGTTTGCTATTTTTGGTGATCTTCATCGTCGCGTTCAAGCAAACACTGCGCTTGAACCAGCAACAAACGCGCTATGCGGGCAGGGTTGCGCGCGTTACCCTCGACGGCAACCCCCATTCGATGGACCAACGCGCCCGCAAAACCTCGCTCGATGATTGGCTTCAATCGGGTCTATTGGGCCGGTTGCTCGGCCTCAAATCGGGTGGATTGCCAATCGCACGCGCACGGCTGCCGATCTTGGTGACCAGCGCCTTGGTTATCGCTCTCATCACCACCGAATTGCTGCGGCTCTTAATTGGCGGTCCAGTCATTATTATTTACCCAATACTAGTCGTATTTTTGATTCGATTTATACTTGGCTATTTTCGAAAAAAACGGACGACCCTGCTCTTGTCGCAATTTCCCGATGCCTTGGCGACGATTGTGCGATGTATTCGCTCGGGTATTCCCATCCAAGGCGCATTGCGGATCGTCGGGCGCGATTTGCCCGAGCCAACGGCGGGCGAGTTCAGCGATATTGCCAATCGTCTGGCGATCGGCGTGGCCCTCGAAGAGGCGCTGCGGGCGATCAGCGAGCGCAACGGCATCGCGGAATATAAATTCTTTGCCGCCGCCCTCGGTTTGCAATCGCGCACGGGCGGCGCGCTCGCTCAAACACTCGAAACGCTCGCCAATGTTGTGCATAAACGGATCGCCGCCAAAGCGCGCGCTTATGCGCTGGCCTCAGAGGCACGCACCAGCGCTCTGATCCTTGGTTGCCTGCCAGTTTTCACCGGTATTGCGGTAGCGTTGTTAGATCCGAAATATATGGCGCCATTTGTTACCACAATCGCAGGCAAACATTTGTTATTATTTGCCGTTGGTTTGCTCTGTTTCGGCTTTTTAGTGATGAAAAATATCATTTCTCGGAGCCTGTCATGATGAACTTCATCGCCCTCGCTGTGGTATTTGTTGGCGTGATCACGATGGGATTCGTATTTTATGCTAATTTTGAATTTGACCAAGCGCTGCGCGGGCGAATCCTTCGCGTCTCGCAGCCGCAGATGGCACGCATAGAGGGTCCGCAGCATAATATTTTTGTGTCATTATGCATTTTTATTGGATTTTTTATTGTTCGAAGTGGATTGCTTAGTTTCCGCACCATTGACGAAACGCGCCATACCCTGCGCAGTGCTGGCCTGCGGAGCGATATTGCCTTGGGGTTGTTCGTCGGGATCAAGACGGTCCTGTGGGTGGGGCTGTTTTTGATGGGTCTGAGCCTGGCTCGGTTAGCGGGGCTCGGCTTGGTGGCGACGATCGGCATCTCGGCGGTCGCCGGTATTATTGGTCTGCTGCTTCCCGATTTCGTGCTGAAATTTCGCCGAAATCGGTTCCTGAAACGGCTTGAGGCGGGTCTTGCCGAAGCGTTGGATATGTTGGTGATTTGTTCGGATGCGGGGCTGAGCCTCGAAGCGGGGCTGACCCGTGTTGCCGCCGATATCGAAGCGACCCATTCGGCGGTGGCCGAGGAATTCAAAATCACCAATGGTGAATTACGGATGACGGATAATGCCAGTGAGGCTTTACTCAATCTCGGCAATCGAACCGGGCTCGATAGTCTCAAGCGCCTCGGTTCAACCCTAGTGCAAACAATTCAATATGGCACGCCGATCACCCAGGCACTGCGCACCCTTAGTAGCGAGTTGCGCGAAGAGCAGTTGACGCGCTTTGAAGAACGCGCAGCACGATTGCCGGTGCTGCTCACCGTGCCAATGATCCTGTTCATTTTGCCCTGCGTGTTCATCATTGTCGGCGGCCCGGCCGGGCTCACGCTGATGGCGACGATCCACCACCATTAGCTTCGGCGGCAAGGGCCGCGCGCTCGCGCGTTTCCTGCACCAAGGGACCATCTTCGGCGTAGGCAAAGCAGGTATTGACCAAAAATGACGGCACTTTCCAATCAATCCGCTCCGCCGTGCCCTCGCGCGCTGCTTTATGGGCGCGCACGCTGAACATGGTTTGAATGGCGACGGTCGCCACCTGCTGCAAAAGCTCGCGCAAATGGGTGCAGCCGGCTGGACCGCCGAGCCGTTCAGTGGCCCCTTTCAAAAAGCCTTTGCCAATGGTCAATCCGGCAAGACGGGCGAAATTGGGGGCTACACCCGGGCAAACATGATGCGGGGTGTAATCCATCGTCGCCTCGGCGCTGATCACACAGAGCGACTGATCGATGGTGACGCGCAAGCCCATGCCATGCAACGCCTCGCCCGCACCAATCCGGCCGCGATCATGATTGCCGAAACTATAGGTTTTCGTATCGGTCAGACGCGCCTCGATATCGATCAATCCATCCGCACGTAAAAAGCCGCGAATAGCGATATCCAGCAAATGCAATAGGTTTCGTTGGGCGGGAGGGCTC
>VFSW01005862.1_pt1 | contig 18124 bp, 17 predicted proteins | sample 5358111 | NCBI WGS metagenome assembly VFSW01 (sample SAMN11554181, study PRJNA540505) | mine drainage metagenome | isolation source: sediment from site ElyBrook_90M | place: USA: Ely Copper Mine, Vershire, VT | collected 2017
CAGCCGACATATCCATTCATACTCGTACCGTTGCCCCCAATCGCTTGTGGAGCGCTTCTATGGCCCGGGCGACGGCGGCGTCTGCCTCCTCGTCCGTGATCGTGCCGTCGAAGCGGCGCATCGTCGCCCGCACAGCCAAACTCTTCCGGCCTCGTTCAACCTGCGGGCCGCGATACTCATCAAAAACACGCACGGCCGTACAGATATCTCCGATGGCCTGCGCAGTGGTTGCTTCGACGCTCTCGGCGCTTACCTCTGCCTCGAGCGAGAGGGCGAGATCCCGGTAGGTCGAGGGGAATCGTGAGGGAGCCCGGTATCGCGGCACGAGGCGTTCCGGCAGGCGATCCAGGCGCACCGACCCCGCGTAGAGCGCGAAGGGGACGGCGTACGCGCGTTCGTCGCGGGGGTCGACCCGTCCGAAGACCGCCACGGCGACGTCGTCGACGAGCAGCGCCGCGCACTTTCCGGGGTGCAGTCCGCGGCGCTCGGCCGGTTCGACGCGCGGGCGGCGTCCGGTAAGGGCGCGCACCAGCGCCTCGACGTCGCCCTTGCAGCGCAGGAACTCCACGTCGCGCCACGGCGGATCTTCACCGCGCTGTGCGGCGACCGCGAAAGCGAGGACGGGCGTCTCTGCGACGAGACCGCCCTCGTCGGCGAAGACGTGACCGATCTCGAAGAGCCGGTAGGGGTGCGTGTTGCACGCGAGCTGCGCGAGGAGCGCTGGAGCGATCTCGGTGCGAAGGTAGCGGTGCTCTTCAGAGAGCGGGTTGCGCAGCTCGACCGCGCCGTCGCTGCGCCGGCCGAGCAACGAGTAAGTGATCGTTTCGTGGTATCCGAGCGCGCACATCGTGCGCGCCGCGTCTGCCTCGAGCTCGTACTCGCGGCTTGAAATCTCGTGCGACGCAACCGCCGGCATTGCGGCCTCGATCGCGTCGTAGCCTTCCATGCGCGCGATCTCTTCGACGAAGTCCGCAGCGATGGCAAGATCGTTGCGCCACGGCGGAGCGGCGACCTCGAGGTGCCCGTCATGCGTTGCGACATTGCATCCGAGCGCGGTCAGATCGTCGGCAATGCGCGCGTCGTCGAGCGTGATGCCGAGCAGGCGCGTGACGTCGTCCCGCCGCAACGAGACACCCGGGCGTGGCGTCGTCTGCGCGCCGGCCACGACGGGAGCGTACGCACGGGCACCTATATCGACGAGCATCTGCGCCGCGCGCGAAGCGGCGACTCGCGCAAGCGCCGGTGCGATCGATTTCTCGTGCCGCGTCGACGCTTCGGTGCGCAAACCGAAGAGTTGCGCCGTGCGGCGCACGCGGGGGCCAGCGAATGTCGCGGCTTCGAGCAGGATCGTGGTCGTCTCCGCGCCGACTTCGCTCGCCGCTCCTCCCATCACGCCCGCCAAGCCGAGAGCGTTCTGCGCATCGGCGACGACCAGCGCTGCCGCGGTCAGCCGGCGTTCGACGCCGTCGAGCGTCAGCAGCGGTTCCCCCGGCCGCGCGTCACGTACGACGAGGCGTTGCTCGCAGACGTGGGCCGCATCGTAGAAGTGCAATGGCTGGGCCGTTTCAAGCATGACGTAGTTCGAAACGTCGACGACGTTGCTGATCGGTCGCACGCCGCACAATGCGAGGCGCACGCGCGTGCGCGCTGGGCCGAGCGTCACGCGCAGTCCGTCAAAGCGCTGGAGGACGAAGCGCGAGCAGTCCGGCGTTTCGATTGCGACGCGCGCCGGCGGCTGCGGCTCACCCGTGCCCGGGTTTTCGAACGACGGCAAGCGCAGCGCAGCGCGGTACGAAGCAGCGAGCTCGCGCGCCAGCCCGATTGCCGACATCGCATCGACGCGATTGCCCGTGATTTCGACGTCGAGGACGTCGTCCGCGAGTCCGAGCATCGCAACGACGTTCTCGCCCGGCGTCGACTCCGCGTCGAGTTGCATGATGCCGTCGGCTTCGAACCACTCGGGCGGCAGCGCGAGCTCGTCAGGCGAGCAGAGCATCCCCTCCGACGCGACGCCGCGCATCGTGCGCCGCTCGATCGTCAGGTGCGGCAGGCGTGCGCCGATTCGCGCAACGGGGACGACCTGCCCGGCGACGACGTTCGTTGCCGCCGTAACGATCGTCAGCGGCGCGTCGCCGCCGGTGTCGACGCGGCAAAGGTTCAGGCGGTCCGCGTTCGGATGGCGCTCGATCGATGCGATGCGGCCGACGACGACGTTCTCGATCGCGGGGCGCCGCACGATCTCTGCGACCGGAAAGCCGAGCATGGCAAGGCGTTGCGCGATCGCTTCCGAGTCCGCGGGCAGGTCGACGTACTCGCGCAGCCAGGAAATGGGGATGCGCATCTACGCCAGCTGCTCGAGGAAATCGGGATCGCCGTCGACGAATCGGCGAACGTCGTCGACGTCGTATCGTACGAGCGCGAGTCGCTCCGCCCCGAAGCCGAACGCCCAACCGGAAACGACCTCGGGATCGTACCCGACCTCGCGCAGCACGTTCGGGTGCACCATGCCTGCGCCGCCAAGCTCGATCCATCCCGAGCCGCCGCACATGCCGCATGCGTTCGCGCGGCCCGCGCACTTCGGGCACGTCGTGTCGACTTCGGCGCTCGGCTCGGTGAACGGAAAGAACGACGGCCGGAAACGCACCTGCTGGTACGGCCCGAAGAGCGTGCGGCAGAGCCCCGTCAGCATGCCCTTGAGATGCCCGAAATGCACGCCCGGCGCGACGAGCAGCCCTTCGATTTGATGAAACTGAAAGAGGTGGCGCGCGTCGACGGCGTCGCGCCGGTAACATCGCCCGGGTGCAACGATCGCCACCGGCGGCGCGTGCAACTGCATCGTGCGAATCTGCATCGGCGACGTGTGTGGTCGCAACAGCAGCGAGTCGTTGATCCAGAACGAGTCGAACCCTTCGCGCGCCGGATGCTCCGGCGGAATGTTCAGCGCGTCGAAGTTGTAGTAGTCCGGCTCGACCTCGGGACCCAGCACGACAGCGAAGCCGTGACGCTCGAAGTATCCGCATGCGTCCTCGATGACGCGGCGCACCGGATGCACGGAGCCGAGCTGCGGCATCGTCGCCGGAAACGTCACGTCGACGTGCTGCTCGAGCGATGCCTCGACGTCTCTGGCTTCCAGCTGCTCGTGCCGCTCTCGCAGAAGCGCTTCCATTACGGCAACGGCGTCGTTGATCTCCTTACCGGCTCCCGGACGCTCGTCGGGCGGCAGTTTTCCAATGCCCCGCCTGATCGTCGTGACCTCGCCGTTGCGCCCGAGATACGCGATTCGCGCTTCGTCGACCGCTCGCTCGTCGCCGGCGGCCTGGACGGCGGTCGCAAACCGCTCTCGCAAGGCGCCTAACAGCGTCGCTAGCTCGGTCATCCTAATCGGTCATCCGAAAATGAAAAGGCCCGGCATCATGCCGGGCGCTTTCTTGAAGGTCCTCGAGACCTCTTCGTGGGTTCAGCTCGGGCTCGGCGCGGCGTGTGTCCGTCGATATGCCAGGTAGGCGTTGATCGACCCCGTTTGAGCGAAGAGTTTCCAGAAGAAATCGCAGGTTGCCATTGGGCGTCTGGTCTCCTTCTTTGCACCGCTAGCTCCGGCACGACGGTCCGGAATGGGGTGAGTATACCACGCGCTCCGGAGGCCCGGTAGTCTTGACAATCCGCCGATAATTCGCCTCAGGGCAGGGGGCGGCGGCTCGCTTCGTAGAGAGCGATGGAGCCCGCCACGGCGGCGTTGAGGCTCTCCGTACTCCCGTGCATGGGAATGCATACCGTGGTCGTGCAGAGAGCGGCCCAGGGCCCGAGGCCGCGGCGTTCCTGGCCCACCAGGAGCAGCCTGGGAGCGGCCGGCAGATGCCAGACGGGCGAAGCGCCGTCTCCCGTGAGACCGGCTACCGGAAGCGAGCCCGCGGCCTTTGCTACCTCGTCAGGGCCGGCGACGGCGAGGGGAAGGCGAAAGAGCGAACCTGCCGCTGCCCGGACCACCTTTGGGTGGTACGGGTCGACGCCGCGCCGTCCGAAGACCACGCCCGTGGCCCCAAAGGCTTCGGCCGCCCGCAGGAGCGTGCCGGCATTGCCGGGGTCCGCGAGGTCGGCGAGCACCAGCACCGTGCCGGCAGCATCGAAGATGGCACGCAGGGTCGCCGGCGTCCGGCGAGCGAGGGCGACGATGCCGGTTGGCGACTCGACGTCCGAGAGGCGCTGCGCGGCGCGCGCGCCGACGGACCAGATGTGAATGCCCGAACGCTCCGCCTCCCGAAGGAGCGGCGTCGCCTCGTAGGCGGCTTGCGTGACGTAAATCTCGTCGATCGCGACGCCACTGCGAAGCGCCTCTCGCAGCAGGGTCGGACCCTCGAAGAGGAAGCGGCGTGCGCCGGCGCGCCCCTTGGGCGAGAGCAGCGCGCGTGCCGCAGCTAGCCGCGGCGCACGCTCTCCCAGTCGCGGCGGCATCGTCACGACGCGCGGCCGCGGCCCGCCGCGTAGGCACGCGTCGCGATGAAGACGAGCGCGGCGGCTATGGCTGCGAGCGCGTCGGCTACCTTGTCGTTGAAGTGATGCGGGAAGAGGGCCCCGGCGGCGATGTTCGCGCCGTAGACCGCGATCGCGAGCAGGACCAAGAAGTACGCGAGCCATCCAAGCTCTGCGAGGATTGATTGCCGCCGCACCGCATGAGGATACCATGGCGCAAGAGCTTCCGCAGATCCTGTCGTCGCAGATCGCCTTCGCGGGACCGGTCTTTCGCGTGCGCGTCGACGAGCTGCGCTACGAGGACGGGAGCACGCACCGCTACGACGTCGTCGAGCATGCCGGTTCGTTCGGCGTCATCGCGCTTTTCGCACCGAACGAAATCGTGCTCGTGCGGCAATACCGTCACCCGGTACGGCGGTTTCTCTGGGAGATTCCGGCCGGCACGGCCGACGGGGCAGAGGCGCCGGTCGACGGCGCGTTGCGCGAGTTGGCCGAGGAGACCGGCTATCGGGCGGGGCGAATACGCCCGCTCTGCACGGCGTTCACGACCCCCGGCTTCTGCGACGAGATCATGCATTTTTTCGTTGCAGAAGATTTGCGCCCCGGAACGCAATCGCTCGACGAGGACGAGCGCATCGAGGTCGGCCGCTTTACGCTCGAACGAGCGCGCGATCTTCTGGCGGCGGGAGAAATTGCCGATGTAAAGACTCTGCTAGCTTTGCAGTGGATGGGTACCGGAGGGGGTGAACTCGCCTTTGGAACGGTCGATAGGAGATATTGACCGCACCCGCCGGGGTGCAAACCGGAGGAAGAGATCGTGGAAATCCCGGGTGACATCGACGCCGTTCTCAAGCGTATCCTGAACGGCACGCGCCCGGTCGCGAAGAGCGACCGCTCGGTGCTCGCGGCCGAAGACGAGGCGTATCTCGCCTCGCTCATCGACGCGATTCGCACGGGCCGCAGAGCCGTGCTCATCGTGGAAGACGCCGACGAACGGCTGCGCTACATGTTCAGCAACGCATCGCCGGCGGAAGCCGTCGCGATGCTCGGCAAAGTCACCGAAGCCACCGGCCGCCGCATCGCGGAATCAGATATGTAGATCGCGCGTGCCCAAAAGATGCTACGGCGTAAAAGAAATGAAGTCTATTTTTCCGTTCGGGGTGAGCGTCAGACGGTAGTGGCGTTCGCCGTTTGCGAACTGCACAAGGAACTCGTACGTCGTCGTACCGTCCTGCGCCGGAGCGCTCGAGATGGGAACGATGGATTCGACGCGGCCGAGCCGGGCGATCTGCGCCCGGCGCACGACATCGTCTGAAAGATACGCGCTGAAACCGGACGTAAGCTGCGTGCGATCGATGCGGTCGCGCGCTAGGCGCGAGAGCCATTCGCGCGCGCGCTCGACGACGCCGTTCTCGACGCGCTGCGTGCTGGGCGGGACGACGACGTCGAGGATGCGCCCGGCGATGCTCTCCGGGAGCGCGGCTGCCTCGTGCATCGAATCCACGTTGACCAGCACGATGACCGCGACGTGGTCGTCTGGCAGAAGCGCGTTCATGGCGCGAAATCCGGGAATCTCGCCGTTTTGCCAGTCGAAACGCCGGCCGCTGCGACGGTCGATCGCCCAGCCCATGCCGCGCTGCTCGTACGAGCCGGCGATTCCCGGCGTGAACATCTCGCGCACCGCATCGACGCGCAAGAGAATCGGAAACGCGATGTCCCATTTTGCAAGATCGTAGACGTTGCTGACGATGCCTGCGTTCCCGTCGAGACGCGTCGCGCTCCACGGTAGGGCGCGTTGGAAGTGGCCGTTCTCGCGCGTGTAGCCGATGGCGCGCTCGGGAGAGAGGCCCGTATCGCCTTCGTAGAGCGTCGCGTCCATCACGAGCGGAACGAAGATATGCTGCTGCACGTAATCCGAGAGCGGCTCGCCGGCGACGCGCTCGACGATCTTTGCGGCGAGGAGGTAGTTCAGTGGATTCGGTGCGTAGGCCGTGCCGGGCGTCGCCATGGGGCGTGCGGCGTTTGCAGATTCCAGCAGATGCGGCCAGTTCGTCACGTTGCCGAGTCCCGACGTCTGATCGAGGAGCTCGCGAATCGTGACGTATCGCGCGACGGTCACCTCGGGAAGATACTTCGTGACCGGGTCGTCGAGATTGAGCTTTCCGTCTTGGGCGAGCAGCAGGATTGCCGCCGCCGTGAACTGCTGGCTGATCTGCCCGATGCCGAACTGCGTTCCGGGGGAGACGCCGATGCGGCGGGAGAGGTTTGCGGTTCCGAAGCCCCGCGCATAGACCAAGCGTCCCGATTCGACGACGCCGACGGCGACGCCGGGAGCGCGGTGTGCTTGCAGCTCCGTGGCGACGATCGCGTCGATGCGGTGCGCCGTCGCGGGGGTGAAGCCGATCACCGCCGCAAGCGACAGGATCGCAATCACGGCGTTACTTCCCGACCGCCTGTTTTGCCAGGCTCAGTAACGTCCCGAACGCTTTCGCGTCGGTCACCGCAAGATCCGCAAGGGCCTTGCGGTTCAGGCTGACGCCGGATTTCTTCAACCCGTGCATGAGCAACGAATACGAGAGACCCTCGCGACGCGCTGCCGCATTGATGCGACTGATCCAGAGCGATCGAAAGTCGCGCTTGCGAACTCGCCGATCGCGGAACGCATACGCCAGCGACTTGAGCAGCGCCTCGTTCGCGACGCGATAGTTGCGACGGCGAGCCGCGCGGAACCCTTTGACCAGCTTCATCACGCGCCGGCGATGCTTGATGCCGCCGACGCCACGCTTGATGCGTGCCATATCGAGCCCTCCTTACACCAAGTACGGGATCATCGCGCGGATGCGACGCATGTCGCCCGGAGCCGTCGGTTGATCCTTGCGAAAATGACGCTTGCGCTTCTTCGACTTCTTGCTCAAGATGTGACCGCAGCCATCGAACTGATGGCGATGCAGTACCTTACCGCTCGCCGTCACTTTGACGCGCTTGGCCGTTCCTCGGTGCGTTCGAATCTTAGGCACTGGCCTCTCCTTTTGCAGATGCGCCCCCATCCGACTCTGCGGGTGGGGCCCCCGTTTTCTTTGGGGGCAACGAGTACTTGGGCGGGCCCATCGGTACCGTGCGCGGCGCCAAAATCATGAACATGTTCTTTCCTTCGAGCCGCGGCTCGCGCTCGACGATCGCAAGCGGCGTCATGTCCTCCGCCATGCGATCGAGCAGACGGCGCCCGAAGACTGCATACGTGATCTCGCGCCCCCGGAACATGATCGTGACTTTGATCTTGCTCCCGTCTTGCAGCAGGCGCTCCGCCATGCGCGCTTTCGTTTCGTAGTCGTGCGTCTCGATTTTCGGACGGAGCTTCACTTCCTTGAGCTCGAAATGCCGCTGCTTCTTGCGCGCGTCCTTATCCTTTTTCGACTGCTCGTACTTGAGCCGTCCGAAGTCACCGATCTTGCAGACCGGTGGTTGCGCATTCGGCGAGATCTCGATCAGGTCGAGGCCGGCCGTGCGGGCCCGGGCCTGCGCGTCCTCGATCGGCATGATGCCGAGCTGGTCGCCGTTCTCGTCGATGACGCGCACCGTTCGGATGCGGATTTGATCGTTGATGCGAAGCGGTCGAGCTATGGCGCTCCTCCCGTGACGATCGTGATGTGATACCTCCCGTCCAATAAAAAATGGCGTTGCTGCAGCAACCCCACCGTGCGGAACCGGCCGGCGGCTCCTCGCGCGTGAACCGGATCGCCCGCAGGCATCCGGTGAGCGCCCCCACGAGGAGGGTGCTGCTTCGGCTCCGAGAGCATAGCAGGCCCCTGAAGGGGTGTCAACCGGAGACGGCCCGGGCTTCGAGGCCGCGAATCGCTTCGCCGAGCCCGTCGACGAGAAAGTCGAGACTCTCGTCGTCGATAACGAGCGGCGGCGCGACGCGCAGGACGTTTTCGTGCGTGTCTTTGGCGATGATCCCGCGCTCGAGAAGAGCCTCGGAGAGCAGACGCGCCGGACGATCGAGCTCGATCCCCACCAGGAGACCGCGTCCGCGCACGTCGCGTACGTGCGGGGAGGTGATGGCGCGGAGGCCGGCCAGAAGGCGATCGCCCGCGCGTCTGGAGCGTTCCGCGAGTCGTTCTTCGACGATCACGTCGAGGGCAGTGCAGGCGACTGCCGCTGCGAGCGGATTGCCGCCGAAGGTGCTGCCGTGGTCGCCTGCTCCGAAGAGGTCCATGAGAGCGCGGCTTGCGACCACCGCGGAGACCGGATAGTACCCGCCGCCGAGCGCCTTCCCCAAGATGAGAATGTCCGGGTGCACGCGCTCGCGATCGCACGCGAAGAGATCGCCCGTTCGTCCGAGCCCCGTCTGGATCTCGTCGGCCACGAAGAGGACGTCGCGCTCGCGGCAGAGCGCGGCTGCCGCAGCCAGGTATCCGTCGGGCGGAACGACGACGCCGCCCTCGCCTTGAATGGGCTCCATCATCACCGCGCATGTCAGCGGCGTGATCGCGCGCTCCAGCGCTGCGATGTCGGCGTACGGCACGAAGATGAAACCGGGAAGGAAGGGACCGAAATCGTTGCGGTACTGCGCCGTCGAGCTCGCCGAGATGGCGGCAATAGTACGACCGTGAAAGTTGTTTGCAAAGACGACGATCTCCGCAGCGTTCGAGGGAATGCCTTTGACCTCGTATCCCCAGCGCCGGGCGAGCTTCATCGCCGTCTCGACCGCTTCCACGCCCGCGTTCATCGGCAGTGCGGCTTCGTATCCCGTGACTGCAGCGAGCTTCTCGAGGAAGAGCGGCAGTCGGTCGTTGTACACGACGCGCGACGAGAGCGACAGACGTTGCGACTGCTCCACCAGGGTCGCGCGAATGCGCGGATGCGCGTGTCCTTGGTTGAGTGCGGAGTATGCGCTCACGCAATCGAGATAGCGCCGGCCGTTTACGTCCCAAAGCCAGACGCCTTCAGCCCGCTCGACGACGACGTCGAGAGGGCGATAGTTGTGGGCGCCGTACTCCGTTTCGAGCGCGATCAGGTCGCGGGCACGATCCTTCATGCCGTCGTATGATACCATCTTCTTCATGATTCCCCGTTCCGCAGCTTTGGAGCATCTGCTCGAGCGTGACGACGAGCGCATCTCCGAGGCCGGCAGAACGATCCTTCTTTCGCACGGCGCCGCGCGCCCTCGTGCGATCGTTCTCTTTCACGGGCTCACGGCCACGCCCCAGCAGTTTCGGCGCTACGCATCGGACTTGTTCGCGCGCGGGCACAACGTTCTCGTACCACGCCTTCCGCGGCACGGCTACCGAGACCGTCTCACGGAGGCGCTGGCAGGAATGACCGAAGAGCACCTGCGCGACCTGGCGCGCGAGAGTCTCGTTGCGGCGCGCGCACTCGGCACGCGCGTGACGGTCGGCGGCTTCTCTGCAGGAGGAACGCTCGCGCTTTGGCTGGCGCAGCACGACGAGTTCGATCGCGCGGTGGCGATCGCGCCGTTTCTGGGCGCGGCAGCGGTGCCGGCACCACTCATGGCCGTGGGCGCGAACGTGCTGTTGCGTCTCCCGAATCGGTTCGTCTGGTGGGATCCGATTCGGCGAGAGCGCCAGATGCCCGACGACGGCTATCCGCGGTACGCGACGCACGCGTTGGCGCAGCTGTACGGCCTTTCGAGCGCCGTGATGCGCGATGCGTCGAAGGTTCCTGCAGCGCGCGCCGTGATCGTGGTCCTCAACGGCGGCGAAGTCTCGGTGAGCAATGGCGCTATTCGCGCGACGCTGCGCCGCTGGCGTGCCGTAGGTGCACGGATCGAGCGCGTGGATTTACGTGGGATGCCGCCGTCACACGACATCATCGAGCCGGATCGCAACCCGAGGCTTGCCGCGCGCGTCTATCCTACGATTCTCGAAGCCGTCGATCCGGTGCGCGATGCCGCCTAGAAGCCGTTGCGCGTGGGCCACGACGCCGGAGATGATCGAGTATCACGATCGCGAGTGGGGAAAGCCCCTGCACGACGACATGCGGCTCTTCGAGTTTCTGGTGCTCGAAGGCGCACAGGCCGGCTTGAGCTGGCTAACGATTCTGCGCAAGCGCGAGGGATACCGAGCGCTCTTTGCCGGTTTCGATCCGGCACGCGTCGCGCGCTTTACGCCCGCGCGCATCGCCCGTCTCCTCGAGGACCCGCGCATCGTGCGCAACCGCGCCAAGGTGGAGGCGGCGGTAAGGAATGCGCGTGCCTACGTGAAGATCCAGCGCGAGTTCGGCTCGTTCGACGCGTACGTGTGGCGGTTCGTCGGCGGAAAACCGGTGCACGGCAAACGGCGCAGCGCTGCAGACGTCCCGGCGAGCTCGGCCCACGCCGAGGCGATGAGCAAGGATCTACGAGCGCGAGGGTTCACGTTCGTCGGCCCGACGATCTGCTACGCATTCATGCAGGCCGTCGGCATGGTGAACGACCACGTCGCCGCGTGTGCCGCGGCTGCGCCTGGACGCCGGAAGGATTATATGTAGTCTTTCAGACGCGGCCATAGCTGCGCGAGCGGCACGCGGATGCCGCGGCAGAGCATGATCGGAATGTTCTGCTCGTACGACATGATCCACGGCGCATCGAAGGTCGCTGCGCGGACGCTCGAGCGATAGAGATGCTCGCGCCTGCCGCAGTCGCCGTTGACGTCGATGACGACGTTGCCGCTGTAGCCGTGCGTTCCCCACAGCCAGTAGTTGTTGTGCCCTGAGAGCGCCGGCGGCAGATGGTACGCGCTACCGAAGACGTCGATCGCGGCGGCCTCACCGTAGTTGCTCGCGACGATCGCCGCCTGTGCGCGCTCTGACGGCGGCAGCGATCGATAGACGCGAGCGACGAGCGCCGCCAGCTGCGGCCAGCCGTGCATGTCGGCGAAATCCTGTCCGATCGCCACCGGCCGATGCTTCTCCGTCGCCGCACTCGTGTGCAGCACGCGCTCGAGCGTCGTCTCGTACGACGCGGCGCGCGCCTCGGAAAGAATCGGCTCGACTAGGGGCAGCATCCACAACGAGAAGACGGCAGCCGCGGTCGCAATCGTGAAGCGCGCCCACGTGAGGTGCCGCGTCCATTGCGCGAGCGTCAGCGCGCCGCTCGCGATGAGCAGCGGGTAGACGTCGGCCGGGTAGTAGTGCTTGCCGTGCAGCGCGATCATCATCGCGATGAGTAGCACGTACGTCCATCCGACCCAGCGCAGATGCGTGTCCGCGAAGGCGCGTATAACGCCGATGATCCAGATCGGCGCGAGGAGCGGGTTCGTGATGAGCAGTTCTTGCGCGAGGTACGCCGGCGGCGAAAGCACGACGTTCTTCCCGGTAAGCTGCGCGTCGCGTAACAGCTCCCACATCGGAAATCCGTGCGCCGCTTGCCAGAGGAAGTTCGGCAACGCGACGATTGCGGCGAGTGCTATTCCCGCAGCGAACCACGGCGTGAGCAGAATGCGTCGCGACGGTGAGAGCGCAATGCCGGCGACGAGCGCGAGGCCGAAGAAGATGACGCTGTATTTCGCCTCGCACGAAACGCCGAGCGCCGCACCAGCGGCGAGCCACCAGCGTGGATGCGCGCCGTTGACGAGCCGGGCGACGTAGAGTGCGGCGAGGGGCCAGAGCCACAGGCCGACCATGTCGGGGCCGACCTTCTCTCCGAACGCGCAGAGTACGGGTGTGACGGCGACGAGGAGCGCCGCGAACGCTTGAGCATAGCGTCCGCCGCCCCACTCTTCTACGAGCCTGCACGTGACGAAGACGCCGGCTGCGGCAAAGAGCGCTGCGGTCGCGCGCAGCGCGACGAGCGAGAGGCCGAAGAGTTGCGACCCAGCTGCGATGAGCGGAACGAGCGGCGGTTGGTCGACGTAGCCCCACGCGGGGTGACGTCCGCAGACGATAAAGTACAGCTCGTCGCGGAAGAAGCCGTAGTGCGGATTGGCGACGAGGTGCGCGAGGAAGGTCAGTCCGGCCGCGATCCACGCGATGCGCTTCATCTTACGCGAGCGTGGGCAGCGGAAGCGACGGGCGCGTCGCGAGATCCGGGCGAACGGGGACCGTACGCGCAAGCGCTTCGTCCATGAGCGTAAGCGCTGCGTCCAGCTGCGGATCGCGGCCTTCGCGGTAGTCGTGCGGCGCGATGTCGACTTCGAGATCGGGCTCGGTACCGTAGTTCTCTACGCCCCAGCCGACGTCGACGAACCAGAACGAATACTCCGGCTGGGTCGTCACGGTGCCGTCCACGAGATGATGGTATGGAGCGATGCCGACGACGCCTCCCCACGTGCGCTTTCCGACGAGCGGCCCGAGTTTGTACAGCTTGAAGCAGTGGCTGAAAATATCGCCGTCGGATCCGGCAAACTGATTCGTAACCGCCACCATCGGGCCGTCGACCGACTCCGGCGGATACGGCATCGGCGCTCCGTAACGTGGAATGTCGTACCCGACGCGTCTGCGCGCCAACTTCTCCAAGAGTAGCGGCGAGACGTGTCCGCCGCGATTGTAACGCACGTCGACGATCAGTCCTTGCCGATTGAACTCGGTGAGGTACCCGCGATGGAACTCGGCAAAGCCCCACGGCCCCATGTCGGGGATGTGCACGTAGCCGACCCGGCCGCCGCTGCGCTCGTGCACGTATGCGCGCTTTGCTTCGACCCAGGCGCGGTATCGCAACGGCGCTTCGTTCGCGAGCGCTTTGACCAAGATGTTGCGCTCGGCGTTTCGCCCGCGGCGCACGGTGATCGCGACGTCTTTCCCGGCGCCGTTGACGAGTAGCCGCTCCGGGGTCATGTCGCGCGAGACGGCCCGCCCGCCGATTCCGACGATCACGTCGCCCGCATCGACGTCGAGACCCGGCTCGGCGAGCGGCGAATCGCTGTCGCGATTCCACGAATCGCCGCGGTAGATGCGCTCGATGCAATAGCCGTGCTCGGCATCATCCCACGCGAGGTCGGCACCGAGGAAGCCGCGCTGGTACTGCAGCGGCTCGCGAAAATCTCCACCCCACTCGTACGCGTGAGAGGTTCCGAGCTCGCCATGCATCTCCCAAATCACATCGGAGAGATCGGTGCGCGTGCGCACGCGTTCGAGAACGGCGTGGTAACGGTCGTAGACGCGATCCCAGTCGATGTCGCTCATGTCCTCAACCCAGAACTGCTCCGTCTGCAGCCGCCACGCCTCACGGAACATCTGCGACCATTCGTCGCGTGGAACGATCTCGACCGACGCGCGATCGAGGTCGATCCAGCCGCTCTTGCGGCCCGGCTCGTTTGGCGGTTTCTGCTCATCGCCTTCTTCGGGCAACTCGCACTGCGCGTCGATCGCGCGCAAACGGTGTTGCGAACGGTAGACGAGGGTGCGAGCGTCCGCACCCAGACGGATCTCGTTGACGTCGTGAGCGATCGTTGCCGAACGCAACTGGTCGAAGTCATACGCGAGCAGCGTTCCGGCTTCGTCGTTCTCCTCACTGGATTGCACGAACGGCTTGATCCCGCGTACGGGAAAGCGCGTGAAGAGGACGCGCTCCTTCGACGCGACGATCTGCTGGTAGTCGCCCTCCTCGACGGGAAATCCCAAGATGCGGCCGGCAATGCCGTCGAAATCGATCGTCACGTCCTTGGGGTCGCGCTTGTCGTTGCGTTCGGCTTTGGCGGGTTCGTGGTCGCGATGAATCGGTCGCGGCTTCGGCACGAACGGCGAGGACACGTCGGCCCGAAGCGTGATGACGAACGGCCGGTGCGCCTGCGGGAAGCTCAGGTCGAACTGGAGCGCGTCGTACACCGGGTTGAAATCGCGCGTCGAGATGAAATACAGGTACCGCCCCTCGGGGTCCCACGCCGGCGAACGATCATCGCGCAGCGGCGGCGTCACGTCGTGCACGCGCCCCGATTTGATCTTTGCGATGCGTAGGATCGAGGTTCCGGCGACGGGCGACCACGAGTACGCGATAAATCGCCCGTCGGGAGAGAATGCGAGATCGGTTATCCGCTGTGCGGGGCTCTTGTCGAGCGTGCGGGTGATGCCGTCGGCAACGTCCAGAACGCACAGTTCGTAGCGGTGGTTTGCGAACGCGACGATGTCGCGTGCGGGCGACGCGGCGAGCTCGGTGATTCGCCCGACGTCACCGACGGTGACCAGCGACACCGAGGGCGTCGTTGTGCCGAGATCGTGCATCTCCAGCTGCTCATAGCCGTTGCGATCGGTGACGCAGATAAAGCGCTTGCCATCGTGCATCCATTCCGCAAGGCGATAACGCGCGCGGCTGCCGGTTCCGTGGTGGATTGCCGCGCCTTCGAAGAACGGCATCGTGAACGGCTGCCCCCGAGAAATCAACGCGATGCTCGTGCCGTCCGGATGCGGAGCGAAGTGTTCCAGCCCCTCGGAGGCGGACTCGAAGCGACGCGCGGTTTGCGGCGCTGCGGAATGCGTCTCGATGGGGATTTCGCGCGTGTCGTCGGCAATGATGTCGTAGCGCATGATGCGCCCGCCGCTCGCGTAGACGATGCGACCGCCATCCGACGACGGGAAGCGCGCGTAGTATTCGTTCTCGTGCGTGTGCCGTTGGATGTCGCCCCCGTCCAGAGCGCACGAGTACACGTTGCCGATGCCGTCGTGATCGGCGAGGAAGAAGATGCGATCGGCAATCCACATCGGCCACGTGGGGTTTCCGTCGGGAAGATCCAGGCGATCGAAAGTGCCGTCGCCGGACGCGTCGACCCAGATCTCGCCCGCGGTTCCTCCGCGATAGCGCTTCCACCGCGCGGGGTCGGTCGAGTTGCGCCCGATCGCCAGTGCATTTCGTCCGCCGTACGCAATCGTCTTGGCATGGCCCAGCGGAAGCTCGCGGGGCGTACCGCCCTCACGCGGCACGAGGAAGGCGCGCGTCTCGTTCGGATACCAGGCGCCGGGATTGGCGACGAAGGCGATCTCTCGTCCGTCCTCGCTCCATCCGACCGTGGACGCGATCGTGCTGCCGAGAAAGGTAAGCCGTTGCGGCTTTCCACCTTCGGACGGCATCAGGTACACCTCGGGATGTCCCTCGTCGGTCGAGGTAAAGGCGATCCACGCGCCGTCGGGAGAGAAGCGTGGAAACGAACAGCTTCCGAAGCTGACCGTCAGCCGAACTGCCGTGCCGCCATCGGCGCCGACGCTCCAGAGGTCGTCCTCGCAAACAAAGGCGATCCGGTCTCCCGCGATCGTCGGATATCGGTAGTAGCCCTGACTCATTCGTGCCGGGTGAGGTTGGCGAAGAATCCCGTTCCCCCCGCTCGTAACCGCTTGCACCGAGCTTCACTTTGTAGTACAAAGTAAAGGATGTTGCAGCCTGCCGCCGTCGCCGAAGCGCCCGAACACGTCGCCGTCATCATGGACGGCAATCGCCGTTGGGCCCGGGATCGCGGCCTACCGATCGCGGAGGGCTACCGGCGCGGCGTCGTCGCGTTGCGCGAGGCGGTGAAGGGCGCACTCGAAACAGGCGTACGCCGCCTTACCGTCTACGGTTTCTCGACGGAGAACTGGACGCGCGACGCGCGCGAAGTCAACGTCGTCACGCAGCTGTGCGCTGCCTGCGCTCGAAGCGAGAAGCCCCTGCTCCTAGCGCAAGGAGTGCGCGTCGAGCTCATCGGCGATCTCGAGAGGTTCGCGTTCCCCGTCCGCGCCGCACTTCGCGACCTGGTTCGCAGCACCGCGCACAATACGCGCCTCACGCTCAGCCTCGCGCTCAACTACAGCGGTCGCGCGGAAATTCTACGGGCGGTCCGCGCCATCGCCGCGGATGTCGCGGCGGGGCGGCTCGAGCCGTCGCTGGTCGATGAAAATGCGCTGCGCGAGCGCATGTACGCGCCACACGCGCCCGACCCCGACCTCCTCGTGCGAACCGGCGGCGATCAACGGATCTCCAACTTCTTGCTCTACCAGCTCGCGTACACCGAGCTGCTTACGCTGCCGCACATGTGGCCCGATTTCACGGCCGCCGATTTTACGAGCGCCATCGAGGCGTTTGGTGAGCGCAGACGCCGTTACGGCGCCTGACGCAGCAGCCGGCGTAGTGCGGTCAGGACGATCGCTTCGTTTTCTAGCTGCGTGACGAGCGGGACGAGCGTCGGCGTCTGCCTGCGGCGTTCGAACGGAAGCATCACCTCCGGCTGGACGAACGGGGTAGCGGTGTCGCCGGCGAGCGTCCGGAAGAGCAGCTCAGCGTAGAGCGCGTTGCCTAAGCCGAAGTCCGAGCGCGTGAAGCGCCAGTACCCGCCGTCGTAAAAACTCTCGTGAATGAGGCCATCTTCACCGTCGGTCTCCGCGAGCGTCGTGATTGCGGTTGCAACCTCCAGCGACGACGTGGCCGTAAGCGCGCGGCCGATGATTCCAATCGGCCAGACGTTATCGAGCGGCGTGTGCGCGCTGCCGAGGCCGGCGGCGTACCGCCCTTCGTAATAGTACGGGTCCGCGCGGCTCAAGACAAACGCCCGCGTGGTCAAATACGTAACGTCGTAGGCCGAGCACCACCCAATGTAGGGTAGCGTCACCAGGTTGGGGACGTTGGCGTCGTCCATCAGAGCGTCGTGGCCGAGACCGTCGGTCTCGTACGCGTAGATCCACCCGCCGTGCCGGGCGTCGTAGATGCGACCGTACCGCTCGATTCCCGTCTGCACGCGCTCTCCGAGCACGGTTGCCGCGCGGGCGAGCTGCCCGTCGCCGTATCCGATCTCTGCAAGCTCCGCAAGGTCGCGCAGCGCCACGGCCGCAAGCGCATTCTGCGGAATGTTGAAACGATACCGTACCGCGTCGTCGGACGGCCGGAACGCGCCCCAGATCATGCCGGTATTCGGATTGTATGCATCCTGCGTGGAGACGCGATACGGATAGCGATACGCGCTGCAGCGCGCGTGCCGCTCCTCGCACGCATACGTCGATACGACGACGCGGAGCGCCGCGTGCAGGCCGGCGGTGAAGATCGAGCGGTCGCCCGTCGTGCGCCAGTACACCAACGCCAGCAGGACGGGCCAGCCGAGGGAGTCGACTTCCCACTTGCGCTCCCAGACGTGGTAGTCCGCGGTAAAGGCCTCGGCGTAGGGGTCGACGAGGATGTTGCGCGCGTCTCGCTGGATTACGCCTGCGGTGCGCTCGCGCAGTACCGGAAAGAACGCTTCGAAGCGAATGTACGGGATCGTCTGCGCCGACGAGTCGCGCAGCCACATCGCCGGAATATCGCCAGTATGCACGTACGTCGTGTAGTCATCTTCCAAAAAGAAGTCGTCGAACAGCGTGTGAAAGAGCGTCTGCGCTTCGATCATGCGATGGCGCCTGCCGGTCAGCGGGACGATGAGGGTTTGCGCCGGCGCAGGACACGCCGAAGCGAGCACGGCGAGCGCGAGCGCCGGTGCCAAGAGCATGCGTAGCAGGCTCACTCCTTGGCAGAGCCTCGAAGCGCATCCTCGACGACGCTCTGCGCGAGCGGTCCGAGGTCAACCGCGTCGGCGTTGGAGAGCAGGACGACGCCCAAACGCCGCGACGGAACGATCGCGACGTACGACGAGTATCCTTCGACGTACCCGCTGTGCCAAGCGCCGCGAAGCGTACCGATATTTCCGCTGAAGAAGCCCGTGCCCGAGAACATGCGCGCGAGATCCGCTGCGTCGACGACGCGCAGCGCGAAGAGATCGTCGATCCAGCGCGC
>VFSW01005863.1_pt1 | contig 18124 bp, 16 predicted proteins | sample 5358111 | NCBI WGS metagenome assembly VFSW01 (sample SAMN11554181, study PRJNA540505) | mine drainage metagenome | isolation source: sediment from site ElyBrook_90M | place: USA: Ely Copper Mine, Vershire, VT | collected 2017
CGCGGCCCGCCCCCCGGGCCCCTCCCCCGGGGGCCGCGCGCGGGGCCCCGACGCCTACCTTCCCAAGCCGTCCCAAACCCGACACCGCGCCGCGAGGGTACGAGCGGCTCTCCAGATCCATCGCCTACGGCGAGAACTCTCGGTGTTGCGAAGGGACCAGACCGCGATGCTGGTTCATGATTTACGGCACCCGCTCGCCAACCTGTCGATGCTTGCCGAGGCGATGGAGTCTGGAGAATGGACGCGCGAAGAGAGTTTTGCCGCTGCGGGGACCATCCGGCGTACGGTGGACAACCTCTCGCAACTCGTGGACACCATCCTCACGGCGTCGCGCCTCGAGGCGGGGGTGTTTTCGATTGAGCCTCGCGCGGTCGATCTTTCGGCGCTCATGGCGCCATCGATCGAGGTATTCATGCCCCTGGCGACGCGAAGAAAGGTCACGCTCGCCGTGTCGCCACTTCCGACGGTGCGTGTCCTGGCCGACGCCGGGCGCTTTCGCCAAGTGCTCGACAATCTCTTGTCGAACGCCGTCAAGTTTACCCCGCGCAACGGTCGGGTCATGCTGACTGCGTCCGTGTCCGAAGCCTGGGTGACCGTGACCGTGGCAGACTCAGGGCCAGGCGTGCCTTCTGCCGAACGTGTCGTGATCTTCAAGCGATACCAACAGTCGGCGGCGGGGCGTAGCCGTGGAGGGGCCGGGCTTGGACTTGCCATCGCGCATGGCATCGTGCAGGCACACGGCGGGAGCATCCGTTGTGACGACGGTCCCGACGGCGGCGCGGCGTTCATCCTTACGTTGCCGGTCGCGCGGGGGACAGCAACATAGAAGGGTCGCCGGGCACGAGGAATTCGGATCGATCCATGGGTGGCTTGCGCTGTGAGACCTTCGTACCCATGCTCCGAGGCCATGACCGAGGCACTCTCCCGGGATGATTTTCTCGAACGACTCCGTGACGTCGGTGCTCGAAAGTACCACGACAAACACCCCTTTCACGCCTTGATGAACGCCGGGGCGTTGACGCGTGACCAACTCGCCCTCTGGGCCCTCAACCGCTTTTACTATCAACGCACGATCCCGATGAAAGACGCCGCGCTGATGTCCATGATGCCTGATCCCGCGCACCGTCGTCGCTGGCGCCAGCGCATGATCGACCAGGATGGCCTCGACGAGCAGCACCTGGGCGGCCTCGAGGCGTGGCTGCGCCTCGTCGAAGCCGTCGGCGGCACCCGCACCCAGGCCCTCGAGAATCACCGACTCCTCCCGGGTGTTCGCTTTGCGGTCGATGCGTACATTCAATTCGTGCGTACGCACGACTGGATCGACGGCGTCGCTTCGTCGCTCACCGAACTTTTCGCGCCTGCCCTCCATGGCGTGCGTCTCGCGGCCTTTGAGCGGCATTACCCCTGGGTTGACGCCGAAGGTCTCGCGTACTTTCGCGCGCGGCTCACGCAAGCGCCCAGCGATTGCGAGCACGGCGTCGCCGTGGTCACCGAATACTGCACCACGCGGGCCATGCAAGATAGTGCCGTACGCACCCTAGAGTTCAAGTGCGATGTGCTCTGGGCGCAACTCGATGCGATCCATGCGGCTTGTGTCTCTCCGTGACGGCTCCGTGCTGCCCAGCCCTGGCGCGACGCGTGCGATTGCGCTTTGACGGTGTTCGCAACGCGCACGTCTTGTTGGCGCCCGAGGCCGTGGTGGTGTTGACGCCCGAAGCCTACGACGTGCTCTCGCTCTGCACCGGTACCCGGGACGTGGATGGCATCGTCTCCGCGCTTCGATCTTTGTACCCCGAGGCACCCGCGGACACCCTTCGGGAGGACACCGTGGATCTCTTGTTTCGGCTCACCGAGCGTGGTTACGTCGTCGAGCCCGGATGATTCGCCAAGCTCCCCTCGCGCTCCTCGCCGAGCTTACGTACCGCTGTCCCCTCCAATGCGGTTACTGCTCGAATCCCATCGACTGGCGGCGTTACATCCCTGAGATCACCACGGACGACTGGCGGCGTGTGTTTGCTGAAGCGTCGGCGATGGGAGTTTTGCACGCGCATTTGTCCGGCGGCGAGCCTCTCGTCCGCGATGACCTTCCAGACCTCGTTTCGGCGGCTCACGCCCAGGGGCTGTACGTAAACCTCATTACGTCGGCGTGGGGGCTTACCGATGCGCGCGTGGAATCCCTTGCCCGTGCAGGCGTCGACCACGTGCAGGTGTCCCTCCAGCACGTTGATCCTGTGCGTGCCGACGCGCTCGCCGGGGCCAGAGCGCACGCGCTCAAGCTTGCTGCCGCACGGGCGGTCCACGCGCAAGGTATCGCGCTCTCGATCAACGTGGTGTTGCAGCGGAGCAACATCGACCATGTGGGCGAGTTGATGGAACTCGCCGAGCGTCTGGGCGCCACGCGCATCGAGCTCGCGAACACGCAGTTTCATGGGAGCGCGATGGCGCATCGGGCGTGGCTGATGCCATCGCGCGAGCAACTTGAACGTGGACGTGCCATGGCCCTTGCGGCGCGGGAGACGCTCAGGGGTCGCATGGACGTTCTCTGGGTGCTGCCCGACTATTACACTGACACGCCGAGGCCGTGCATGGATGGCTGGGGGACGCGCTTCATCACGGTGATACCCGACGGGACGGCGTTGCCGTGTCCCGGTGCCCATGGATTGCCCGGCATGGTGCATGACAACGTACGCAAGCGTCCGCTGAGCGATATCTGGACGGCGGGCGCCGACTTCGAGCGGTTCCGCGGCACCGGCTGGATGAAAGAACCCTGCGCGAGTTGTGAGCTTCGCACGGTCGATCACGGCGGCTGTCGCTGTCAGGCTTATGCGCTGACGGGCGACCCGCAAGCGACGGATCCAGCGTGCATCAAGGCGCCTGATCACGCGCTCGTAACGCTGGCACGAAAATCACGTGAGAAAGAGAACCCAGAGGTTTTGTACCGGCTGGACACCGCTCGGCGCACGCGTTGACCCTGGCGGGGTCAGGCTGTCCCATTCTCCACGACCGAGACCGACACGAGCGACGCCGGAGAAGGTCCACCAGGGCCGACGAAAATACGAGTTCACAGCCTCTTCCATGCCCTGTCGGATGGAAATCAGTCCACTCGTTACAAATTCCTAGCAAAGCTAAGAAATGAGTAGCTTTGCTGAGGAACTCGTAGCTTTGCTGAGGAACCCGTAGCTTCGCTGAGGAACTCGTAGCTTCGCTGAGGAACCCGTAGCTTCGCTGAGGAACTCGTAGCTTTGCTGAGGAACTCGTAGCTTCGCTGAGGAACCCGTAGCTTTGCTGAGGAACCCGTAGCTTTGCTGAGGAACTCGTAGCTTTGCTGAGGAACTCGTAGCTTTGCTGAGGAACGGGAAGCTTGCGCGACGCTTAATCCCGGTGCGTGGGGGACCCAGGGGGTCTCCCGATGTGATGACAAGCCCGCTCCCGGGGACTATTCAAGCACTCGAAGCCGTCGCCCGCTCGCACATCGGCACCGGGAGCCTTGCTCCATTACACAGATCCCAAGGATGACACCCATGGCCAAGACACTCTTTATTCTCAACGACGCGCCGTACGGCACCGAGCGTAGTTACAACGCCCTGCGGGTCGCCGGGTCTCTCGCAAAGCGCGAGGGTGAATCCGTCAAGATCTTTCTCATCGGAGACGCCGCGAGCGGTGCCAAGGCGCATCAGAAAGTCCCTGCTGGGTACTATAACATCGAAGTCATGCTCCGCACGGCCGTCAAGCACGGCGCCGAAGTCGGCGTGTGCGGTACGTGCATGGACGCCCGGGGAATCTCCGACGATGAACTCGCCGAAGGCACGCGCCGCAGTACGTTGGACGAACTCACGACATGGACCCAAGAATCCGACAAGACGCTGGTGTTTTAATGGACGCATCCCGGACGGTCCTGGTGCTGGGTGGGGGTGTCGGTGGCGTGGTCACCGCGCGCACCGTGCGCGAGTTGCTCCCGCGACGCCACCGGGTGATCCTGGTCGATCGCGCGCCCAACCATCTCTTCGCGCCGTCGCTCTTGTGGCTTGCGGTGGGTAAACGCGAAGGACAGGACATCCAGCGCCCGCTTGAGGGTTTGCAACGCAAGGGCATCGAGGTGCGCCTCGGCGAGGTCACCGCGATCGATCCTGAAGCTCGCGCAGTGACGGTCGACGGCGTGGTCCTTAGCGCTGACTTCATCGTGATTTCTCTCGGCGCGGAACTTTCGCCCGAAACCGTGCCTGGACTCTCGGAAGCTGGGCACAATCTCTACACGCTTGCCGGGGCCCAGGGCGTATGGGGTGCTTTACGCGCGATGCGCTCGGGGCGCGTGGTGGTGCTTACCGCAGCGCCGATGTACAAATGCCCTGCCGCGCCGTACGAGGCCGCCCTGCTCATGGACGGATTCCTTCGCGAACAGGGCCTTCGCGAGGGCGTCTCGGTGGAGGTGTATGCGGCCGAAGCAAAGCCCATGGCGGTCGCAGGGTCGGCGATGTCCGACGCCGTGCGTGGGTTGTTGGACAGCCACGACGTGCCGTATCACCCCGGGCAGCAAGTGAAGTCCGTGGACGTACAGGCAAAGAAATTAGTTTTTACCGACGGCACGGACGCGGCATACGACCTTCTGGTGTACGTTCCGCCGCACCGCGCGCCGGGTGTCGTTCGGGAGAGTGTTCTTGCGGGAGAAACAGGTTGGATCCCGGTGGACAGGCACACGCTCGCGACGCGCTTTGCGGGTGTGTACGCCATCGGCGACGTTGTGACGATCCCGCTCGCGTTGGGCAAGCCCTTGCCCAAGGCAGGGGTGTTTGCCCACGGACAAGCCCAGGTCGTCGCGAAAAACATTGCCGCGGCGATTCTCGGCGGGCCGCCCACACAACGCTTTGACGGTCACGGAACATGCTTTGTGGAGGTGGGTGGAGGCAAAGCGGGGTACGGCGGCGGTGACTTCTACGCCGAGCCCTTGCCCACGGTGTCCGTCCACGCGCCCGCACGCCGCTGGCACTTCGGCAAGGTTCTGTTTGAAAAATCCTGGCTGCACACCAAGCTGTAAAACTCTCGTGTCCGTGACCCGGCGTGAGATTCGTCCAGGGGCTGCAACGAGGCATGGCAGCCAGCAAACGGGTGAACTACCCTTGGGGCCTCATGCGTGTGCTTCTCACCGGGGTCGCGGGCTTTATCGGCAGCCACACCGCCGAAGCGTTGCTCGCTCGCGGGGACGAGGTTGTTGGCGTCGATAACTTCAACACGTTTTATGACCCGGCGATCAAGCGTCGCAACCTTGCTTCGATCGTCTCACACCCGGGATTTACCCTCTTGGAGGCTGACGTCTGTGACGAAGCAGCCATGGATGCCGTCTTTTCCCGGGGCTGTGACGCCGTCGTGCATCTCGCGGCGTGGGCCGGCGTGCGGCCGTCCATCCAACGTCCAGAACTGTATTTTGATGTCAACGTGCGGGGTTTTCTCAACGTACTCGAACGCACGCGACGCACGGGCGTATCGCGTTTTGTCTTTGCGTCGTCGTCCTCTGTGTACGGTGGACGCACAAACGTACCCTTTTGCGAGACCGACCCCGTGGATCACCCCATCTCACCGTACGCTGCCACCAAAAAGGCCGACGAGGTGCTTGCCTACACCTATCACCACCTCCACGGCACCCATGTCACGGGCCTCCGGTATTTTACCGTGTACGGCCCGCGGCAACGTCCAGAAATGGCCATCCATAAGTTTGCCACGGCGATGGTGCGGGGCGAGGCCATCCCGGTCTTTGGCGACGGCGGTACGGCACGGGACTATACGTACATTGATGACATCGTGCAGGGGACACTCGCCGCGGTGGATCACTGCGATGGCTACGAGGTCTACAACCTTGGCGGATCCGAGACCACGCGCCTTGACGATCTCATTCGCAAGCTCTCGGACGCCTTGGGGGTAAAGGCCATCGTCCGTCATGAAGCTCCGCAACCAGGAGACGTGCCCATCACGTATGCTGACGTAAGCAAGGCCCGCACGCGGCTGGGCTATGCTCCCGGTACGCGGATGGACGAAGGTCTCGCGCGCTTCGCGGCGTGGTACTACCGCGAAGGGGTGCGTTGACGGTTACGAGACCTTCGATGGCGTCGGAGCGTCGGGAGGGGTACGCATCCGGGACAGGGCGGCACGCAGTGGGGCGACGGAGGCTTCTTGAGCGCCGAGCCGTAAAGCTTGGTCCAAGGCGGCGTCGAACTCGGTGATTTCTTTCGCATGGCGTTCGCGCAGGCGGGACACCATGGAGATAAAAGCATCGAAAAGATCGACGAATTCGTCGTGGCGACGGAGGCTGTCGTGGATGTCCAGGCGGCCGTCGCCCACCTCGTGGAACATTCTCTTGAGGTGAAAGACGGGCCCCACGAGTCGGTGCGTAATCACCACGCCGAGGGCACCAAGAAGGCACAAAAGGGACAGTGCGCTGACGATGAGAAGGGTGAGAAGTCGATGGTGGGCACGGTCGATGAGGGTGCGCTGCGCGCGTACAGTTTCGCGCTGAAGGTGAATGCGCAGGACATTGGCGTGTGCGTGGGCGTCGACCTGGTCGAGTTCGGACTCAATGCCATGGACCACAGCGGGATCCATGTCGGCTTCGGCGAGTTGATTCATCCGTAGGATTCTTGAGCTTGCCTGCGTCTCGCGAAAGGCGTGTTCGGCCTGGTCTTCGGCGATGTTTGCGAGGTCCGCGGCGTCGTGGGCTTGCGCGGCTGCAATGTTTGCGGCTTCGTACAATGCACTGCCCAGCACCGCAAAGAGCCCAAGCATCGTGCCTACGAGAATCCCCGTGTACTTAAACTGAAACCTCCAATCGACCACGAGGTTGCGAAGGCGTCTCCGAGGGCGGACGGACGTCAAAGGGTGGGTGCTCATCGTATTCCCGATAACTGAGTGAGGGTGTGCTGGGTGGCCGACGTGATTGCGTGACGCATGGCCATGGTGCGGGCTGCGCTGCGCGTCGCGGCCGACGCATCCCGTGGGAGTTCAGGGACAACGGCAGATGCAATGGACTCAAAGCGAAATTCACGTCCCGGGTCGGTCTGCACCACCAGGGATATTTCAACACGGATCCCGCCGTCGGCCGTCGTGCTTGCGCGCACCGACCCATCAATGAAGTACCCTGGCAGAGGGTTCCGTGAGACGATCCCGACGGGTTCAAGGAGCACCACCGACGGGTCTGTACGCAGTCCTGCGGTCAAGAGATCAAGCGCTTGCGCGGCAAGTGCCTCATCGCTTCTGTCACGCGCGGCAAAAGTCCCGATTGCGAGCCTGAACCTTGGCGCGACCAAAGACGGATTGTCATCCGGCGCCGGGGCGATGGCCCGGAGGACCGCAAGCGCGTGGGCGGCCTGCGTACGCACGGCGGGCGATGGGTCTTCGGCAGCGTGCTCGACCGCAGGAAGCGCACGGGGTTCGCCGACGGCCGCGATGGCCGAAAGAATCGCCGCGCGGGCGGTGGCGTTGGGTTCACGTTGGAGGGCGGCCACCAGCGGGTCGACGCTGTCCGCGGTGGGGATGTCGCGCAGTCTCAGGGCCGCGCTGATGCGAACGCGTACATCCGTGTTCGTGAGCATGCGGCAAAAAAAGTCACTCCGCGGGTCGGCGCCAAGGCGTGCCGTGGCGAGCAAAGGCACCAGGGCACCCAAGACGGCGAACGTCCGTCGGAGGTCGCTCACGGGAGCTCTCGGGGACGGTCGCCAAGGATCCGAGAGACACGTCTACGTTGCGAGAAGACCCGGCCGGGTACAAAGTGCGGTGCGTGCGTTGGGCTGCGTGCGCCGTCGGGCTGCTGCTCTTGGTCCCGGGGGTGGCCTCGGGCATCCCGCTTCATGTCGTCGCTGCGACGGAGATAAGACTCCAGCCAGGACCGACGACCGACGGGCGGATCGCAGTGTCGGTGCACCTTCAGGACGATCAACTCGCCGGGGTCCCCCACCGGACGGTCACCGTCGAGTCTGGAACCGATCGAGACAATGTCGTCACGGATGCTCGGGGTGACGCCGAGGCCACGCTCCGGGTGTTGGACACAGCAGGGACGATGGAGGTCACCGCGCGCTATGCCGGGGACTCCACCACGGCGCCGGCGCGAGAAACCCTTGAATTCGATCTCAGAGCACCCTTTGTCACGGCGGATCTGGATGTACCGGCCGTCATCGACGCGGATGCTCCCACGGCGATGATTCCCGTGCGCGTCACCGTGCGTACGGGGAACCCACGTCGCCTGCCATCGCGGCGTCTGTCGGTCGACGTGACCGAGGACGACGGTGCGCTCGTGGCAGGGCAGACCGACGCGAGCGGGCGGGTGACGTTTGTGGTCAAGGCGCGTGCGCTCGGCGCGATCGGTGTCCATCGACTTCGGCCGCACGTGTCGATCCTATCGGATACCGTCTCGGGTGCCGAGCGAAACATCGTGGTCAGGGCCCATAGCTCCCTGACCCTGGGGTCATCGCTCGGGTCCGAGGGCTTGGATCTTTCGGGTGTGCTCACAACCCGCGCGGGTCCGGTTGTTGGCGCAGCGGTGCGCGTGGTTCGTGGCGGGCGAACGTTGGGAGGTGCCGTGACGGATGTCCGCGGGCGCTACAACGTCGAGGTATCTCGCCGTGAGGCTCAGCGGACTGGCGATGATGTACAGGCTTTGTTCGACCCGACAGAACCTTGGTTGATGGGTTCCGCGAGTCCGTGGGTGGCCATCGGCGAGCCGGTGGCGCCGAGGATTCCGTGGCGATGGGAGGTTCTCCCGCTTGCGATCGGAAGCATCGTGCTGGGTCTCGCGAGGCTGCGACGGAAGGGTTTGCCCACGGGCGTGCCCACGGAGAAAGTCTTGTTGCCCCGGAGCGCGGTTGAACTTAAGCGAATCTCCGAGAGTGGAGGCAACGCGTTCACGCGGCTGCGGATTCGAATCGAGGCCTACGACCAATCCTCGGGAGGCGTGGTGAATGGCGTGTCCGTGCGGTGGGCGAAGGACACGCCCTGGCAGATGCTTGATGGCGAGGTTGATGGTCCCGCAACGCGAAATCTGGAGGTGCACGTTCGCGCCGAGGGGTACGCGCCGAGGGTGTCCACCGTAGAAATCACACAACCAGGGCGATATCTGGTGCGGGTGGGGCTGCGAACCTGGCGTGAAGAGATGTTCGAGCGAGCGCGAGCGTTTGCGCGGGAGTTTGGCCGATCTGGGGCGGTGCACACGCCGCGCGAGGTGTACGCGCGAGGAAATCATCCGCGGGTGAGCAAGGCCGGTGATTTTGTCAGCGCCCTTGAGGTTGGTTGCTACGGGCCCAAGACCCCGACGGAAGTTGAAATCCAGCGGGCAGACGACCTCTTCGCGGCGTTGGGTTCGGCAAACATCGTAGGGTCACCACGCGGGGAGCGTTGACGCACGGAAACTCCCGTTTCTATAGTGCGCACTCCCGCGGGGCTCGTGCACGACTGACTGCGGGAGGACGGCACCGAATGTCTCTTGTCCTGATCGTCATCGCAGTCCTCGCGCTCGCTGGGGTTGGTTTCTACATCGTCAGCGGGAGGCGACAACTTCCACCGCCGGATTCTCTGAAAGAACTGCCCGGCAGCGCGTCTGGGACAGCCACGCCGACCGCCAAACCGTCGGAGCCACGGGCGGCGGATGTCACCGTGGGTGTCCGAGGGAGTCTCCCTGAGGCGCCCCCGATCGAAGGAAGTCCGGGTGTGTCGACGACCGGGACGGAGCGCCCGTCGGCCGAGGCCCGACCGGTATCCGCCACGGACCTGCCACCCGTGGTGACCACGGACCGACCGCCAGGGCTCTCGCCCGAGGTGTCTGACGCTGCACCGAGAACGACGCAAACCGCGGCGACCGTGGATCATGGCGGCGAGGCCGCTGCAAATCACGGTGCTCAGACGGCCGCGACGGATGTGCAACGGCACCGGCGGGACGTCGCCACGCTCAAAAAAGGACTCGTGCAGGTCCGCGGGGGGTGGATGCAGAAGCTCTTCGCGGTATTTGGGGGCAAGACAGACATCAACCCCGAGATCCTTGAGGCGATCGAGGAGACACTGCTTACGGGAGACGTGGGCGCGCCGACGGCGAAGCGCATGGTCGACGGGCTCCGGGCCCGGCTTGGTCGGCACGAGGCCTCGGATGCGGAGCGCGTGTGGGAGGCCCTGCGGGAAGACACTCGGGCGATCTTGGATGTGCAGGCGCCGCCGTTTGGGGCGCATTCGGGGGAAGGGCCCTTGGTGATTCTTGTTGTTGGCGTCAACGGCGCGGGCAAGACAACCACCATTGCGAAGCTGGCCGCGAAGTTCAAAGACCAGGGGCAGTCGGTGTTGCTCGCCGCGGCGGACACCTTTCGTGCGGCGGCGGTGACCCAGATCGAGATGTGGGGACGAAGGGTGGGCGTCCCTGTGCACAAAGGCAAAGAAGGCGCCCGTCCGGCCACGGTTGTCTACGAAGCCGTTGCACAGGCAGCGGCTGAAAAGATCCAGGTGGTGATCGCGGACACAGCCGGGAGACTCCAGACCAAGGCGCCGCTGATGGAAGAGCTCCGAAAGATCCGGGACGCTTGTGGTAAAGCATCTCCCGGGGCGCCCCACGAGATTCTCTTGGTTCTCGACGCCACCACCGGGCAAAACGCCATGAGCCAAGCCAAGGAATTTAGGGACACACTGGCTGTGACTGGGGTTGTCCTGACCAAGTTGGACGGTACTGCCAAGGGGGGCGTGATCCTTGCGGTAACGGATGAATTCAAGCTCCCTGTTCGCTTCATCGGTGTCGGAGAGAAATCCGACGATCTCCGAGAGTTTGACGCTCGGGATTTCGTCGATGCGTTGTTCTCTCGTACAGCCGAAGACGTCGCAGCGTGAGTGTCGTTCGCGTCAGGCAGGGAACGCCGGATCGTGGACCAGAAGCCATAGTGCCCCTGCCAGAATTGCTGTTGCTACCCGTGGAATCACCGTGTTATAGTCCGGCTGGTCAATTGGCGAAAAGCCCTGCAAATTCAATCGGTTACAGACGGTTGACGGGCGTGGATTCCGAGGGCGTGCGGCGTCCTTCGGCTCTGAGGACAGGGGACACGATGGGTCGGAAATCGATCGCCGGGGTCATGGTCGTCGCAGCGGCGGCGTGCTTCCCGTTCGAGGCCGGGGCGCAACAACATCATCGGCGCCGCGGGCATGGGCAGGAGCCCGCGGGCGGCGCGGCTGCGCCGGCGGCCGGAGGCAACGACGCCGCGGGAATGTCGTTTACGCCCGAAGAAGCACAAACAGCAGCGCCCGCGCCGGACGCTGCGCCGCTGCCACCAGATAACGGTGGCACAGCGGCCAGCGCATCCGGAAGCACTCCGGGTGCTGGTGGTTCGGGCGGATCGGGTGACCTCCTGGGTGTGCCTGGCGGGGAGGTCTCTGCCGCGCGGCATCCCCTGCATGAGGACATCTACGCCGTCCAGCAGATCTACGCGCTGCGCAACCATCGACTGGAACTGACCCCCTCGCTGAACGTGTCGCTCAACGACCCCTTCGTGAGCCACGTCGGTGTAGGCCTGTCCGCCAACTACTGGATCTCGAACGTCCTCGCTGTGGGCCTCACCGGGGTGTTTTTTCAAGGCCTCAACGCATCATCCGATGTGAACTACTTCGTCGGACGCTCGACTGGACTCGTGGTTCCCATCAACGAGTACCAGTTCGCCGCGGCGCTGAACTTCACGTACGTCCCGCTGTACGGCAAGTTCTCGATGTTCAACCGGTACATCTTTCACTGGGATATGTACCTCACGGCGGGCGTTGGTGTGATGCGCTCCCGACCCATCCCTGCGATCGACCCCGAGGTCCGTACCTTCGACTGGGGCACCCACATCATGTTTGATGCCGGCGTGGGCGTTCGGGTCTTCATCTCCCGCTCCGTCGGCATCACCGCCGAGCTCCGAAACTTCATCTACCCAGAACTCCTCGAGAGCACCACGGTGGGCCCTGAAACGGGCACGGTCAACGGTCAGCCATCGACGCAGTGCTCCAACTGCAGGCGCAATCCGGCCACGTGGACCAACACCAACTCCCTCACGGACAACGTGATGGCCTCGATCGGACTGACGATCTTCCTGCCCTTTTCGTTCACCTACCGGCTGCCCAAGTGACCCCCGTGGGACATCGCATGAAGACGACATCGATGAAGTGTTTGTTGGGTACCGCGGTCCTGGTCGGCATCACCTCGATGGCCTCGGTTGCGGGCGCGCAAGAGATCCAACTCCGTGGTCCGCTGGCCGGGGCATCTTCGGTCTCGCACCTTGTACGCTACCGCGAAGGGCGCTTTTCCCTCACGCCGACTTTTGGGGTGACCCTCCAAGATCAGTTTACCCGCGAGATGTTCGTGGGTTTGCGGGCAGAGTACAATCTTACCGACTGGCTCGCGGTGGGCGCGTGGGGGGCGTTTGCCGCTGCGCATATCGACACGGCACTCACGGACAACATCGCCGCGCACTCTCCGGGTGGTACGGCCAACGTCCCCAATCCACAAAACTTTCCCCAGCAGATCGGTCAGCGTAACTGGATGGCCGACCTGCACCTTACGTTCATTCCGCTCCGGGGTAAGTTTGCGCTCTTTCAAAACCTCGTGGCCGACGTCGACTTTTTTCTGTTTGCCGGCGCGGCGGCCATCGGCATCTCTGAGCGGCAGAGCACGGATGGCGAGCCTGGCGGGGGTCTCCCTACCACGGTTAATTCCGCAACCCAGGCAGAGCTCTACGCCAACCAGATTGCCCGGGATAGCCGCATCGCGTTTGCCCCGACTTTCGGCGCAGGTCTCAACTTCTTCATCAACCATTTCATCTCGGTCAACGTCGAATACCGGGCCTTTCCCTTTTCGTGGAACGCTTCGGGGACGGACGAGAACTCCACGATTGCCCGTTGCGGTGCGCAGGGCAACCAGGCTTGCAGCGGTTTCTCGGACACCGTGGCCACGTACTTTGAAACCAACGCAGCCAACCAGCAGTCCCGGATCAACGCCACGGACCGGTCGTTTCAGTTCGACCAGATGGTGAACTTCGGGGTGACCTTTTACTTCACCCGCCCCCGGGTCGGCCCCTGAGCGTCACGGATCCCGAGGTTCACCCGGGATTGGTCGTGACGTACCGAGCCCGGACCGAGGGAACCAGATATTCATCGAAGGCCCTGTCTGCAGAGTACTTGGGTGACCAACTCCAGTCCCGGCGTGCCGCGGTGTCGTCGACGTCTTCGGGCCAGGAGTCTACGATCCTTGCGCGTACCGGGTCGGGTGACCAGGTGATCTCTGCCCGCGGAAATGCCCGACGCACGCGGTCGGCGATCTCTTGTGCCGAGAGCGAAAACCCGCTGATGTTGTAGGTCGTCCGGGTGAGGGATTGTGGGTTGGCGTCGAGCAGCCCCAACAAGGCATCGACGGCGTCGGGCATGGCCATGAAAGGGATCCGAGCTTCGGGGCCCACGAAAGACGCATACGGTTGTCCCTGCGCCGCGGCATGGAGCATCTCGGGACCAAAGTCACTCGTTCCGCCTGTCGGGACGGTTTCGGCCGAGATCAGTCCCGGAAATCGAATCCCACGAAAGTCCAACCGCGCCGCCGACGCGAGCGCTCCGAGCTGCCGAAAATGCCGGGTGAAGTATCTCCCCAGGTGCTCGCAGTACAGCTTGTTGCAACCGTACATCGTGATCGGTGCCGTGTGGTCGTCTTCGCGGACGCGTCCCACAGCGCGTTTCGTGGCGAGGTCTGGCAGGCCGTACGCCGCGATGGAGCTCGGAAAAATGAATCGCACCGGCCGACCGATGCGATTGGACTGCGCCTGGGCTGTGCGCAGAAGATGCAAGGTACCTTCGACGTTGATCTGGTGGGCGAGTTCAGGGTCTCGCTCGCCACGCGTAGAGAGCAGCGCGGCGAGGTGAAAGACCACTTCGATCTCGTGGTGGGCTGCGAGTTGGTCGAGAAGATAACGGTCAAGGATATTCCCGGCGTAGGTGTCCTGGCACAGCGGCCGGAGGCTCTCGGGAAGGGGCGCGAGATCCAGGGTGACGATACGGTACTTGCCTCCGGCGTGCAGCCGCTGAAGAAGCGAGCGACCGATCTCGCCGTTGACGCCGGTGATGAGTGCGACGGGTCGAGCCATGGCCGGGAGTACTACCAGACCCGACACGGGCTGTAACCCACGGTTGCGTCCAAGGGCTGTTGGCTCTAACACCCCGGGTGAAATGTCCAACGGCTTTCTCGATGCACTCCGGGACCACCCCCTGGTGGCCGACGGCGCGATGGGTACCCAGCTCTACGAGCGTGGCGTGCTCTACACAAGCAACTACGAGGAGATCTGTCTGCACCGTCCGGAACTCGTGCGAGGGATTCACCGGGAGTACCTCCGCGCCGGCGCGCAGGTGATCGAGACCAACACCTTTGGTGCGAATCGTTTTCGTCTTGCGAGGTATCACCTCGAGGGCAAGGTTCGGGAGCTCAACGAGGCGGGCGTGCGCCTTGCCCGCGAGGCCATCGCCGAGGCCGGACCCACGGCTGTCGGAGCTTTTATCGCGGGTTCTGTAGGCCCTACCGGGCTGAACACCAAGGGTCTCCCAGAGAAAGACCTTGCGGATGTCCGCGAGGCATTTCTCGATCAAATGCAGGGGCTGAACGGCGTGGACCTCGTGGTGCTTGAGACCATGCGCCAGCCCGAGGAACTCCGCCTGGCGCTTCAAGCCGCCCGCGAAGCGTCGGCCGTCCCCGTGGTGGCGCTGGTGAGCTTTGATGCCTTTGGCACCATGGCCGACGGGACGCCTCCCGAGGCCATGGCCGACAAACTGGCCCGGTGGGGTGTCGACGCCATCGGCGTCAACTGCGGCGACGGCCCTGCGGGTGTGTACGAAATGCTTGAACGCATGCGAGGCGTCGGGCTTCCATTGGTGGCGATGCCCAACGCGGGCGTACCCCGCCGGGTCGAGGGACGTTTCTTGTACATGGCCAACCCAGAGTACTTCGGGGTGTACGCCCGGAGGCTCATTCGGTTGGGTGTACGCATGGTGGGCGGTTGCTGCGGGTCAACCCCTGAACACATTCGCCGCGTCGCCGCCGCAGCCCGGATGCACGCCCACGAGAACAGCCCAGGGCAAGTGCCCACCGTCCTCGGAGACGAACCCGAAGGCACGCTGGTCCATACGCCGTTCCTTGAGCCTCCTGCCGGGGTCACGGTCGTGCCGCGGGAGGCGCGGTCGGGTTTCGCCGCCAAGCTTGGCAAGCGCTTCGTGGTCAGTGTCGAAGTCAACCCTCCGACCGGAATCGACGCCGGCCGCGCGGTCGAAGCCGCCAAGAATCTCGTGCGCCACGGCGTTGACGTCATCAACATCGCCGACGGCCCCCGGGCGACCGCCAGGATGGGCAACATCGCCCTTGCGGCCAGACTCGTTCGCGACGACATCGAGCCCCTGCTCCATGTGTGCTGTCGCGACCGCAATGTTCTCGGGCTCGTGGGTCACGTTCTCTCGGCGCATGAGTTTGGCATTCGCAACCTGGTGATCATCACGGGTGACCCGCCCAAGATGGGAGATTTTCCAGACTGCACTGCGGTGTACGACATGGACTCCGTGGGGCTCCTGCGATTGGTCCGAGGGCTCAACCACGGACGGGACCCCGGGGGAAAAGCCATCGGCGGCACCACGGGCTTTGTCCTCGCGACCGGCGCCGAGCCGGCCTCCATGGACTACCCCCGGGAGATCGCCCGACTGCGCAAGAAAGTCGAAGCCGGGGCCGAACTCGTGATGACCCAGCCCGTGTACGACACCGCAGTGCTCGACAGGTTTCTCGCCGACGTAGCCCCGATGGGACTTCCTGTCCTCGTGGGGCTCTTGCCCCTTGCGAGCCACCGCAACGCAGAGTTTTTGCACAACGAAGTCCCGGGTATGCACATCCCCGACGCAACCCGTGAACGGATGCGTCGCGCGGGCAGCGGACCGTCGGCGCGCAAAGAAGGCGTGGCCATCGCCCGCGAGATGCTCGCCTCCGTCCGTCATCGCGTTGCGGGGGCCTACGTCATGCCGCCCCTCGACCGCTGGGACATGGCGCTCGAAGTCATTGACGGGATGACCGAACCGACGGACGCTCGCACTGGACCGTGATCCAAGGGTCCGACCGACCCGTCAGGAGTTTACACATGGCGACGATTGATATCACCCGCGCGCACACGCTCGGGCGTGAAGAAGCCCGCAAGCGTGCCGACAAAGTGCTTGAAAACCTCAAGAGTGAAGGGATCCAGGGAAACTGGAACGGGGACGTTTTCAACATCACGAAGCCCGCGACGGGGACTTTCAAAGTGACGGACACCAACGTGCGGGTCGAAGTCGACCTGCCCTTTCTGCTTCGACCGCTCAAGGGCAGGGTCGAAGAGCGGATCAACAGCGAACTCGCGCGCAACCTCGTGTGACCCTGTCCCGTTACGCCTCCTCCCCAGCACCCCCGTCACGAACTCCCTTTCAGGGTGAATGCTCGGCGCCGTTCTAGCGTATCCTTCATGCGAAGGAGCTTTCCATGACCGTCCGAACTCGCTCCGTGCTCGTCGCCCTCGTCGCGGTGCTCTCCGTCACGGGCTCGGCAAGCGCCCAGCGCCGTGGTGTGTATGTCTCTCGCCCGGGGGCCGTCTCTCGCCCCTTCGTCAATCCCACACCGCAGCAAGCGTATCGCCCGGGTGCCCCCATGGGTGCGCCCACGTTTCGCCCGATGGTCCAGCAGCCCATGGGGGCGCCGATGTACCGCCCCGTGGCGGGTGTCCCTGTCGTGTCACCCATGCAGCGTCCGTACGCCAACCCGGGAATGGTCCGTCCTGGGGGTGTGTACGCACCCGGTGTCATCGCGCCGCGCTCCATCGTCGGCGTCCCGGCCGCTGGACGCTTCCGCCCTGTCGCTGTGAGTCCGGTGTACCCCGGTGCGCCCCCCATGGTCACCGTGTACGGCCGTCCCCCCATGGGGGGGTATCCGGGCGGCGTGATGGTGAGTCCCGACCGCTATCCCGTCTACGGAGGCTATGCCCCGCTCGTGACCCGGTACGAGTATCACCCCGAGTACTTTTCGTACGTTCCCGGCGGGATCTGGTTTACCCAACCCGACTACCTCGCGGACGACAGCAACGTGTACATCGGGCAGTACCGGGCCTTTCTCGACCAGGCACAGCAGTCTCTCGCGCAGCGGGTGCAAAACGGCGAGCTCCCGGCAGACGTTCTCCAGGACGCGCAGGGAGAGCGCAACTACATCGAACAGGTCATCAATTCCGACGTCGCCAGCACCGGGACGATCACCCCCGACGAGCGGGTGCAACTCCGTGAACTCGCCGACGGCATGATCGCTCTCAACAACTACCAGCCCCAGGCGATGCAGGTCGATCAAGGCGCGTACATGCAACAGCCCGACCCGTCGGCGATGCCCGCCCAGCAGTTTCAAGCTCCGCCCTCGGTGGACCCGAGCGCCTACCCCCAGCCCGTGTATCCACAGCAACCGTATCCTCAGCCCATGTATCCGCAGCAGTAGTCCTGGCTGCCTGGGTGCGGCCCGGGGTTGTCCCCCCGAGCGCCATCGGCGTGGCGTCCCGGTTGCTGCACGCCCGACGACGCACGCAAAGCGGTCGACGGGCGAGTGCTGTCGTTTATCTCCGTGGGACTGCCTGACTCCGGGTCGCAGGAGCCAGACTGGGATTCGGAGTAGTTTCCCACGCCATCCACGAGCCGACTCCAGGGGCCATGAAACGGTCGTCGATCGTCTGGGCGATGTCCGGCACAGTTTCTTGATAGACGCCTCCCAAACAGTTACGGACAGCCTTGGGTACCTGGGGTGACGCTCGGGCAAGGAAGAACATCGCGCACCGTTCGTTCTGTTCACTGCTGCTGTTCAAGGTGCACCCAAACTGTTGTGGCCGAGGATCTCCGATTCAACGGTTGGATCTGCCCTATGGATGGCATGAGTCCCTTGTTCGGTTGCTTCAGGATCCTCTCGGATGGCATCAGCTTCCTCTCGGATGACATCAGCATCCTCTCGGATGACATCAGTAGCCTCTCGTATGACATCAGCATCCTCTCGGATGACATCAGCTTCCTCTCGTATGACATCAGTAGCCTCTCGGATGACATCAGCATCCTCTCGGATGGCACCGGACGGGTC
>VFSW01005864.1_pt1 | contig 18120 bp, 17 predicted proteins | sample 5358111 | NCBI WGS metagenome assembly VFSW01 (sample SAMN11554181, study PRJNA540505) | mine drainage metagenome | isolation source: sediment from site ElyBrook_90M | place: USA: Ely Copper Mine, Vershire, VT | collected 2017
GGAAGCTCCACGAAGAGCTCGAGGACGCGGGCGCGCGGCGTGTAGTTCGTGACCTCGACGGGGACGCGGACCCCCGAAGCCTCCGCGATGACGGGGGCTTCGACGTTCACGACGTCCATGATGCGCGTGACGACCGGCGTGAGGTCCGGCACCGGCTTTCCGACGAGGTGGCTCGTCTTCTCGGCGAGCTTCGGAAGGATCTTGCGGATGATCGCGAACTTCTCGCTCGCGAAGTCCCGACGGCTCTTCCGCGAGAGGTGCGTCCGGAGGTGACGCGCGGCGGCCTGGAGCGCGAGGGTGAGCTCCTTGTCGAGTTCGGGGTCCTCCGCGACCGCCTCCTTCGCCTCGCTCGTGAACGGGACCTTGGTGGACGCGATGTGGACGAGAATGAGGCCGGGTCCCACCGGCACGCCGCTCCCCCCCTTCTGGTCGAGCCCGTAGCGACGCCAGTCCATCGAGGCGACCGCGTTCGTGATCGCGCACGCCCCCTGCTGGAACAGGAGGGGGACGCGGTTCGCGAACCGGAGGATCTGGACCGGCTGGTCGGCCGGGAGCCCGCCGCCGTAGGCGAGCCCGACTTCGACCATGAACGGGTAGCCGCCGCGCACTTTCGGCGGTCGGCTGACCGGCGGGGCGAAGAACTCGGGCCGCGCATCGCCGAGGACGTTGCGCAGGCCCCGCTTGATGAGGAGCGCGCCGATCGGCGAGAGACCGTCCGCGCTCGGCGCGATCAGCGGGGCCGCGTGGAGCGCGGCGAGGAGCTTCTCCTGGACCTCGCCCGTCACGCTGCTCGGCGCGTCGGACGACTTCGCGCCGACCGCCGCGAGGAGCTCCCGCGCGGCCCGGGCGCTCACCCCCTGGAGGTCCTTCGTGAGGGCGTCGACGAGCGTCGTACGGCGGCTCGCCTTCAAGAGATAGCCGAGCTCGCCGAGTTCGAGCCCGAACGGGTGCGGGAGCGTCTCCTTCGCGAGCGGGGGGAGTTCGGTCGCCGCCCGCTCGAACGTCACGCGGGTCCCGTCGGGCTCGACCAGCACGATGCGGGCGTGCGGGTTGACGATCGCCGTCCCGCGCAGGTACTCGAACGGGGACTGGCGGCCCCGGACGTATCGCGCCTTGAGCACCAGCTCGATCCGCGTCCCGTGGGGGCGGTCCCACAGGACGAGGTCCTCGCCGACGATCTTCGGGAGGTTCTTCTGCGTGTCGATCGAGAGCTCGAGGACGTGCGCCGCCTCCTCTTCCTCGACCTTCGAGGTGATCTTCGCGGGCCGCGCGGTCGTCAGGTTCGCGTAGAGGACCGCGGCCGAGATCCCGATCCCCTGCTGGCCCCGCGCCTGCCGGTTGGCGTGAAAGCGGGAGCCGTAGAGGAGCCGGGCGAAGACGTTCGGGATCTCGCGCCGCAGGATGCCCGGGCCGTTGTCGGTGACCACCACCCGGTAGCGGTCCTCGCTCTCCTTCGCGACCTCGACTTCGATGTCGGGCAGTACCCGCGCCTCGTCGCACGCGTCCAGGCCGTTGTCGACCGCTTCCTTGACGGTCGTCAGGAGCGCGCGCTGGAGGTTGTCGAAGCCGAGGATCTGGCGGTTCCGCTCGAAGAACTCCGCGACCGAGATCTCGCGCTGCCGGGCGGCGAGCTGTTGCGCGACGCTCGGGGGGGGCGGCACCACGGAACCGAGGCTGGCGCCGCCCTCTATAACAGCCACGTTGGAATCGAACGATGGCCCGTCAGAGCGAGGCGGGCGGGACGGCCCCCGGACGGCTCGCGACGTCCCGCAGGACCGGGCGGAACGGTCGCCAGCGGGCCGACTCCCCGGGGTCGATCTCGACCGCGCTCACGGCCTCCTCGGGCCCGAGGTCGGGGACGGCGACCGGCGCGGTCGAGAGCGCCTCGCCCCGGGCGTCCCACGCGCCCGACCCCCCGCCGAAGACGACGCCGTCCTCGACGCCGACGCGGTTCACGTAGACGACGGGGACCGCGTTCTCGATCGCCCGCGCGGGCAGGAGGCGCTCGAAGAGCCGCCGGCTCGTGACCGGAGAGGCGGAGAGGACGACCAGGAGCTCGGCCCCCGCGAGCGCGAGCTGGCGGGAGACTTCGGGGAAGAACGTGTCGTAGCAGACCTCGAGGCCGACCGAGTGCGAGCCGATCGTCACGGGCCGGCTCGAGTCGGTCGCCGTGAAGAGGACCCCCTCCTCGAAAGGCCCGAACGTCGGGAGGTAGCGCTTGACCTGGACGAACAGCTCCTCGGTCGGCAGGAAGGCGAGCGCGGCGTTGTGAACCTCCCCCTTGCGCTCGGTCGACGCGAGCGGCGCGCCGACGAGGACGGTCGTTCCGGTCTCGCGGGAAACGGACCGAAGGGCCTCGGTCGTCGGATCCCCATCGACGAGCGCGAGCCGGTGGAAGCGGTCGCCGATCCGGTAGCCCGAGAGGTAGAGCTCCGGGAAGACCGCCACGTCGGCTCGGGCCGCCCGGACGACCGCGTCGACCCTCGCGACGTTCCGTGCGAGGTCCCCCGGGACGGGGGCGAGCTGGGCGAGCGCGAGCCGCATCAGTAGAAGTACCGACGCACGGAGATCAGGTAGACGAACAGGACGACCAGCGCGAGGAAGAGGATCGTGATCGAGTCCGTGAAGAACAGGTACGCCGCCGTCCCGAAAACGAGGACGATCGTCGTCCAGAGCGCCCACGTTTCCTGGTGCCAGAGCGACGTCGCGATCCCGAGGAGCGCGGAGCCGAGGACGACCAGGATCACGGCGCCGAGGAGGTCGATCGACGTGAAGATCTCGAGCGACGGGGGGACGAAGTTGGTCACGAACTGGGCGAGCAAGAAGAGGAGGCCCGCGAGGACCATCACGACCGCGAACCCGGCGGTGAGCACCGACACGATCGCGACGCCGATCGGGAGCCGGGGGGCGACGGGGGTCGGCTCCCAGTGCGGCGGGAGGTGGTCGAACGCCGCCGGTGCGGGCGCCGAAGCGCTTCCCCCGGTGCCGCGGACGGTCTCGGTTCCGCTCATCGCTTGGGCTCCGGAGGGCGTCGACCCGCAGAGGGGAAGATGTAGCTTTCGTTCGAGGCGCGGCTAGAACCGGCGCTCGGCAGCGCCGTGCGCGAGGCGCTCGAGGAGGTTGCGGTACGGCCCCTCGGGGAGACTGCCGAGGGAGCGGACCGCCCGGTCGGTCCAGGCGGCGGCTTCGCGGGCGACGACCTCGTCCGTGTCCACGAGGTCGACGAGCTCCTTGAGCCGGAGGAGGTGCTTCGTGCGCTTGCGACGCAGCTGGAAGAGCTCCTCGAACTCCGCCTGGCGGCCCGGGTCGAGCCGACGGAACGCTTCGAGCGAGACCAGCGTCGGGTTCCCTTCCCGGAAATCGGTGAAGAGCGGCTTTCCCATGAGGTCGGGATCCCCGTAGACGTCGAGCAGGTCGTCGCGGATCTGGAACGCGATCCCGAGGGCCCGGCCGTACGTCTCGAGCGCCGTCAGGAGCGGCAGCGTGACCTCGGCGATCTCGGCGACCGAAGCGAGCGCCGCGGCGATGATCGCGGCGGTCTTCCGCTCGACGATGCGGTAGTAGTGCTCCTGCGCGGTCGAGAGGTCGTACCGGGACGCCTCCTGAAGGACCTCGCCTTCGACCAGGTCGGCGCAGGCCTCGCCGCACCTCAGGATGATCGACTTCGGATACTCGGCGGCGAGCTCGAACGCGCGGACGAACAGGTAGTCGCCCGCCACGATCGCGAGCGGCGTCCCGAAGGCGCGGGGCATCGACGGTCGGCCCCGGCGCGTCTCCGCGTGGTCGATGACGTCGTCGTGGACGAGCGTCGCGGTGTGGATCAGCTGGAACGCGGCGGCGAGCGAGTGGATCGGCGCCGTCGACTCCGCCCCCAGCGCGCGGTGGGCGGCGGACATCAGAAGGGGACGGACCCGCTTTCCGCCCGTCGAGCAGGCGTAGCGGGCCGCCTCGGTGAGCTTGGCGTACGTCGACCCGAGGACCTGCTCGAGCCTCCAGTCGATGTCGGAGACGTCCCGTACGAGCGCGGGCATGAGTCCCGCCAGCTCCACCGCCGTCGCCGGGCCGAACGTCTGGCTGACGAGCGACTCGAGCGTCGGCTCGACGGCCCGGTCCGACGGCGGGCTCGTCATGAGCTCCTCCCGAGGCGCCCGGGCCAGCGCAGCCGCATCATCTGGTCCAGACCCGAGCTCCCGATATAGTGCATCCCTAGGGCCAGGAGAAAGTCGACCCCCGAGAACCGCTCCGCGAACCGTTCGATACGGGCGGCCCGCTCGAGGGGTCCGAAGAGGGCCCGACGCCAGGCCACGTCGTAGTCGGCGAGCGGCGCGCCATCCCGGACGTGGAGGGCCGCGTGCCGGCCCGCGAGCCACCCGCTCAGCATCGCCGTCGGGATCCCGCCGCCGTTCGTCGCCATCACGAGGTTCGCCGCGTCGCCGGCGAGGAGCGCCCGACCGAAGACGAGGCGGTCGGGAGGGGGTCCGATCGGGACCCACCAGCGCGTGCGGTCGCGCACGGCGCCGAGGTGTTCGGCCGCGACGAATCGGTCGAGCATTCGGTCGAGGCTTCCGTCCTTCGGGAGGCGCGACACCCCGAGGCCGACGTTCGCGTCGTGCGCCCTCGGGAACGCCCACGCATAGCCGCCGGGCGCCGACCGGCCGAAGTAGAGGTCGATCTCGTCGCCGAGCGGCCGGTCGGCGGTCGCGGTGATCATGCGGAAGAGCGCGCGGCGGGGAACGAACCCGACCGACCGGGCGACCGTCGAGATCGGGCCGTCCGCCCCCACGATGACGGACGCCGAGACCGTCGAGCCGTCCGAGCAGCGAACCCGGTCGTCCCGGACGCTCGTCACTCCGAGGGGGTAGCGCAGCTCGGCCCCCGCCCCTTCGGCCCGGACGGCGAGCGCCTTGTCGAACGCGCGGCGGGAGACCGTCACCCCGCGGAGCGGGAAGCAAAAGCGATGGCCGTAGGGGGAGACGCACGCCATCGTGCGCGTCGTCCGCTGGACGGTGGTCGGAGGGATGTCGAAGGCGGTCGCGATGAGCTCCGGCGCGTCGAACAGGTCCGCGAGCTCCTCCGGGGCCGGCACGAACTCGCCGCACTGCACGGGGTGGCCGAGCTCCCGCCGGTGGTCGAGGAGGAGCGTGCGCGCGCCGTGCTCGGCCGACGCTCGCGCCGCGAGCGACCCCGCGGGCCCGGCGCCGACGACCACGACGTCGTACCGCTCCATTCCGTCACGCCCCGGCGCTCACGAAATGCTGGGCGGCGAGCTGGATCGCGCCCAGGACCGGCTGCGGGTAGAGCCCGACAAGGACGATCAGCACCGCGGAGAGGCCGATCGCGACCGCGCGGCCGTAGCCGAGCCCGCCGGCGGGGAGGATCGGGGGTTCCGAAGCGCCGGCGGCCGAGACCCCGCCGAGCGGGACGGCGGGAGCCGGGTCGAAGTACATCACCTTGAGAACGCGGGCGTAGTAGAAGACGCTGAGCGCGCTGTTGAGCAAGCCGGCGACCGCGAGCCAGACGAAGAATCCCTGGGCCTGGACGGCGGCGCTGAACAGGACGAACTTCGAGACGAACCCGATCGTGAGCGGCACGCCGGCGAGCGAGAGCAGCATGAGGGCGAACGCGACCGACAGGAAGGGCCGCCGCGTGCCCAGGCCCCGGTAGTCGTCGACGAGGGGTCCGACCCCGAGCGCCGCGACGCCCCCCACCACGAGGAACGCGGCCCCCTTCATGAAGACGTGCGCGAAGATCTGGAGCGTCGCCCCCGCGATCGCCGGCGCCGTGCCGACGGTGATGCCGATGAGCATGTAACCGGCCTGGCTGATCGACGAGTAGGCGAGCAATCGCTTCATCTCCTTCTGGAGGAGCGCGAGCACGTTGCCCACCGTCATGGTGAGGACCGCGACGACACCGAGCGTCAGCTGGAGGACCGGGCCGAGGCCGACCGAGGCGCCCGTGAACGGCGAGCCGCCCCCGACGGTCCGCACGAAGAGGATCGGGGCCAGGAAGACGAGGAAGAACGCGAAGAGACCGACCTTCTTCGACCCGCCCGCGAGGAAGGCCGTGACGTCCGTCGGCGCGCCGTCGTAGACGTCGACCGCCCACGCGTGGAACGGGACGAGCGTCGCCTTGAACGCGAGCCCCGCGATCAGGAACCCGTAGCCGAGCAGGACGAGGACGGGGAAGCCGACGGGCCCGGCGGCGAGCCGGATCGCATACAGGTTCGTCGTTCCGTAGGCGCCGTAGAGCAGGGAGGCGCCGAAGAACGAGAGCGTCGTCGAGAGCGCGCCGATGATGTAGAACTTCATCGCCGCCTCGAGCGAGCGGGGGTCCCGCCGCGTGTAGGCGACCAGCAGGTAGGTCGAGATGCTCGTGAGCTCGATCGCGAGGAGGAGGAAGATGAGGTCGGCCGCGACCGTGACGAGGAGCATTCCGAGCGTGGCGAGCAGGAGGAGGCCGAAGAAGATCGGAGCTCCCCGCTCGTCGGACGGACGGCTCACCGAGGCGAGGCTGACGAGGAGGGCCGCGATCAGGAAGACCCCCTGAAAGACGAGACCGAGCGACGTGAACGCAAAGAGGGCGGTCGGCGAGCCGGCCGCGTCGATGCGACCCGCCGGCAGGGTGGCGAGGAAGGCGAGCGGGGCGAAGCGGAGGTCGGCGACGACGAGCAGGAGCGCAACGGCGGCCCCGGCGACCGCGAGCGTCCCGACGATCTCGGTCCGGCGGAGGTGCAGCACGTCGAGCAGGAAGATCAGGAGCGTCGCCGCGAGCAGGACGACCTCGGGGAGGAACGGCAGGACGAACGACGCGACGTCCATCGTCTCACGTCCCCGGGAAGCCCTTCACGGGCGAGCTCACGATCACGTCCACGAGGAGCGCGGGCAGGATGCCGAAGACGACCGTCGCCACGACGAGGATCCCCATCCCGACACCTTCGTACCACGGGAGGTCGTGGGCGTCGTTCGGCACTCCCTTCTCGGGACCGAAGAGCATCCGTTGCATCATCCACAGGTAGAACGCGGCCGTCACCACCAGGATCGCGAGCGGAACGAAGACCCAGTAGCCGAGGGCGTTGTACGTCGCGAGCAGGGCCGTGAACTCGGCCGGGAAGCTGATCAGGGCCGGCAGGCCGAGCGAGGCGAGCGAGCCGACCATGATCATCGTCGAGAGCGAGGGGGTCCGCGGGGTGATCCCGCCCAAGTTCGGGATGTCGCGCGTTCCGAACGTGTGGTGGACGCTCCCCGCCGACATGAACAGGAGACCGCTCACGATCCCGTGGGCGAACATGAGGAGCACCGCGGCGAGGAGCCCGAGCGACGAACCGAGGGCGATCGCGAGGAGGACGATGCCCATGTGGTTGATCGAAGAGTAGGCGACCAAGCGCTTCAGGTCCCGTTGGGAGAGCGAGAGGACCGACCCCCAGACGATCGAGAGGAACGCGACCGCGAAGAGGATCGGCTGGTCGGTGTGCAGGCCGCTCGGGAGGACCTCGACGGCCCAGCGGATGAGTCCGTAGCCGCCGAGCTTGAGCAGGAGGCCCGCGAGCAGGACCGATGCGCCCGTCGGCGCCTCGACGTGTGCGTCCGGCAGCCAGGTGTGGAACGGAACGATCGGGAACTTGACGCCGAACCCGAAGAAGAGCGCGAGGAAGAGGAACGCCTGCACCACCCCCGTGAGGCCGCGGGCGGCGGCGTCGACGGCCGAGAAGTCGAACGACGTCGCGCCCGAGTAGAAGACGAGCGCGAGCAGGCCGACCAGCATCACGATCGACGCGACGTGCGTGTAGACGAAGAACTTCAGCGCCGCGTAGCGCCGCCGGGGGCCGCCCCAGAAGCCGATGAGGAAGAACATCGGCACGAGGACCGCCTCCCAGAAGAGGAAGAAGAGCAGGATGTCGAGCGCGACGAAGACCCCGAAGCAGCCGAGGCAGGTGAGGAGCACGAGGCCGAAGTACGCCGAGGGCCGACGTGCCTCGCCCCAGGAGTAGATCACGGTCGCGACCTGAAGGATCGCGGTCAGGAGGATGAGAACGAGCGAGATCCCGTCGACCCCGACCGTGTAGTTGATCTGGAGCCACGAGAGGTGGATCCACGCGTACGACTCGCCTTCGGCGAAGCCCGGGATCCCCGCGCCGGTGTAGCCCGGCCAGCCCGGGTAGCGCACGAAGAGGAGCGCGACCTCGGCGAGGAAGGCGAGCGAGGTCGCGAGCGCGGTCCACCGGGCCTTCGGGCCCGAGAGGAACGTCGCGACGGTGCCCGCCAGCAGGGTCGCGAGGACGATCGAGATCAGCGGCAGCATCGATCTAGTTCCCTCCGAAAGTGGCGATGAGGTACGGCGCGACCAGGAGCAGGAGGACGAACACCGCGAGCAGTCCCGCCACGACGTACGCGGCATAGTCGGAGACGAGCCCCGACTGGATCCGCCGAAGGCGATCGCTCAGGCCGGCGAAGAGCCGCTCGAAGCCGTGAACGGTCCCGTCGATCACGAACTGGTCGACGAAATCGGCTGCCCGCGCGACCGTGTAGACGGCGCGGGTCCCGATCCAGTCGTATCCGGCCTTGAAGTAGTAGCGGTTGAGGAGGAGCGTGCGGACCGGGGCCACGGCGCTCGTCGGGGCGAGCACGAAGACGCGCCCGTTCCCCCAGAGGCGCCAGGCGAGCGCGATGCCGCTCGCCGCGAGGATCACGCTCACGGCCGAGAGGAGAAGATCGCTCGTTCCGTAGACGGGCGGGATCCCCGCGACGCCGGCGCCGTTGAGAAGGAGGGCGTCGAAGTTGGGCCAGAAGATCAGGAACCCCGATCCGACCGCGAGCGCCGAGAGGACCACGAGCGGGACCTGCATGACCCACGGTCCCTCGTGCGCGTGCGGCAGCGTGGGGTCGCGCGGTCCGTCGCCCGAGAAGGCGAGGAACCAGGCCCGGAAGATGTAGTACGCCGTCAGGAACACCGCGGCGAACGCGAGGAGGAAGAACGGCCAGTACGCGGGGTGCGTTCCGAGCTCGGAGTAGAGCGAGCCAAGGATGTCGTCCTTGCTCCAGAACCCGGCGAACGGCGGGATACCGGCGAGCGCGAGGCCACCGATCGCGAACGCCGCGGCGGTGACGCGCATCGGCTTACGGAGCCCGCCCATCTTGAACAGGTCCTGGGTGCCGATCGCGTGGATGACCGAGCCGGCCGCGAGGAAGAGGAGCGCCTTGAAGAACGCGTGCGTGAACAGGTGGAAGAGGCCGACCATCGCGAACCCGGCCCCGACGGCGAGCACCATGTAGCCGAGTTGGCTGATCGTCGAGTAGGCGATCACGCGTTTGATGTCGGGATGCACGACCGCCATCGTCGCCGCGAAGAACGTCGTGAACCCGCCGATCGCGACGATCACGAGCTGGTCGAGCGACGTGAAGCCGAGGAAGAGGCTCGCGACCGCGAGCAAGTAGACGCCCGCGGCGACCATCGTCGCGGCGTGGATGAGCGCCGAGACGGTTGTCGGGCCTTCCATCGCGTCGGGGAGCCAGACGTGGAGGGGGAACTGCGCGCTCTTGCCCGCCGCCCCCCCGAGGATCATGATCCCCGCGACCGTGAGCAGCGTCGAGTTCCCGCCCATCGAGGAGGCGAGGAACGGCTGGTTGCCGTTCGTGAAGACGAACCCGTTCGCGGCCCATCCCCCGAGGCCGGCGGGGCCCGCGAGCGCGTAGCGCGAGAAGTAGAGGAAGATCCCGAGGAGGAACATCACGTCGCCGACCCGCGTGACGAGGAACGCCTCTTTCGCCGCGCTCGCGGCGCTCGGCTTCTCGTAGTAGAAGCCGATCAGGAAGTAGGAGCAGACGCCGACCAGCTCCCAGAAGAGGAAGAACTCGAGGAGGTTGTTCGCGAGGACGAGCCCGCTCATCGCCGCCAGGAAGAGCGAGAGCTCGGCGTAGTATCGGGGAAGCCCCCGGTCGTGGTGCATGTACCCGATCGAGTAGAGCATCACGAGGAAGCCGACGACCGTCACGACGAGCAGCATCAGCGCCGAGATCGGGTCGACGAGGGTTCCGACGACGAGCGACACCCCGTTCGGGAAGACGCCGGGCGCGGGGCCGAGGTGGAGCCAGGTATACTGGACCACCGTGTAGCGACCCGGGTCGAGCATTTCGCCCGCGCCGATGAGCACCCCGACGACGAGCGCGGCGCCCGAGAAGGCGACCGCGACCCACCCGCCCCATTCGAGGCGCTTCAGGCGGGTGCCGGCGAGCCCGACGATCGCGAACGCGGCGATCATGAAGAGCGGGACGAGGAACGCCCAGCCGAAGAGTCCGGTGAATCCGCTCGTCCCCCATCCCTCCTACAGGCGGAGTTCCGTGGCTTTCTCGACGTTGATCGTTCCCTTCACGCGGTTGAGCGCGAGCACGATCCCGAGCCCGACCGCGACCTCGGTCGCCGCGAAGCCGACCAGGACGACCGCGATCGACTGGCCGGTGAGTCCCGGCGTCCCCCCAAGGTAAGCGCCGAAATAGACGAAGTTGAGGATCGCCGCGTTCATCGAGATCTCGATCGCGATCAAGAGGAGGATGAAGTTGCGACGCGTGAGGATCCCAAAGACGCCGATCGCGAGGAGGGCGGCGGAGAGCCCGACGAACCCGACGATCGGGAGGTCGGTCATTCGCGCCCCTCCCGCACGAGGTAGATCGCTCCGCCGACCGCGCTCAGCATGATGAGGCCGAGGAGGAGGAGCCAGGGGCCGTTGACATTGAACAGGTTCTCCGAGAGGTACGATGGGTCGTACGAGTGGATCCCCGTCGGGCCCTGCGGGAACTCGCCGACCGACGCGACCAGGAAGATGAACGTGACGACCGCGAGCGCGAACGGGACCGCGCCGATGCCGGTCGCGGCCTCGCGCGAGAAGATCCGCTTCCGCGTGACCATGATCCCGAAGAGGAGCAGGACGGTCACGGCTCCCGCGTAGACGCCGAGCTGAAGCACCCCGAGGAACGGCGCCTCGAGGAGGAAGTAGATCGCCGAGAGGTCGACGAAGAAGACCGCGATCCAGAGGATCGTGTGGACGAGCTCTCGGACGAGGAGCGACGAGATCGCCGTCACGACCGCCACCGCGGCCAGGACGAGGAATGCGAGTTCCTCGAGGATCACTTCCGAGTCCCCCAGAACAGGCACTCTTTGGGGCAAACGCTGATGCACGTCCCGCACCGCACGCAGTCGGAGTCGTTGACGACCGGCTCCTTCCAGATCCGGCGGGGAAGCTTCTCGCCGGGCTTCGCCTCGGGTTTCGGGATGTCGAGCATCGTGATGCACTGGGTCGGGCAGTCGCGCGCGCACGCGTTGCACCCGATGCACAGCGGGGGGTCGAGGAGGATCGCGTCCTCGTTCTCGGGGCGAGCGAGGCGGATCGGGTTCATCGGAAGCTTCGAGCGGAAGACCTCGTGGAGCTTCTCGGGCGAGTAGACCATCTCCGAGCGCTTCGGTGTCGAGAGCTCGTAGCGCGTCGTCATCGTGAGGCAGCCCTCGGGGCAGGCGTCCGAGCAGAACCCGCAGTAGCTGCACTTCCCGTAGTCGATCTGCGGGCACTTCTTCGGGTGCTTGGGGTCGCCGCCGGGGACGCTGACCATCTCGATGCAGATGTCCGGGCAGGAGAACGCGCAGAGGTTGCAGCTGATGCACGTGGCGATGTTGAGGGCGTGGACGCCGCGGTAGTTGTCCCAGACGTTGCCGACGCCGAACGGCTTGCCGGACGCGACCTCGAGCCGGTCGCGGAACTCGGGGTTCTCGAGCCGCTCGTACGGGTAGACGATCGTCGACGGCCGGAAGAGGCTCTTCGCGAACTGTCGTGCCGCGGTCGCCATCGGTCGCGCGACCCAGAGGACCGGGTGCTCCCCGGGCTTCTCTTTCGCGGTGATCTCGCTCGCCATGCCTTCCTCCCCCTAGACCCCCAGCGAGGGGACGCAGCCGAAGACCGGCAGGCACTTCACCGTGACGAGGAGCGCCGCGAGGAACACGGAGAGCAGGCTGAGGGGGATCATCCGATTCCAGCCGACCCGGAGCAGCTGGTCGGTGCGCACGCGCGGCAGCGACGCGCGGATCCAGACGAAGACGCCGAAGACGATGTAGGTCTTCACCATGAACCAGACGATCCCCGCGAGCGGGAACGACGTGAGCGCCGCGGGTACCCAGGTCGGCAGCGTCCACCCGCCCAGGAAGAGGAGCACGACCAGGATGCTGCCGACCAGCGCCCGGAGGTAATCGGCGAGCATGAAGAACGCGAAGAGCATCCCGCCGTACTCGGTGTTCCATCCCTCGACGAGCTCGGCCTCGGCCTCGGGAAGGTCGAACGGAATGCGCTCCATCTCGGCGAGCATGCCGGCGAAGAAGACGATCAGGGCCACCACGAGCGGACCCCAGAACCAGTAGTTCTGCTGCTCGTAGACGATCGTCGTGAGGTCGAAGCTCCCGGCGACGATCACGACCGCGACGACCGCGAGGAGGAGCGGGACTTCGTAGGCGATCATCTGGGCGGCGGAGCGCATCCCGCCCATCAGCGAGTACTTGTTGTTGCTCGACCAGGCGCTCACGAAGATGAAGAGCGGGGCGAACGAGAAGACCGCGAGCGCGAGCAGGAGGCTGAGGGGTAGGAACCCCGAGTTCCACCCCGACGAGATCGGGAGGATCCCGAACAGGATCATCGAGGTCACCATGTACGCGGTGGGACCGGTGTAGAAGCCGAGCGAGTCGGCCTCCCGGGGCTGGACGGTCGTCTTCCGGAAGAGCTTGAACCCGTCCGCGAAGTTCTGGAGGAGGCCCGCGTAGCCGACGTGCATCGCTCCCCGCCGATCCATGAACCGACCGAGGAGCTTGCGTTCCCACCAGATGAGGACGATCGTGTTGATCATGCTCGCGGCGAGCAGGAGCGCTCCGAAGACCAAGACCGCGATGCCGGTGATCAGGTCCGCGTTCGTGATCCAGCCGGAGAGCGGGCTTGGAAGGACCGAGCCGATCGCCCGGAGGACGGCGTCCGAGAGCAGGTAGGACACCGAGTAGAGCGTAACGTTCGACACCCGATCTTTCCCTCCTTCCTAGCGGTCGCACTCCCCGACGCAGACATCGACGCTGCCCATGATCGGCGGGATGTCGGCCACGTGGTAGCCGACCAGGTAGGTCCGCGCTGCGCTCAGGTTCGCGAAGACCGGCGAGCGGAACTTGACCCGGTACGGATGCTCCCCGCCCTCGTTGACGACGTACGCCTGGGCCTCGCCGTGGGGCTCTTCGATCGACGAGAACCCGACGCCTTTCGGGTACTGGCGCTTCAGGAGGTACCCCTCCCGGCCGACGGGAGCGTAAGGGGCTCCCATCCACCGCGGGACCGTCTCGGCCATCACCGGCCCGGGGTGGGCGTCGAGCCAGTCGACGACCTGGCGGAGGATGCGGACCGACTGGCGCATCTCTTCCATCCGGACGAGGTAGCGAGCGGTGACGTCCGCCCCGTCGGCGACCGCGACGTCGAAGTCGACCTCTTTGTAGAGCGAGTACGGCCGGTTCTTCCGCAGGTCGCGTTTCACGCCGGCGGAGCGGAGCATCGGCCCCGTGACTCCGTGGCGGATGCAATCGCTCGCCGAGAGGACGCCGAGCTGGTCGCACCGCTTGTGGAAGATGTCGGAGCCGAGGCAGAGCTGGTCGTACTCCTTGAAGCGGGGGACGAGCCAATCGAGGACCTTGCGCGCTTGGTCGGTGAAGCCGGGCGGAAGGTCGTTGCGCACGCCTCCGACCCGCATGTACTCGTAGGTCATCCGGGCCCCGGTGTAGCTCTGGAAGAGATCGAGGACGAGGTCTCGGTCCCGCATTCCGTAGAGGAACGGGCTCATCAGGCCGATATCCTGGACGAACGCCGCGTACCACATCAGATGCGAACCGATACGCTGGAACTCCTCGCACATCATGCGCAGGTAGTCGGCCCGCTCGGGCGGCTCTATGTGGAGCGCCTTCTCCGCCGCGATGATGTAAAGGTGCTCCCACGCGAGGCCCGCGACGTAGCACGTCCGGTCCATCAGCGTGATCACCTCGTTGTAGTGGCGGTCCTCGCTGATCTTCTCGATGCCCCGGTGGAGGTACCCCATCTCCGGGTCGACGTCGAGGACCGTCTCGCCGTCGATGTGGACCCGAAGGTTCCACAATCCGTGCGTCATGGGGTGCTGGGGCCCCATGTTGATCCACATCTCAGACATGGCGCGACTTCACCTCGAGCTCCTCGGGTTCGTGGAGGCGGAACGACCGCAATAGCGGGTGGAAGACGTAACCGTCCGGTACGAGGAGGTGCCGCAGGTCCGGGTGGTGGTCGAACGTGATGTCGACCATCTCCCACGTCTCGCGTTCGTGCCAGTTCGCGCTCGGCCAGACGCCCGACGCCGACTCGACGTGCGCGTCGTCGGCCGGGAGGTCGGTCGAGAGAATGAGATACTGGTTCGCCTCGTCGGCCCAGAGGACGTAGAAGACCTCTCGGTGGTCGACCCAGTCGATCCCGCCGACCATGGAGAGGTGCGTGAACCCGAGCTCGTTGCGAACTGCGCGGAAGAGGTCGAGCGCCGCCTCGCGGCGGAACCGCACGCGCCCGGCCATTCCCTCGAACGGCTCGACACCGACCAGGCGGTCGCCGAGCTTCGGCGCGAGGGCCCGTTCGAGCTCCGCCGGCTGCATCGTCCTCTTCTCCTCGCTCGCGTCCGGGGGCCCGGCCGACTACTCCTTGCGCTCCCGGATCAATTGTTCGAGGCGGAGGATCCCGTCCAGCATCGCCTCGGGGCGCGGCGGGCACCCCGCGATGTAGACGTCGACGGGGACGAGCTTGTCGACGCCCGGCACGACCGAGTAGGCCGTGCGGAACGGGCCCCCGCCGGTCGCGCAGTTGCCCATCGCGATCACCCACTTCGGCTCGGGCATCTGCTCGTAGAGCGTGATGAGCTTGTGCGCCACCTTCCACGTGACGGTCCCGTTGACGATCATCAGGTCGCACTGACGCGGGGAGGAACGGGGCACGACCCCGAACCGCTCCGCGTCCCATCGGGCCCCGAACCCGGCGGCGAACTCGATGGCGCAGCAGGCCAGTCCCCAGTGGAGCGGGAAGAGCGAGTTGCGGCCCGCCCAGTTGAACACCGGCCGGATGAGCTTCGCCTGGCCCTGCTCGGCGATGAGCGCGGTCAGCGCTTCCTTCGCGGCGGGGATGAATTCCTTCACCCGGAGCGCCTCGATCTCGACGAACGGCACCGCGGCCTGACCGGCCATCGGGAGCTCGACGTCGGCCCTAGGGGGGGTCGTCGCCCGCGGGGAGCTCGGGGGTGCGGCCGTCGCGGTCAGATGACCCACCTCTTCTCGCCGCTCAGCGCGTAGTAAATGCCCGCGATCGCGAGACCGGTGAAGCCGACGGCAATGAAGACCGGGTACCATCCCGAGTTCGCGCCTCGGAACGTGAGGCCCCAGAGGGCGAGCACGAACCCGAGGACGTCGACCGCGACGAAGACGATCGCGAACGTGTAGTGCTGGGTCGGGAAGTCGATCTGGGCCTCCCCTTCGGCCTCCTCGCCGCACTCGTACGTCGTGAGCTGGAGGTACGACTGGCGACGCTTGGCCCCGAGCAGCCGGTTCGCGAAGATCGATCCGGCCCCAAAAATCGCCGCGATGAGGGCGAAGACTAGGAACGTCGTCACCCCTGCTTCCATCGTCGTTCCCTACCGTGCGAAGGATTCGGCGCGTCGGACCCTTCGTCGTTATTTAACCTCTGTAGGGCGAGGGCGGAATGCTAAGGTTTCGCGCGCCTCCGGTGACGGTCGCGGGGATTAAGTGAGGGGCTCGACTGGGCGACCCCATGCGCGAGCCCCGCTTCCGACCGCCGCTCGTTCTCGAGGGACGGTACGTTCGGCTCGTGCCGCTATCGCCCGAGCACGGCGCTGCCCTCGCCGAAGCCGGCGCGGACCCCGAGGTCGGCCGCTACCTCTTGAACGGTCCGGGAGTGTCCCTCGCCGAGATGGGCCGGTTGATCGCCTTGCTCCTCGAACGCCAGGCCGCCGGGACGGACCTCGCGTTCACCACGCTCACCGTTTCGGACGGACGGCCGGTCGGGATGACGCGTTTCCTGCATATCGACCGAGAGGACCGCAACGCGGAGGTCGGTGGGACGTGGCTCGCCCGCCGGCTCTGGAGGACGCCGTGCAACACGGAAGCGAAGTATCTCCTCCTCCGCCACGCCTTCGAGGTCGAAGGGGTGCACCGGATCTACCTGCAGACCGACATCCGCAACGAGCGGTCGCGACGGGCGATCGAGCGGATCGGGGCGCTCCAGGAGGCGATCTTGCGAGAGGACCGTCGGCTCGCCGACGGGACGTTCCGCACCTCCGTCTACTATGGGATCCTCGACCGGGAGTGGCCCGGCGTAAAGCGCGCGCTCGAAGAGAAGCTCGCCCGTCCCTGGACCGGGCCGCTCTGACCGCCACGACGACGTGCGTCGCGGCCGTTATGCTCGCTCGTTCGGTCCCGTCGGCGTGGTCGCCTCGGGGTTCCGAGAGCCGCTCGTGCTCGCCGGACGGTTCGTCGAGCTCGTCCCCCTCGAACGCGGTCACATCGAGGGTCTCGCGCGGGCCGGGCGCGACCCCAGGGTCTGGAGGTACCTTCGGATCGGTCCGGGCCGAACGCGCGGCGAGATGGCGGCGCTCGTCGACGAGCTCCTCGGCCTCGCCGCTCGGGGGGAGGTCCTGCCGTTCACGGTCGTGTCGCCTCCGGGAGGGCGACCGGTCGGCATGTTCCGCTACCTCTACATCGACCGAGAGGACCAGAGCGTCGAGCTCGGCACCTGGCTCGACCCGGCCGTCTGGCGGACGCCGGTCAACACCGAGGTGAAGTACCTGGGGCTCCGCCAGGCGTTCGAGGGGGAGGGGGTCCATCGGGTCCAGTTGAAGACCGACTCGCGCAACCTCCGCTCCCAAGCGGCGATCGAGCGCCTCGGGGCCGTGCGCGAGGGGACCCTGCGGGAGCATATCCGGCTGCGCCGCGGCCGCTTCCGATCGTCGGTCGTCTACAGTCTCCTGGCGAGCGAATGGCCGCGGACGAAAGCGGCGCTCGAGGCCCGCCTCACTCGCTCCTGGGGGGGAGAGCCGCCCCGGCCGCTAAGGCCCACGGCCACGCCGGCTAGGGGGCGGGGAACTTCGGCCGGCGCTTCTCGCGGAACGCCCGGACCCCTTCCGCGAGCTCGCCGCGCTCCGCGGCCGCGACGGCGATCCGCCGCTCGAGCGCGAGCTGGGCTTCGGCGCCCTGGCCGAACGCGGCGTGCAGGAGGCGCTTCGTCCCCCCATAAGCGAACGTCGGGCCCTCGGCGAGCTCGTGGACCCGCTCCGCCGCCCGGCGGCCGAGTTCGGCCGCGGGGACGACCTCGTGGACGAGGCTCAGCTCCCGCGCCCGCGCGGCGGAGACCCTCGCGGACGTGAAGAGGAGCTCCTGGGCGAGGCCGATCCCGAGGTAGTGGGGCAGGAAATAGGAGAGGCCGCCGTCCGGGACCGCACCGAGCGTCGGGAACGCGGGAACGAGGACCGCCGACTCCGAGGCGATCCGCCAGTCGGCCGCGAGCGCGAGGGAGAGCCCGCCTCCCGCGGCGACGCCGGGAAGCGCGGCGACGACCGGCTTCGGCATCCCGAGGATCTCGCGGATGCCCATCTCCATTTCGGCGGTCAGAGCGTGGAACAGCGCGGGGAGCTCTCCCCGAGCCCGATACTCCTCCATCACCGCCACGTCGCCGCCCGCGCAGAATGCGGTGCCGGCCCCCGTGAGGAGCACGGCGCGGACCGCGCGGTCGGTCGAGGCCTTCTGGAGCGCCTGCCGGAGCGCGAGCATCGACGGCACGTCGAGCGCGTTCAGTCGCTCGGGTCGGTCGATCGTGAGAGTGAGAACGGCGCCGTTCCGCTCGACTCGGATCGCGTTCATGGTGCGCTCGGGTATCGGGGAGACCGGCTCATAAAGCTGGTTCGGGCGGGCCGAAGACGCGTCCGCTCGTCCGGGAGCGCCGACTGCGGACGTTCCCACGTACGGGGGTCACGTCAGGGAGCGGGCGGAGGGGGCCGGCGTCTCGGGTCGGCCGACGTCGGCCCCGGGGGCGCCGGAGAC
>VFSW01005865.1_pt1 | contig 18120 bp, 14 predicted proteins | sample 5358111 | NCBI WGS metagenome assembly VFSW01 (sample SAMN11554181, study PRJNA540505) | mine drainage metagenome | isolation source: sediment from site ElyBrook_90M | place: USA: Ely Copper Mine, Vershire, VT | collected 2017
TTAAGCGGCGGGGTTTCATGGCCCGCCCGAAATCGCAGTCTCCCGCCCGGCCGCACACCCGCGGGCGATGCGGCGGTCTCAATCGAAAATCCGGCACAACGGCCGCTCGCCAGCCGTGCCGGCGCATCGCGTTCACTGCACCGGAGTGGCGATGAAGCCGTACGTGCGGTTCCTTCGATGGCGGTCGCCCTGCCACCAGCCGGAGATCACACCGCTCGAATTCACCCCTTCGGGATACGTGGAACCCGTCCCCGACGAGGCGTCAATGGGAATCACATCGGGATGTTCGATGGCGAGCGCGGCGCCCGGCGGCGAACGGTCTTCACGGTGTCGAGCGGGTGTGGATAGTGATAGACGTATCCGTGTGCGAGACCGGCCGAATCGTAATAGTAGCCCACCACCAGCTGGAGCTCGGAGTTGATGCCGGTTGCGAAGGTCCCTACGCCCTTCGAGACCTGAAACACGCGAATCGTCCCGTTCGGGCTACGCAGGAAGCCGTAATACTGCTCGCCGATGCCGGCGGTGCCTACGCTCGACCCATCCAAAGCCAAGCCGGTGACGCTCGTTGTGATCGCGCCGGGAACGTTGACCTGAGTTACTTGCCCGGCGATGCTGATGAAGCCGGTCCCTGCCCCAGGGCCGGGACCGAAGGATCCTGCAAAATCGCCATTGTTGTTGAGGGCATATATGAAGGTGTCTCCGTTTGAGATCTCGTCAACAGTTGTAAAGTTGCCGTTGTCGAGGAGAAATCCGTGCATTCTCCCGTCGGGGTAGCCGAGGTAGTAGCCGGCGATCAGGCCGGACGAATTGACGGCCCACGGGAGCGTCGCTTGAGCTCCGACGTCGTTGGGATCGGTGATCGGATACTGAAGCGTTCCGTCGACTTGGCGAATGAAGCCGCGATAGAATGCCCCGAACTGCTGGGGCACGGTGTAGAATCCGACCGTTACTCCCAGATCGCTGACGCCTTCCGCGTTGGTGGACACGCTGGGTGGGTCGGGGACGGCGAACGTCGCAACATTGTAGTTTTGCGCAGCGGCGTTAAGGCCGAAGACGGCGACAAGCAATGGTACGGCAACCCGAACCGAAAAGTTACGAACAGACATAAAAAGAAATCCTCCGAATCAGACGTTTGGACTTTTTAATACCAAAGCCTCACTTACTGCATGACCCTTAACTGCGCGGAAACGCCAACGTGGCCAGTGAAGGTAACCGATGGCGCCTTGAAGAACCGTGCCGTCATCTGCCAGGCAACGTAATAGTTATAGCCGCTGAAATTCATAAAGACGCTAACCGTACCGTCGCCATTGTCATGGGCCGTCGATCCGGGATACTGATAGGCACCGTATGGGTTACCAGGCTGGAAGTACGGCGGAATGGTCAGGCTGTTATTAATAGTCCCGCCGTTCACCGGGTCGTTCATGTCCACCTTCGTCTGCGTATTCGGGTCCGGCGCCGTCATCGACGCGCCCGGCGGGTAGACAAGCTTTTGCATCCACCCGGAACTCCCGTCATTCGGAAAGAAATTGGCTTCCACCGTCCACGGTCCCCACGGCGTGGCCGAGGTGCGATACCAAAGTCCTCCGCAGGTCTCGCTTCCGTAGGTCATCAGGAACCGACGCAACGGAGGAATCCAGCGCACGGAAATCTCCCCTACGCAGGGAGTGGTTGCGCCTCCATGATTAAACGAAGTCAACAGATTGGTCGACTGGGTCTCATCCCCCTGCACATACACTGTGTTGCCGTTCGCGTCCACGCTGGAGAGATAGTACATAGCGCTGACGCCCGGGATACTCATGTCACCGTAAGACGCGGTTTCTATGGTGGTCTTGTTCGCCGCCATGCAGCCCAGATAGACGTTGCTACCCCGGTACTCGAAATCCGATCCCCAGAAGCAGACGATGTCGCCGCCGCTAAGCGCCGATGGCAGGCCGGCCGCCCATCCGTTCGCCGAGATCATCGCCGCGGTCAGAACGACCGGCGAAGCGTACATGAACCGCCCTGGGCCCTTGCCCTCGACGGGGATGGCGCTGTAGGGAAGGCCAGAGGGGGGCCGTACGGCGATTCGAGGCTCGGTTGTCACTGGCGGCATGGCGGCCTGCCATCGAGCGTAACCGGGATTGCCGGTATCGTCAAGGTTCAATCGGAGGGTGAAAGTCCTACGCCGCGATCATCCCATGCGGGTCGATGACGAACTTCTTCGCCGCGCCTTTGTCGAAGTCGCGGTAGCCTTGCGGCGCGTCGTCGAGCGAGATCGTCTGGACGTTGACGGCCTTGGCGATCTGAATCTTGTCGTAAAGAATCGCCTGCATCAGTTGCCGGTGGTAGCGCATCACCGGACACTGGCCGGTCACGAAGAAATGCGATTTCGCCCATCCCAGGCCGATGCGGATGCCCAACATGCCGATCTTGGCGTTGGCGTCGGCCGCGCCCGGATCGTCGGTGACGTAGAGGCCCGGAATGCCGATGCCTCCGCCCGCGCGCGTTAAATCCATCGCGGAATTCAGCACCGTCGCCGGATGCTCCGTGCCGCTCTGCGATCCATGCCCGCGCGCTTCGAAGCCGACGCAATCGACAGAGGCGTCCACTTCCGGCGCGCCCACGATCTGCGCGATCTGATCCTTCAGCGTCGCGTCCTTCTTCAAATCCACCGTCTCGCAGCCAAAGCTCCGCGCCTGCGCCAACCGCTCCGGGATCATGTCGCCGACAATCACCACCGCCGCGCCCAACAGGTGGCAGGCCGCGGCGCAAGCGAGTCCCACCGGCCCCGCGCCGGCCACGTAAACGACGGTTCCCGTCGTCACGCCCGCCGTCACCGCGCCGTGATAGCCCGTCGGAAGAATGTCGGACAGCAGCGTCAGATCGCGGATCTTGGCCATCGCGCGCGCCTTGTCCGGGAACTTCAGCAGATTGAAGTCGGCGTACGGGCACATGACATACTCGGCCTGTCCGCCCACCCATCCGCCCATGTCCACGTATCCGTATGCCGCGCCGGCGCGCCCAGGGTTCACGTTGGTGCAGATCCCCGTCTTGCCTTCCTTGCAGTTGCGGCACCGCCCGCAGGCGATGTTGAACGGCACGGAGACCAAGTCGCCCACCTTGATAAATTCGACGTCGCGTCCGGCCTCGATCACCTCACCGGTGATCTCGTGTCCCAGCACCAAGCCCGCCGGCGCCGTCGTGCGCCCGCGCACCATGTGTTGATCGCTGCCGCAAATATTGGTCGAAACGACCTTCAAAATCACGCCGTGCTCGCATTTGCGCTTGCCCAGCGATAGCGTCGGGAAGTCGATCGATTGGACTTCCACTTTACCCGGCCCAACGTAGGCCACGCCTCGATTGCTTGCCATTTCTAATCTCCTTTATTAAAACGCCGCCACGCCCGCTTCGGCCACCGCATGATCTTGATCGCCCGACCCGCCGCTGACACCGACGGCGCCCACCACTTTCCCGTCGCGCTTCAGCGGAATGCCGCCCGCGAAAATCATGATGCGCCCGTCATTCGACGCGTGGATGCCAAAGAACTGCCCGCCGGATTGGCTGTGCGTGGCCAGATCCTTCGTCGAAATATCGAACGCCCGCGATGTGTACGCCTTCTTGATCGAGATATCCACGCTCCCAAGCCACGCGCCGTCCATGCGAACGTGCGCCACCAAATTGCCGCCCGCGTCCGCCACGGCGATGTTCATCGGCTGTCCGATCTCTTTCGCCTTCTTCTCGGCCGCCGCGATGATCCGTCTTGCGTCTTCCAGTTTGACCATGATGAATGATTCCTTTTCCCGGCACTCATCACATCAAAGAAAAAAGGGGAAGTCAAGGACGGCGGAGCCGTCGAAGCTTCCCCTCTCCTCAATTCGCCGCGATCAGAAGTAGAAGCGGAGCGAAAGCTGCAGGTTGCGCGCCAGACCGGTCTTGCCGGTAATCTCGCCGAACTGCCCAGACAACGGATTTAAGTTCGGGCCGTTCAAATTCGGGTGATTGATGAAGTCGAACGCCTCGGCGCGAAACTGAAAGCCGAGCCGCTCGTTGATGGCGAAGGTCTTGAACAGCCCCACATTCCAATCCTGCAAACCGGGCCCGTAAATGGTATCGCGGACGCCAGGCGCCAGGTTGAACGTGCCAATCGCGGGCTTCGAAGCCAAAGGAGCGCCGCTCGAAGTCGTGGTGCTGAACCACTTCTGGCCGCCGCCCGTCGGTCCGGCGAAGCCGCCGATGATGTTCGGCGTTCCGTTCATAACCCAGTACTGGCCGTTACCGCTGCATCCGACGTTGCCCACTTCGCCGACGCCGGCATAGTCGTTGTTGGCCACGATGCTGCACGGCGTCCCGCTCTGCGCCTGAATGATGCCGTTCAACTCCCAGCCTCCCAACAGTTTGCCGATCGCGCCCTTTTGGGCTTTCAGGAACGGCAGATCGTAGGTGACATTGATTGTCGCCACGTTCCGAGTGTCGAATTCCGACGGTCCCCACAGGTTGCTGATGTTATAGGTGTCCGGAACGATGTCCCGGTAGTTGGACCCATTGTCCATACTCTTAGAAAGCACGTACGAGAAGTCGATGCCGAAGCCTTGTTGGAGTTTGCGGGCCAATTCCACCTGCAGCGAATCGTAACGGGAACTGGCGTTGCTTTGCTCCTGCTGGATCGCGGCAAATCCCTTGTAGGGACGCAGATAGTTTACGTTGATGCCGGGATTGGCCTGGAGCGAACCTACCGTCGGCTGATTGATGTCGTACACGCTCCATTCGTTCAGCCCGCGGTTGCCGACGTATGCCGTCGTTAGCACCATCTTCCAGGGCAACTCCTGCTGCACGGTGAAATTCCACTGCCAAGTCTGGGGCGGCTTCAAATTCTTTGCGAGTGTGGTCAGAGTGATCGGCGCGGCGACGTTGGAGTTCAAAGCCGCGCCTGGATTATCCACCGACACGTTGTTCACCGTCACGAACGGCTGGAACGGAGAATTGCCGCCGGGAAAAACGTTATCGAGCAAGCCCATGCGGGTGAGGAAACGGCCGCCGCCGGCGCGCAAGACGGTCTTGCTGGTCAACTGATAGGCAATGCCGACGCGCGGTTGGAACTGATCCGTTGTGTTCACATACCCGTTTTGCAAGTTGGGATTGAATAAGCCGTTATAGGCCGAAGTTGAGGCGGCCACCACGCCATGCCCCACCGCGTCGCTCGGGAAACCGCTCGCTCCCGGTATGACGACGCCGTTGTACTGATTTCCCGTCCCCACCAATACGTTTCCGTTAACCGGATTCAACTGAACGGCCTTGGCCGGGTTATACGAAGCGGGGTCGAAGAAGTCCGCGTTGCTCCATAGCGCCGTATAGGGAAGGTTGATCGTATCGCGTATGCCGTACGTTAAAGTAAGCTTCGAGTTTACTTTCCAGTCGTCCTGGGCGAACCATTCCCACATGTCTCCCCGCCACACGGTAAAGGCGCGCGGGCCGATCTCGGTATAGCTGTCGGCCAAACCCAAGGCGAGATTCGCGAGACCTACGCCGGAAGTCGCGCCGAGTCCGTTGCGGCCGTCCGAGAACTGGAACGTTCCGTTCTGATTGCTGCTGCCGCCGGGAACGGTCGCCACGTTGATCTGGTCGCGATCGTTCTCGCCGGAGCGCAGTCCATAGAAACCGAACTTGAACGTGTGATTGCCATGCACCTTGGTCAAGCTATCCGAGAGAGTGTAGATCGCCCCCGAGGAGTGCGACGGATACTGCCCGCCAGACAGGCTATAAAAATTCGGGACATTCGCCGTGGGAATCTTGCCGCTGAGATCCTTGTTCGCCGGGAAGATGTAGGGATAATCGATTCCGAACTGCGAACGATTGAACCCCGCGAGCGAGGTGTTCACCGGGATGTACACGTCGTCGATGCTGAGCGAGGCGCGCAGTTCGTTGATCATCGTGGGGCTGAACGTGTAAGTCCAGCCGATCGCGTTGGTCTGGTTCGGCCGGTTGAAATACTTTCCGGTGAGGCCCGATCCCTGGTCGAAGGGCTGATATTCGGCGTAAGCGTAATCGGTGCGGCGGAATTCGATGTGATTCCGCTCGTTGGGGAGGATGTCGCCGTTGTAAGTGCCTTTGCGTTGATTGATCGGATGCGCCGCCTGCGCGAGCCAATTTTGATTGCCCAATAGAAAGCCGGGCGTCGGCCCCGGATATGCATTCAGGATCGCCATACCGTTATGGCTGAGTTGGCTTGGCGGGATGATGTTGTTGGGATACGGCACGCAACCCGCCTTCCCCGCCACGGGGCACGTCCCGGGCTCGTATACCTTCGTTCCCGTGGGATAGAAAGGGTTCGGGCCAAGCAGTTCGCTGAAATTTCCCTGCCGCATCAGAGTGGTGGGCACGGCTTGCGTCTGGGTGTCGGTGAAGCGGTATCGAGTCCATTCGTCGGCCACGAAGAAGAAAAACTTCTGCCGCCATTTCTCGAAAACGCCGGGGATCGCCACCGGCCCTCCGACGTCGAAACCGAAATCGTTGTACCGAAAGGGAGACGCGAAGTCCGTCGTCTTGCTCAGATTCCGTCCCCAACTGTTGGCGTTCAGATCCGAATTGCGGAAATATTCGGAAGCCGAGCCGTGAAAATCCGTCCCGCCGCCCTTGGTGACGATGCGAACCTGCCCGCCCGCCGCGCCGCCGTACTCGGCGGAGTAGTCGGAGGTGAGAACCTGAATTTCTTGCGTCGCGTCCACGTCGGCCACGGTGATGCTGGTGCCGTTGCCGCGGGTGCGCGTGGCCGGCGCGCCGTCCAGCGTGAGCGTCGTGTCCGGCTGCCGCGTCCCGTGCACGTTGAAGCCGCCGTGCGTCAGACCGAAATTAAAATCGCCGAAACTCGCTCCGCTGCGCACGCCGGGCGTCAACTGCGCCATGAACAGCGGATTGCGCCCGTTCAGCTCTTGCGCCTCGATCTGCTGCGCGCTGACGTTGGCCTGCGTCGCCGCCGATTCCGTTTGCAACAACGACGCCGAGGCGCTCACCTCCACCGTTTCCGTCGCCGATCCGACCGCCAGATCCGCGTCGAGCGAAAGCGTCGTATTGGCGTTCAGTTTGTTGTGCGTGCTTTCGAATTTCTTGAAGCCCTGCGCTTCCACGGTCGCCATGTAATTGCCGGGCAGCAGGTTCGTCACCGTGTAATGTCCCAAGGCATCCGTTTCCACCGTATGCTGTTCGCTGGTGTCCTCGTTTTTGATGGTGACTTTGGCGCCGGGAATCACGGCTGTCGATGGATCGCGCACAAATCCCACGATCGACCCGACGTCGGATTGCGCCCGTAGCGCGGATACCGAAAAGAACACAGTGGCGCAAAGCGCCAGCGTGGACGCGAAAAGGCGTACTTGGCTCATAGTTTTCCCTCTATCTACGTTGACCGAGACGTGTTAGACCCAACGGGAATGATCGTGTTGAAGATCCCCAAACCGCGATGAATTATTTATATGAGAAATTGCGCCCGCTGTCAAGGCGTACGTTCCGTTTTTCTTCGGATTAATTCAATTCGCGGCGGCGGCTAACTTTTTTCGATTATACGGCCCGACGATTACGGCATCGTGAATTCGCCGCGAAAAAGCATTAACCGCCCGGACGTTAAGCCGGAACCGGCCGAGGCAGCGCGACGCTCTCCTGTACCGGCACCGCGAGCGAAGTCCCCGCCTGCTCCACCGCCCTCAGCATTTTCAGCAAAAGCTCCTGCTGCAACGCGAGAAACTCGTCGTAGTCGGACGTTTCGATATACACCGAAACTTCCACGTCCAGCGAATACGGTCCGACGCCGATGAATCGCACTGGTGTTTTCCCTTCTTACACCTTCGGATGCTCCGCCAGAATGCTTCCGATCGCCGCCAGCACTCCCAGCATCTGCTCCGAGGTGGTGTCTCGCCGCAGGCTGAGCGTCGTGTGAAAGTAAATCTTGTCGCGGCCGGAAATATTTTCGAGCGTCATCGACGAAAATTGACCGTTCGGCACGCTGACGATCGTGCGCTCTTGGGTGCGCAGCCGCGTGGAACGCAACCCGATGTGCATTACCGTGCCCGTACGGTCTCCGAACCGGCACACGTCGCCCACCAGAACCGGCCGGTCCCCGATTACCGAAATTCCGCCGAACAGGTTTTCGATCGTCTTCTGCGCCGCCAGCGCCACGGCCAGGCCGCCCACTCCCAACCCGGCCAGGATCGCCGAGGTATTGAAACCCCAAACGCTCAATACGCCGAGGATCGCGATCAGAAACACGGAGAGCTTGAAAATCTGCCGCCCCAACGGCAGCACCGAGTAGCGCAGCGCCTGTACGCGCGGGTCCAGATGCGCGTGCCATCGCCCGGCAACGACGTCGACGGCAACCGCCGCCGTCCATGCCAGAGCGAGGGCGAGCGCCAGACCGAGTCCACGCTCGATGAACAACCGCGGCAGCGTCGAGGGCGAGGCGAACTCCAGCGCCGCCCGGAACCCGGCCACCGCCAGCAGGACGCGCAACGGGCCGCCGAACGCCGCGACGTCCCCCATTGCGCTGGCCGCTTTTACCACCCCCAAAGATACGAATCGCGAAAGCACCCAGAGCGCCGCCGCCGCCAGCGCCAGCGCGATCCACCGCCATACCGGCGTGTCGAGGATCTCAAACGTCACAAGCCATTGGGGCAGCCTCTTTTCAAACGGCGTTTCGGCCACCAACTGATGCGCCACGGGAATCATCTCCACGCTTTTCGACGAAACCACCAAGACGTGCAGTTTCGGCCCAAGCGCCACGCGCTCCATTTGGAAGTCCAGCGTCTGGCCGTCCACTTTCACCGTGTACAGGTGTTCGAAATCGGCGGAAAGCCCGTCGTATTGGTCGCCCTGCGGATCCCGGCTCAGCGTGGCGATCGAGAATGGCGTGTCGTCCAGCAGGTCCTCCAATTGGCTCGCTAATTCCGTGCCTTCCTTGGCCCGCTCCTCCGGCCGCATGCGCCGCAGATCCAAGTAGTGGATGGCCATCGTGTAGTCGCGCTTGTGGCAGGCCTCCAGAAAATGAAAGATCGACTCCTGCGGGCTGTTTCTCCCCAGTGGATCTTTGACTTCCGGAACCGCCGTCTGCCCGCGCAACGCCGCGGCAAATAGCACGGCAATGAAAATTCTCGACAATGGACGCGCCGTCACTCCTTTAGCCTACTGCGCGGCGGCCCCCGGCCCGCGGTGGGAGAAAGCCTATATCGCTTGACACTATATCGGGTGACGGTATACTAAGGCGATGAAGGAAAAACAGGCCCCGACACCCGGAGACTTCCCGCCGTTAACGCCCCAGGTCTTTCACATCCTTATCGCCTTGGCCGGACGCGATCAACACGGATACGGCATCATGCTCGACGTCGCCGCCCGCACCGGCGGCAAGCTGCGCCTGAGCGCCGGTACTCTGTACGGCTCCATCAAGCGGATGCTTGAACAAGGGCTGATCGCCGAGCTGCGCGAACGCGACCGCCCGGCCGAGGACGACGAGCGACGCCGTTATTACCGTCTGACCCCGCTTGGCCGCAAAGTGGCGAAGGCGGAGGCCGCGCGCATCTCGGACATGTTGGAACAAGCGAGGCCCCATGGCTTGGCGCCGCAACGCCGCTAAACTTTACCGGGCGCTGCTGTTCGCCTATCCCGCCGAGTTCCGGCGCGAGTACGGGGCCGAGATGGAGCGGCTCTTCGATGACCGGCTACACTTGGAGCCGCGCGTCCGCGTGTGGCTCGACGCCATCGCCGATATCGCAGTCACCGCGCCGGTGGAACACGCCCATGTCCTCGCCGCGGATCTTCGCCACGGCGGACGGTTCCTCGACAAATCTCCGGCTTTCACCGCCATGGCCTTGCTCGCGATGGCGCTCGGCAGCGGAGCGTCCACCGCCGTCATTAGCCTCGTCAACGCCGTTTTAATCCGATCGCTGCCTTACGGAGACGCGGGCCGGTTGGTTTATGTCTGGACGCCGAACGAGATGTTCCAGCACACGCCGATCCCCATCCCGCTCGAGCTGACCCCGTCCAACGCCGACTTCTACGATTGGCAAAGATCCAGCCGGTCTTTTGCCTCATTGACCATGTTCTTTCAGAAGACGTTCACCCTATCGGGCGGAGGCGCGCCCGCGCGCGTCGGCGCGGCCAAGGTCACGGGAAATTTCTTCGCGACGCTCGAATCCAGGCCGGAACTCGGCAGAACCATCGCTGACGAGGATTATCAACCGGGCCGCGCGCACGTCGCGGTCATCGCCGACGGCTTGTGGCAATCCCAATTTGGCCGCGACCCGAATGTCCTCGGCCGTTCGCTCCGCCTGAACCGCGAAGTCTACAAAATCGTCGGTGTCATGCCGAAGGAATTTGTCTATCCCCGTCAGAGCGATCTGCCATTGGGCTACGCCGATATTCAACGCACCGAAGTCTGGATCCCGCTCGCCTTAACGCCCGCCGAAAAGGACGACCGCGCCAATTCGCACCGCGAGGGAATCGTCGTCGGCCGCCTGCGGCCCGGCTCGAGTCTTAAGCGGGCACAAGCGGAAATGAGCGCCATCGCCGCGCGTCTGGACCCGTTGAATCCGGCGGACGAGCGCGGATGGAAAGCGTTGGTGCGATCGTTCGTGGATACCGCTCTGGGTCCGTTGCGTCCTCAGATGGCCCTGCTGCTGGGTGCGGTCGCCTTCGTATTGTTGATCGCCTGCGGCAATGTGGCCAACCTGTTGCTCGCCCGCGCGGCGGGGCGCGTTCATGAAATGGGCGTGCGCTCGGCTCTCGGCGCGGAACGCGCGCGCCTCATCCGCCAACTGCTCACCGAATCGCTGCTCCTGGCCATCGGCGGCGGCGCGCTGGGCGTGGCGCTCGCGGCCGCCGCCATCCGCGTCCTGGTGCGGTTCAATCCCGGCGACATCCCACGCATCGAGGAAACCTCCCTCGACGGGCGCGTGCTGCTCTTCACACTCGCCGTCTCTCTCCTCACCGGCTTCGCCTTCGGAATCGTGCCCGCGCTCTCCTCCTCACGCGTGCGCGTCGCCGAACTGCTGAATCAGGGCGGCGCTCGCGGCCCCGCCGGCCAGGCCAACCGATTCCGTCACGCGTTGATCGTCTCCGAAGCCGCCCTCGCCGTCATTCTGCTCTCCGGCGCCGGGTTACTGATTCGCAGTTACTGGAAACTCGAAGCGGTGGATCCCGGATTCGCGCCTTCGACATTGACCATGCAAGTGGCGCTTGACGCTCGTTACGACACCGCCGCCAAGCACGACGCGTTATTCCGCGCGTTGTTTGCGCAGGCCCGCGCTCTCCCAGGCGTCCGCAGTATCGCCGCCATCAGCCACTTGCCTTTCAGCCAGCACGAAAGCGCTTCCGGTGTCGAAGTCAAAGGCTTCGCCAACAAGGAGAACCAGTGGGTCGACTCATGGTCGGCGACTCCGGGCTATTTCGAGACGATGCGAATCCCGTTGATCGACGGCCGCTTCTTCGACGGCCGCGATCTCAACGGGCGCCCGCCGGCGGCCATCGTCAACCGCGCATTCGAGAAGGTCTACTTCCCCGGACATCGCGCCCTCGGCGGCCAGCTCCGGTTTGGGGCCGATCCGCCGCGTCCATGGATGACGATCGTCGGAGTCGTGGGCGACATCCGCCACTCCAAGCTCGAAGAAGTGCCGCGTCCCGCCGTCTACACCGCACAGTCAACCGGCGGCGACGTGGTCGTCGCGGTCGACGGTTCAACGGAGCCGGTGATCGCCGCCATGCGAACCATCCTGCGAAAATTGGACCCAGCGCTCGCGCTCGGCAACGTCGCAACGATGAACCAGCTCGTCGCCCAAGCGAACGCCCGGCGGCGTTTTCAAACGCTATTGCTCGCCGTCTTCGCCGCCGGCGCGTTGTTCCTCGCCTTGGTCGGCTTGTACGGCCTCATGGCCTACGCCGTAAAGCGGCGCACCGCCGAGATCGGCCTTCGCATGGCGCTGGGCGCTTCCCGCGCGCGCGTCCTCGGCATGGTGATCGGCCAGGGCGCGCGCTTCGTCGCGTTCGGCATTGCGCTCGGCCTCGCCGGTTCGCTCGCGCTCACGCGCCTGATGAGCGCGTGGCTCTACGGTGTTTCGCCCTACGACCCGGTCACGCTCATCGGAGTCCCGCTCTCTTTCCTTGCCGTCTCACTCGCCGCGTGTCTCATCCCGGCGTGGAAAGCCATGCGCATCGATCCGGTCAACGCGCTTCGGCACGAGTAACTCCGGACTCGAGCCTCGGCGCCAAGCGATCGATCGCCGCCAGCGCCAGCAGATACGCCGAACCCGCCGCAACGAAGATCGGCCCATAAGCTCCATGCGAGAAATCCAGCCACCGTCCGACGGCAAACGCCACCAGCGCGCCGCCCGCCGCGCCGGCCATTCCTCCGAGGCCCACCACGGACGCCACCGCTTCCTTCGGAAACGTGTCGGAGGGAATGGTGAACAGATTCGCCGACCATCCCTGGTGCGCCGCCGCGGCCAGCGCGATCAACGCCACGGTCAACCACAGGCGCCCGCCTGTATACATCACAATCGTCACCGGAACGACGGCCAGGGCGCACACCAGCATCGCCGTCTTCCGCGCCGCCGTAACGCTCCAGCCCCGCCCGACGAGCGGCGACGAGATCCACCCGCCCGCGACCGATCCCACATCGGCGCTTAGGTAAATCGCAACCAACGGCAGCCCAAGCTGCGTCAAATTCAATCCGTAGTTCTTGAACAAAAACCCCGGCAGCCAGAATAAATAGAACCACCACACCGGATCGGTAAGGAACTTGCCGATCATAAAGGCCCACGCCTCGCGCCGGACGAAAATGCGCAAATATGGCACGCTCTCCCGCGTCTCCACGGCCGCCGCGCTTTTGGGCGAACGGTAGACGCTCAACCACACCACCAGCCACAAAACGTCCAACGCCCCGGTGCCGAGGAACGCCGATCGCCATCCGAAATGCAGCGCGAGCACCGGGACCATCAACGGCGCCAGGATCGCTCCCAGGTTCGAGCCGCTATTGAAAATCCCCGTCGCCAGCGCCCGCTCCTTGGGCGGAAACCAATCGGCCACCGTCTTCACCGCCGCCGGAAAATTCGCCGCCTCGCCCAATCCCAGGCCGAATCGAGCGGCCGCGAATTGCCACGCCGTGCGCGCCAGCGCGTGCGACATCGCCGCCGCGCTCCACACGGCGACGGCCAGTGCGTAACCTACCTTCGTTCCTAACCGGTCCACCAATCGCCCGGCCAGCGGCATCATTAGCCCATAGGCGATTTGAAACGCCATCACCACATTGCCGTAGTTGGCCTCGCTCCAGCCCATTTCGCGCTGCAGAAGCGGCTTCAACAGGCCCAGCACCTGCCGGTCCATGTAATTCACCGTCGTCGCGAAAAACAGCAGCCCGCACACGAACCAACGCAGGTTCGCAGCGGGACTGCGGCCAACGGCTTCGGCCGTCATCGCCGCGGCCGGATGAAGTCTTCGAAATTCCCCCGGAACATTCTATCCACGTCGCGTTCGATATCCCGGCGCGTCACCGCACGTCCGTCTTCGGCCAGCAACCGGTACGTGTTCGCCAGAATCGGCGCCATCGTCCGCCGCGTGTTCTTCCACTTGTAAATCACCTGCTCCAGCACGCGCGCGTCGGAGTGCTGCGGAATGAAGCTCGCGCCCAACATCTCGATCCGCTCCCGCGTCATCTCCTCCACCACCGACGGGTTATTCAAAAACCACCAGCAGCCGAACGGCATGAGGTTGCTGAATTTTCGCGCATAGACGCACAGCTCGTGCTGATTTTCCCGGCTCAACACGCTGGTCAAGAACCGGTTCTCCGGGTAATCGACGCAGATTCTTTCGAGCGCCCGCAGGTCGGCCTTCCCCGCCGCATCGCCCGCCAGCCGGATCGCCGGGTTCACCTGATACCGCACGCCGATCATCAAGGACAATGGGATGTCGAGCTCGCGGCAAGCCGGAATCACCGCCTCACGCAGCAGCGCCGCCCGCACGCTGTCTTCGGGAAATTGAAATGTATCGGGCAACGATACAGCCATATAGACGGCGTTCGTCCGCTTGTGCCAATCCACTAAGAACCGCCGCACCTCGCCCGCCGTCCCGCCCGCCGCGCTTTCCTCTACCGCGTAGCCTTCGGCGTTCAGCTTCGCCCAGTGGCTGTCCCATTTGTTCAAAATCCGGTCCAGCCGCAGCACCGCCCGGAAGCGCGGGTCGTGGCCGGCTCCGGCTTTCCACATCGCGGCTTCTTGCGGGTCCAGTGGATCGTTGGTCATCACCACTTCGCTCACCCCGGCCAGCCGCAGCGCCCGATCGATGGCGCTGTCTACGCTTTGCGCGGCAAAGTAGGCCCGCGCCTCCCTTAAATCCCCCGCGGCCGTGGGCAGTCCCAGCGCGTCCAACACCGACACGACTCCCCGCGTCGCCTCCGAGATGGGCGTGTTCTCGACGAATAACGCCCGCCAGATCGCGTCCGCCTGCTCGCGCTTCGTCATCGCCCAGTACGCCTCCGGCGTAAGCGGCAAGGAGCGGAACAACTCCGCTTCCAGGTAGTGATAGGTCAACAACTCGTCGATGCCCCACAGTCCCAGCCCGCCGAGCGATGGCGCAAAAAGATGGGTGTGCATGTCGATCACCCGCGCCTTCGCCAACACCTCGTCCACCACATGCCGGATTTCGTCGATCGCGATCGTTCCCGCCGGTTCTTGAGTCGTTTTCATATGTCCTTCGCCACGAAAACTATACGACATCCGGGCGCTGCCCGCCACCCGCGTGTTACGCTGACTTTTTATGCGGCTTTCCGAGGTTTTCCTCGCTCTCGGCGAGGACAATTTCCAACAACTTCTTCGCTCCGTCTCCATCGGCAAGCTGAAAACGTTCCAGCTCTACGAACGGCTGAAGCTGCGCTTTCATCTCGCCAAGATGAACTCGGAGAGCCTGCGCAAGGCCGCTCCGCGCTTCTGGGAGCGTCTGAAAGAAGACGACGGCGGCGAATTCGCCACCGATCTCTCCCAGGCCATCCTGGTGGGCCATTTGGACATGATAATCGCCGTGCTCGATTTTCTAAAAATCCCGCACGAGGACGGTTTCTTCGCCAAAGATATGGACGCCAGCCAATACCTTACCGAAGGCTGGCAGCAGCGAGTCTACGACCAATTTCAATCCACTTGGCCGCCCGCCGTTCTTTTGTTTTACATCAACCACCTGGGCTGGGAAATGGCGGAATCCGAACACGCTTTTCTCCCCGCCGTCGCGGAACCGCGAGCCTGAAGCGAAACCATGAACGAGTTCTTTCAAGCCGTCCAAGCCGGCGACCTCGCCGCCGTGAAACGCAGCGTCGCCGCCGATCCGTCGCTGCTCAAAGCCAAGGACGAGCGCGGCCTCGACGCCTTCACCGTCGCGCGCTATTCCCGCCAAAACGAAGTGGCGGCTTTTCTTTTGGAGAGCGGCGTCGAGCTCGACATCTTCTCCGCCTCCATGGCCGGCGCCACCGGGCGTGTCTGCCAATTGCTGGCCGCCGACGCCACGCTGGTCTCCGCCTATAGCCACGACGGATGGACGCCGCTGCATCTGGCTTGCTTCTTCGGCAACCAGGACGCCGCCGAAGCGCTGCTCGCCCATGGAGCGAAGGTGGAGGCGCGCTCGCTGAACGCCCTGCGCAACACTCCGCTTCACGCCGCCGCCGCCGGACGCAGCAACGCACTGGCCGCGCTGCTGGCCCAACACGGCGCCGACGTCAACGCCCGCCAGGAAGGCGGATGGACGCCTCTTCACGCCGCGGCGCAAAGCGGATGCATCGAGATGGCCGTACTGCTGCTCTCGCTCGGCGCCGACGCCGGGCTTCGCGCCGACAACAATCAGAACGCCCTCGATCTCGCCCTCACCGGCGGGCACGCCAAGGTGGTCGAGCTTCTCGAATCCAGCGGAGCCGCGCACTAGCCCGTGATTCCCGAACGCATCGCTCTCATCCGCTCTGAGGCGCTCGCCCGCATCGCCGCCGCCACGTCGCTTGAAACACTCGAAGGCGTGCGCGTCGACGCCCTCGGCCGTAAAGGGTCGCTCTCGCAGTTCAGCAAAGAATTCGGCAAGCTGACGGGGGAGGAACGCGCCGCCGCGGGCCTGGCCCTGAACACCGCCAAGAGCGAACTCGAAGCCGCGCTCGACGCCCGCAGGAGCGCCTTCGAAGCCGCCGCGCTCTCCGCCCGCCTGGACGCCGAATGGCTGGACCTCACCCTTCCCGCGCCCGGTCCGCGCCCAGGCAGCCTGCATCCGGTCACCCAAATTCAAATGGAGATCGAAGACCTGTTCGTCTCCCTCGGCTTCGCCGTTCTCGAAGGTCCCGAAGTGGAAACCGAGCGTAACAATTTCGATGCGCTGAACATTCCCGCTCACCATCCGGCGCGCGATATGCAGGACACGTTCTGGCTCGAGGGCGGCCTGCTTCTGCGCACCCACACTTCGCCCGTTCAGGTTCGCGGCATGGAGAAGTTCGGCCCTCCGCTACGCATGATCGCCCCGGGCCGCGCCTTCCGCAACGAAGAAGTCGACGCCTCCCACGAGCACACTTTCTATCAACTGGAAGGCATGATGATCGACCGCGATGTCTCCGTCGCCAACCTCATCTACTTCATGAAAACCCTGCTCGGCGCCATCTTTCACCGCGAGGTCACGGTCCGCCTTCGTCCCGGCTATTTCCCCTTCGTCGAACCCGGCTTCGAGCTCGACATCCAATGCCTGATCTGCGGCGGCCCCGGCTGCCCGGTGTGCAAACAAAGCGGCTGGGTAGAGCTGCTACCCTGCGGCCTCGTCCATCCCAACGTGCTCCGCATGAGCGGCATCGATCCGGAGGAGTGGAACGGCTTCGCCTTCGGCCTCGGCCTCACCCGCCTGGCCATGATGCGCTATTCGATCGACGACATCCGCCTGATACAGAGCGGCGACCTGCGCTTCCTCACTCAGTTCTGACGCCGCGAGAATCATCATGAAGTTTTCCTACAACTGGATTCGCGAAATGGTCGACACGCTCGACGTCGCGCCGCGCGATCTGATGCGCCTCGTGACGATGAAAACGGCGGAATGCGAGGGTCTCGAAGAAATCGCCGCCTCCGACGGGCTGCCCGCCGACAGCGTCATCGAAGTCGATAATAAATCGCTCACGCACCGCCCGGATCTATGGGGCCACCACGGCCTGGCGCGCGAAGTGGCGGCAATTCTCGGCCTGCCTCTGCGCGATCCCGCGGACCTTGCTCTCCTGCCGACTCCCGGCGACGCGGCCGTCGAAGTTGAAATCGCCGATCTCGAGCTTTGCCCGCGTTACAGCGCCCTCGTCTTCGACAACGTCACCGTCCAACCTTCCCCGGCCTGGCTCCAGCACCGCCTCCGCGCCGTCGGCCTGAACCCGATTAACAACATCGTCGACGTCACCAATTTCGTGATGGCCGAACTGGCGCAGCCGATGCACGCCTTCGACGCCGCGCGGCTCCATGGGCCCACGATCTTCGTCCGCCCCGCGGCCGCTGGCGAATCGATCGCCGCGCTGAACGAGGAAACCTACGCCCTGGCGCCCGCAAACCTCGTCATCGCCGATTCCGGCGGCCCCATCGCCATCGCCGGCGTCATCGGCGGGCTCCATAGCGCCATCGGCCCCTTCACCACGCGCGTCGTCTTCGAAAGCGCCTCGTTTCTTGCCTCCGGCGTGCGCAAAACGTCGGTGCAGCTCAAGCTCCGCACCGACGCCTCCATGCGCTTCGAGAAATCGCAGGACCCGCGTAACACGGTCCGCGGTCTCGCCCGCGCCATCGCGCTGCTTCGCGAAGTATCGCCCGGCATTCGCGTCGCCGGAGGGTTGGTCGATGCCGGCGGCGTTCCGCCCGCGCCGCCGCCGATTGAACTTCCCATCCCCTGGCTCGCCCGCAAACTCGGCCGCGAAATCGACGAGCCGGAAGCCCGCCGCATCCTGGAATCGCTCGGCTTCGGCACGGTTGCGCACAACGGCGCCCTCACCGTCACCGTCCCCTCCTGGCGCGCCACCAAAGACATTTCGATGAAGGACGACCTGGTGGAAGAGATCGGCCGCATCGTCGGCTACGACGCCATCACTCCTCGCGCGCCGCTGGTTGAAACCACTCCCCCGCCGGCCCAGCCGCGCCG
>VFSW01005866.1_pt1 | contig 18118 bp, 19 predicted proteins | sample 5358111 | NCBI WGS metagenome assembly VFSW01 (sample SAMN11554181, study PRJNA540505) | mine drainage metagenome | isolation source: sediment from site ElyBrook_90M | place: USA: Ely Copper Mine, Vershire, VT | collected 2017
AAATTAATATGAGTATTACAACAACAGATCAAATCATGAATGAGTTCGAGTGGGATCCTATGACCCCTATCGAAAAAGAACACCTCATGAAAGCTCACGCTGAAAGCCAGAATCCCTACTCGGGATTCAAAATTTGTGGACTCCTTTCACAAATTCAAGAGCCAAGTTTTGCAGAAGTACGGCCAGAGCAGCAGAAATATATTTTTGATGCTTATCAGCTAGATAGTCACTACGACGAAGATTATCTCCGCAGTGAATTGCAAGGGCGAGTATCGTTCGCACCTCAGGCTGAAATAAGGCAACAGATCGAAAAGATCATTGATCACGTTACCCCCTATTTACAAGATATCAACCTAAGCTGGCAACGCATGCCTGGTGAAGTATCAGTTCCCATGACAGAAATAGAAAATCGTTTCCTCCATGAAGCGCATTTAGTAAAAAATTCAAAGTCGGAAGAAAAAATTGCAAAACTTTGCTCTCATATAAATCATCCCGACTTTTTAGAAGTACGGCCCGAGAAAAGAAAAGCTATTTTTAGAGCTTATCATTTGGACTCTAACCAAAAAATTGATGAACAATACCTGAAGCAGCAACTTCCCAAATTAGTAAACACTCTATTTCCACAAAAGACATGGAACGAAATCAACCAAAAAGTAAAAGAATACCAAGAAAAAGCAGGGTGGGTTTTCTCGTATTTAGATGATCTCGACAAGTCTAGACGACTCCAAACACTAAAGAAGCTGGAGGAGATAGAAAGTCGCTTTAATAGTCCCCCTAAAACAGAAAAGAAAAGCCCTACTATTTTAACACCTGTGAACACAACTGCAGACATGGTACGCAATGGAGTAGAAAGCATATTTCAAGCTCCTTTTGTGCTTGCTGCTAGGCTGATAATGGGTGGAAATAAAGACAATTAATATTATGACAACAGATTTTGGAATAACTTCTATCGATAACACCTTAAGTCGCTCTACGGAGACGATCTCAAAGGAATTGCCCAAAAGCCTGCAGCCCATTGTTGGGTCGCGTTTGGAAATCCTAGCTGAGCTCAATCCAAAAGTAGGACGATATGCACCGCTAGACATTTTAACAGATCCTCGTTTTGAACAATTATCCCCTAATGATAAGAAAACCTTATTATACCGAATAAAATTGGCTTTGAAAGAACCGGACCGCTTGTGCGATATGCTTCCCCCAGATTTTGATCGTGAACTGGTCGATGTTGTCGATGGTTGGTATTTGCCCAGTAATCAACCGTCTTCCAATCTAGCGGGAAAGCATTTAGTAAAACACTATCAGGAGCTTACAGCCAAGCTGACTGAAAACCAAAAACGGCTCTATGCCCATGAACTCATCCGACAGTATGCATTTCAGGAATTGCTGCTGGAAGAAAAAAAGGCTGTTTTGGCTAACCTGAAATTATCGCCTGAAAATTATGCTCTAGTGAAAAAAAATCTACCGGAATCACAACAGCGCGAAATGGGTCCGCTCCTTGATGCCTTGATGGGAAATAACCTAGCCATCGTACCTTATACGCAAACGCCCGTGCAAGCGAAGAGCCGCGAGCCGATGACTCAAGAGAACTGGGCAGATGAATTACAAAATAATTCTCAAGTTTTGATTGAAACAAAGAGGCTATCGCTCGTTGGCACGAAAGAAGAGCTCATCACTTTGCGAGATGCGAAAGCTATCGTTAGAGTTTTCCCCAACCAAACTTTTTTCATCTCTGGCTATACAATAACGCGGGAAGCTCTTGAGTATATTCAAGAGAATGCTCCTAAAATTGAATTCGGCGCGGTGCATGTAGAGGATAAAGCGGCCCCCAATAGTGACACAATGCCCCTCGAAAGCGATCTCGAACATAAATGGAGTAAAGCTGCGATAAATGTTATTTACCAAGCAAAGAACCAACAATCGGCTACCTCCCACCAACTACCTCTCATCGATATCGAGGATGCTACAGCGATCGTTGAGGCTAAAATACCTCCGATTATTCGCGGATATGCGATCACCTACGATGCTCTTCAGATTTTCCAGCAAAATCACGTCGAAATCGATATACGATCCAATTTGATCGTAAGTAATCTAATGCAGTCTGATTTTAATCAGCCGATCCATTGGGCCGAAATCATTCAAGATAGAACAACGATTAGCGCACCCCAAACAGACTTTGATAAGTTGAGTGGACTAGAGACATTAAAACAAGCGCTCGAGCCCGCCAATACGCTGATGGTCTTTGCTCAAACTAACGAAATCGTCAACCTCGATAGCGCAGAGTTTCTTGCATCTACTGTAAATAATGATACAACCTTAAAGTCGCAAACGATCAAATTGATCCGTTATACCTTGACGAAAGAAGCCGCTCAGTACCTCCAAACAAATGCCCCAAACGTTGATATTAAAAATAGCTCCATATCCACCTCAAAAGATCCCACTGTCGTGCGTGATGATTATCTCTTAGAGAAATGGGTCGATAAGGTATCAAAAGCTCTTTCCGTTATAGACACCGGTGCTTGGAACTTTATTTGGAAACACGATTCCACGCCTATTGGCTGGGAACTCATGGGGGATTCCACAGAAATCATTACCCTAAACAACGCTAAGGCTATTGTCAAAGCTCTGAAGGAATACGACTCGATCAAGACGATCAAGTCGATCAAATTGGTTGATTATTGGCTCACAAAGGAAGCAGCAGAGTATCTCAAGGGATTCCCGGTCATCAAATTCAATGACAATCAGATAGTTGAGGATGTTGATCCTGCATTTAAAAATGGACAGGCACTTTCGCAAAAATGGACGCAAGCGCTCACGAATAAAGCAGTCCCTGTTTCTCAATTCCGCAAAGATAACGAAGGTTCATTTCCCGTCATTGATGCTGATGAAGTTCAGCATCTAAGAGAAACCTGCCAGACCTTAGACGTCTCCGATCAAATGCAAATTGCTGGCTACGCCATAACGGAAGGTGCCTTGCTCGGACTTCTAAGCCATTTCCCCAAAATGGAACTCTATTTGCACAATAATGTTATCGTTACAAATACGATTCCAAGCGGCATGGATTTTCCGAACTTTGGCAACCTACTCGCATCGAGCGTCCTGTTAGAAGGAAGCCTTGCAACGGTAGCAGGACAAAATAAACGTCCTATCATCGATGATGAAAACGTTGAAGCTCTCATTTCGGCACTGCAACAAAAATATCCGAACCAGCGGGTGGTCATGCCCGGCTATACCGTCACGGAAGATATCGAAAAGCGTCTTGAGCGCTTTGTAGACCTGCGTTTCTGCCACATTATTCCAGCAGCTCCAAAAATCTACTCTCCAAATGAGCTTGCTCTTGTTCCTGTAGGATCCCAAGAGATTGCTCTCGCTGAAAAAAGCGGAGCGCTTGTAACAAAGAGAGAGCTTACCCTGGAGCAAAGAGAAAGAAATTGGACCATGCAGCTCCAGAATAATACCGATGTCATGACAGGAAGCTATCTAGTCCTTCCCTTTTCTAAAGATGACAAAGTCATCGAGCTCGAGGATGCCAAAATGATCCTCCAGGTTTGTGAAAAGGTTACAGGCCCCATATCCGCGATTCGCGGCCATACGATCACCCAAGAGGCCTACCAATACTTAACCACCAAAGCTCCCCATATCGATTTAAAGCTTAACCGTATCGCTCCTCAGGCGGATTCTCTTATTCTTTGCGAGAAAATTGGCACAGCATTAGCTAAAGTTCTCGGGGCTGTGATTGTCCTCGCAGCCATCGTAGGCGTCTTTATGCTCATCGGAGAAGTCGCCTTTATCATTCTAGTCGCGATTTCTATAGGGGCCTTCTTAGTCCTTATAGGAGAACTTGCTTTAGGTGTGACAACACCGTTGCGTTGGGCAGTCAAAATGCTACCGACCTGGCTATACATGTTGGAATTATACGCACGATCTCTGGGACCCGTCAAAGACCCCATGAAAGAATCCATAGATGAACTCGCTAGCCCTGCACGTAGCTGGCTCGGCCAAAAGCTCCAATCTCTTTGGACACCGCAGACCCCAAGCTCCCAGGCTTTAATCCCCGTGTAAAGCTAAATATCGCTTTGAGACACAACATCAATTTCGTGCCCTCACGAAAATGATTCTCTTTTAGATAGTTAAGGCTCAAATCCTTCATTTGAAGAACTTCTTACTGAAGCAAGAAGATTCTTCGAGGATTTAAAGAATTGACCAACTATGTGCCTGCCTAACCTACCCATTAATGGGTAGGATATGCGGCAAGGCGATCGTTCACTCTCGTAAAATACTCATGACCAGTCAAAGGGGTGTACATTATATTGTGCGTTAAATATAATGTTCTCTGTGATTAAGGGTAAGAAAGACCCCGGAGTTCGAAGAGTGGCTCTCGGAATTAAACTCTAAAGAGCAGGCTCAAATCGAAGCCCGGCTATATAGAGTTCAGGAGTTTCACCATTTTGGTGACTTTAAGCCACTGGAGGGTTCGAATTTCCCTCTTTTTGAACTGAGATGGAAGAATGGCTGGCGGGTCTATTTTTACAGAGAAGCAGTGACCGCCGTCATGGTGCTACTAGGAGGAAAGAAAAATGACCAAAAAAAAGACATCAAAAAAGCAGAAATCTTATTTAGGCGCTATGCCCATTATAAAAAGTAAAAAAAGCTCTGTTTTACGAGATCATGATCCTAGCGAATTCTTCAAAAGGCACGACAAAGTTGCAGAAGCGCTTCTTAAGAGTTTGGAAGAAAATGATGCTCCTGCTTTCTTAGAAATTTTAAATACCTATCTCTTCATTAATAGGACAAAAGTCGCGAAAGAAACAAACCTGTCTCGCACAACAGTCCAAAACGCCTTATCCAGCAAAGGGAATCCAACGATTCGAACGATTGCGAAAATCGTCCATCATGCTGTAGCGTAATTTTGCTCTAGAAATTTTTGCCGATGACTGGACTCGAACCAGCACCCTATTGCTAGGAGTAGATTTTGAGTCTACCGCGTCTACCAATTCCGACCACATCGGCAAAATAAGAAGAGTTAAAACTTAGCATGGATGGTAGGGAAAGTCAATCCTTTCGCTCCCAGGGATAGGGCTCGCGGGTCTGGTGCTTGATCGGAGGCTCTTTGTAGGTAACCTCCCCCTCACGACGGATCACATATTCGCCATGGGCGTTCTGCTCCCGCATCTTTTCTTGCTCCGATTTCTCCAGGCCCGAACAGCCCGTAAGAAGGATTATGAGAAATCCTAATTGCGAATTAATACTAAATTTTTTACTTTGCAACTTAGAGGGCATCATGGGTTTCACAAAAGTTTTGGTCCAAGAGAGTGATCGTCTCCTTGTCCGCTTCCTAGAGGACAAGAATCTTGATACCACATGGGCGAAAAATCGCCAAATGGCAATTGAGCTTTTAGAGAAGTCCCCCTATGAGGGAATTTTTTGCGAAGAACTCGAAGTGCTCGAAAGAGCCAAACAACTCTATCCTCAAGCTTTCGTTATCGTCGTGACACCGTTTGCCAGTGTCGAGCAAGCGGTAGAGGCTATGCGCCTGGGTGCTTTTGACTACCTGACCCAGCCAGTGACCCCTGATCTTCTGGAGCGGGTTCTCGAGAGAGCTGAAGAGTGTTTTTATCTACGCCGGGCCCTCCACTCTCAAGGATCGGGAAAAATTGAGCAGATCATGGCGGAAAGCTCGGTGATGAAGCAGATCGTGCGGGATATCGGCAAAGTGTCGCAGAGCGATGCCTCCGTGTTTATCTGCGGAGAATCGGGAACGGGCAAGGAAGTTATTTCTCAAGCGATTCACTCGCAGTCTCCGCGAGCTTTAAAGCCCTACATCAAGGTCAATTGCGCTGCCATCCCTGAAGCGCTCATCGAATCAGAGTTTTTTGGGCATGAAAAGGGGTCTTTTACAGGAGCCCATGAACGAAAATTAGGCCGCTTTGAGCTGGCCAACCAGGGGACGCTCCTTCTCGATGAGGTCTCAGAAATCCCCTTAAGCCTGCAAGCCAAACTCCTGCGCGCCATCCAAGAGCGCGAGTTTGAGCGAGTGGGGGGAACGAAGACGATCCGCGTCGATGTGAGGCTCATTGCCACCTCCAACCGCAATATGAAACAGATGGTCGAGCAAAAGTTATTCCGAGAAGACTTGTATTATCGGCTCAACGTGGTCCCCATCGAGCTACCTCCCTTGCGAGAACGCAAAGAAGACACGTTGTCGCTGGCCGAGTACTTTTTAGCCCGTCTTTGTGAAGAGAATCACAAAAAACAAAAACGTCTATCTCCGGCGGCGCAAAAGCAACTGCTGAGTTATCCATTCCCCGGCAATATCCGCGAGCTGATCAACATCCTCGAGCGAACGGTGGTAATGGACGCCAGCGATTGCATAGAGCCTGAGCATTTAAGGCTGGAGAGCTGCCCTCTTCCGGTCAAAGAAGAGGCGATGTCGCTAGCTGACGTAGAGAAGAGGCATATCCTATCGACACTGGCTTATTGCCAAGACAACCGCACCGAAGCGGCTAAAGCGCTCGGCATCAGCCTTCGCACGCTGCGGAGCAAGCTTACTCAATATCGTGGAATTTAACAGCTTGCAATTATAGATTTGAACGATTTTTCTCTATGAGCGACCTCCCCGAATTGCATTTTCTCAATTCTGTGTTGGCAGAATAAGCTCGACAACACTGAGAAATTTAAAATAACCTACCAAAACGGACCTGTATCAAGTTGAGATAATGAGAACGCACGGTTTCAGATAAGAAGTTTTCTTTGAGACGACTTTCCCATGAGGGAAAGACTCTTTTAAAACGATCCGTTTCTTGCTGTATCGTTGTATCGTTTAAGCCCAATCGCTGCCTACCAAAATAATCGAAAATGTCTAACCGATTGATCTTACTTTTCTTGCCTCTGATGGGAAGCGCGAATTCTTCTTGTGGTTTTTTCAATATGATCGTCGTGTTCAGCAGATCATAAGCAGGGCTTAGCTCTACTTTGCCTTCTCTATTTATAAGAGAAAAATTCTTAAGATGCATATCTTCGTTTCCTACGAGAAAACAAAAAAGGGTCAGTCGGAACAGTTTTAGTTTTTCAAGCACGGGAAATGTACAATTTTTATCGATAACGGGGATCAATTTCTCCATGCTCGATTCATATTTCGTATCGCGAGGTACATCCGTCAGCTGTGAAAAATCTTCGACAGCCACTTTTCCTCCCCCTGGCAATCGATCGAAACGTTGAATAAAATAGGTAAAAGAACCATCAATGTTATGAACCATCCCATGAAGAGGAATTTCAATACCAACCATGCCCGCTAGTCGCATAGTCACATCTTCATTTTGTGGGACCTCTTCATAGATGTGATGCGGAGGCTTGAAAATAAAAGTTCCTCCTCTTTCGACCATTTCAAACCGCTCCTTTGCGACATTCAATATAACACTAAGTTTTGGTTGCACACCCTGGATAGAAAGCTTGGAAGCAGACTGAAGAGCTAATTCGATCTGTTCTTTGGGTGTATAGGGAAAGTCATGGAGATTTTGAAGTTTTTTTGAAAGTAAATGAAGGCCTTTTTCCGAGTATTTTTTGTTACCACACAGATCATAAGTAATCGGACATCGGTTCATGGCATTTTCTCAACTGTCACATTTCCTACTAAATCCCCTCCTACAGCGATGAGTTGACCCATCAAATCATGGCGATCAATTTTTGTTTGCCTTAAGAGAGCCTCGAGCATCATACCTTCTGGTAACACGCCTTCAAAAAAAGAAGGGAAACGGTCATACTCATAGATGCGTTGACTTGTAGGCATGGTCAAAGAGACAGCAGAGCCCTTATAATTTTCAAAATAAACAAATCGATAACGCTTCCCCCTCTCAACTTCTTCTAAAATGCCTGCTGGGTCGCCATTAACAAAAACTTTAGCTTTTTTCAAGAGTCTGCTCCTTAAATTTTTCTATAAGAGGACTTTGAAACTCGATTTGGATGTTGAGAACGTTCATCAATTTTAAAAGTGTGTCCAACCTTACACTCAACTTGCCTTTCTCGATATCAAAGACAGCAGTCTTTCCAACACCACTGAGTGTACCCAGTTCTTTTTGTGTGAGCCCGCTTCTTTTTCGATGGTAGCGGATGAGCCCCCCAATATCTGATGCGTCCATAAATGAATATTACCGCTAAAGCGGTAATTTTTGCAAGACTTGCTAACTTTTAGCCGAATTCGATAAAAAAACGTCGATTTTACCGCTTTAACGGTAATTTTTGCGAGGAGCTATAGAGGAAAGCGGCTTCCCGCAAGAAATTCCATTTCTTTTCGGGCCCCGACACTCGTGAAAAGCAGTGGTTGATCGCCCTATGGATGGGCGCTAGGAGGAGACGATAGGCAAGCTCCTCTTCCAATTCTGTCTCATGGAGAGCGGCCACGCCCTCGCCCAGGCTAAGCTTCTGGCATAGAGAGGCGCATCTTTGCAGACTTTCTACTATCTCTGCGTTGGAGAGATGAGGAAGTTTAGGTCCTGTAAAAACCTTTTCTAAACGTTGTGAGATGTTGTAGATCCCTTTCAGCTCAATTGATCCCCGTACGAACCCCGGAAGGGGCAGACCATCTTGGGAAGCATCAATAAAATGTTTATCTTTATGTTTTTTGGCATACGAAGAAAGAGTTGCTGCCTCCATGATCCATTTGGTGAGGGTGGGAACACGATCTCCATTTTTCCCTTTGCGCCACAGAAGCTGCTCGGTCACATGCTTCTCCTCGCGGAGTTTCTCGAGATCGATGCTTCCTTTTTTATGAGCGTAATGGCTCTTATCAGAATAAGCCAGATCGACACCGACGAGTGTGATGGGATCACAGCCGAGGAAAGAGGCGAGGGATACCGCCAGTGTTGTGACCGAGAGCGACTCACGGCCCATGTCAGGTCCGACAGGAGGAGCTGTGATACCGGCCATCTCTTCAAAATAGGCCTCTAAAGGTCCTCCCGTCGTCGTGCTTAAATATCCCAAGGGGCCTTTGAACAACTCAAAGACAAGCGAACATAGGCGGCTGCCATAGAGAAGCGGGGTCGTATAGGGAGTCTCCCCTTTTACGCAGTCGTATTCTCGCTCGTTGGGATCGATTGCCATCGCCAAATGCGGTTTAATGCCGAAATGGTGCAGCGCACGAATCGCTGAGCCCCCTGCGATGAGAAGAGCTTGGTCTTTGACTTGTTTGAGCATGGGAACGGCAGCGGCGAGCGAGGGGCCAGCGCCGCAGATAATGACGGGAATTTTTTCAAAGAGGCCCTTCCAGTTGTTCACTAGACAGGAGCGGGGCCACTGACGGAGACTTTCCCAGATGTTTTTGGCGAGGAAATGGGACTGAAGGCTTTCTGTGAACGAAGCGTGCCACAGAGCGGTTTTGCGCAGGAGATTGAGGAGAAGATTTTTCGGCTTTTTCTTGAGGGCCACGAGATCGATGCTGTCGACCGGAAAATCACGAGCACATTCTTCTAAGGTCTCATCCAGCGATCCCGAGATATAACGCAGATGGATTTGGGGGTGGGTTAGAAGGCTTGTTATACCAGGGCGCTGGGCTGCAGCAGCAATGACGGCAAGGTCATCTTCGAGAACGATGAGAAGACGTGTAGGATCGGCCTTTAACCATTCGAGAACGGTTTCTAAGTGATGCCCAGAACCTAAGCCATAGAGATAGAGGGCGCGGGCGGTGGTGGTTTGTAGGAGAGATTTCCAGGAATCAAGATTGCTGACAGGTTCCTGTGTTTGCTTCAGGGGGGTATAAGGCGTGAAAGCAAGATGAAAATCAATGCTAGGAAGGCCCGTAGTCATATAAACAATAGACTAGCTTTTTTGCGCCAAAAGCTGAAGCTCTTTGTCGGCGGGCTTGGAAAGATCCAAAACATCTATAGTAATTTGACTTTTGAAGTTTTGAATGAGGGCTGTTGCAAGTACTTCTGAACGCCATTTTTGTACATAAGGGATTATCTGCTCTGGCCAAACCGCCCGCCGCTGGGGATCCTGGTAGCGCCCGCCGCGCACATAGGTTTTTCGATAAAGCTGTAGGAGATCATCAAACGACCAACTCTTTAAATCCTTTAATGCTTGTTTTTCTGCCCACTGAAGTGTGTTTTGTTGATCTGCAAGGGAAAGGTCGTTTAGCAAAGGGGAGATTTCGCGTAAGCTCTCGTCTCCTTTGGTAAATGCAACCAAAGGAATAAGGACAGAAAGACACTTCAGATAATGAAACAGCACGAGAGAGGCTCCTATAAGAAGAGCGCCGCCTAAAAATATAAACGTATACTGACGAGTAGAAGCAGAAAATTTTGGGAAATGAGAGCTAAATATATCTTCTATACGCGCCGATATACCGGCATCGTTAAATGTCGGCCAAGAAGGGACAAACTGCGAAGGGACTATTCTCATAAAATCAGTTTAATTTTTTTGGTGCCAAACAGCAGGAGTTTTTTCTCAGTCATTGCGTTTTGAGGAGCTATTAGAGGAATTCTGGGAGCTGGTTTTTGATAATTCAGGCGATGGGGGTGGAGATTGCACGTGAATGGTTCGATGGGAACGGCTAGAAAGGGCCTTTTCTAAAAGATTCCATAAAGCGGGGGCTGCAACATGCGCCACCGCATAGGTAACAATAAACACAGCTACGCACGCCACCGAAACATCCCAATGCTTCTCAAAAAAAAGGGCATAGATGTCATCGACAGCCGAGGATTCTATGACAGGTGCATTCTGCAGAAGAGAAGGCAAATCTGCTATTCTAGTCATCTATTTCACCTTAGGATGGATAAAGAGTAATCGCTGCATAAGAAAATATCCAGGAAAGTTCTTAAGTTTAGGAAATATTTTCGCCATAGGGATTACCTGAGATAAGGTAATTTGTCACATTTTTTCTGTAGGCAAAGAATTGCTTTTGTGTGTTTCATCGACGGTCATAGAAGAGTCCAAAACAGTTGGGGTAATTTTAGTTTTGAAGTGTTGAGGGATAGCTTTTGCGTTGTCGATTATTATTAATAGTTGTAACCGCGTGCCCAATTTGCCGGCATTTCAATTACTGCCACTTCTTCATTATATAGCAGAAATGTCTCCTCGGAATCGTAAGATTCATTTAAGCCGATGCTCATCTCCCGCGCTGGAATTTCCTTCCGATTTGTTGTGCCGTTCCCAGAAGACTCCGGTTGCCAGCATCGAAGAAATAGAAAGAAGAACGCACTAGCTCCCGCAATGACGATATGGCGCTGACTCAGAGAGGGAATATAATAGGAAGGGCCTGAAAAAAAGGAAGGTAAAGCCATTTTGTTGACTATAGGTACCATAACCGGTGTCGAAGAAGGAGAAGGGATATTTGGATTGAAGGTAGTTGTCATTATTTTAACCTCAAACGTTGGATAAGATCAGCGAAGAATAACATTTGATGGAGGAAAAGTCCAGGAGAACCCTCAGGATTATGTCGAGAAAGGGGAAACTTCCAGATCTCCCAAATGGGAAGTAAGGTGGTTTTAAAGGCGAGCTCTTGTTCGAGATCGCTATGGAGAAGAGCAATCCTGCCGCTTTGGTCGGGAGTTTTAGGAAAGATCGCCTTCATTTCAGCAATAATATTTTGGGTGATGGAGAGGCACTGAGTAAAACTTATCTGGAGAAGAGTGAGGTTGGCTAGGGGCGGCGCAGGAAGAGGAGGGAGAGAGGGAAGTGTAATTTCGGGAAGGGTGTAGGTACCAACGGGAATCCCCTCGAGGGGAAGTCCTTTATCCGAAAGGTTGAGCCACGTACGTTCGGGATGTTTTTTGGCGGTCTCGGAGAGCCAAGCCGCCGCGCGAATCCAATCGGGGCGCGTGAGATGGCCGCGGAACTGCACCATACCATCTACTTTAGCATTTTGGATACCGCCGGCATACATCTGGGAAGATGTGCCGGAAAGATCCATGCCAACGAGGATGATGGGATTGCAGCCTAGAGCCAGAGCCGTGGCAACGGCGCAAGTACCGACGGTCCAGCCACCATCAAAGATGCCATCGTGACCTTGGGCCCAGGTTTCGAGAGGGAAATTCCCAGTGGCAGGAAGAAGAAGTTTAGCACCTGAAATTTTTTGGACGACCGCGGAGGAAGTGCGGAGCTGGACGAAGGTGGGAAGCGGGTTGGGACTGGTGTGGAGAAAGCGATGGCTGGGGTTGGGGTCGACGTGAAGGCCAAAATGGGGAGTGATAGAAAGACGACGCAACGCTTCCAACGCAGCGCCTCCGGCAAAGAGGAGAGCATTTTTTTGGGCCGATTGCAGAAAAGGAACATGGTGAGAGAGGGAAGGGCCTGCACCGCAGATGACGGCGGGAATATTGGAGTAAGCGCCAAAGAGGGAGCGAGCGTCGAAGAGGGGCTGGGAGAGGTTGGTGATGACGTTGCGAGTCAACGTCTCGCCCTGATCGGCAAAATCGGAAGCAAATAGCTGGACTTCGCCGACGATCTGCTGGAGCTCGTCCATGATATCCTCGCCGCCGGATTTTGCTTTTTGGAAGGAGAGAGAAACAAAGAGGTTGTGCCAAGCGATTTTGCGAAGGATTTCATACCGATTATGCTCGTTAACGATGAAGAGGCGGAGCTTTTCACTCTGCGGCACCTGCATGAGAAGTTGGGGATCGGTATCGAGAAAAATGAGATTCTTTTTTTTCTCTTTTTCAGCCACTTGAGGATCCCAACCAAAAATACATGTGGCTTTATCGGCTAGCATTGCAAAGCTCCTGGTATGAGGGAAAATGATCGGAAGTGGGACGCAATATCATCTGCTGACTATTGACGAGAGCGAGATAAGGCGCTTGAATGGTCGCGTTGTAGCCGATTACTTGGTCGAAATCAACAGATGTTAAAGCCTCGGCTTTACACTCGATGAGAAGGAGGGGCGTACAGTCGCGAGAATAGACCACAATATCGGCTCTGCGCATCGTCGAGGATAGTTCTTTTTCCACGGCGATATACTCTTTAGGATATCCCAGCTCTTGGATCATCTTTTGTATCCACTGCTGCCGCACAATCTCTTCAGGCGTCGCCGCCACCCACTGATGGCGGACGACATCAAAGACTTGTTTCATTCGGCAAGTATGAGACCATAATTACCGTCATTTCTGCGGTAGATCACTTTGAGTTTACGATCTTCTTCACAACGAAAAAGGAGGAAGGGGTCTCCTGAGAGCTCCATCTTCATAACCGCTTCGTCGGTCATGAGAGTCTTAAGCGGTCTTTTATCTGTGCCGATGATACGATGGGGTTTATATTCATCGACTTCGGACTTGTGATTGGCGTTTTCGATCTCAGCATTGATCTCATCGAGGTCGGAATAAGGACGCTGCAAGACATTCACTTGCATATCGATGACATTCATCGGTTTTTTATGATGGTCTTGGATTTTGCTCTTCCAACGACGGAGTTGTGATTGGAGTTTATCGACCGCTTTATCGATGGAGGCATACATGTCTGTGCTGACTGCCGACACTTTAATTTTAAAGTGATTGAACTTTAAAACGATGGTCACTGAATGCTCAAATTTCTGAATGTCGAGGTTCACATGAACATCGAGTACTTGGCTATGGAACCGATCGATCTTAGAGATCTTCTCCACTGCGTAATTTTTCATCGCATCGGTAACATAAAGATTACGGCCGACGATCGTGATCCGATATCCCAAAGCTTCTTCCGCTGCAAATTTTGTTTTATCAACCATAAATTTTACCTCATAAAAGCTTAGTCTAACTTTTTCTCGAGTTTTTTAGGCGTTTTTTTTGTAACAAAGTCGCGCTCGATCAAAAAAAGCGAGTCGGAAGAGATTCTTTCTTGTCCATGCGCTAAAGTCTCTATAGGAACTGTCGCGGATAACCCCCTTTTGTAGAGGATCACCGAAAGAGCATTTTGATCCCATCTCTCCGAAAAGAAGGCATAGGGGTCATGAGCCGCTTGATACCAGTCGTGGAATACTTGGAGGCCGATAGGATGAGAAAAGTCGAGACCAAAGAGTCCTGCAGAACAGGAAAGAATCTGATGGCTTTCTTCGAGCGTGACGCCTAGAGACCGAGCCGAGAGGGGGTTGAAATAGGGTCCCACTTTATTCGAATTGCCCATGACAAAGTATCCTGTAGAGCGCATCCCATCAAAAAAGGGGTTGAGGCTAACGAGAGGGAGAATCGAAGTATCGAGCCAAAGGGCGCGCTGATATCCCAGCCGCTTTGCTTCGCGGAAAAAACAAACTTTAAACGCATAGCCGACAGGAGCGAGGGTAAGATCTCCTTCTTCCAAGTTAGGCCACCCTCCTATTTTGTAGAGAATATCTCCTTTAAAATCGGACTCTTTGAGGTGCTGAATAAGTCGATGTAACCCTTTTATGTACTGTTTATTGTAGCTGGCATAGACGAGGATGCAATTTTCCTTGCTCTCACCCGAGTGATTGATATGGATGACGCCCGACTCGGGAAGCTCATCTTTCGTTTCTCCCATGAATTGATATCGATACCCTCGCACCTTGCTCCTATCCATATGAGCTAGTTCTTTGCGATTGCCTTTCTCAAGGTATCGCTGCAAGAGAGCATAATCTTGCACCGTCGGATGGGTAATATCCCGAATTTGCGCAAAGACCATTTCCTTCGTTTGGAAAGAAATGGGAAGGCATTTATAGAAAAAGGGCTTAATCGTTCCCCAGCTAGCGAGGACAACAACGCACAAAAGGATGAGGATTATTTTACGCATAATAATTTCCTTTGAGAGATATTACCGAGCTGCCCGCAAGCAGCCATAATCTGACGGCCTTTGTGGTGGCGCAGGAGTACCTGGTATCCATGAGAGCGCATCTGCTGCATGAAAGCCTCTTGCACTCCTAAAGCGGGCGGAGAAAACCGAGATCTGCTTTGAGCATTGTAGGGTATGAGATTGACCTTGACGCTCAGGCCTGACAAATAAGCGGCAAGCGCATCGGCATGCTCTGGACCATCATTGACATTTTCTAAAAGAACATACTCGATCAAAATTTCTCGCTGCCCCGTTTTGCAATAATCTTGCATCGCTGTTTTAAGAGCCTCCATGTTCCAACGCACATTGACCGGCATGACTTTGCGCCGGATTTCATCATTCGGAGCGTTAACTGACACAGCTAGGTGCAAAGCTGGATGACCTTTTTCGAGAAGTTGATACATCCCTTCGACATGTCCGCTGGTTGAGACGGTGATATGGCGCGGACCGATGGCGAGACCCCGGGGATCTGTGAGCACGCGAAGCGCAGTCAGAACATTATCTAAATTATCCAAAGGTTCCCCCATGCCCATGAAGACCAGATTGCGCACAGGAACTTTTAATACATGGCGAGCGATGAAGACTTGAGCCACGATCTCCTCAGGGGTGAGAGAGCGCAAGAGGCCCATACGTCCCGTTTCGCAGAAGGTGCAGCCCATCCGGCACCCGACTTGGGAGGAAAGGCAAAGAGTGATACCGGCTTTCATAGGGAGCACCACGGTCTCCGTCTCGAGCCCATCAGCCAGTTTGAGTAAAAATTTAATAACACCCCCTTCTCCTTGCTGTTTCACAATTGGAGGAAGAGAAAAGTCGGTTCTTTGGATCATTTCCTGAACAAGGGACTGCGCTTGCGGCTCGGCCCAGGAGGCATCCACCACGCCCGTGCGCATCCACTGACGATAAAGGAGGGCCGCATGTCGCTTCCCTTTCATCATTTTCGCCGAATATTCTTGCTGAGTAAGACCCAAAATCGAAATCATAGGGATAGTTGTCGCTGATTTAGTGCTTTACACTGGCGACAATTTTGATTTTTGATGAGATTTTGGAGTCCCCGAGGCCGGCCCTATGCGAAGCTGCATAGGGGCAACGAGGGGAATACAAAAGATCACAAAAAGCAAATTGGCGCATGTAAATGACTAAATCAGGGGCAACTAAATATCGCACCGAACAGGACTTGAACCTGTAACCACCCGGTTCGAAGCCGGGTACTCTATCCGATTGAGCTATCGGTGCAGAACCATAAGATTTAACCAGAATAGGGCATTTAGTGGAAGAACGGGTCCAGGCCATTGTCTTAAAAACTCTAGATTACCGAGATCACCAACGGATCGTCACGTTGATGACGGAAGAAATTGGTCTACTTTCTTTTTTAATCCGAGGGCTTAAAAAAGGTAATCGGTTTATCCTTACCACCCCCTTTTCTCATGGAGAATACGTGCTTAAAAAAGGCAAAGGAGATCTTTTAAGCTTCCGCGATGGATCTCTCCTTTCGGATCATGAGACGCTACGTACGGACTTCAAATGCATTAAAACTGCCGGCGATATGGCCAGCCTTCTTCTCAAGACGCAGCTGCCCGGAAAACCCGCCCCCAAACTGTTTGCTTTATTTCTTGCCTACCTACAAAAGATTTCACTCTTTGAAGATCCGCAAGTATTGTCTTTCAGTTTTATGCTCAAGCTCATGACCCACGATGGCTGGATTTCGTGGGAAAACAGAAGTTTTTTTCCCGTCAGTGTGACCGAAGTAGAATGGCAGCTCCTAAAAACGCTAGCCCTCAGTCGCTCATTTGCTCAACTCAGAGGGCTGTCTCCCTCGATGAATCTCTATGAAAGGGTGCAAGACCTCAATGCTTTCTCTGCCTAAGTAAAAAAAGCATTAATCTTTTCTGAAAGCTCATCCGTCTGATCGAGAGTCAGTTTTTTGCCATTTAATTGAATATAAATTTTATCTCGACCCAAAGTGAAAATGGGCATTTCCTTGATAGTAGAGCCGCTTGCTGACTCCAGGGCTAAAGCCCGATAAAAAAGCTGATAGACCTTCGCTTGGAAAGAGGTTTTATTTCCCCAATAATCAGCAATCCCATGAAAGGCCCTCTGAGGCGCGCTGAGCTCATTTCGTCTAGCATTGATATAACGGCCTATTTCGCGCAGCTCATTATAGGCTTTTATATCCATGAAGGTCGAATTGTAAAGGTACATCCCGCTAACGGTAATAACAGGATATAATATCGTCACCCAAAGCATTACCCCCTCTTTCAACGTAAGTTGACGTTTCTGAGGAGAATAAATACCTGTGTATAGTATTTCACCGATCAAGAAAAAACCCCACAGCTTTGCAATTTTGTCACAAACAGCATCAAAGGTTCCTTCGGGATTATGTTCTGTTAAATCTTTTTTTCCCTCAATGACAAGGGCGTATTCTTTAAAAGACAAATGATTAAGAGGATACATAAAGGAAATGCGAAAGGTGGGACTCGAACCCACACGAGTTGCCTCACTACCACCTCAAAGTAGCGCGTCTACCAATTCCGCCACTTCCGCAAAAAGGAACATCATAACGGGAGTGCTTTATAGAAATCAATCCCTGAAATCACATATGATCCGGTTAATGATCCACAGATGCACCACCTACTGCACCGCAGCAGCCTACGACCTCCCGCGCTTATTCCAGTCGCTGCAAACTTTCGGTTCGGCTCAACTTTTCCGCGATTGTATACACCTTCTCATCAAAGAAGATCGCCGCATCAAAGGAGATGTTTTCTATTTTTCTTATGGCGGCGTTGTTTTGTGGGGCTTTTCCGATGAAGAGGAACAATCCATCTTAAATTCTTTAAAAGAATATGAACGGGATTCCTTCCCCCGTCCTGAAATGGATGAGTTTACTTTTCTCTATGGCGATGCGATGCAGATCGATGAAGATGAGATCGTCCTTCATAATAAAAATGCTCTTACCAAACTCGCGATCTCTCACGGCCTAGCCCAATCAGTGAAGCTCACCACCTTTGAAGAAATCATCCAAAAAACAATTGATAACACTAAATCTCTTCCTGAAAACCTAGCGCGCAAAGGTAAAATTATTCTTTCTCGAAAAGAAATTTACCAGAAAATGGGAGAGCTCTTTTCAGAGAGGAATTTCATCAATATCCATTCCGAAATCCTCGACACCCCCGAATTTTTTTGGAATTACCCCGAGCTCGAGCCTTTTTATCGCCGCACAGCCCATTATCTCGATCTCAATAAACGGGTCGAAGTCCTCAATAAGCGCATAACCGTTGTGCACGAACTTTTTCAAATCCTCAGTAACGAACTCAACCATCAGCATACCTATCGTCTAGAACTGAGCATCATTATTCTGATCGCCATCGAAGTGACGATCGCCGTC
>VFSW01005867.1_pt1 | contig 18115 bp, 19 predicted proteins | sample 5358111 | NCBI WGS metagenome assembly VFSW01 (sample SAMN11554181, study PRJNA540505) | mine drainage metagenome | isolation source: sediment from site ElyBrook_90M | place: USA: Ely Copper Mine, Vershire, VT | collected 2017
CATCAAAAGACACCATTGGAAGCCCACACGCTTTAGCGGTGGGAGGATGTCACTGTCAAACAGGTACAGAAGCCATTATGTATCGGAACTCAGCGCGCAGCTTTCTGGGAAGGAGGTGAGGATAGCTGGATGGGTGCATGAGGTAAGGGATATTGGCAATATAGTTTTCCTGCTGCTTAGGGACCATACAGGAATCATACAGGTTACGGCAAAGAAGGGCTTTACAGACGAAGCTGTGATGAAGGCGCTTTCGCTACCAAAAGAAAGCGTTGTCTCGATATCTGGCATGGTGGTAGAGAACAAACAATCGAAGAAAGGCATTGAGATACAGCCAAAAAGCATACTCAACCTCAATCCGCTTACTGCGACGATACCTTTTGAGATCACCGGCAAGGTCCCTGCAGAGCTTGACGTACGGCTAAACTACAGGTATGTTGATCTGAGAAGACTTTCCACCACAGCAATATTCAATGTCGAGTCGACAATTATTGGCAGCTTTAGGGGCATACTTAGCAAAGAGGGCTTCATAGAGATAAGGACCCCCTCGCTCGTAAAGGAAGCCACCGAAGGAGGAGCTGAAGTCTTCAGGGTAGACTACTTTGGTGATTCTGCTTATCTTGCGCAGTCGCCGCAGCTTTACAAGCAGCTCGCAGTCATAGGCGGATTCGACCGCGTCTTTATGGTTGTCCCAGTATTCAGGGCTGAAAAGCACAACACCACATTCCATCTGAACGAGATAACGCAGATGGACGTTGAAATGGGATTTGCAGACCACACTGACGCCATAAAAATTCTAAATAAAACGGTTTTGGGGATAATAAAGGGCGTCATCAAGAACAATTCAGAGGATATTGAAACGCTTGGAATAAAACTCGTTGAAGAAAAGATAAAGGAGGTCAGTTACAAAGAAGCCCTGAAGAAACTGAGTTCTAACGGAAGATACAAGGAATTTGGGGAGGACTTTACACGCGAAGAGGAAGCCGAGCTTGCAAAGCTGTTCGGAGATCTTCTTGTCGTAAAGGAGTATCCGACTATGCTCAGGGCGTTTTATACGATGCCAAACGCCAAAAACCCTGAAGTTTCAAATAGTTTTGATTTTATATATAAAGGCACAGAGATATGCAGTGGGGCGCAGCGCATAAATGAGCCCCACATGCTTGTCGAAGCCATAACAAAACGCGGAGACGATCCCAAGTCTTTTGAGTTTTACATAAATGCATTCAGGAATGGAGCCCCTCCGCATGCTGGCTGGTCCATAGGCCTGGAAAGATTTGCCATGAAGATGCTGTGCCTTGACAATATAAGGGAGGCTTCCATGTTTCCGAGGGACAGAACAAGGTTAACACCGTGATGCCATGCCAAAAATCGAAGTTGTGAGAATAGAGAAGGATGAAGACACGCAGGTAGTTATAGGGCACGCGGGCTTCATAAAAACAGCAGAGGATCTTTACGAGGCTATGATGAACTCGGTCCCTGAAATAAGGTTTGGCGTGGCTTTTGCTGAAGCCAGCGGCCCATGTCTTATACGGAGCGAGGGCAATGACGACAAGTTGGTCAGGTCTGCAGAGGAGAACGTGGAGAGGATAGGCGCCGGCCATTCCTTTATAATAATCTTCAGATCAGCGTTTCCCATAAACGTGGTAAACGCGCTTAAGCAGGTAAATGAGGTAACGAGAGTATTCTGCGCTACGGCGAACGTCGTTGAGGTGTTGGTAGTAAAAACCGGACAGGGCGGTGGGATAATAGGCGTGATTGACGGTTCTTCTCCAAAAGGCATTGAGGGCCAGGAGGACCGAGCAAAAAGGAGGAAGTTTCTGCGTGATATAGGATATAAAAGGTGATGTCATGTCCTTTGTGCTTTTGGATAGGATAAAAGCCCAAAAAGCATTTGAAACGCTTTACGAGGAATACCCGGATGCAGCGTACTACCTTGATTTTAAGACGCCATTGCAGCTTCTTGTGGCGGCTATATTATCTGCGCAGACCAAGGACGAGATGATCAACGCGCTGACTCCAAAGCTTTTTGAAAAATACAAGACAGCAGAGGACTTTGCCAACGCAGACGAAAAAGAGCTTGGCGGTTATATAAAAAGTGCGACTTTTTTCGGCAACAAAGCAAAAAACATAATAAAGACGTGCAAGGCTGTTTCTGAAAAGTATGGAGGAAAAGTTCCGAACAAGTTAGGGGAACTCGTTGATCTGCCAGGAGTAGGAAAGAAGACAGCAAACACCGTACTGATAAACGCTTACGGAATAGTGTCGGGGATACCGGTAGATACATGGGTGATTAAGCTTACTCACAGGATAGGAATCAGCAACGAAAAAGACCCAGACAGGATAGAAGAAGACCTTGAAAAACTTCTCGACAGGAGGTACTGGCATAATGCAGCATACGTTTTCAAGGCGCACGGAAGGAAGGTATGCAAGTCTGCCGTACCAGTGTGCAGCATGTGCATACTGAATAAGTTATGCCCTAAGAACGATGTGAAAAAGAGCACGTGATTTTTTGAGATACATTGCCGATTTGCATGTGCATTCCAGGTATGCGGGCGGATGCAGCGAGAAGCTCACGCTTCCCAACATGTCTGTCACTGCAAAAGAAAAGGGCTTGGGGATTCTTGGCACCGGCGACTTCACGCATCCGTTATGGGCGAAGGAGATAAAGGATTGCCTTCAGCCTGCCGAAGAGGGCTTGTTCACCTCAAAAGGAGCTGGCGAAGTTAGATTTGTGCTGAGTGCGGAGATTTCTACGGTGTTCAACGAAAAGGGGGGCTCCGCCGGAATATTCAGCATCGATAGAAACGTCAAAAAGGTCCATAACTGCATCCTTGCTCCGAGTATTGAGACAATGGAACAGATAAGCTCGGCGCTTGCAAAATACGGTAATCTGAGCACTGACGGCAGACCTACGTTAAACATGAGTGCGCCAGAGTTAGTCGAGGCGGTGCATAGCGTTGACAGCGGCGTGTTTGTGTTTCCGGCACATGTATGGACTCCGTGGTTCGGCGTGTTTGGATCTCGGTCGGGTTTTGACTCTATAAAAGAGGCGTATCAGGACCAGGCTAAACATATTTACGCCATTGAGACCGGGCTGTCTTCCGACCCTGGAATGAACTGGCGCGTATCCGACCTCGACAAATATGCAATAATATCCACAAGCGATGCCCATTCATTGCCAAAGCTGGCACGCGAGGCAGTAGTGCTTGACATTGAAAAGGAGAAACTTTCCTACAAGGAGATAATTGGCAGGATAATATCGAAGAGGCTAGAGCGGACCATTGAATTTTATCCAGAGGAGGGCAAGTACCACTATGACGGTCATAGGAAGTGCGACGTGTCGCTGAGCCCCGAAGAAGCCAAAAAGTTCAATGACATCTGCCCGGTATGCAGGAAAAAGCTCACCATAGGAGTAATGCACAGGATAAACGAGCTTGCCGATAGAGAGGAGGGATACACACCTAAGAACGCCGTGCCTTTTGTACATGCTATACCTCTGCAGGAGGTCATTGCTTATGTGATGAATAAGGGAGTTGGAACAAAGTCTGTCCAGGAACTGTACACCAGGTTGATGTCGGAGTTTGAAACAGAGCTGAATGTGCTGATAGATGCCGACATAGGCAGAATAGAAGGAGTAGACTACGAACTTGGGCGAGCTATAAGAAACATACGTGAGGAAAAGGTCAGAATACAGCCGGGGTATGATGGCGTGTTCGGCGTGATAGACATACTCGGAAGGGAAAAGGCGGAGAAGAGACCAGAGGGACAGAAAAGCATGAATGATTTTTGACAGTTCACTGCTCCCTCCTTGATAGCTTTTTCTTCACGTGCTTGAGTGCAGAGAAGGTATCTCTATCAAGCTCCTCGAGCCGCATTGATATGTACTTTGCCTGGCTTTTAAAACCGGGAATGACTATGTAGTCAAGAGCGTTTACCCTCCTTTTGGTTTTTTCGACTTCTATGACGAGCCGCTTGAGTCCCTGCTCCCTCTGCGCTACGTCTATTATGGCGCTAAGCACGTCGTGGAATGAGTTGCTTATGTCATCCACTGCCATGCTCGTGGAGAGTATGTCAATGTCTATGGCACTGCCGTTTTGCAGCTTCGATGTTTGCGGTATCTTAACGCCCATTATATTTTTGACTGACATTTCAACGAGATCGGATTCCTCAACATAGTTTGCTGCTGACTCCAGCTCAAAGTTCCCGACGTAGGAGGAGGAGATGGCGACCGTCTTGTACGCCTGCTGCAGTACTTTGTACATGTAGTCGCGATCCTTCCCAGACTCCTTAAGCAGTTTCAGAAACTCCAGTACAAGAGCTTCGCGCTTCCTTTTCAGTATTGAGTAGCCTCTTGTTGCAGTCCTTGTCCTGCCCTTTACCTGAATCAGGTTCATTCTTGTGGGGTTTATCTTCTCCATCCGTTACTACCTTTTCTTGTAGTACTTCTTTATGTACTCCTCCTTTACCCTTGACAGTTCAGATTCTGGAAGCATTGAAAGAAGATCCCATCCTATATCGAGAGTTTTTTCCACTGTTCTGTCCTCGTTGAAACCCTGCCTGATGAACCGGTCCTCGAAGCCGTCTCCGAATGCCAGGTATTTTTTGTCGCTCTCGCTCAGCGCCTCTGCGCCGACTATGGAGCTGAGGCTCTTTGCCTCCTGCGCGCGTGCATATGCGCCGAACAGCTGGTCGGCTACGCCCCTGTGGTCTTCCCTTGTCTTTCCGGAGCCTATGCCGTTATTCATGAGCCTCGACAGCGAGACCAGCGGATTGATGGAGGGATATATGCCCTTGTTGTTGAGGGTCCTGCTCAAAAAGATCTGCCCTTCGGTTATATAGCCGGTAAGGTCAGGTATGGGATGGGTCACGTCGTCGCTTGGCATTGTCACTACTGGAAGCTGCGTTATGCTGCCTTTTTTGCCACGCAGTACTCCTGCACGCTCGTATATGCTGGCGAGGTCGGTGTACATGTATCCGGGATAGCCGCGCCGCCCGGGCACCTCTTCCCTTGCGCTTGCAAGCTCCCTGAGAGCCTCTGCGTAGTTGGTCATGTCGTTGAGTATTACAAGAACGTGCATGCCGCGCTCGTACGCAAGGTATTCCGCAGTCGTCAGCGCTATCCTTGGCGTTATTATGCGCTCTATGCTGGGATCATCTGCGAGGTTGATGAACGCCACTGCCCTGCTGAGCGCCCCTGTTTTCCTGAACTCATTTGTGAAGTACTGGGCATCGTCGTTGGTTATGCCTATACCTGCGAATACGACTGCAAAATTCTCGTTTTTTCCCTTTACCTTTGCCTGCCTGGTTATCTGGGCAGTCAGCTGGTTGTGTGACAACCCTGAGCCCGAGAATATAGGAAGCTTCTGGCCCCTAACAAGGGTATTGAGCCCGTCTATGGTAGAGATGCCGGTTTCTATGAAGTCGCTTGGCATTGCTCTTGCAACAGGATTTATGGGGTAGCCGTTTATGTCCCTTTTCTCGCCGCTCGATATCTGCGAGCCAGAGTCCCTCGGGCGGCCCTGTCCGTCGAAGACACGCCCCAACATAGACTCGCTGACATGAACGTTGAATGTTTCACCGAGGAAGCTTACTGAGGTCTTGTCTATGTTTATCCCGCTCGTAGGACCGAATACCTGCACCACCGCCCTCCCGTCGCTTGTGTCAAGCACCTGTCCAAGCCTGTACTCTCCGTCATGCATCCTTATCTTCACTATCTCGTTGTACGATGCGTTCCTTACCTGCCCTACGACAACTAATGGTCCTGCAACGCTTTCTATTGTGTTGTACTCTATTCCAAATTTCATTATACCACCTAACTCTTCTCCGGAGCCGCCTTTCCAGCCGCACTGCCTTCCTGTTTTGTGAGCATCTTGAACTCTGAGAGTATGTTGTCCCTTATTTTCTTAACTGCATGATCAAACTCCTGCTCTTTTATGCCCTTCATCCTGGAGATCTCGGCCTTGACAGCCATGGAAGAGATCAGCTCCACGCTTATATCCTGCTTTACAGCGTCGGAAGCAAGCCGTGAAAACATAAGAATGGTACGGAGCATTCCTGCCTGCTTCTTCAGGCTTGTGAACGCGTCTATCTCGTCAAAAGCGCTTTGCCTCAGATAGTCCTCGCGGATCATCCTCCCTACCGTCAGCAGGACGCGCTCTGATTCGGGCAGTGCGTCTTCTCCGACAAGCTGCACTATGTCCTTAAGTTCTGACTCTCTCTGCAGGAGGCGCATCGCCTCTGCCTTGTCTTCGACAAAGTCCTCGCCGACATTCTTCAGGTACCATGGCTCAAGCGCATCGAGATACAGCGAGTAGCTGTTGAGCCAGTTTATTGAAGGGAAGTGCCTTGCGCTAGCAAGCGCCGCATCGAGAGACCAGAAGGTCTTCACCACGCGGAGCGTTCCCTGTGACACCGGCTCGGAGATGTCTCCGCCTGGAGGCGACACGGCGCCGATGAGCGTTATAGAGCCTATCGAACCGTTGAGGCTTTCCACCTTCCCGCTTCTTTCGTAATACTCTGCAAGCCTTTTTGACAGGTATGCGGGATAGCCTTCCTCGCCGGGCATCTCTTCGAGCCTTGCCGAGATCTCGCGCATTGCCTCCGCCCATCTTGACGTCGAATCGGCCATAACTGCTATGTTGTAGCCCATGTCGCGGAAATATTCAGCTATGGTTATGCCAGTATAAATACTAGCCTCCCTTGCTGCCACAGGCATGTTGCTCGTGTTTGCAACGAGCACTGTCCTTTCCATAAGCGGTTTGCCCGTCCGCGGATCCTTCAGATGTGGGAACTCAGTGAGTATCTCAGTCATCTCGTTTCCGCGCTCACCGCAGCCGACATAGACAACTATGTCGCTGTCAGCGTACTTGGCGAGCGACTGCTGTATTACAGTCTTGCCCGCTCCAAACGGTCCTGGCACAGCGGCAGTGCCGCCCTTGCCCACTGGAAAAAGAGTGTCGACTACCCGCTGTCCGGTTATCAGCGGTTCTTCGGTATTGAACTTTCTCCTGAATTTTGCGGCGTATCTTACCGACCTTTTCTGCATCATTGTAACGGGCACCTTCCTTCCTTTTTGCTCTACCTCTGCTATCTTTTCCTCTATTGTGAAGCTACCTGATTTTATCATCGTCAGTTTGCCTTCCACGCCGAAGGGTATCATTATGTAGTGCTTTGTCAGCTCAGTTTCCTGCACATAGCCTATTATTGCGCCGGACTTCACAGAGGAGCCTTTTTTCATTCCCTTCTCCGGAGTAAACTTCCACTTCTTTTTTCTGTCAAGGGAGTTGACCTCTATGCCCTTGCCTATGAAGCTGCCGCTCTTCTTTTCTATCAAACTTAGGGGCCTTTGAATTCCGTCGTATATCATGCCGAGAAGACCCGGCCCCAGTTCGACTGAAAGCGGAAGCCCGGTTGACTCCACGGGTTCGCCGGGTCGCAGGCCGGTTGTGTCCTCATAAACCTGTATGACTGCATCATCGCCCTTTAACTGTATTATCTCTCCTACGAGCTTGACGCTTCCGACACGGACTACGTCGTACATACTGCTCCCTGTCATCTCCTTTGCTATCACCAGCGGTCCTGAAATTCTTTTTATTGTTCCCATTTTAACTACCAATCGTTTTGCTTATATCTATTCCAATAGCCCTAAGTATGAGTCTCCTGAGCGTATCCTGTTCATATGCTTCGCCGTATTCAGGAACCTGTATGAAAAGTGGCAGAAGGCTCGTGTCAAGCGTGTTAAGCAACTTCCTGTCCCTTATCCCCTTCACTAACTTTGATGAAAGTATTATTATGCCTATGTCGGTCCTTTCAGCGAGCCGCCTTATAGCGTCCTCTGTTTCGGATACCGTCTCTACGGTGAATGACTCGCGCACTCCTGCAAGCTTGAAACCCAGCGAGAGCTCCTCTCCACCAACAAGCGCTATCTTGTACTTTTTATCTAATTTGCCTTCCAAACTATCAACCCGGCAAGTTCATCCTTCTGCAGGCCGTATGCCTTGCCCTTTATAAGTATTCTTAGAGTGGTAACTTCTACGTCCTTGAGGTACACATACGCCACTATTGAACTAAGTGATAAGACGCTGTGCGACAGCACCTTCATGGCTGCATTGCGAATGCTGTTCCTCATCGCTATCTCGAATGAGATGAGTCTTTTGTTTTGCTTGTATAACAGCAGCGCATCCTTCAGATTGAACTCTGTTATGCCCTGTATGAAAGACTCCATGCCGTCTGCGCTCGTGTATGACTTCTTAAGATCTGAGACGCTTTTCGGACCGCCTTTTATAAGACTCCCTGAAACTGCATCAAAGTCAATGCCTCTGCTCTTGGCGCGTATAAGCGTTGTCAGATTCTTCATCCCTATCTCCATTTTTATTATCCTGCCTGTTGCTTCGTTCCTGTTGTAAAGCGTCTTCATTGTCCTCTCAAGCAGCTGGTGATAGTTTATTTCTATGGCGGCTATCGCATCGGTTACATTCTTGCGCTCCGAGTACGCCGACAGAGCTCGCTCCAGTATAGCAGTCTGCGATGAGTTGCTCAGGAGCCTTTGCAGCATTCTCTCTACAGAGTCCTCCTTCATCACTTCTTTGATTAGGAGGTGATTGTACTGCCCGTAGTCGATAAGGTACCGCTCTATGTCTTCGTACTTCCTGCCGCTGACCTTGGCTTCGAGAGCAAGCTCTATGTTGTGGAGAGCCCACCTCCTGATTATGTTCATAAGCACATGCTTGTCCTGATGCGGCGTGAGGCGTACAACCTCATCCATGCTCTGGGCCAGATTCCTGCTCAGTGCAAAGTCTATGAGCGACTGCTTTATGTTTAGGCCTCCGAAGTCTGACAGCGACCTGGCGTAGCCAGTCTGCATTAGCGCAGAAAGTATCGAGGCGGAGTCCTTTGCGTTTATTATGCCCTGCATAGTGGCGTTGCTGAGAAGCTGCGCCTTCTTTGCCTTGACCCTCGTATTCGAGTAGCCGTACTTTACTGCAGAGGTATAGCCCAGGAAAACACCTATTCACCAAAGAGACTGCTTGAGATGGCGCTTTTTATCACGTCAGTGGCATCTTCGGTTATCTCGTTTATGTCGGCGCTGAGCCGTATCTTTTTGTCCGAGGTGTACAGAACGATGCCGTTTATGTCTTTGTTTACTATCTTCTTGCCGAAGCCCTTTGCGATATCGAGGACCTTGCTGCTGCCCTCGGCAACAGCATCCTCTTTCTTGGAGATGCCTGCGAAGGAGCGTATTGCCTTTTCTGATATCTCACGCATATGCGATTTTGAGATCTCAGCTGAGACCTTCTTCTTTATTGCGTAGATGTACTGGGATACCACCTCCTCCCTGGCTGATGCCAGCATGTTGCCGGCTTCAACTGAGAGTTCGGCCTCAGCTTCGCGCAACAGAGAGGCGCGGACAAGCTTAGCCTTATCCGCAGCTGCCTTTTGTATTGAGGCTGCCTTCAGCTTCGCATCTTCCGTTATCTTCTGCGCCTGCTTCCTCGCGGCATCAAGCTGCTGCCGTGCGTTTGCCTCGGCGTCCTCGTTTATGCTCTTCCTTATATCTGAAAGACCCACTTAGTCCACCTCAGATTATCCCTGCTGAAAGCGATATGAGTATTGCTATTACAAGACCGAAGATTACCAGAGTCTCGGGTATTACCAGAAAAAGGATTACTTTTCCTATTTCTTCAGGCTTTTCAGCTAGAAGACCCATTCCTGCGCTTCCTATTCCGGACTGCGCAATTCCTGTGCCTACCGCTCCTCCGAATATTGCAAGTCCTGCCCCTATAGATGCTATTGCAGCTTCCATTGTTATTGACATTTTTTCACCAATTCTCATTCTTTAGTATAAACCCTTTTGTACGAGAAGGGCCTGAACTTTATGCCTCCGCCCTCGTAGAACTTGGTGAAGAACTCAACAAAGTTGAGCCTGAGCCCTTGCACCAGCCCCTCGAATATTGATACCACCATGTTTAGCACGTGCAGTAATAAGAATATTATTGCATACAGTATGAACATAAGTATGCCGTCGCTGAGCTTTGGAGTGAAGGCAAAATCTATCAGAAAAGCTATTATGACGCTGGCCAGTCCGAATCCCATGATCCTCAGGTAGCTAAGGGTGTGGGAGATGAGGTCGATAACCTCAAGCGCCTTCTCGCCGCTTAGGGCAACAGTAGTAACAAGAGCGGCTATGGCGATGCCAGCCGCAGGAAGCGCGACTGACTGGCTGAGTGCTCCGAAAAGACCGCCTGCTATTGCTATGGTAGAGGATATGACAAGTATTATGGAACTCACCTTTGCGAATGCAAGTTTCTTCTTGTGGTGATTGTAGTCGTTGATAAAACCGAACGCCAGCCCCAGCGTTACCTGTGAGATGCCGAACAGCACCGACACTATTGCTATGAAGCTCAGGTCAGTAAACCAGTTAAGCCCGACGTAATTTGAGATTATGTACTGATTAAGAGGCATGCCCAAGTACTGGTTCGATAGAACTCCGAAGAAGATCGCTGCTATAGCGTTTATCTGCCACAGGCTTGAGACATTGTACATAAGGCCTTCCTTGTCTACCTTCCTTTTTATCAGGGTCGCCAGTATAAAGGACATTATCCCGTATCCTACATCGGATATCATGAAACCGTAGAAAATCGGAAATGAGATTATGAATATCCAGGTCGGGTCTATCTCATCGCTCCGCGGCACTGAGAAGAACTCGACCATGTAATCGAACGGCTTGAAGAAGTTAGGTCTGCTTGTCAGGGTGGGTGCGAGCTCCTCCTTTTCGTCAATAATCTCAAACACTACCCTGTTGGATATGCGCTCCGAAAGCGTGCTCTGCAGGCGCTCGAGATACTTCTTTGGAACCCAACCTTCTATTACAAAAGTGCTGTCTGTTTTCTTTAGATATGAATTTGCAGTGACTCTTGACAGCTCTATGTTAAGCATCTCATAATAGCCCACTAGGACGGCATAGTGGGCATCGCTTAACTGCCTGAGCCTGATTCTTATCTTGGCTAGCTCCGCGGCGTTCTTTGTGCGCTCGTATTTTACTGCGGCGAGCGCCTTTTCAGGCGTTCCCTTCAGATATTTTGATGCAAGATCAAACTCCTTAAGCGCGTGCGCCTTGAGGATTTCATCTATATTAACCTTTTTGTCATATGCAACAAGAAGGGTTACGCTTTTGCCGTGCCTCACTGACGCAAGCTCGGAATTTTTTACCTTTGACCTGAACTCCCTGGCAAATTCGGCGAGCTGCTTTGACTGTATTTCGAACCCCCTTATAGCAAGGGCTTCGCTTTTTAGCCTTGAAAAATCAATCCTGAAGCCGTTGAAGGACATTGCAACTGAATCGGCATACTCAAGAAGCTTGTTCTCGTCTTCGAGCGCCTTTGACCTGCCGCTGAGTGTATATATCTCGTCTATTACTGCATTATCGCGCACTTTTTTGGAGAGTTCTGAAAAGTTCATGTTTTGAGTGCGGTGCGTATCGCGCTTTTCAAGGACAGAGATTGCACCGTCGACTCTTACGAGTAGTTCATTGACAGTATTGAGCTCCTCCTGAGGCTGTATATCCTGCAGGTTGAGCTTGCTTCGTCTAAGGTCAATTACCCCGAGTCTATGCAGTATGCGAATGACTCCACGCCTGTCCTTCTCTAAGCAGAGTATCCTTACTTTGCGCATAGGCTCTGTTTTAAACATAGGGATCTACTTTCCAATGATATCCTTTACAGCTTCCTTTATTATCTTTGATTCTGCAGTTTTGCTGACCTTGGTGGCTTTTATCTTGTGCACTAACTTTTCTGCGTTAAGGATTGCTTTTTTCCTCATTTTTTCTATCTCTGCGTTTGTCTCGCTCATTGCAGATTCATGCGCCGCCTTTGCTGCCGCCTCTGCATCGGAGATTATCTTTTTGGCCCTGTCGCTCGCGTCATTTATCGTGAGTAAGGCTTGTTTCTGCGCGTCGTCAATGCGCTTCTTTGCCCTAGCTTCCGCCTCCTGAACACTTGCTATAGAATTTATCTCTTCCATGAAAGCTCATCCCAACTAAACCAAGAATTTAAGCGTAAAGCCGCCGGCGATGTCTATTATGTTGGAGTAGGTTTATATCTCTTTTTGTTTGCCAGTATAAAAGAGACAGCGTGTTTGCAGTGATAAATATGCAGGTGTATGCCGGCAGTTTCAAATGCAAAGCGCGCGGGTTCAGCGGAAAAATAGACTTTAGAGTCAGGGCATAAAAAATAAATAGCGTTTAGAGGGTGGGGAAGATAAGTAGATTACTCTAAACGCATGGAACGTTTTTGGACATATAAGCTTATAAATACATCCTCTCGTAGATTATACTTCTGTATAAAGAATGCCCAAGGTTAGGATACATGAATGGGTTAAGGAAATCAAGAAAAGTACAAATGAGTTAGCAGAGGCGCTGCGGTTGGCAATGCCTCGGATAGCAGTATACTGCCTGATACTCGATCGCATCGGCTCGGACCCTCGCCGAAAATGAAGCTGACAGTCAGCTGCGCCCCACGATTACCGCACCCAATGTTATTACAGCGATGCCCAACCAGCGCAGCGGCGTTATTGACTCGTTTAGTATGATAAAGGCAAGAATGTTTGTAAATATATATGTCAGGCCGGTGAAGCTGTAAGTCCAGCTCAGGTGCGATCTGCTCAGTACAAAAAGGTACAGCAGCGTGGATGTTCCGTAAAGCACAAATCCCAGAAGCAGGTATATTGGCGAGATTGTTGAATAATTGACGCCAAGCTTGAACGCCAGCTGTCCTATCGATGCCATAAACGTGCCTATCAGAAGCATAGCAACGAAAAAAAGCTTTGTTTCCTTGTTCATCATATCACTAGTAGGTCATGGCTATTATGATAATACCAAGTATCACCAATGCAGTGCCCAGAACGCGCATTGAAGTTATCCTTTCCTTTAGGGCGAAATAGGAGATGAACAGCACGAAAATGAACGTGCTTGAAAATATGGAGTACACAAATGAGAGCTGTCCGTAGTCCAAAGCAAAAAGGTAGAAGACTGCACTGACGAGATAAAGAAGGATTCCAAACATTACGCCCCTGTTTCTGACAAGGCTGAGTATGCCCTTAAGGCTAAGATCAAACTTGTGAATTGCATTCTTGAGCAGGTACTGCGAGACAGCGGCTATGGCAGCTGCAACAAGCGTAAATATTATTATTCCAAGTTCTCCGAGCAAAAAAATCATTCCTTTATATCTTCGCCGCTTGCCTTCCTCTTTCTGGAGGTTTTGCGAGGCTTTGCCTTTTCCGCCTTTGCGCCGGCCGGAGGCTTGGCCTTTGCCTTCTTTGCCCCTTTTACGGGTTTGTCGCCTTCTGCGACTGCGGGCTTTTCCTCCGGAGGCTTTGTGGCCTGGCTTGCTGCGGGTTTTTCAGCTGCCTGAGTCTTCTGTTTCCACCTGAGCTTTGTCTCGCAGTTTGTGTCAAGGCACATATCGAACACCTTGCCTTTCGAGAACACTTTTACCTTCGGCGTCCCGCATTTGTCGCAGACCTTGTGCAGAGGGACTATCTTTGCATATTGTGGGAGCGGATACGAGTTGTTGCAGTTCGGCCAGGTGCTGCAGCCTGCGAACTGCTTTCCCAGCTTTGATCTTTTTATGACTAGGTCGCCGCCACACTTGGCGCACTTTCCGAGTATGTCGAGCTTGCTGGTTTCAAGAAGCCCTTTCTTGAGCTCCTCGCCTATCGACTTGTTCTCTTCGGTGAACTCTTTCATTATGTCGGTGATGACCTTCTTGCCTTCGTTTATGACCTCGACTTTTTCCTTCCTGCCCTTCGCTATCTCATCGAGGTCATTGTCGAGCTTCTTTGTCATGTCCTCATCGAGTATCTCAGGGCAGTACTTCGACAGTGCACTGTAAACGCTCATGCCGAAATCTGTGACCTCTATGCGAGAATTCCTTATGTAGCCCCTGTCGAAAAGAGTGTCTATTATGGCGGCTCGCGTGGCTTTTGTACCGAGGTTCTTCTTTTCAAGAAGGCCTATCAGGCTTGCCTTGCCAAACCGTTTTGGCGGCTCGGTTAGACCCTCCTTCATCGAGGCATCTTCTATATCGACGCTACTCCCCTGCGCGAGTTTTGGCAGTTGCAGCGGCTTTGGCTTGTAATAGATGTAAAAATTAAGCCATCCCTGCTCTTTGACCACTTCCCCGCTTGCGCGGTACTCTTCGCCGCCAACCGAGATGTCTATGCTCCTTTTCTCGCCTTTGTAGTACTCTGCAAAGCACGAAAGGAACCTTCTTACTATCAGGTCGTACACCTTTTCCTCCTCATCTGACAGCTTTTTAGGCCTTTCTCCAGTTGGATATACGGCAGGGTGCGCCTCGTCTTCCTTATGGCCTTCATGAGGACGGGTCCTGTTTGCGGTTATGAGCGCATTTGCATGTTCGGCGTATTTCTCGTTTTTTGCAAGCTCCATTATGACGCGTTTCAGGTTTAGTGTTGCCGGGAGCTTCTGCGACGATGTCCTCGGATAGGAGATATAGGAACGCTCGTAAAGCGACTGCGCCAGCTTTAGCGTCTTTGAAGGATCTATCTTGAAGACCCTGCTGGCCTCAAGCTGGAGCGAGGTAAGGTCAAACGGAGGAAACGGTGCGTGGAGCTCGGCTTTTTCCTCGAATCTTGATACAACTGCAGAGCCGTTCTTTGTATTTTCAAGAGCCTTCTCAGCTACGCCTTTATCTTCTATGCTGCCCCTCGAATTCTCAAACTCGGCCCCTTGTACAGTAGCGAAGAGCTTCCAGAAGGGCTTTGGTACGAAATGCTTTATCTCATTCTCTCGGGTTGCCAGCACACCGAGAGTAGGTCCCTGCACCCGTCCTATGCTGAGTATCTTTTTTGTTCCGCTCAGGTATAGCGCGTTCATCAGGGCACGGCTCATGTTTATGCCCCACATCCAGTCAAGCTCGTGCCTTGCTTCACCGGCATCGAAGTTGTTGGAATCGAATGCTTCGCGATTCTCATAAGAGCGCATTAGGTCAGGCGTAGTAGTAGTAGAATACTTCATGCGCCCCACCTTGCTTCCGTCAAGCTCGGAGTTGACATCACCATTTGTAACTATTTTTATTATGTTGGAGCCTATGACGCTTCCTTCAAGATCGTAGTCGCATGCGTTTATGAAGAAAGTGCACTTTTTGCCTATCTGCACTATGGTGTCGAGATATTTCTTTGTGAAATAGGAGTGGGTGCTTATCTTGTATGATGGCGTCCACTCTATGTCGAAAATTGGCAGGGCATATGTCTTTTCTTTTTGGTGAAGGGAGAAAAGGTGGCCTGCTGCGGCAACTATGTAAAGAGTGTCCTGACCCTTTTGCACTTCGAAGTATCCGACTCCACCTACGTTAAACCTTTTCGGCTGCGCGTCTCCTATAGACAATGCAATCCTCAGCGCTACGCTAGGCTTCTCCGCCACGACAAGAATATTCATTTAGCTACCTTTGTGCTTTTTCTTGTAACCTGCTTGCTTAGACTCGTTCGATATCCTAAAGGCCATGTAAAAGCCCGCCACTACGGCTATTATTGCTGATATCCAGAAAAGCACTCCGCTACCAGCTACGAAAAAACTGACAAAGGCAGCTACGCTGAATGCCACAACAAGCAGTGCGGTAAGCACAGAGATGCGTTCGTTGTCATCCATACTTGAGTTATAATAGCATCCCCTAATAAATCTTTCTGTGGGAATCGGAGCCTTTAGCACACAGCAAGGCAGAACAAGAAACATTCTTAGGCTTGTCTGCAGAATTCGGTACGTGTTTGCGTGAAAAGATGCTTAGTCGGAGGATGTATGGTCTTTGACAAGGATCACAAGAAAGTCCTTCTTGTAAACCACAGGAAGCTTGGGGTGTGGATTGAGCCTGGCGGACACTTGGAGGAAGGCGAGTTCCCCCATGAAACAGCGATACGAGAGGTGCTGGAGGAGACAGGCCTCAAGGTTAAGATCATAAGTAGGAGGAATCGCAAGGTAGATGACGATGATTTTGCCAGGCAGGCGCCTATGCCTTTGGCGATAATGCTTGAAGACGTGCCGTACAAGGACGGGCATCATCTCCATTATGATTTTGTTTATGTAGCTGAAACAGGCGAAGGCGAGTTGCTGAAGAACGATGTTGAAACGGATGGCATTGGCTGGTTCACGAGAAAGGAGGTAGAAGGCCTTAAGATGTTTGAGAATGTGAAGCAGCTTGTTTTTGCGGCATTTGGAGAGTTAGAAGTGAAATAACATGCGTGTTTCCGCACATGAAAAAGACAGTGAGCGGGTCATATCTGCTCTCGTCTCAGAATTTGAGGACTTTCAGGTAGACAACACTTCCATAAACAGAAGTGTATTGGATGTATCAGAACGCAGCAGAAAGAGTATATTCAGATGGAGCGGACAGTTCCCTCCCGAGCTTGTCAGAGCGCTGCTAGACAGGTATGCCGCACCAGAATCGGTCATTTTGGATCCTTTTGCAGGAAGCGGGACGGTCTTATTTGAATCAGCAGCAAAGCACCTGTCATGTTTTGGCGCAGATATAAATCCTGCAGCAGTAGAGTTATCCAAAACCGTGCTTTTTTGCAATGTCAAAGTCAAAGACAGGGTCGTTTGCCTCAACAATGCACGTGAACTGCTGCAGGCGTTCTCCGAAAAGATAAACAACGGGCACGGAACGGACATGAAACTATGTGACAATGACTACATTGTCTTCAGGCAGATAGTAGGCAGTGCGGAAGAGCCCTTGGTAAAGAGTATTCTTTTGAACGTGTTAATGAGGTTTTCAAGTTTAAGAGAAAAGGACAGATTAAAGGGTCTGTGGAATGCCTTTGAAGTACATAAAAAGATTATTGAGGAACTTCCGTACAGCACCAAAAGGTACGATGTTTTTAATGCAGACGCACGAAAGCTTCCGATAAAAAGCAAAAGCGTTGATCTTGTCATTACATCTCCGCCGTATATCAACGTGTTTGATTACTACAAAAACTATAAAAAAGCGGCGTATGTTGCAAATTGGAGTACTTCTGAAACAGCTAAAATGGAGATAGGTCATTATAGAAAAACAGGAAACAGATTCCTGGATATTGTCCATTACGCCATTGACATTTATGAAGTATTTAGGGATATTAGAAGAGTCATGAAAGACGAAGGCAGGCTTATACTAATAATAGAGGATGAATCTGAAATTATGGGAGTTAGATTCAGGAATTCCGAGCTGCTTTATGCGCTTGCAGTTGGACAGTCGTGGTTTCGCATGGTAACAAAACAGGAAAGGGAGTTTGTAGGAAGGTCAGGTAAGATTGTGAGGGAGCATTTGCTGCATTTTGTTCCAGAAAAGGAAAGTATAAATGCGGATCAGAACTTCCCAACAGGGGTTGCTTTTTGTTTCCTGAAGGGCAGCTTGCAAAAAGCAAAAGGCACCGCTCGGGTTGTTTTGTCAGATGCCATAATGAAGGCTAACAGCATATCGCATTAGAATCCAAGCTCCTCCTTTACAAGGATAAGCGTGATCTTTCTAGGCAGTATTTCCCTATTCATTATAAGTATTTTTGCGAGGTTTGTGCCGGGATATCCCGCAGCTTTCATTCTCTTGTCCTCCAGGGGTACAGAATGCTCACGTATCCTTTTCATTCCTTCATCTACATCCTTTGTTATTTTCTGAGTGCCTACGACCCAGATTACATTTGGAGAGGAAAAGGCGTATCCCGGGAGCTGACTGCCCGAGGCGCTGGCGGTGATCGTCTCGCCGCTCTCGGTAACCGCATGCACGCTGCCTATTATGTATGAAGCGCTGGAGGCCTTTATGCGAAGTGCGCTCTGTTTTACCGGATCAGTTTCTTTAACTATCTCGTCCTTGAGATTCTCCCATCTATGCGCTCCGGATTTCAGCAGGTCGGTAAAGCCTATCTGGTTTAGTGTTGTAGAACTTGCAGTAGTCAGGTCAGCACCCTCTGGAATCTGACTTATGAGCGTAGAAAGCGCCTCGGCTTTGTCATTCACGACGATTACGTTTATTTTATTTGACTGCAATGCCACCCTTGTTCTCTCTATCGTTTCGTCATTCGCAAGTTTTGTCCAATCCATGTTCATTACCTTTATTTAAGCATTAATCAATTTTAGTAC
>VFSW01005868.1_pt1 | contig 18113 bp, 13 predicted proteins | sample 5358111 | NCBI WGS metagenome assembly VFSW01 (sample SAMN11554181, study PRJNA540505) | mine drainage metagenome | isolation source: sediment from site ElyBrook_90M | place: USA: Ely Copper Mine, Vershire, VT | collected 2017
CTGGGTACCGGTGATCGCGCTGAAAGTGGGCACCTACGTCGCCGGTGGCGACACCGAAGGGTCCCGAGGAAACGGCCCTGCGTTTCACGGCTCACGACGTCGCGCAGCGAGACGATGCCGAAATCGAGGAGCTTGGTCGTCGTGGCGCCGGACGCGCCCCGATGCAGGAAGATGTTGTCCGGCTTCACGTCGCGGTGGATGACGCCGTTCTCGTGGGCGTGCTCCAGGGCACCAAGCAGCTCGAGCGCGATGTGGTAGGCGTGCGGAAGCTCGAGGCGGCCCTTCTTCTGGATGACGGCGCGGAGCGCCTGGCCGTTGAGCCGCTCCATCACGAAGTACGGCAGGCGCGACTCGTCCCCGGTGACGCCCGCGGTGATCACCTCGACGATGTGCGGGTGGGCGAGGCGCGCGAGCGTGCGCGCTTCTGCCTGCATGCGGCGCGCAAGGTCGGCCCGGCTGCCGAGCTGCGGTTGCAGCGTCTTCAGCACGTAGTGCTTGCCGATCGTCGTGTCCTCGACCTCGTAAACGGCACCCATGCCGCCCGCCCCGATCTGTCGAACGATTCGGTAGACCGTCCCCGGAACGCGTTCGTCAGCCAAGTAATCGCGCATCGGTCCGACCCCGACTCCCAGGTCTAGCGCTCCCGCGCGATCGCTCGCTAGACGGATCGTCCTTTCAGCTTCTCGATCAGCTTCAGCGCTGCGGCCGGTGCATCACCCTCGTCGTGTTTCAGATAGACGAACGCCTCTCTCCACGGCTGCCCCGCGATACGCGCCCCCCAGTCTTCGAGGACCGCATCGGGATAGGAGTCGCGGCGCAGCCGCACGTATCCCCAGTCCGCAGTCGCGACGAGCGGGCTGACCAGCGCCTCGCCCTCCGCCACGCACAGCGCAGCGCCGCGCGAGCGCAGCGCTCCCAGGGCGTCGTCCTCGAACCAAGAAGCGTGTCGGAACTCGAAGGCGACGCGAACGTCCCTCGGCAAGATTTCGAGGAACGCCGCGAGCCGCGGGACGTCCTTGCGCAAGAACGGCGGCAGTTGAAAGAGCAGCGGCCCGAGGCGGGCTCCGAGCGTACGGGCGACGCGTACGAAGGCGTCGGTGAGCTCCCCCGCGTCGAGAAGCTTGGCGACATGCGTGATCCGCTGCGGTGCCTTGAGCGCGAACGTAAAGCCCTCGGGGACCTGTGCGGCCCACGCTTCGACGAGCTTCGGCGTCGGCATGCGGTAAAAGGAGTTGTTGATCTCTACGGTCGAGAGGCGCTCCGAGTAGTAGCGGAGAAAACCAGAGGCAGGGAGCTTCGCAGGATAAAACGGCCCCTTCCACTCCTTGTACGAGTAGCCGCTCGTTCCCACGCGAACGTTCACGGAAGCACCATGAGGGGGATCTGCGGCGGCCCGGCGGTAGGCCGCGGCGCCGTCGGAGGAGTCGCCGCCTTGTATAGCCCAAACTGGCCCCAGTACTTCTCCTGGCCGGCGCGCCGCCGAATGTCGCAGTGCTCCGCGTAGAGGTAGCCCTTGCGCCACGCGCGCGGCGAGATGCCGAAGGGAACGCCCGATTGCTTCCACCTGTCGTCCGGCTCGACCAGGGACAATGCCTTCCCCTCCGAGACGACGGAAGTGACCGCGAACTCGTACTCGTTGTCGAGCGGGCCGCCCGCGCGGAAATACAGCGAGAGCTCCGGAGCCACCCCCGGGTGCAGCTCCTGCCCGAGCAGGCGAACCCCGCCCGAGAACAGGGCCTCGACGTGCCGATCGAGATGCATCGCGAGCTCCTGTTCCAACCGCTTCGCCTCGGGATCGTCGCCCTGCGCCACGGCGACGTTGTGCGCGATCCGGATCTGCTCCTCGGTGCGCGGCGGGTCGCGGGGCGGGGCATTCGGGGTCTGGCCGAAGTGGTCGCGAAGCTCCCACGTGTAATAGGCGTCCGGCATGATCGTTCGGATGGGCTCCGCCGGCGACGTGAAGTACCATTCGAAGAACGTTGGCTCGCGCTCGTCGAAGACGTAGGCAGTTGCGGGAGCGAACGACGATTGGCGGTCGACGCACACGAAGGGCCCCACCGCGACCACATGGAAGGACGCGAAGAGCCTTTGCTGCTCGGCGATGTTCATGAAGCGAAGGTCCGCCACGAAATAGCGTTCCTCCCCGGGGCCCGGCGGAGGGACGTCCATCACGTTGCGCAGCGGCCGGTGCAGCGCCCAATCCAGCCCCCACGACCCGTGCATCCCCTGGTGCACCTGCACGACGGTCCTCGGCGCCATGGTGTCCGCCATCCACTCCATGGCTTGGGCCTTGTCCTTGTCCTGGAGCATCGGAGAGCCCTTCTCGTTGAAGCGGCCGCTCGTGGCGCGGGCGTAGTGTAGCCCGTCGATGCCGTCCGGTAGGACGGCGAGGGCGAGGACGCCGAAGACCCCCAGCGAGGCAAGCTCGATCACGGCCTTCGGAGGCAAGGCGGACCGGGAGCGGGCGACACGCTCCGTCCCCTCGATGACCACCGCCGAGAGGAGCCCCAGCGAGATAGCGCCTTATGGCGCGAACGGCAGCGGCCAATAGATGTGAACGTCTGCGCCGTTCTTGAACTTCACGTACTGAACGATCGCCATCACGAGGAGCGCCAAGGGGAAGATCTCGTGCAGCCGCCTCAGGACGAGCACCCGAAGCACGAAGATGGGTAGGGCGATCTTGCCTACGGCGATCACGACGGGCGTGAAGCAGACGTCGATCCAGTAGCGGCGCGTTCGCAGCACCAGGGAAAGGGGGAGATCGCTCCCGCGCGACCGCTTCACCTCCTGCGCGAGGAGCTCTTCGATGGCACCGATCCGCTGGAAGTACCAAAGATGGACAGCCAGCGTAGCGACGAGGAGGATGCCCGCCGCCGTCGCCCACTGCGCGAAGCGCGCGGCGTTCACCCGACCAAACCATCGCGGCGGCGCGAAGAACGCCGCTGCGGCAAGGACCGGAAGGACGATGCCGAAGAAGAGGTTGGCCTCCCAGTCGGCGCTCGCGGCGACCAAAACGCCCAGGAGGCTCACCGCCATCCAGCGGCGCCGCCACCGCTGAGCGAAGCGGAGATAGCCCCAGGTCGCGAGCAGGCAGCCGAAGTCGAGCTGCACCTCGAACCCCGGAAAGTTCCCGAACGCGAGGGTAATGGGCAGAACGCCGTAGACGAGGGCGGCGAGCGCGCCGGGCACCCTGCCCCAGAGCGAACGGCCGATCCCGTAGAGCAGCGGCGGCGTGGCGACGCTCATCAGGATCGCGACGAGACGCGGCACATAAACAGCGCGGCCGAGCACCTTCGCGAATGCGGCGATGATCCAGAAGGTTCCCCAGGGATGGTGCGCGTAGTAGAGGTCGGGCCCCGGCCGCTGAAGCGTGTACTGGCGCACCGGGCCCCAGATGCCCCACGTGTTCATGTTCTCCGCGATGATGGCGCGCGCGCAGACGACCGCCTCGTGCCCGGAGCCAACCCGCGCGAACAGCCCCCACGCGATGGCTGCCCCGTACCAAACGCTCGAGGCGATGACGACCGCCTTCGCCACGCGGGCGACGGTGGCGCTCACGTGAGGGTCCCGTTCCGCCTGCGGCTCGTGCTCACCGCGGGAATGACGGCCCTCGTGCTCGCGCTTCTCCTGCGGGAGTTCGTCGGAAGCGGGGACTTTGCGCGAGCCGTCGGGGGCGCGCGCATCGCGTGGGTCGTGGTAGCGTTCTGCGAAGCCTCGGCGTGCGTCGCCCTCGGGGCGCTGCGGTGGTCGATGGTGCTCGGCGCCATGGGATATGCGCTCCCCTTCTGGCGCTCGCTCGCCGCGCTGCTCGCGGTCTGGCCGCTGGCCGTCGTCACCCCATCTCGCGCGAACGAGCTCCTCCGACCCCTCGTGGTCCGTGACCGCGTCCCGCTCGCGGCAGGCACCGGGAGCGTGCTCGCCGAGAAGGCCGTCGACGTCTTCGTCCTCATGATGTTCGCCGGCGCCGGCGCGGCCGTCCAGAAGGAATGGGCGGCGACGGGGCTCGCGGTTGCCGGGCTGGTCGCCGAGGCCGCCGCCGTCATCCTGGTGGCGGCGCGGCGCGACCTGCTCGCGCGCCTCCCGGTGCTCAGGCGCAGCCCACGGTCGGTCGAGGATCTCTTCCTGGCGTACGAGTCCCTCCGCAGAAAGCCTCTCCGTCTCCTCGCCATCGCCGGCGTATCGCTGGTCGTGCGCTTCTTCACGGTGGCGGTCACGTACGCCCTGCTCGTGGCCGCCGGCGCCGGGGTGAGCTTCTTCGCTACGGTCACCCTCTGGCCCGCCGCGATGCTCGTCGGCTTGGCGCCCCTCACCCTCGCGGGCATGGGGACGCGCGACGCCGCGTTCATCTATCTCCTCGGCGCACGCGGGGCGCACGTCGACCGCGCCGCCGTGCTCGCCGCGACGATGGGGTACTCGGCGGTCGCGATCTGGTCATTCGCCGTCCTCGCAGTGCCCTTCACGCTCCGCGCCGTCCTCCGGGAGCGGCCGCTCGGGCGCTCGTAGAGGCGTGCCCAGGAGGATGGTCCACGGGACAGGCGAGCGTCGCTCCACGATGCGGAGGCGCTTTCGTACCAGGCGCTCCAGGCCGCGCCGGGTGAAGTGCTGCACGTGCCCCGGCGTGTTGCCGAGGTCCCGCAGGTAGCGCCCTCGGAGGACGTTGAGGACGCGCCAGAGCGGCTCGCGCGGCGTGCTGACGAGGACTCCACGCCGCGAGACGCGCGCCGCCTCGGCGAGCCCGGCGTCCGGCGCGTCGAGGTGCTCGAGCACTTCGCAGCACACGACCAGATCGAAGCTCGCCGCGTCGAACGGCAGCTCGTACGCCGACGCCCGCGTCACCTCGATGAGCGGATCGAGCCCCACGTCGACGGCCGTCGTATCCAGATCGGTCGCGACGAAACGCCTCGGGCGGGGCAGGCGCCGGACGAGGTACTGCGCGAGCCTCCCTTCCCCACAGCCGACCTCGAGGACGGAGTCGGGCCGTACGAGGGCGTAGAGCTCCGCTACGGCGCCAAGAAAGCCCGCCATCATCGTGCGGGCCACCGGGTTGCGCGTCCCGTACTTGTCGTAAACGTTGCCGACGACGTTCTTCGCACCGCCGTTCCCTTCGGGCATGCGGCGGACGTTCACGCCGAGGTCTCCTTCAGGCGCGCGGCGGGCGCCTCCGGGCTCCGCCAAGGCGCGGCCCCAGTGCTCGTGATGCCCCAGGGCGGCTCGCCGCGGGCGACGGAGCGCCCTCCGAGTTCGGCGTCGATGCGCCGCGTCCGCTCCAGCAGTTCCTCGAGGAGCCTTCGGTTCGCGGCCAAGAGCTCGCCCAGCATGGCGACGATCGCCGCGAGGACCGACACGATGATGCACCCGACGCCAAGGAGGAGCGACTGGACGTGGCCGCTGCGCTCCGGGTCGCGGGCGTACAAATAGAGAAACCGCGCGACCAGGGCGCCCCCCGGAGCGAGGAAGACGAGCGCCAACCCTGCGAAGGTGTGCGCCGGGCGGTACATCGCATACGCCCGCGCGACCACGGGCCCGTTTCGCCGCAGGTACTGCGCCATCGACGAGAACAGCCGTGAAGGCCGCTTCTTCGGGTTCGTCTCGATGTGCACGTTCTCGAAGACGAGCCCCGAGCGCCCCCCTTGGATGATCGTCTCGACCGTATACGTGAAGCGGTTGTGCACGAACATCCGGCAGGCGGCCTTCCGGCCGAAGGCGCGAAACCCGCTCGTCGCGTCGGCTACGGCCGTGCCCGACGCTCGCCGGACGACGCTCGACCCCCACCGTTGGATGCGGCGCTTGAGCCACGAGAAATGTTCGATGCGGTCCGTCCGCCGGTCGCCGATGACCACGTCGGCGCGGCCATCGAGGATCGGGGCGAGCAGGCGCGGGATGTCCGACCCTCGGTATTGGTTGTCGCCGTCGGTATTCACCACGACGTCCGCGCCGAGCCGCAACGCCGCGTCGAGCCCGGCCGAGAACGCCGCCGACAGCCCCCGATTTCGCGGAAAGCGGACGACGTGGTGCACGCCGAGCTCCGCGGCTAGCTCGGCGGTCCCGTCGGTGCTGCCGTCGTCGACGACGAGAACTTCGATCGCGTCGATCCCGTCGACGACCCGAGGCAGGTCCGCGAGCGTTTCTGCGAGCTGGTCGCGCTCGTTGAAGCATGGGATCTGGATGACGAGTTTCACGTCCTTGGACGGGCTCCGTCGAGTTACTCCTCCCCGCCGAGGCCCGCGGGCCTACCCTACCAGCCCGCGGCCCGACCCGACGAGCGACCCACGGTTCCGGACAACGGGCAACCCTGGACGGCCTTGCGTCCACTGCACGACACGCATTTCCCGGGCAGCACGTTCCGCGCCCCCGCGCCTGCGTGTACTCTCGCGCTCCGTGACGGACGACCCGGAGAACGACCGCAAACCGACGCGCCGGACGGCTGTCAAGACGCTGGCGCTCGTCGGAGGTACGCTCGGGTGCGGAGCGCTCGCCGTCCCCGTCGCGCGATTCGTTGCGGCTCCGGCGCAGCATCCGGCCGGAGCCGAACGCTGGATCCGCGCGGTGCCGCTCGACTCGCTCCGCGACGGGGAGCCCAAGCGCGTTGCGCTCGTGGCCGACCACCGGGATGCATGGACGCTGGAGAAGGACGTGGAGCTCGGAGCCGTCTGGCTCGTGCGAAGCGGCGGCTCGGTCGCCGCCTGGAGCACGACGTGCCCCCACCTCGGCTGTTCGGTCGATCGAGCCTCGAGCGGCAAGGGATTCTACTGCCCATGCCACGACTCGTCGTTCGACGCCGAGGGCAAGCGCGTGTCGGGGCCTTCCCCCCGCGACCTCGACTCGCTCGCGACGCGCATCGAAGATGGGGTGGTGGCGGTCGCGTTCCAGCGCTTTCGTCAAGGCACGGCCGAGAAGTCCGCGGTGTGAACGGCGATGAGCCTTCTCCGAAGAACGGGCGACTGGCTCGACGAACGCACGGGATGGCGCGCCTCGACGAAAGCCTGGCTCGACCACCCTGCTGTCGGAGGCGCTCCCTGGGCCACCGCCATGGCGACATCGCTGGCGGCGTGCTTCGGCGTGCTCGCGCTGTCCGGAGTCGCCCTCATGACGTCCTACGCGCCCGCGCCTCAGGCAGCCTGGGCGAGCGTCCACCACGTGCAGTACGTCGAGAGCGGCGGCTGGCTCGTACGCGGCCTTCATTACTGGGCCGCGCAGGCGCTCATCCTGCTCGCCGCCGTGCAGATCGCGCACGGTGCGCTCGCGGCGCTCTACCGACGGCCGCGCGAGATCGCCTGGTGGCTGACGCTCGTCGTCCTCGCGCTCGCGCTCGGGGAAGCGATCACCGGCGGGCTGTTGCCCTGGGATCAGCGCGGCTGGTGGGCCCGCGTCGTGGAGGGCAACATCGTGGGCCTGGCGCCCGGGATCGGTGGGTGGATCGAGGCCATGATCTTCGGCGGGCCGGAGCTCGGCGCCCAGGGCCTCGGTCGCGGGTACACGGCGCACGTCGTCCTCCTGCCCGTCCTGGTCGGGGCAGCGCTTTGGGCGCGGGCAAGACTCGTTCGCCGGCACGGCTGGTCGGAACCGGCCAGCGGGGGAGCCGGCGGGAGCGGAGCGCAACGGTGGATGGGCGCGGTCGCCGTGGCGGGCGGCACGGCGGTCGTCCTCTTCGCACTAGCGTCCCTCGCCGGCCGCGCGCCCCTCGACGGGCCCGCAGACCCGCTGAGCGACTACCCGGCGAGGCCCGAGTGGTTTCTCCTCCCGCTCTTCGAGATGCGAAAGCTCTTCCACGGGATCGGCGAGCTCCCGGGCACGACCCTCCCCGTCTTCGCCGCCGCGGCCTACCTCGCGCTCTTGCCATGGATCGACCGGCCCGGGCGCCCGCGCGCGGTCACCGTCGCGCCGGTCCTCGTCTTCTTTGCAGGCGCCGTCGCGCTGGGCGCGGCACCTTTGCGTAAAGACGCGCACGACGCCTCGTACCTGAAACAGCGCGCCAAGGCCGACGCGACGGCGGCGGCGGCCGTGAAATTGGCCATGAACGGCGTGCCTGCCGACGGAGCCCTCGCCATGATCCGGCGCGACCCGGAGCTCCATGGCGCCGCGCTCTTCGAGCGGCACTGCGCGAGCTGCCACGTTCTCGGCGACAAGGGAGATCCGAAAAAAGCGACGGCGGCCAAGCTCGACGGCTGGGGGACGCCGCCGTGGATCGTCGCGATGATCCACGACCCCGACGCGCCGGAGTTCTTCGGGCGAGGCCCCTACGCGCGAGAGATGCCGAGCGTCGACGTGCGTCCGAAGGACAAGCCGGCGGGGCAGCCATGGACGCCGATCCTCAAAAGCGACGCGGAGAAGCAAGCGGTGGCCGCCGTTCTCGCAGCCGAGGGCGACGAGCCGGGGGACCCTCCGCGTCCCGTCGACGCGGCCGTCCGCACGCTGGGCCAGAAAATCGTGAGCGAGCGCTGTTCCGCCTGTCACCTCTGGAAGGGCGAAGGGGACGACGAGGGCTCGGGGCTCGCGCCCGAGCTCGGCGGGTACGGATCGGTCGCGTGGACGAAGGCTCAGGTGGAGAACCCCTCGTCGACGACGACGTACCGTGAGAAGGCGCTGGGAAAAGACCTGAAGAAGCACATGCCGCGGTTCGACAAGGAGCTGTCGCCGGCGAACGTCGAGCTCGTAGCCCGGTGGACGCGGGCCCACGCCCGAGGGTTGCCGCTCCGCTGAGGTCTGACTCCGAGTTGCGCCGGGGCCGTAAAGGCACCACGTTCTACGCCATGACGAAATCTCGACGGGAGGTCGTGGAAGAGTCACGGCGCAAAGGCGTCGTGGCCGGGGCCGCAACCGTTGCCACGGTGGCGCTGGGAGCCGTGGGGTTGCCCGTGGTGGCGGCGATGGCCGCCGTGCCGACGGCGTGGCTGGGTTATCGGTGGTGGCGGCATCGCGCGGAAAACGGGATCAAGTTCTAGAAGGCCGGTGTCTTTCGGCGCGGGGCATGAGCTGCGCCGGCCAATGGAGGCCCAGCACGAGCAACGGAATCAGGGCGGGCGCCAAGAACACGAACGCGATCGCGGCGACCGGGGCGAAGACGATACCCGCGACGATTGCGAGGGCACGCTTCCACGCGGGCGTCCGGTGGCTCTCGTAGGGCATGCGGATGGCGGGCTCTTCGCGCTGCTCCGGCGCACGCGACAGGGCCTCAGTCCAAGCGAAGCGGCGGTCGAGCGCATCGCGGATTCGACGAGCCGCGGTCTCCGGCGACTCGCCGTCGATCTGCACTACGAGGTGCTCGAAGGGCTCCGACCGGAGGTCGACGACGATCGCCCTCTCGGGATCGCGCACGTCGTAGAACGAGCGGCCGTCGGGGAGCCACAGGTTCCCGGCCGCGATGCGACCGCGGAGGAACGTGCCACCGCCTCTGCCTGAATCGCGGACGGCGTTGTCGAAGTTGGCTTCCGCAGCGTGCTCGCGAACGCCGGCCACATGCGCCAGCGGGACCGACACACGGCTCCGAAGGGCGAGGAGACGGTGCACCCCGTGTACGCGGACGACCAGATGGTGCGGAGAGATCTCGATGGATGCCATGGCCACGTCCTCCGACTCGGTTTCGGGTAGCCGTGTGGCGACCGGTCGCGCCAACCCCCTTCGGCTTGCTTGAGAGCATCGAGCGTGCCTCTAGCGATTCCGTAGAAACGACGGGGCTTCGCACGCGCGCTCTCGTGCTGCGTCCCCCATGCCTTACATCCGGCTCTTACATTCGGCTCAACCGGCGCAGCGGGCGCAAATTCGCCACGACGCGTAGCGAATTGTCCAAGGACGCCGCACGATTGGTGACGAACGCTTGAAGCACATACCGGATTGAACTTTTTGCCCGGCGGCACTGGGGGCCGGTCGGTCGTCCTCCCTCCCCGCGTCCCCGCGCCGGCACGTGGCGGGGAGGGAGGGACGTCACCGGAGTTGACGAACGATCGCGGGTGCGGTTGCTTTCTAGAGCATGGCGAGCGACGAAAGACTGTCACACGGGTTGGCAGCCCCCTTCGCGCTCCCTCCTTGGGAGCGGCTCGAAAAGCTCGGCGAAGGAGCCACTTCGATCGTGTGGAAGGCTCGAGACCGGCAAGGCGTTCGCGTCGTGGCCCTCAAGGTGGCCCGCGACGCGGCGGGGGCTCTCGCCGTCGCGCGCGAAGCCGGCCTTCTGGCGAAGGTCGGCTGTCGCTGGGGCCCGACGCTGGTGGACGCCGGGCCTGGCTTCCTCGCGACGGGGTGGGCTCCGGGCCGGCCGCTGGACGTTCTCGGGGAGCAAGGCGGCGAGCGCGAGGAGCTGGCGGCCGTGGTCGCGCATGCCGTTGGCCGAGCGCTCGAGGAGCTCCACCAGGCAGGCGTCGTTCATGGGGACGTCAAACCGGCGAACGTCCTCGTGGCGCACCACACGCCCACCCGAGACGCAGCGGAAGACCGCGGCGCAACCCTCATCGATCTCGGGCTCGCGAGCGACGCCGGAGGGGAAGCTCTCGGCGGCACCCCCCGATACGCCGCGCCGGAGCTCGGCGCGCGCGGCGAGACGGGGCCTTCGGGGGACCTCTGGGCGCTCGGCGTTCTCCTCGCGGAGCTGCTCGATCCGGACGTCGCCGCGTCCGACGATCCGGCGGGCGTCGTCGCCGGGTGGAAGCGCGACCCGATGCGGGACCCCCACCGCTGGGCAGAGGCCCTGCTGGCGTCGTCCCCCGGCGGGCGGCCGAACGCGGGCTGGATCGCGCGCCGCGCCGCGCGGTGGCTGAACCTGCGCGACGACGACCACGAGGCGAGCGAGGCCCGCGCCGAGCGCGTGCGGCGCGCGTACCTCGCCGAACGCAAGCGGGATCTGGCGGCGGGGGCGAGCGTGTCGAAAGCCATCGCCGAGCCCGCGCGCGGCTGGATGGTCGAGGCGCTGGCAGTGATGACCAAGCTCGTGCCCGAGCAAGGGCGAGCCGCGGGGACGACCGCGGACATGCGCACGGTCGAACCCCTCGGCGCGCTCAGGCTTGCGCGCTGGCTGGTGTCGCTGGTCGGTCCGAGCGCCGCGGCGTGGCCGCTCGGGGGCGACGCTCGAAACGAAGGCGATCTCGCCGCGCGTGCGGTGAATCTCGCGCGACTGCGCGAGCCTTCGTCGTGGACGCTGGACGATCTCGCCGGCTCCGTCGAGGGCTCGCCGGAGGCCCCCGCCTGGCGAGTCCCGGAGAGAGAGCCCAGAGAAGAGCGGCTCGCCCTCCTCATGCGCGAGCTGGGGCGCCCCAGGCCTCAGGGAGCGGCGATCGCGCTGGCGGAGGACGACGTGGCCCGCGGGGAGGCGCCCAGCACGCTCGCGCTCCACCTCGCGGCATCGCTGCTTCGGACCGGGGAGACCGGCCGGGCATGGGCGGCGCTCGCCGGCGCGAAGGGCCTCGAGGCGGACGCGCTGCGAGCCGAGACGGCGCGGCGCCGCGGGGACTCGGAGGCCGCGGGGCAGCTCGCCCAGGGGGTGCTCGCGATGCATCCTTCGCACGGACCAGCGCGGGCGACGCTCGCGCGGTTGGCCTGGGACGCGGGCGATCTCGACGGAGCCGAGCGGTGGCTGGAAGGAGCGCGAGGGCCGGCCGCCGCAGAGGTGCGCGCCCTCGTGATGTGGCGCCGCGGGAGCTACGACGCCGCCTTGCAGGGCATCGCGCAGGAGCTCGCGCTTCCCCTGGACGCGGACGCCTACGGACGCCTCGAAGGCGCCCGCGGCTTGCTCGAGCTCGCGCGAGGAGCTTCCTCGGCGGCGGCGCGGTCGTTCGGACGGGCCGTGGAGCTCGCGGCGCGCGCGGGGGCGATCGTGGAGGAGGCGACGTATCTCACGAGTGAAGCCGCGGCAGCCGCCGACGCGGGGGAGATGGCGCGCGCGCTGGCCTGTGCGACACGCGCCGCCCTGCTGTGGGAGCGCCTCGGCAGGCCGGAGCGCGCCGCCCGGGCGTGGCTGGCCCGGGCCGCGTGCCTCGCCACGGTCGGGGCCGCCCACGGCGCCGACGAGGCGGCGGAGGAGGCGCGCGCGCGTGCGCTCGAATCGCGGGACGCGCAGGCTGCGGCCTACGCGCGCTGGGCGCAGGTCGAGGTGCGGGCGCCGGGCGACGAGCAGGCGCGGAGCTGGGCGCTGGAGGCCGACGACGGCTTGCGGCAGGGGAGCCCGGAGGATCGCACGCGGGCGGCGGCGCGCCTGCTCGTGTGGGCTCCGGACGCCATCGACGAGGCGAGGATCGCATGGGGAGACACGCAGGCGCCGACGCTCGGCGCGGCGGCGAAATGGGAGTGGTGGGGCGCCCGTGCAGCCTCCATCCTCGCCGGCCGCTCCTGCCGCGACGACGAAGGCGTCCTCGCGGCCGTGCTCGCGCTCCTTCACGTGTCCGCCCCCGGGGGGGGGCGCGGGCCGGCGCTGGACGCGGCTTTGGGGCTGGCGCGTGCGCGGCAGGACGGAGACGCCGCCCGCATGCTGGACCAGGCGCGCCTCGCCGCCGCACGCGCCCTGCGCGACGGTACTCCGGCGGAGCACCGCGCGTCGCTCGCCTCCGTCCCCTGGGCGCGCGCGTCGTCGATCGAGGCCAGCGACGTCGCGTTCCTGCCCGCACAGGTCGCGCAGCTCGAGTCCATCGTGAGGGCGCTCTCGTCGCGAGATCGCCTGAAGCCGCTGCTCGAGCAAGTGCTCGACACGATGATCCTGTGGACCGGCGTGGAGCGTGGCCTGCTCCTGCTCCGCGCGCCCGACGGCAAGCTCGCTCCGCGCGCAGCGCGCAACCTCGCTCGCCGCGACCTCACGGGCGACCAACTCGCGCTCTCCCAGACGATCGCGCACCGCGCCTTGGCCGAGGGCGACGCGATCGTCGCCACCGACGCCTTCTCGACGCTTGGGGATTTGCACGCGAGCGTGCACTCGCTCAAGCTCCGGAGCGTCCTCGCGGTGCCGCTCGTCGCGCGCGGAGAGGCGCTCGGCGTCGTCTATCTCGATGATCGCGTCCGCACGGGCGCCTTCGGCCCGCGGGAGCTCGCGTGGGTGCGCGTCGTGGCTTCGCAGGCGGCCATGGCCGTCGCCGACGCGCGCGACGCGGTCTTCTTGCGGCGTGCGGCCCGGCGGGCCGACCGCGCGCGCGCCCGAGTCGCGGCCATGCTGGCGGAACGGGAGACGGAACTCGACGTGACGCGGACGCAGCTCGCGCTCGTCCGCGAGACTCCCGACGAGACGCGCTACCGGTACGACGCGATCGTCGGGAGGAGCACGCCGATGCGCAACCTGCTCCGCCTCGTGGACCGCGTAAAGACGAGCGACGTCCCGGTGCTCGTCGTCGGCGAGAGCGGCACCGGCAAGGAGCTCATCGCACGCGCGATGCACGAGAACGGCCCGCGCGCGCGCCGCGCCTTCGTCAGCGAGAACTGCGCCAGCGTCCCCGAGGCGCTGCTGGAGTCGACGCTCTTCGGGCACGTGAGGGGGGCCTTCACCGGAGCGTCCTCGACGCGCGCCGGGCTCTTCGAGGTCGCCGACGGGGGCACCCTCCTCCTCGACGAGATCGGCGAGATGTCCCTCGCCATGCAGGTGAAGCTCCTTCGCGTCCTTCAGGAGGGCGAGGTGCGCGCGGTGGGGGGAGAGCGAACGCGCAAGGTGAACGTCCGCGTCATCGGCGCGACGCATCGGGATCTCGAGGCGATGGTTGCGGCCGGCCAGTTTCGAGAAGACCTCCTTTATCGCATCAACGTCGTCACGCTGCGCATCCCGGCGCTGCGCGACCGCCCCGAGGACATCGCGCTCCTCGTCGACCACTTCGTGCGCAAGCACTCCGGCGGACGCAAGGTCCGCGTGACGCGAGCCGCCCTCGCGAAGCTCACGTCGTTCCCCTGGCCGGGCAACGTGCGGCAGCTCGAGAACGAAATCCGCCGCGCGCTCGTCCTCGGGGAGGGCGGCATCGACGTTGGAGATTTGTCGCCCGACGCTGCGCGCGACGGAGCGGCGCCGCGGTCGGTCGACCTCCACCTGAGGACGCGCGTCGACGCGCTCGAAGCGGAGCTGGTGCTCGAGGCGCTCACGAAGACGCGAGGCAACCAGACGAAGGCCGCGCGCCTCTTGGGGCTCTCGCGCTTCGGCCTCCAGAAGATGGTCAAGCGCCTCGGGATCAAGGCGCCCACGTGACCTACGATCTCGTCATCGTCGGCGGCGGACCCGCCGGCATCTCGACGGCGCTTCACCTCGCGGCCCGCGCGCCCGCGCTCGCCGGGAGAACGGTCGTCCTCGAAAAGGGGCGTTATCCGCGCGACAAGGTCTGCGCCGGGGCCGTCGGCGGACGCGGGCTCAAAGTGCTCGCGGGCGTCGGCGTCGAGCTCCGCATCCCGCGCGTCGTCGTCCGCGGAATGTCCTTCGGCATGGCCGGCGACCGGTGGGCGCTCCGCGAAGACGACCTCGGCGTCGTCGTCCGCCGGAGCGAATTCGACCACGCGCTCGCGAAGGAGGCGATCGCGCGCGGCGTCGAGGTGAGGGACGGCGTGAAGGTGACGGGCATCGAACGCAGGGCGGAAGGTTTGCGCATCGAGACGTCGGCGGGCGTGATCGAGGCTCGCGCGGTCGTCGGGGCGGACGGAGTGGCGGGCGTCGTGAGGCGCGCTGCGGGGTTCCCTCGAGGGAGGAGGCGGGCGCAGGCCATCGAGGTCGACACCGACGTCGTCCCGCAAGACGTGCCCGATGCTCTCCACTTCGATTTCCACTTCGCCGACCTGAACGGGTATGCGTGGGACTTTCCGACGCGCGTCGAGGGCGCGAAAAAGGCCAGCCGCGGTGTCTACCGCATCGTCCGCGACGACCGCGACGACGTACGCGCGAGGCTGCGAGCCCACCTGGGGCGGAGGGGACTGTCCCTCGAGGATTACGAAGTGAGGTGGTTCGCCGAGCAAGGCTTCGACCCCCGCGCCTCGCTGAGCAAGCCGAGGGTGCTCCTCGCCGGGGAGGCCGCAGGGATCGACATTTTGAGCGGCGAAGGGATCGCTCAAGCCCTCCAGTACGGCGCGATCGCAGCGCCCTTCCTCGCCGACGCGTTCCGCTCCGGAGACCTCTCCTTCGCAGGGTGGACGAGGCGTGTGCGATCGTCGCAGCTCGGGCGGCAGCTCCTCCGGCGGCTCGTCTACGAACGCCTCCTCTTTCACCCCGGCCGGGCCCTCGTGGAGCCGCTGGTGCGCGACATTCCGTCGGCGGTCCGCATGGGAATGCAGGAATTTGCGGGCGCGCCCGTCGCGGGATGGAAACGTCTCGCGCGAGAGATCGTGCCCGCGCTCGCCCGCCACGGCCCCGGGATCGCCGCTCACCTCCTCGGCCGCTCGCCTGCGATGCTCCGCAGGCGGCTCGCGACTCCGTGGTCGTCTTCGGCGCCGTGACTCACCGCCGAGGTTTCCTCAGCAAATCCTCTCCTCGGTTCGCCGAGCGTTCAATCGCCACGCCCGGCACGAGGGCGCGGCTCTGCCGGGAGTGGGCCGCGAGCTCTGTCCACGGGAACCCGCCAGATGTCGCGCGCATACCCCTCGATTGTCTTGTCGCTCGAGAACCTCCCCATCGCGGCGACGTTCTTCCACGCCATGCGCGCCCACCGGTCGGCGTCGACGAAGGCCGCCTCGACGTCGATCTGCGCCTTCGCGTAGGCCGAGTAGTCGGCGAGGACGAAGAAGGGATCGCGCGAAAGGAGCGTGTCGACGACGGGGCGGTGCCGCCCTGTGTCGCCGTCGGAGTACGTGCCGCTCGCGATCGCATCGAGCGCCGCGGCGAGCGCAGCGTCCTCCTCGTAGTGGACTCGCGGGACGTATCCGGCGCGGCGCCTGGCATCGACCTCGGCGTCCGTCATCCCGAAGAGGAAGAAGTTCTCCGCCCCGACCGCCTCCCGGATCTCGACGTTCGCCCCGTCGAGCGTCCCGATCGTCAGCGCCCCGTTGAGCGAGAACTTCATGTTGCCCGTCCCCGACGCCTCCGTCCCCGCCGTCGATACCTGCTCGGAGAGATCCGCGGCCGGAATCACGAGCTCGGCGAGCGAGACGCAGTAGTCGGGGAGGAAGAGGACGCGCAGTCTGTCGTGCACGCGCGGGTCGGTGTTGACGACCTTCGCTACGTCGTTCGCGAGGCGGATGATCCGCTTGGCCATGTCGTAGGCGGGGGCCGCTTTCCCCGCGAGGATGACGACGCGCGGGACGCGCGGCTCGCCGCGGACGGCGAGCTGGTGGAGGTGCACCGCGTGGAGGATGGGGAGAAGCTGGCGCTTGTACTCGTGGATGCGTTTGACCTGCACGTCGAAGAGCGCGTCGGGCGAGATCGTCACGCCGAGCTGATCGCGCACGTATGCCGCCACCTTCTCTTTGTTCGACCGCTTGGCAGCCCGGAACGCCGCGCGCGCATCGACGCTGTCGGCGAGCGGCGCGAGCTTCGCGAGCTCGTCGAGGTCGACCACCCAGCCCTCGCCGATGTGGGACGAGACGATCTCCGAGAGCGCCTTGTTGCACTTGCGGAGCCACCGCCGCGGCGTAATCCCGTTCGTCTGGTTGCCGAACTTCTCGGGCGTCATCTCGGCAAAGTCGCGGAAGAGGCGCTCTCTGAGGATGCGGCTGTGGAGCGCCGACACGCCGTTCACGCGTAAGCTGCCGACGATCGCGAGGTGCGCCATGCGGATGCGCTGCTCGGGGCCCTCTTCGATGAGCGACATCCGGCGCACGCGCTCTTCGTCGCCGGGGAAGCGCGCGCGCACCTGCTCGAGAAAGCGGCGGTTGATCTCCTGGACGATCTGCATGTGCCTCGGAAGAACCCGCCCGAAGAGCCACACCGGCCACTGCTCGAGCGCCTCGGGGAGCACCGTATGGTTCGTGTACGCGAAGGCGCGCGTCGTGATGGACCACGCCTCGTCCCAGCCGAGGCCGTGCTCGTCGACGAGCAGGCGCATGAGCTCCGCCACCGCGACGGCGGGGTGGGTGTCGTTGAGCTGGAAGACCGCTGCTTCGTGTAGGTTGTTCACGGAGGGGTACTGCCCGCCGTGGCGGCGGAGGGCGTCTTGGAGCGTCGCCGAGACGAAGAAGAACTCCTGCCGGAGACGAAGCTCGCGCCCCTGCGCCGTCGCATCGTTCGGATAGAGCACCTTGGCGAGGTTCTCCGACGCCGTCTTGTCGTGGATGGCGTCGACGTAGTCGCCGCGGCTGAAGCTCGCGAAGTCGAACTCGCGCGTCGCCTTCGCCGACCAGAGGCGCAGCGTGTTGACGAAATCGTTCCGGTAGCCGGGGATGGGCGTGTCGTACGCCATGGCCATGACCGTCTCGCCCTCGACCCACGCGAACCGCGCCTGCCCTTGATTCTCGTGGACCTCGACTCGCCCGCCGAAGCGGATCAGGTAAAGGCGCTCGGGGCGCGCGATCTCCCACGGGTTCGGGTAGCGCAGCCAGTTGTCCGGTTGCTCGAACTGCGCGCCGTTGACGATGGTCTGCCGGAAGATGCCGTACTCGTAGCGGATGCCGTAGCCGACGTTGGGGATGCCGAGCGTCGCCATCGAGTCGAGGAAGCAGGCCGCCAGGCGCCCGAGGCCGCCGTTGCCGAGCCCCGCGTCGCTCTCGTATGGAACGAGCCCGTCGAGGTCGACATCGAGGTCCGCCAGCGCAGCGCGCGCCTCGTCCGTCACGCCGAGGTTGAGCATCGAGTCCTCGAGGAGGCGGCCGACGAGGTACTCGAGCGACAAGTAGTAGACGCGGCGCTCGGCCGAGCGGAAAACCTCCCGCTGCGTCTTGTTCCAGCGATCCACGATCCGGTCTCGCACCGAGAGCGCGATCGCGCGATAGAAGTCGCGCGGCGTCACCGAGTACTCGTCCTTGGCGAGCGTGTACTCGACGTGGGATGCGAAAGATCGCTCGATGGCGGCGCGATCCATCGCGAGATCGCTCTCGGTGAGGTAGCTGCGGTCGGTCATCGTTGCGAGGATGGGACACGAGGCGGGGCGGAAGCGCAATGCGCAACGATGCGCGGGTTCTCGGCGCTACCCTGACGAAAGATGAGCTCCCGGCGCCGCCGCTGGCCATAATCAGGGTGCTTGCCCCGGATCGCCCCCCGCGCCGCCGGGCCGGCGCCGCCCCCGCCCCCCGCGGCGGCGCGCGCGCCG
>VFSW01005869.1_pt1 | contig 18109 bp, 15 predicted proteins | sample 5358111 | NCBI WGS metagenome assembly VFSW01 (sample SAMN11554181, study PRJNA540505) | mine drainage metagenome | isolation source: sediment from site ElyBrook_90M | place: USA: Ely Copper Mine, Vershire, VT | collected 2017
AAGGCTGACCAACTCATCGCAATGTACGCTGGAATCCTTCTTGAGACCTTCGTCAGGCCCACGTCAACTTGGGTGCTTAGTCCGTCGTGTTGCGAGTACACGGGAGCGCAGACTACAGAAGTAAATCGAGATTCAATCAGTGCTTGTCGGCTAACGACGAGGAACACGCGCTGCTTTCGTGGATCTCTCGATCCCGGCTTTCGAACCAGATAGAACTCGCCGCGCTTCACGGCAACTGCTGGTATTCAAGCGTGTCTGCCGCTTCGCGGTTCAGGCGTTCGGCATTTCGATCGATGATCTCGATGTCGCGACGGTCGCGTTCCTCGCTTTCGAGGCGAGCCAAGTAGGCGCGTGCCGCGCGCTCGAGCAAAGCGGAGCGGTTCTTGTCCACGCGGTCCAACCGCCCGAGCAGTTCCGAAGGAAGTGTGATCGAAGTCTTGACCCTCACAAGATAAATATACCCCAGAACATCCGGATGAAGGAAAACCGTAGGCAAGCGGGCTAATACCGGTGTGTCACACTAAAAGCGGATGCCGCTGGTTCCCCCATATATCGAAGCGTTGCGTCCTTACGAGGCCGGGCGCAGCGTGGAAGAAGTGCAGCGCGCCTATGGCCTGAGCCGCGTCAGCAAGCTCGCTTCCAACGAAAATCCCCTGGGACCTTCGCCACTAGCTCTCGACGCCATGGCGCGTTGTATGAGCGGGCTGAATTTTTATCCCAACAGTGGCCTGGACCTGCGCCGCGTTCTCGCGGAGAACTACGAGACCAAGGTCGAAAATGTGATTGCCGGCAGCGGTTCGGAGAGCATCATATCCAACATCATTCGCACTTTCCTGTGCGACGAGGATGAAGTGCTCACCACCGAAGCCGCGTTCGTAGGGTTTCAACTGCTGGCGAAGTCGCGCGGAGTGGCGTACCGCACGGTGCCTTATCGCGACTGGCATTATGACTTGCCGGCGCTCGCCAGCGCGATCACGGAGCGCACCAAGATCGTCTATCTAGCCAATCCCAATAATCCCACGGGTACCATCTTTTCTAAACACGAGTTCGACGATTTTTATCGCCACGTTCCCGAACGCGTCTTGATCATTCTGGACGAAGCTTACTTCGAGTATGCCAAGGACACGCCTCGCTATCCCGATTCGATGCACTATCGATACGACAACGTCATCACCTTGCGGACGTTTTCAAAGGTTTACGGGCTCGCGGGCGTTCGCATCGGTTACGGATTCGCACATGAAAGGTTGATTAGCAGCCTGCTTAAGGTGAAGCTTCCGTTTGAGCCCAGCACGCTCGCGCAAGCGGCCGGCGTCGGAGCGCTCGCCGATAAGGAGTTCCTGCATAAGTCGCTCGAATTAAATGCGCGCGGGCTGAGGTTTCTAACGGCAGCCTTGCGTGAAATAGGCCTCACGGTAGTGCCGTCAGAAGCGAATTTCCTAATGATCGTACTGCCGGGCGCCGAGCAAGCAGCGCATCTTACACACGAGTTGCTAACGCAAGGAATTATCATCCGGCCGCTGGCCAGCTTCGGGCTGCCGAATTGCGTTCGCATTTCGACTGGCACGGCCGAAGACAACCAGCGCTGTGTGGAAGCAATAAAGAAATTAGAGGTACCCCTATCATGCAACAGTTAGCCGAAAATCAAGTCCCGGAGAAATCCCCCGTCGATTTTCTCCCGCTGAACGGCACCGATTTTGTCGAGTTCTATGTCGGAAACGCCAAGCAGGCGGCTTATTACTATCGCGCAGCTTTCGGAATGAGGCTGGTGGCCTATCGCGGACCGGAAACCGGCACGCGCGACCGTGTTTCTTACGTCCTCGAGCAAGGCAAGATTCGTTTTGTACTGACGACGCCGCTCGTCGCCGACAATGAAATTTCGCAACACATCCAACGGCACGGCGATGGCGTTCGCGAAATTGCGCTGGGCGTTGACGATGCCGAGTCGGCGTACCGGGAAACCACGCGCCGCGGCGCTCGCGGCGTCCAGGAACCCACCGTGCGCGAAGATAAGGACGGCCGCGTTCGAATCTCGGCGATTGCCGCGTACGGCGACACCCTCCACGCGTTCATCGAGCGTAAAGATTATAGAGGCGTCTTCCTGCCGGGTTTCCGCGCCGTGGACGACGATCCGATCGCACGGCCCACAGGCCTTCTACACATCGACCACATGGTAGGCAACGTCGGCTGGGGACAAATGGACGCCTGGGTCGGCTTCTATCGCGACGTCATGGGCTTCCAGCTTTACCAGCACTTCGACGACAAAGACATCAGCACTGAGTACTCGGCCCTCATGTCGAAAGTGATGTCCAACGGAAACGGCCGGGTGAAGTTCCCGATCAATGAGCCGGCGGTGGGCAAGAAGAAATCGCAGATCGAAGAATATCTGGAGTTCTACGGCGGACCCGGCGTTCAACACATTGCTCTGGCAACCGGCAACATCGTCGAGAGCGTGTCCAAGATGCGGGCCCAGGGCGTCGAGTTTCTGCGAGTTCCCTCTTCCTACTACGGCGATCTGGAGAACCGCTGCGGCAAGATCGACGAACCGGTGGGCGAGCTGGCCGACCTGGGCATTCTGGTGGATCGCGACGACGAAGGCTACATGCTGCAGATCTTCACCAAGCCCGTGGAGGACCGGCCCACCTTGTTCTACGAAGTAATTCAACGCAAAGGCAGCCGCAGTTTCGGCAAGGGCAACTTCAAGGCTTTGTTCGAAGCGATCGAGCGCGAGCAGGATTCGCGCGGCAATTTGTAAGAAGACGTCGCTCCCTATGGTCGCGGCTCGGATTCCGAGAACGAGGTACTATTTCGCCGCTTCGGTCTTGGCTTTGTCGCCCTTAAGCTCCGCGGCCAAAATCGGCTTCAGCGCGGCCAGCGTCACTTCGCCGTTGTACTGCTTGCCATTGATATAGAACGCCGGCGTCCCGTACACACCCGCGGCTTCCCCATCGGCCAGGTCCTTATCCACCACGGCTTTGAACTTTCCGGAGTCCAGATCCGCCTTGAACTTGTCCATATCCAGACCGATTCCCTTCGCCATGGCGAAAATGCTGGTCCGCGAAAGTGTCCGGAAATTCTTGAACAGGACGTCGTACATTTCCCAAAACTTGCCTTGCTCGCGCGCCGCCAGCGACGCTTCGGCTGCCATCTCCGCGTGGGGATGCATCGAAAGGGGGAACTGCTTGTAGATCAGCTTCACATCCTTCGGATAGGCCGCCATCACGACATTCACCTGCTTCTCAGCGGCGGAACAGAACGGGCATTCGAAATCGGAAAACTCAACCAACGTGATGCGTGCGTCCGCCGGACCCTTTACCGGCGCGCCATCCACGGCAATATTAACCGGCGCTTCCAATAGCTTCGGCCGGTGGGCCTTTGGCGACGCATCCATCAGCTTGCTGATCTCCATCAGGTTTTTGCCATCCTTCACGCCCTGGATCGCGATCTTCGCCAGCGCGCGGCTGTAGGAACAGTTCGAGTCCTTCATGATGCATTCGGCCGTCTTCATTCCACACTGGCAGGAGCAATCCTCCTCGCGCAGGACTTTGAGCACGGCCTTCTTCTGCACCGGCGTTAAGCCCGAGAGATCGACATCGTTGAGCGTTTCAGAAGTCTTCCAGGCGTCAGTGGAGGGCGTCTGCGCGCCGAGCGCCAGGACCGTGAAAAAACAGAGGACAGCTATGCGGAGTCGCATTCCTCTATTATGACTCCAATCCTCCGAGCGCGGCTCGGAAACAGAGCCGCGACCAAAGGGAGCGGAAGGGAGCGGAACTAGGAAAGCTCCGCATGGAGGAAGCTCTTCAGATCCTCCTCATTGACCTCGGGTTCGCCCGGCGCCACATTGCTGAGCTTCCCGGCCTTCATCCAGTTCTCAAGCTGATCCACCAGGCTGAACAGATGGTCAAAGGAATCGACAATGAACAGCAAGGGCTGGTAGTGGTTGATTTCGAAGCCTTGGTTGATGGCCCATTCGAGTTGAATCGGAACGCGCTGCACTTCCGGATCTTCAATGGCATGCGCGATCTCGCCATAGGAACTCAACAGCCCGCTGCCGTACACCTTGAACCCGTCCGATCCTCGCATCAGCCCAAACTCGATGGTGAACCAGAAGAATCGCGCCATCGCCCGGATGACGCTGGTTAGGTAATGGGTCCGCGTATCCGATCCCCGAATCCCCGCCGCCATCTCAGCGGCCGTGTGCGCGCATTCCCCAAAGCGCACCAGCGCCTCGGCAAAATTTTTGTCGGTGTGCATGGGGACGTGGCCCGCCACATCGTGAAAGATATCCGGTTCCGGCAGGTAGTCCAACTTATCGGAACGGCGAATGGTGACGGTGGTAGGGAAGGCCCGGTTGCGCAGGCAATCGAAGAAGATAAATGAGGGTACATAGCCGCTCACCGCCCGGGTCTGAAACCCCGTCAACGGCCGCAGGAATCGATTCACATCTTCGAGGCGCGGAATGCGATCCGGATCCAGGCACAGCGAATGGATGCCCTTGAGGAAATGGTCGTTCGCGTACCGATCCCAGCGCGGAAGCAGGCGGGCATAGAGCTTGCGCCAAGCCTCATGATTCTCTTCGGAATAGAGCTCGTAAGGCTGCTCGATGAAGAGATGCCGGGCGCGCTTGGCCTGTTCGATGAACGGCGACTCGGAGGTCGTCAGGCCCTCAGTTATGCTCGGGCTAAACGAACTGACAGATGAGCTTTTCATAGTCGCTCTCCGTCCATATCATCGCTCCAAACAGCACCACTTGCAAGTGGGTGTTGTACCGGCCAGCCCATCCCCCCGCGACGTATACTGAAGGTGGAGAGCAACATGTATCCGCTCAAAAAAGGCAAAACGACCAACCAGGCCCATGTCGGCCTGCCCGAGGGTACTTTTGAAGAAGAGCACGGCCGCAAAGGTTTTTACGGCAAATCCGCGCATCTCTACCACACGCATCCGCCTACTGGATGGATTCGATTTGAAGGGAAATTGAGGCCGCACTGCTTCGACCTGAATCGTCTTCAGCCACAGGATATGATGGACGCCGAAGGTCTCCCCGCCGCATTTCTTGGAAACGACGACATTCGTCTTTCCGTATCTCGTAGAAGTGACCCGATGCCGTTTTATTTCCGCAACGCCGATGGCGACGAGTTATACTTCATCCATCGCGGCCGCGGCAAGATCGAAACGGATTTTGGGCCGCTTGATTTTGAGCCGGGCGACTACATCAATATCCCGCGCGCGGTTACCTACCGGATTGTTCCGGAAACTCGCGACAATTTCTTCCTGATCGTTCAATCCAAGCACGAGTTCGAGCAACCGGAGAAAGGGCTCTTAGGCCAGCACGCGCTGTACGATCCGGCGGCCATCGTCACGCCCGAACCCGCGCCGCTGCTGAACGACAATGCCGAGTGGGAAGTCCGCATCCAAGCCGAGGATGAGATTTCGAAAGTGGTCTATCCGTTCAATCCCATCGACGTGGTCGGCTGGAAGGGCGACCTGACCGTGTGGAAGATTAACATGCGCGACATTCGGCCGGTGATGAGCCATCGCGCCCATCTGCCTCCCAGCGCACACACCACATTCGTAACCGAAGGGGCGGTAGTCTGCAGTTTTCTGCCGCGCCCGTTGGAGGAAGATCCGGACGCGCTCCGGGTTCCGTTCTTCCATCGCAATACCGACTACGACGAGTTCATCTTCTATCACGACGGCGATTTCTTCAGCAAAGACAACATCAAGGCCGGCATGGCGACTCTGCATCCGCGCGGCATCCATCATGGGCCGCATCCCAAGGCGCTCGCCAATCAGAAGAGGAAGACGCACACCGACGAGTACGCAGTCATGCTGGACGGTCTGAATCCGATTCACGTTCTGCCGGCCGGCGAGGATGTAGAATGGAAGGACTATTGGGCAAGCTGGATGGAAAAGAAACCGGTGGAGACGCGCTGATTGATAGTTGACCCCGGGTCCACGGATCATCCCAGCATCTACAAGCTTCTGATCGGTTCGGTAGTTCCACGCCCGATCGCGTTTGTTTCCACGGTTAGTCCGGAAGGGACGTTCAACGTCGCCCCCTTCAGTTTTTTCACCGTCGCCAGCTCGAATCCGCCGGTGCTGGTCTTCACGGTCGGGCGCCGCGCCAACCCCAATCCGCGCAAAGACACGCTGCGCAACATCACCACGGCACGCGAGTTCGTGGTCAACATCGTGTCGGAAGAATTTGGACCGAAGATGAATCTGTGCGCCGGAGACTACCCACCGGAAGTGGACGAGTTTGAGCTCTCAGGCCTTACTCCGATTCCAAGCGATCTAGTGAAAGCGCCGCGCGTGGCAGAGTCCCACATCAACATGGAGTGCCGCCTGCTTTACTCCATCGAGATGAGCGGACTTGTGAACGGTGGAAATCTGGTGCTGGGCGAAGTAGTTCGCTTCCACATCGACGACGCGTACTTCAACAACTACCGGATCGACCAGGACAAACTGCACGCCATTGGCCGCATGGCCGGCAACAGCTACACGCGCACCGAGGATCGCTTCGACATGATCCGGCCGGCGTAGCCGGGGGCCACTCCCTCACGGTCATGGCTCAGTTCGAAAACAATCGGTGGAAAATCTCGCGCGTGCGGTTCTGGATCTTCGCCAGTTCGGCCTTCAGCGGCTGGCCGTTGCGATGCTCCGGAGTCCAGCGATGCACCAATTCCGTTAGTATCTGCAGGTGAGCTTCCGAGTTCGGCAGGCTGGCTTCGGCGTGACCCGAGTAAACGCGCAGCGAGTGATCCACGGCTCGATAGAAGGTCGCCGCATCCAGCAGGAATTCCGCGTCGGCGCGCTCCAGATGGCCCGTGGCTTCGATGATATTGATGCGCTCCGGCGTGTTGAGCACTTTGTAGAACAGGCCGCCCGCTTTCAAGCGCAAAAACATAAGTGAAAAATCGATATCGTAGAATCCGCCGTGGCCGGCTTTCAGCGGATGATCGGGTCCCTGTTCCTTTTCCAGCCGCAGGCGCATCTGCCGCAGATCCTTCTTCGAGCGGCCGCTCTGGCCGTATCGCCGCCAGTCCACCTTCTGCAGCTCGTTGAGAAACGTGGTGGCGTGCTCAGTATCGCCTGCCACCGCGCGAGCTTTCATGTAAGCGATGCCCTCCCAAGCCTCAGCGTGCTTGGCGAAATATTCTTTGTAAGCGGCTTCCGATTGCAGCAGTGCGCCGGCGCTCCCGTTCGGCCGGAGGCGCGTGTCCACCGTGAACATGACACCCGATCCGGTGTAGGCGGTGATCAAATCCACGATACGCTCCGCCACTCGAGTCCAAAATACGTGTTCTCCGCCATCCTCGTCCGGCAGCACAAAGACCAGGTCGGCGTCCGAAGCCAGGTCGAACTCTCGCATACCCAGCCGTCCCAGCGCGATGACCATCAACTGCTGGCGCGGCCGATATCCGGGAGTGGCCGGCGGATGCAAGGCGGCGATGTGTTCTACCGCCATCCGGTAGCAAGCCGCTATAGCGGTGTCGGCCAGATCGGAGGTCTGCTGCAGCGTTTCGAACACCGGCACGCGCTGGCACATGCTGGCGGCTTGGATGCCGAACATCTCGCGGCGAAAAAAGCGGCGCAGTTCCGAGATGTCGTCGTAGTTCACGGCGGCTTTGATGGGGCCGCAAAACTCTTCAATTAACTCTGGAACGCGGACCAGTTGTTCGGCGAAGTAAGGGCTATGTTCGAAGATGTCGAGCGTAAAGCGCGCCACTTGCGCATCTGAGTTGAGCAGCGCAAGCAATCTCGAATCCGGCATCAGCTTTTCGAGAAAGTGCTCGAACGCTCCCGCGCCGCGCCGCAGGTGAATGAGAGAAACAGCGTGCGCCAGCGAAGGCGCGCGTTCATCCAGAAATCGAATCAGATTGCTGGACGTCGGCTCCACTACTTCCGGCGCTTCGATTTGCGGCGCCACGGCCGGCGGCAGGCTGTAGTAAATGGGCCGCTGAGCGTGGATCACGCGCTCGTAAATTTCCTGCACCGCTTCCAGATGCGCGTTCAACTCGTGCACCAGTTTCTCGCCCAGATTTTCTGGACCAAGGTTTTCTGGACCAGGATTTTCTGGAAATGACGCGCTGCCGAGCTGGCCGCCCGGCATCCTTCTCGCCAGCAGGTCCAACTCGCGCGGCGAGGTCGGCAGAGTGTGCGTTTGACGGTCCTCGGCCACTTGCAGCCGGTGTTCCAGATTGCGCAAAAAGCGATAGGCGGCAATCAGGCGTCCGAACTCCGCGGCCGAAAGCAAATCCTTTTGGCTGAGACGCGAAAGCGCCAGCATCGTTCCGCCGTGCCGCAGCCACGGAACGCGCCCGCCGTGCAAGCGCTGCAAGCACTGCACCAGAAATTCGACGTCCCGGATGCCGCCCGGAGCAAGCTTGACGTCGAACGCCGATTTGCCGAACCTCCGCCTGCTCAACTTTTCGCCGATGCGTTCGCGCGTGGCCGACACTTCTTCCACCGCCGAAAAATCGAGGGTAGTGGAATAGATGAGCGGCTCCACGGTGGCCAGCAGCTCGCGCCCCGCTTGCGGATCGCCCGCCGCCACGCGCGCCTTGATCAGCATCTGCAATTCCCAATCGCGCGCGCGGGTTTGATAGTAGCTCTTCGCGCCCTCCAGCGAAATGCACACCTCGCCCAGGCTGCCATCCGGGCGCAGCCGCAGATCCATGCGGTAGCACAGGCCTTCCGCCGTGTAGGTGGAAAGCAGTTCGGTGTACTGGTTGGCGACCTTCTTGTAAAATTCCTTGTTCGATATGGGATGCTCGCCGTCGGTCTCGCCGTTGGCCGCATACACGAACATCAGGTCGATATCGGAGCTGTAGTTCAGCTCGCGCCCGCCTAGCTTGCCGAGCGCGATCACCGACATGCCGCATTCCCATACTTCGCCGTTTTCATCGACGAAACGCGGTGTGCCATGCCGCGCTATCAAATCCGCGCGAATGCGCTTGTAGCTGATATGCAGAATCGCGTCGGCCAGGTTCGAAAGTTCTTCAGTGGCTTCCGATAAACTGCAGAAGCCGAGCACGTCCCTGAGCAGGATGCGCAGAATCTGCTCGCGGCGGAACAGCGCGAGCGACAAAGCCAGCGGCTTTCCCGTCGGCTGATTCATGAGGAATTTTCCCAGACGCTTCTTGTACTCGCTCGCCGTCAGCGCCCGGCTCATGCCGCTCACTTCTTCCAGCCACTCCGGATGCTGCAAAATTTCTTCGGAAAGAAAGCGGCTAAAGGAAGCCGTCGTGATGAAGTACTTCAACGCCGATGGAGTTTGCACTAGACGTGCAAAAGCATCCGCCTGTTGTTGCCTCAAGCTCACCAGGTAGTGGATGGCCGCATCGGGATCCGCCGCCGACGCCAGGAACACTTTCAACCGATCTTGTTCCGGTTCCGGGAGACCGAGCGATAGGAGGGCCGCCTCGCCGCGCGCAGGAGCGGGCTTGCGCAGCGCCAGGGCATCGAGCAAACTTGGCATTCGTTGTTAGACGACTTGGTCTAGTAATTCAATTATATCCTTTAGCCGGACCGTTCCGCCTCGCAGCACCCGCGCATAGAATCCGGCCAGTCCCCAGCGAGGCGACGACGCGTCGCCGGCTTTCACCCGGGCGTCGTAAACCGCGTGTTTGATGGAAGGGCCGTACACATCCAGCGTGCTGCAGGGGCTGCGCATTTTCGTGATCTCAAGCATGACGTCCCCCACCCGATAGCGCTGCCCGATACGCATCTGGCGGCGGTCCAGCCCTAGGGTGGTCAAGTTCTCGCCCAGAGCTCCTGGGAAAACCGGGTAGCCCTGTGCGATAAGTTGGCCGATTCCCTCGCTGGTGACGATCAGCATCGCCTGGTTGGGTCCACCGTGAATTTGCGGGTGCGCCCAGGAGTCGCCACGGATTCCTTCCGTCGTCACTTCGGCCTCTGCGATAGGCCGTTTGGGAACGCCCCCCGGCGAGATGTTGATCTGTAATATAGACCCCGTCATTCCCCCTTTTTTGCCGCAGCCAACTTATCAACCTTTCGGAGAGCCGGAAACAGCCAACTCCACGCCAGCACGATCGCGATAGTTCCCGCTCCACCCAATACTACCGCCGGAACCGCCCCGAACCATTGCGCAGTGATTCCCGATTCGAATTGGCCGACTTCGTTCGACGCTCCGACGAACAGCATGTTCACCGCGCTCACACGTCCGCGCATCTCGTCGGGCGTGGTGAGCTGCACCAGCGTGGAGCGCACAATCACGCTGACCATATCGAACGCGCCGGTCAGGATCAGTGCAAGCAGCGATAGCGCGATATTGCGCGACAGCCCGAAGACAATCGTGAATACGCCGAATCCAGCTATGCAGTACAGCATGCTGAGTCCGGCCCGGCGCCGCAGCGGATAGTGCGCAAGGAGGATGGCAACCGTAACGGCTCCCAGGCCCGGCGCCGCGCGCAGCACTCCCAGGCCGTACGGGCCGGCGTGCAGGATTTCTCTTGCGTAAACCGGCAGCAGCGCCACCGCGCCTCCCAGCAGCACGGCAAACAGGTCCAGCGACATGCATCCGAGAATCAACTTGTTGCGCCAGATGTAGCGGAGTCCATCCAGGATCATGCCGATCGGTTCCTCAGCGCTTTTGCGTGGCGCGATATCCGGCCGAATAGCCGACAACAAGATCAACGCGATGCAATAGGCGACGGTGGCGCAGACGTACACGGGCACGGGGCTTCCGCCAAATCCGTAGATTAAGCCTCCCGCCATTGGTCCGACGATGGTCGCGGTTTGGAAGAAGGAGGAACCCCATGTCACCGCGTTGGCGAAATGTTCCGGCTTCACCAGTTGCGGGAGAAAGGCCTGGCCCGCCGGCCCATTAAACGCTCGCACCGCGCCGTTGGCAAGCAGGACAGCGTAAATCGGCCATACCGACGTGAGGCCGCGCAGGGCCAACGCTAGCAAAACCGCGGAACATACCGCGAACGCGGCATAACAGATCCGAAGAATGGATTGCCGCGCCACACGGTCCGCCACATGTCCTGCAATCAGGAACAGCAATACTCCGGGGGCGAATTGGGCCAGGCCCACCAGCCCCAGATCCAGCGGGCGATGCGTCAGCCCATAAATCTGCCAGCCCACCGCGACCGAAATCATTTCCGACGACACAATCGACAGGAATCGCGCCGTCATGAACAAGCGAAAGTTGGGATAGCGGAACGCGACCCTGGCTTGCGAAGCGGATCTTTCCTTCACCAATTCATCCAAACTGTTAGGGTTACATAGCTGTCGGCTGATAGGTTGGCACGTGGCGTGCTTAAGCGATGTGTAGAGGACTTTTATGTTGACACAGACTTTTAGAACTTTCCTGACCGGCGCGGTAACCTTAGCGATGTTTGCCGGATTGGGTTTTGCCGGCAATCATCACGCTTTGAACGGAACCTGGCAGCTAGTGCCATCCCTGAGCGAGTTGCACGGCGAGCCTGGCATCCAGACGGGTACCGTGACCATCAACGACCGGGAGGGGAACATCTACGTCCAGCGCAATTTCGACTTCGACGGGGCGAATCTTTCCACCTCCGCCACCTTCAGCACCGACGCACGCGCCAACACCACAATCAAAGAGCAGGGCTTCAAGAGCAAAACGAAGTGGGAAGGCGACATCCTGAAGGTAACAACCACGCGTGACGGGATGACCACGGTGGAACACTATAGCCTCCGTGAAGACGGCGACCTGGTGCTCCGTGTCGATCGCACCGGCCACCAGCCAGAAACGTTCTATTTCCAACACCAATAATGCGCGGTCTCAGAACCGTGCGCGTTATCGAGCCGCGACCATTCAGGGAGCGGTCTTCAAATGTCGTAATACAACGCGAACTCGTACGGGTGCGGCCGCAGCCGGATCGCATCCGCCTCGTTACGGCGCTTGTAGCTGACAAACGTCTCGATCAGTTCTTCTGTGAACACATCGCCTTTCAGCAGGAACGAATGGTCGTCTTCCAGGCACCCCAGCGCCTCTTCGAGCGAAGACGGCATCGACGGAACTTTCTTCATCTCCTCCGGCGACAGATCGTAAATGTCTTTATCCAGCGGCTCGCCCGGATCCGCCTTGGTCAATATCCCATCGATCCCCGCCATCAGCATCGCCGCAAAAGCCATATACGGATTCGACGAAGGATCGGGCGGACGAAACTCTACGCGCTTGGCCTTGGGACTCGCCGAATACATCGGAATGCGGACCGCAGCCGACCGGTTGCGGCGCGAGTACGCCAGATTCACCGGCGCCTCATAACCGGGCACCAGCCGCTTATAACTATTCGTGGTGGGCGCGATGATGGCGGATAGCGCCCGCGCATGCTTCAACAAGCCGGCGATGTAGTGCAGCGCCATTTGGCTCAAACCCGCATATCCATCGCCTGCAAACAGCGGCTTGCCGTCCTTCCATAGGCTCTGATGGGTGTGCATTCCGCTGCCGTTGTCGCCAAACAGAGGCTTGGGCATGAACGTGACCGACTTCCCGTATTGATACGCCACGTTGCGGATCACATATTTGTAAAGCATCATGTTGTCGGCCGACTTGATGAGAGTGTCGAAACGCTGATCGATTTCGCATTGACCGCCGGTGGCCACTTCGTGATGATGGCACTCGATGTTGATCCCGCAGCGGATCATCGTCTCCACCATCTCAGCCCGCAGATCCTGATAATGATCCGTCGGCGGAACCGGGAAATAGCCTTCCTTGTAACGCGGCCGGTAGCCCAGATTGTCGCCTTCACGGCCCGAGTTCCAGCGGCCTTCCTCGGCGTCGATGAAATAGAAACCGGAATGCTGATTCTGATCGAACCGCACGTTGTCGAAAATGAAGAACTCGGCCTCCGCCCCAAAGTACGCGGTGTCCGCCAACCCGCTGTTCTTTAGATAGCTTTCCGCTTTACGCGCGATCCACCGCGGGTCGCGCTCATAATGCTGCCGAGTAATCGGATCGATCACATCGCTGGTCATTACTAACGTACGGATCTCACCGAAGGGATCGATGACCGCGGTGCTTGCGTCCGGGATCAGCAGCATATCGCTCTCGTTGATCGCCGCCCATCCGCGGATGCTGGATCCATCAATGCCGAAGCCCTCTTCGAACGAGTCCTGAGTAAGCTGGGTGATGGGATAGGAGACGTGCTGCTGCAAACCGGGTAGATCCGTGAAGCGCAAATCGATTTGGCGAACTTCTTTGTCTTTCGCAAACTCCAAAACTTCCTGCGGATTCATATTCCCTCCATTTTGTTGAACTCTTGCGAGCGCAACGATTGCGAGCATAGCATACTGTTTCGCTCTGCCCGGTTGACAATTAGGTAGCTTCAAAGCAACCATCGTTCGAGGTTCCATGGGCGACGATTTTGGCGGCGGCGGCGATTTTGGAGACTTTGGAAACGGTGGCGACGACGGCAGCCCCGACGATCAGAACAATGACGACCAGAACAATGGCGATCAAGACGATCAGGACGATCAGGGCGGAGACGACCCGGACGGCGACGGCCAAGACGGCCAGGATCAGGACGGCGGCGGCGACAACGGCGGCAACGGCGACGGCGATGAGGACAACCTGGACGACATGTTTGCCTCCGGCGACGATCTGCCGCCGGTGGACGACGACGTTTTCGCCAGCGCGGCCGATTTTCCGAACTCGCACGCGACCGATTTCCAGGACGATGGCGGCGATTGGGCGTCGGAGGATTACCAGCAGTCCGCGCAAAACCTCTTTGGCGATCATCCGTTCTTCGGCGACACGCTAACCCAACAAAAGATCGACGAAGGTTTTCAGCCCTACGAAGACAACCGCTTCGATCAGGCTTTCGATCAGATTGCCCCCGGAACTTCGGATACCGTCCAACTATTTGAGCGCGAAGGTAAGCTGGTCGCGTTCGGCGTAGTATCGCAAGCCGCACTCGAGTTGTTGATGGCCCGCTACACCGGCATCGATTGGCAGAATCTCGATGTGGCCGTCCCGCAGAAAGGCGACGCCGTGCCGCCGCAGCCGCTGCCGCCTGCGTTCGCAAACGTCGCCGAGCAGGATGCCGTGGATCTGCGGAAGTACGCTACGCCCGTGGGCGATCAGGGCCAGACCGGCCGCTGTTCGGCATTCGCGTGGACGCATGCCGCGGAGATGTCGCGTAACATCTTGAACCCGGGTTCGAACGAAGCCTCGCCGCGGCTCTCGCCCAACTTCACCATGCTCGAATTCCAGCGCATGCAGGGCGACGCGCGCGACTACCAATACGCCTATGCAGGCGGCGACGGCACCATCGGCGGCCCCGACCCCGGCGAAGTATTGGTCGAATACGGCACCTGCCGGCAGGAATTGTGGCCGGACGACCGCGCCACTCCGCTCACGCGGGAAGAACAACTGGAGGCCGACGCCCAGCGGTACCGGTTGGAAGGCGTCCCCCTGCCCATCGCCATCGACGACGTCAAAAAGGTTCTGAGCGCAGGATGTCCGGTGCATGTGTCGATGAACACCGGAGCGGCCTTCTCAGATGTGGGCCGTGATGGAAGATTCAACGCCGCCGAGGCGCCTTCAGGCAGGCACGGCCGGCACGCCATGTTGATCGTTGGTTATGTGGGGAACTTCTTTACGCTGAAGAATTCGTGGGGCACCGATTGGGGCGACCAGGGCTTTTGCTACGTCCCGAAGAATGTCTTGGCCGCCTCCGATCCGGAGTTCGTCGCGGTATTACTCAAGAAACCCGCTTAACAGCCTGTAGCAAAACCGCTTCCTCACGGTCGCGGCTCGCTAACTAACGCGCTGAATCCACTGAGCCGCGCGCGTGAGCAAGCGGTATCTTCGGACTGTTACCACAGGCTGGTAGATTAGCAAACCCGGCTAGTGATCTTGTTCGTTGAACCAGTCGGCGTGGTGGTCGCGATACTCCCGTAAGCGGCCAATGTCGTCGTTGATAATCTCGCGCTCGCGGGGCGGCATCTGATTGTAACTGGCCACTCGGCCCAACGTATTGATCACATGCTCGAGCACCTTGTCGTCGTAAGCATGGCTCGCAAACTTGCCCTGAAGTTCGTCTAATTCCGCTATGGTCTTATCGAGACGAAAGCGATCGCCACCCTTCGGCCAGGCTGTCGAGCGAACATGCTCCACATCCTTCTTCACCTGTTCAAACAAGCCCGCGTGCCAATGTTCTTGGTGGAAATAGGTATCGCGGCCTTGATGAAATGGGTCCTCATCCTGGCCTGGACCGCGATCTTGAGCGGCCGCCGTCAATGAAAACACCACCAAACACCCGCTGGCAAAGCTGCTGAAAAGAGCTCTCCTCATGTGACACCCTCCTCAAATAGGACGCTCCAGCGAGGAAGATGCTTCGCGGGCCTCGCGCAATCGAATGTTAAGGTCTCACGGTTACTTCCGCTCGATACGCATCCCGTAGAACGATCGGTAAACGAAGAAGAATGAGATCGCCAGGAACACGGCCGCCAGCACGTCGGTGAATACCGCGCCCTGATCGTGTGTGAGCGACACCGCCAATTCCACCGCCAGCAATCCGAACAACGTGGTGAACTTGATGATCGGATTCAGCGCCACTGAGGAAGTATCCTTGAACGGATCGCCCACCGTGTCGCCCACCACCGTGGCGTCGTGCAGCGGAGTATTCTTCTGCTTCAGTTCCGTCTCCACAATCTTTTTGGCGTTATCCCACGCACCGCCCGCGTTCGCCATGAAGATGGCTTGATACAGGCCGAACAGCGCGATCGAGATCAGGTACACGATAAAGAAGTACGGCTCCACGAACGCAAACCCAAGCGTCGCGAAGAACACCGTCAGGAAGATGTTGAACATGCCCTTCTGCGCATACTGCGTGCAGATCTCCACCACCTTCTTGCTGTCGGAAACCGAGGCCTTGTCCGTGCTTTCCAGGTTGATGTTGGCTTTGATGAACTCCACCGCGCGATAGGCGCCGGTGGTTACCGCTTGCATGGACGCGCCGGTGAACCAGTAGATCACCGCGCCGCCCGCGATCAAGCCCAGCAGGAATGGCGCATGCAGGATTGAAAGGTTCGCCAGCATTTCCGGCTGCAGTTTGTTGGTCAGCGCCACGATGATCGAAAAAATCATAGTAGTCGCGCCCACCACGGCCGTTCCGATCAGCACCGGCTTGGCGGTGGCTTTAAACGTGTTACCCGCGCCGTCGTTCTCTTCCAGATTCTCTTTGCCCTTCTCGAAGTCGGGCCTGAATCCGAAGTCTTTTTGGATCTCGGCGGAGATGTTGGGAATGCTCTCGATGGTCGAGAGCTCAAAGACGGATTGCGCGTTATCGGTGACGGGGCCATAGGAGTCCACTGCAATGGTCACCGGACCCATGCCGAGGAACCCGAACGCCACCAGGCCGAATGCGAATACGGCCGGGGCCACCATCAGCGCCCCGAAGCCGAAGCCGCTGATCCAGGCTCCAATGGCCATCAACGACAGCATCGCCAGTCCCAGCCAGAAGGCGCTGAAGTTACCAGCCACCAACCCGGACAGGATATTGAGCGACGCCCCGCCTTCCTCGGAGGAAATAACCACCTCACGTACATGTCGCGAGTGTACAGAGGTGAAGGATTTTACCAGCTCCGGGATGATCGCCCCAGCCAGCGTTCCGCAAGTAATCACCGAAGAAAGCTTCCACCACAGCGTAGTGTCGCCACCGAGATTCGGAATAACCTGGCTGGATACCAGATAAGTGGCGGCAATGGAAACCAGGGAAGTCAGCCACACCAGCGAGGTCAGCGGCGCTTCGAAATTCATCTTGGCGACGTTGCCATAGCGGCTTTTGGCGATGGCTTCGTTGATGAAGTAGGAAACCGCGGAGGAGATCACCATCATCACGCGCATCACGAAGATCCAAACCAGCAACTGCACCTGAACCAGCGGATCGTTCACCGCCAGAATGATGAACGTGATCAACGCAACGCCCGTCACGCCGTACGTTTCAAATCCATCGGCGCTCGGTCCCACCGAATCGCCCGCGTTGTCGCCGGTGCAATCCGCGATGACGCCCGGGTTGCGCGCGTCGTCTTCCTTAATCTTGAACACGATCTTCATCAGGTCCGCGCCGATGTCGGCGATCTTGGTGAAGATGCCGCCCGCCACGCGCAAGGCGGCCGCGCCCAGCGATTCGCCGATCGCAAATCCGATGAAGCAGGGGCCGGCGTAACTGCCCGGAATAAACAGCAGGATAAACAGCATCAGCACCAGCTCAATGCTGATCAGCATCATGCCGATGCTCATGCCCGCCTTCAGCGGAATCGAATTGCAGGGATACGCTTTTCCCGTCAGGCTGGCGAACGCGGTGCGCGAATTTGCGAAGGTGTTCACGCGAATGCCGAACCAGGCCACGCCGTAGCTACCTGCGATGCCCACCACGCTGAACAACAAAATGACGATCACCTTGATAGTGTCGTAATGGGCTAACACTCCGAAATACAGCACGATCACGACGCCAATGAAGGTTTCCAAAATGAGCAGGAACTTGCCTTGCGTAATCAGATACGTTTTGCACGTCTCATAGATCAGCTCGGAAATCTCGAGCATCGACCGGTGTACCGGAAGATTCCGCAATTGGGTGTAAGTGGCCAACCCGAACAACAGCCCGAGCGCGCATACCAGCAGTCCCCACATCAGTAAAGTGCGCCCGTTCGTGCCACCCAGGAAAGTGGCTTGCGCCAGGTCGGGCAATATGAGGTTGGCTTCGCCACCCGCCGCGGATTGGGCGAACGCCGGAGCCGGTAGGCTCATCAAAATCAAGGCCGCTAACAGGAGCGGCAAGATAATTAACGTGGCGCACCGACGAGCAGGCACGCAGACATTCAGCATTCGATCAGTTCCTCCAATGAAATCTCGGAAGTCTCCCTGCAAGGGCGACGAGTAGACGGGTACTACGAATTCCCTAAATACCTCCGATCACCATACCGCACTGGGGGCCATGGTGCAACCGCAAAAGCGCCCTCGCGCCGCGCGATTGGATCAAATCACTTCCAGAATCAAGCACTTAAGATAAAGCGTCTCCGGTACTGTCAGTAAAACCGGATGGTCCTGGGCCTGCATGCGCCTTTCCAGCACTCGCAGCTTTCTTCCGGTATCGAGCGAAGCTTTGGCCAC
>VFSW01005870.1_pt1 | contig 18108 bp, 14 predicted proteins | sample 5358111 | NCBI WGS metagenome assembly VFSW01 (sample SAMN11554181, study PRJNA540505) | mine drainage metagenome | isolation source: sediment from site ElyBrook_90M | place: USA: Ely Copper Mine, Vershire, VT | collected 2017
CGCCGACCAGAGCGTCACCGGGACGCTCGGCGCGGTCGCAGACGCCAGGTAGACCCCGGCGCCGGTCTTGCCGAAGTCCTGGAAGAACATCACGGAGGTCTCATCCGGCGAGATCCCGTAGAAGCCGCCGAACGTGGGTACGAGAGTCATCGGCGACGGGGAGAGAACCGGTGACCGGCGCAAGGCGTGGGACGTCGTGCTGTAGATGGCCGTCGTCCCCCCGTTGATGAGCTGACCGAGGAACCCCGTCGCGTCGATCGAAAGCGGCTGGCCTCCACCGATCGGGACTGACGCGACGCCGTCGCCGGTCGACACGAGAACACGCGTCGCCGCGGTGTCGGCCGACCAGAGGTTCTCTGCAGCGCTGGCCAGGTCGACGCGCGCCCACGACGGCGGCAGGAAGGAACTGATGATGGCCGACGGCCCGGCGCCGCGGGCAACGTCACAGTGCGAGATGATCGCATAGGCGCCAGCAAAGCCGATCTGGGGAAGGCACCCGGCGAACTGCTGTCCTGCGAGGAGCTGGACGGCGCCACTGCCATCGCTCGCGGCCACGTACACGTCCCCGGTCCCTCCCGCCGCATCCACGTGATCGACGTAGAGGATCCGACTCCCGTCACTCGATGCCGACGCCACGAGCCCCAGCGAGGCCGACGACACGACATGGGCCCCCGCTGCCGACGACCATGCGTACAGCGTCCCCACGTTCGTCGCGCCGACCGCGGACCACGCGAACACGAGCGACCCCGCGCCGGTGACCCAGAAGTTGCTGCCGAGCGGGGCGATGCGTACGGAGCTTCCGCCGGCCAGAGGCACCGCGTACAGCGTTGCCGACGAGTCGTTGGAGTACACGACGTACCCGTCGCTCGTCACCTGACGCACCGACAGCGAGTCGCCGGCGACCAGCATGCCCCCCTCGGGTGGCGCCGCGTCGGAGAACGTGTTGCCCGCCTCCGGGCCGGCGTCGCGGGATCCCGTATCCGCCATCCCGGCGGCATCCGGAGACTCGCGCCCGGCGTCCGGTGCGTCCCCAGCCCCTCCGCTCCCGCAGGCGACGAGCCAAGCAGCGGTCAGCGCGACGCCAGCTCCTTCCGGACTCCAGCATGCCCTGCGCGCCGCGAACGATGCTGACTTGAGTCCTGCGATTACGACACGTGTCTTGTTCATCGACGTCGTGAAGAGCACGATGCGGACCAGCCGCCCGTCGAGGTCGGGCGCGCGCAAGACGACGCGAACGAGCCGTTGCTGCAGCAGCTTGCAACGCGATCGGCGAATTGCATGTCTTTTCGCCATTCGCCCACGCCGGACCGGCGCCAGGGTCGGTTCGGCGGACCAATGGCTGATCACGTCGTTGGAACGCTACGTGCTCTGCCGGCTCTGGCCCGGAGGCATCAAGATGAAGAGCGACGACGAGCCGTCCCCCGAGACCTTGGCCGTGAGCGCCAGCCTGTTCGACCAGCGCGACCGTACCAACGCACGCAACTACGTGTTCTTCGTGGCCGGATCGCTCCGGAGGCACCGCCTGCTCGCGCTCGCCGTCTTCGCCTCCATCGTGGGTGCGACGATCGGCTCCTTCTTCGTGCTTCCGAAGACCTATCACGTGGAGGCCAAGGCGCTTGCCCAGCCCACCTCGGCTCTGACGGTTCGCGGCGACGGCCCGGGTGCCGAATCGCTCACGCGCGTCGCCGCCGATACGGTCATGCGTCAGGACAACCTGATCGCGCTCATCACCCAGACGGACTTGCTTCGCTACGGACGCGAGCATCGCGCGCCGGCTCAGCGTGCGCGCGACTTCGTCATGCGTGCGCTGCGCGGCCACGACGAGTCCGAGGCGGATCGTCTGGACTCGCTGGTACGCCTCCTCACGGAGAGGTTGTCCGTCTGGACCAGCGACAGCGGGAGCACGGCCGGAGGAAGCACGGTCACCATCGGTATCGACTGGTCCGACGCCTCGATGGCGTGCCGCCTGGTGGACGGCGCGCAGCGAGCCTTTCTCGACGCGCGATACGCGCGTGAGATCACGGCCCTCTCGGAGTCCATCGAGATCCTCCGGCGGCATACCACCAGTCTGCAGGGGGACATCGACGCCGCGGTGGGCGGCATCGAGAAGATACGGGCTTCCCGGGATGACGCGGCGGCAGGTCCCGAGCCCGCCCCGGAATCCACGGTGCCGCGGCTGCGGTCCGTGCGTCGCTCGAGCGTCGCGCGCACGGGCGGCTCCGACGCCGACGTCGATCAGGTGCGGGCCGAGCTGCGGACCCAGCTGCAGGCCAAGCTGCACACCATCGACGAGATGGAGAGCGTCCGCGCGCGACAGCAGTCCGATCTCCAGGCGCGGCTCACGGAGGCCCGGGCCACCTTCACGGAGAATCACCCCACCGTGATGGACCTGAAGCAGTCCCTTGCGACCGTCTCGGCCGAGTCGCCGCAGGTCACGGCTCTACGCCGCGAGGTGGCAGAGCTCAAGGCGGAGTACGGCGCGCGTGGCGCCCGTGCCCGCGGTGACGAGCCAGCCGTCGTGTGGACCACCGCCCCCGCGGGGTCGGGGGGCAGCGCGAGCGGGACACCTCCACAGGTGCCGAGCGACGTCCTGCGCCTCTCTCTCGACCTGCGGGAGGATCGCGATCCCGCCATGGTGTATGCGCGCGGGCAGCTACGAGACGCGATGGAAAGGTACGACGCCATGCGCGCCCAGATCCAGACCGCGCAGATCGACCTGGAGACGGCCCAGGCTGCGTTCAAGTACCGATATACGGTCGTCACGCCAGCGCACCTTCCGAAGAGCCCGACGGTCCCCAACGTTCCTCTGGTCACGCTGGCCGCCCTGCTCGCCGGCGTGCTCTGCAGCCTGCTCCTCGCGGTCCTGGCCGACCTGCGGACCGGACGCGTGATCGAGCGCTGGCAGGTCGAGCGGATGCTCGAGCGCCCCGTCCTGGGCGAGATCACGCTTCCCGACGACGCTTCGCACGCGTGACCTGGCATGCGCAGGCTCGCTCGACTTGCGCTGGCGCCGGCCCTCGTGGGGCTCACCGTGGCCTGCGTGATCTCGGGCAACGGCGACGTGCTCGGAGCCGTCGCTCCGGCGGTGGTCCTCGGCGCACTCGTCGCCGCGTGGATGCTGCCCCTGCGCTGGTCTCTTCTCGTCACGACGTTCCTGGCCATCACGCTCGAGAACCCGAGCGAGCAGCCCGCGTGCGGGCAATGGAAGTCGCCCTTCTACGAGGTCGGCGCCGCGCTGCTCGTCCATCTCAACGTCACGTTCCGCCACAAGATCCTCGCCTTTTCGGGAATGGACCTGGTCCTGTGCTTCCTGTTCACCGTGGCCGCCTTTCGAGCCCTGACGGGCTCCCGCATCGACGGCCCGAACGATCGGGAGGGCCGCGGGCCCATCGGCTCGTTCGCCGTGATGAGCCTCGCGGCCGTCGCGTGGATGTGGATCTACGGGATCTCCCGTGGCGACGCCGACGTCGCGAGCTCCCTGTGGCAGGTGCAGCGCGTGGCCTACCTGCCGGCCTTGCTCCTGCTGGCGCAGATGGCCTTTCGACGCCGCGGGGACCCGGCCGCGATCGGCAAGGTCATCGTCCTTGCCGCGTGCATCAAGGCCGCTCTGGCCATCTACATTCGAGCCACGGTCCCGCCGCCACCGGGCGAGCCGATCCTCCAGTACGCCACCTCGCACGCCGACTCCATGCTGTTCGGCGTCGCGTTCTGCGCGGTCCTGGCCCTGCTGGTCCACCGCCGGCCGGGCAAGCGTCTCTTGCTTGCGCTCGGCGTCTTGCCGCTCCTCATCGCGGGGATGGTGGCCAACGAGCGACGCCTGGCCTGGGTCGAGCTGGCCTTCGGAGTGGTGATCGTGGTGGCCCTCACTCCGTGGTCGCCAGCCAAGCGCACCGCCGCGCGCGCGGCGCTCGCCGTCTCGCCGCTCGTGCTCGTCTACACCGTCGTGGGATGGGGCGCGGGCTCCGCCATCTTCCAGCCCGTCCGCACGCTCCGCTCCGTCATCGACTCGAAGGCCGACCCCTCGACCCTGTGGCGCGACCTCGAGAACTACGACCTGTTCTTCACGCTGCGCCACCACGCGTTGCTGGGCACCGGATACGGGCACGGGTACACGGAGCTCGTCTGGCTTCCCGACGTCTCCAACGCATATGCCCTTTATCGGTTCCTGCCGCACAACAGCATTCTCGGCCTGTGGGCGTTCGGTGGGCTCCTCGGATTCACGGCGCTCTGGTCGGTGCTGGTCATCGGATTCTTTCTCGCCGCGCGTACCTACCGGCACGCCGTGACGGTCGACGACCGCACCGCGGCCCTCACCATCATCTCGATGCTCGCCGTGTACCTGGTCTACTGCTACGGCGACCTCGGTCTGGGGACGTGGACCAGCGTGTTCCTGGTCGCTCCGGCGCTGGCGATCACCAGCAAGCTCGCAGTCCGCACCGGCGCGTGGCCGTCGACACGGCTCGAACGCCGCGCGCGCCCTGGCCGGTCAGAGCCGCGGGTAGAGGAACATGACGAGGAGCAAGTAGACGACGTTCCCGACGCACATGAAGACCAGGGCCTTCTTCATGCCGCGGCGCGCATTTCGGTCGCGAGCCGACCACAGCGGAACCAGAACCGTCACCAGGAGAATGGATAGCAATATGAGCTTGGCCATCGATTGCGGTCCGCCTGCGAAGAGCCAAGCAGGATGTGTTCCATGGCACGACGCTCCGCGCGACAATCCGCGGCTTCGATCCGTGCTCTTCGTCACGCCGTTCCTGCCCAGCCCTCCGCGGTTCGGCGCCCAGCGACGCATGCACGAGCTCATCTCCGGCGTCGCCGCGGCCGCCGAGACGTCCATCCTCTCTCTCGTGGACCCGGGCGAGAGCCACGAAGCGGCCGTCCAGGCGACCGAAGCGTATTGCCGTCGTGTCGTCACGGTGTCCGGTCCCGCGCGGCGCGGGAGTCCTGCGGGCAAGAGGCTGACGCAGCTGGCCTCGCTGGTGTCCCCGCGCAGCTATGAATGGGGCGCTCACAGCCACGCACCCTTCGCCGCGGCGCTCGCGCAGATGCTCGTCCACCGCTACGACGTCGTTCACTTCGAGCTGGCTCCGATGGCCGGTTACGCCCTGACGGGTCCGGCCCACCGCGACCTGCGCCCCATCGTGTGTCTCGACGAGCACAACATCGAGTACGACATCGCGAGACGCACGGCCCAAGGCGCCGCCAGTCCCGTGCGGCGAGCCTACAGCGCCCTCGAATGGCGCAAGCAGCGCAAGGACGAGCGGCGCGCATGGCGCCGCCTGGACGGCTGCACGGTCACGTCCGCGCGCGATCAGGACATGCTGCTCGCAGACGAGCCGTCCACGCGGACCGCCGTGGTGGCCAACGGCGTCGACGTCGACTTCTTCCAGCCCGCGGCAGTCTCTTCGCCTCGCGAGGCGCCCTCGCTGCTGTTCTTCGGGGCCATCGACTACTTCCCCAACACCGACGCGATGCTCTACTTCCTGCGGGACGTGTTCCCGCGGCTGGTGCTGCAGTACGCCAGCCTGCGTCTATGCATCGTGGGTCGCCGCCCCCCGGAGAGCATCGTGGCGCAGCGCAGCGCGAGCGTCGACGTGACCGGGGTCGTCGATGACGTGCGACCGTGGCTCGAGCGCGCGGACGTGGTGGTCGCTCCTCTGCGGATCGGCGGGGGGACTCGCCTGAAGATCCTGGAGGCCATGGCGATGGGCAAGGCCGTCGTTTCCACGACGCTCGGGGCCGAGGGGCTCGACGTGGTCCCCGAGCGCGACCTGCTCCTCGCCGACGACTCCGCGACCTTCGCCGCGCAGGTCGGACGCCTGCTCGACGATCCCGAGCTGAGGCAGCGGCTCGGAGCGGCGGCCCGGCGACTCGTGGTCAGCCGGTACGGCTGGAAGACCTCCGTGGACGCCCTGCTCGACTTCTATGGTGAGCTGCTCGAGACGCAAGCGGCGACCCATGAGCGCCGGTAACGCCACGGACACGCGGCGACCGGGCCACGGGCACTTGCCGGTCCTCGACGGCGTACGGGGCGTCGCCATCCTGCTCGTGCTGTGCGTTCACTTCATCGGCGACTCGCCGGCCTACACGCTGTTCGGCCGCGCGATGGTGAAGCTCGCCAACTACGGCGTGTGGGGCGTGGACCTGTTCTTCGTCCTGTCGGGGTTTCTGATCACGGGCATTCTCCACGACTCCAAGCGATCCGAGCGCTATTTTCGTGACTTCTACATCCGACGTACGCTGCGCATCTTTCCGCTCTACTACGCGGTGCTCGTCGTCCTCTTCGTGATCTGGCCCTTCGTGCCGGTTGCGTACCCGGAAGGGCTCGCGGAGTCGGCCCGGCACCAGGCCTGGCTGTGGCTGTATGCGAGCAACGTGTACCTCGCCATTCATCGATCGTGGGCGCTGCCCTACGTGGGGCACTTCTGGTCGCTCGCGGTGGAGGAGCAGTTCTATCTGGTGTGGCCGCTCGTGGTCCTGGCCTTCGGTCTGCGTTCGTTGCTCCGCATCTGTGCAGCCGTGACGATGCTCGCGCTCGCATTGCGAATCGTCCTCGCTTTCGCGCACGCCGGGGCCATGGCCCAGCTGGTCCTCACGCCATGCCGGTTCGACGCGCTGTGCGTGGGAGCCGGGCTGGCGCTCTCGGTTCGAGCGTTCGGCCTGCCGCGCGTTGCGCGAGCGGGGCGATGGGCGATGGGGCCCCTTGCGCTCGCTGTTCTGCTCGCGTCCGGGTGGCACGCGGCGACGGGGCGACTCCCGGAGGTCGTGCTGCCGGTACGGGGTACGCTCATCGCGCTGACGTTCGGCGCGGTGCTCGCCGCGAGCCTCGCCGCGAGCACCAGCGGCGTGCCGAGCCGCTTGCTCTGCAGTCGTGCCATGCGCTTCCTGGGCACGCGCAGCTACGGGCTGTACGTCTTTCACGGGATCGTCGCCTACGGGATGAGCCAGCACACGGCCCCGTTCGAGGCGCTGGCGGCGAGAGTCGGCCCCGGTGCGGCCATGCTGCTCTGGGCGGCTGCTGGATCCGGGGTCTCCCTGATCCTCGCCGCCGCGAGCTTCGACCTCTTCGAGAAGCGCTTCCTGCGTCTGAAGAACCGCCTGGCGCCGTCGACGCGCGCAGGTGTCGCCACCACCCTGATCGACGCCCCGGCCCGGTGAACACGATGCGAGCACCTCTGACCGTTCTGATCTGGACCGCGATCGCAGGCCCGTGCCTCGGGTGCGACCCCCGCCAGGCGGCACCTACCGGGCCACCCACGTCGCTCGCGCCGGCAACGCTCGGCATCCCGAGCCCCGCCGTGGGTCCCGCGTCGCCCGACCCCAGCAATGCGCGAGCGCTCGCACCCGGCCCGCTGGTCTCGCGCTCCAGGCGCGTGACAGGCGGGTCGTCCCTGTCGTTTCCTGCGCTGCGCAACATCAACGACGGCGACTATTCGACCGCGTGGGGTGCGGGGCGCCCCACGGCCGCGCAGCCGGCCTGGGTGGCCATCGACATCGGCCCGGGGCCGAGGCGCGTCCTGCTCAACTGGAGCGCCGCGGGCAGCTTCAACTACGAGGAGACCGACTACGGCAGCCCCGGCGCCTACCGCATCGAAACCTCCGGCGATTCGACGGACGGCGCCGACGGCACCTGGCGGACCGTGGCGGACGTTGCCGCGGTGTCGACCCACGGACAGGCGCATGCGCTTTCCTTCGCCGGCCAGACATGGGTCAAGCTCGTGGTGACGGGCACGCCCGCCGTGAGCCCCAACGGCGTGCAGCTCAGCGAGATCGACGTCCACGACATCTCCGCCGGGGCGCAGGACTCGTGGTTCTTCCTGGGCGACAGCATCACCGCGCTGGCGTTCAACCGCAGCAAGGCCCACCAGCCAAGCTTTGCCGCCTGGGTCAACACCTGGCACGCCGAGTATTTCCCGTCGATGATCGACGGGGGCACCGGCGGCGCCAAGAGCGACGACGGCGCCGCGCACATCGGCGAGTGGCTCGCGCGCAACCCCGACGCCCACTTCTGGGCGATCGGATACGGCACGAACGACGCCGCGGGCAACACCAGCGACCCGTCCGCGTTTCGCAGGAACATGAAGACGATCGTGGATGCCGTCCTGGCCGCCGGTCGCGTGCCCATCCTGGCGACCATCCCCTATGCGACGGACGGCCAGCACGGCTTCATCCCCGCCTTCAACGGCGCGCTCGCAGAGGTGTGCGCCACCCGTGCCCTCAGGACTGGCCCGGACCTCTACTCATGGTTTCTGGCGCATCCCGACGAGCTGCGCGACGGCGTCCACCCGAACGACCGAGGGATCGTGTCCGTCAACCGGCTGTGGGGCGAGGCCGTCGCGGGCCTGTACACGCGCTGAGACTTCGGGCGTGCCGGGAGAGAGTCACCCGGTCGCACGCGCCTTCGAGCGGGCGGCCGTCGTCAGGAGTCGCCACATCTCGCCGGGTCGCAGCGCGCCGGTCCCCACGACGACGGTCAGGTACACGGCCAGGTCCAGGACGATCCGTGCTCCACCGAGGCTCGTCGCAAGTCGATCGACGACGATGACGAGGCCGCAGGCGCCGAGGCTCTTGGCCGTCATCGAGGCGGTCCGCCGGTTGAATGCCTCTCGACCCACGAACGCCATCATCGCTCCGGCGGCAAACACGTGAGTCCCCAGTGCCGCGATGGCGCAGCCGATGCCGGCTCCGCCATCGCCGAAGACGGTCGCCGCACGACCGATGAGGAGCAGGTTGAGCACCACGTTGACCGCGAGGGCCGCGATCGAGATCAGCGTCAGCGTCCACGCACGACCGAGCATGATGAGCGTCATCGCGTAGACGATGGCCACGTAGATCACCACCGAGGACGCGGCCAGGATGCGCAGCGCGACGGCGGCGGGGGCGAAGGCGTGACCGAAGAGCAGGGGCAGCCACAGATCGGCGCCCACGCCGACGAAGAGCGCCGCGGGGATGGCCACCGTCAGGATCGGCTCGATCGCCTGCCGGACGTGACCGTAGAGGTCTTCCCGGGAACGCACCGCGCCTCGGGCAAACACCGGAGTGAGTACCCAGTCGATGAGCGGCGTGATGAGGAGCGTCAGTCCCGTGATGGATGAAGCGGCCACGTACCAGCCCACCTCGCGACCCGTGCTCAGGCTTCCGAGAAGGGTGACGTCGAGCTTGCCGTACGCTCCCGTCGCGCATCCGTTGAGGAAGTAGGGCAGGCTGCTCACGATCATCGCTCTCGTCGCGAGCGCGTCGACGCGGAGGACGACGTCGAGGTGTCGCTTCGCGAGCGCGAACAGGGCGACGCTCTCGATGCTCTCCGACGCCAGATAGGCAGCCGCAAAGCCCCAGAGGCCGGCCCGAGTCGCGATGGCCGCGACCACCCCGACCGCCCAGACCACCTTCGTGGCGACCGCCAGCGCCGACATGCCGCCGACGCGCCCCCGCGCGTGAAGCAGGGCGGACAGCGTCGCGTTGACGCTCACGAAGAACTGAGCGGCTCCGAACAGGTACACGAGCGCCCTGACCTCGGGCGAGCGCCCGGTCGAGCTCATGACGAGACCCATGACGCCGAAGATGACGACCGTCATCAGGAGGCGAAGCACCAGCGTGCCTCCCAGGAAGTCGCTGGCGTGATCTGGCCGGACCGAGACTTCCTTCCGCACGTAAGCCTCGGCGCCCAGACTGATCACGACGAAGAACGTCGCCGTGAAGCCGTCCGCGAAGCTCAGGGTGCCGAAGCTCGTCGGTCCGAGGAACCGGGGCATGAGAAACTTCATGCAGATCGCGATCGCGAGCGTCGCGATCAGCGAGGCGCCGAGCTTGAGCGCGTTGGTGATGGCGACGAGCGTGTCGTCGACGCGGTCGCGCCCGGGCGCGGAGCCCGACCCGTCCGCAACGGGGCTGGTCACGGTGGCGTCTTCGGCTGATCGGCATGCGAGAGGCGCCGCTTCCGGGAAGCGCCCGGTGGCGCCCGGACGAGGAGGCTGCCCAGGAAGTGGTCGCGCCCGACCTGCTCGATCGTCGTTCGCGTCGCGTCGCGCGACGTCACGCCGAGAGACACGCAGAGAATGACGCAGTCGGCGGCGCGAGCGAGCGGCACCGTCGCGAGGCTCGAGTTCGCGGACGAGGTGGCGAAGATGATCCGGGCGCCCTGCGTCACCTCCCAGCGGGTCGCCTCGAGAAAGGCGTCCACGTACTTCAGCCGCAGCGCGTGAAGGTCGGCGACCTGAACCTCTTCGCCGTGGTCGAGCGCGAGTCTCGCGATGAGGTTGGCGACGCCGAGAGTCGACGTGTGCTCGTCTCCCGGCACCAGAGCGAGCGTGCGCCACTCCAGCGACTGGGTGTGCTGCCACATTCGCTGCCAGTCGGCACGATCCCAACAGACATCCGGGTCGGCGACGGTCATCGCGCTCGGGGCCAGCTTGTTCATGAAATGGGTCCAGCAAGCAGATCGCGTGCCTGCCCCGGAAGCGCGCGAGCTCGGGCGACGGTCCGAACGAGCTCGGAAACGAGCGCAGTTTGCCAACCACGCTTGGCTTCGTGCGAAGTCGCGAGCGAGGCGCGCCCACGACGCGCGCGCGGACCGCGGGTTCCGTTGGACAGGTTCCTGCTACAGCGACTTCGGGCAGCTGCCTGTCGACGATGGATTCAAACGGCAAATGGCTCCGGATCGCGCGAGAGGAGCTGAGCCTCGACCCGCGCAGGCTCGGCACCGCGGTCGTCTCGCGCGTCTTGCCACACGGCAGCTTCAACCGGAGTCGCACGTGGCTCCTGCGCGCGCTCGGTCTCCGGATCGAGGCCACGTCCTTGCTCGCGGGCGCGCTCCTCGTCACCGGGTCGGGTTCGATACGCGACCTGCTGACGATCGGTCCGGGCTGCTACATCACCGGCCCCCTGCACATCGACCTGGAGGCGCCCGTCGCGATCGGCGCGCGAGTCTACATGGGCTACGAGATCATGCTCGTGACCGTGGACCACGAGCTCGGCGAAGGCGCGCAGCGCTGCGGCCACCGGGTCTTCCGTCCCATTGCCATCGAAGACGGCGTCTGGATCGGCTCCCGCGCCGTGGTTCTGCCGGGCGTGAGGATCGGCCGCGGTGCCGTCGTCGGAGCGGGCGCCGTCGTGACCCGGGACGTGCCGCCGAACGCCCTCGTCGCGGGTGTGCCGGCGAGGTTGGTGCGCGAGCTGGCCCCCTGAGCTTGACGTCAGTCGGCCCGCCCTCGTTGCCACCGGTACAGGGTCGACAGGTCGATGCCCAGGATCTCCGCCGCTCGCTGCTTGTTCCCACCCGTCTGTTGCAGCACCCAGTCCGCGTACGTCCGACTCAGTCGCTGCAAGGTCCAGGGAGATGCGCTCAGGAATGGCCACGCCAGCCCGGTGGAATCCCCCCTCGCCCCGTGGTCTTCCGCGAGTGTGTCGACGTCGATCATGGCGTCGACCCCGAAGACGACGGCCCGCTCGATGGAGCTCGCAAGCTCCCGAACGTTGCCCGGCCACGGCCGCGCGGTCAGCGCATCGAGGGCCGCCTGCCCGATCGAGCGTACGGGGGACGTCGGGGCTCGCATGCATGCCTGCGCCAGGAAATGAACGGCCAGTGCCGGGATGTCTTCACGCCGATCGCGCAGCGGAGGAACGGGAACGGAGAGGACGTTCAGCCGGAAGTACAGATCCTCCCGGAACCGTCCCTCCTTGATGAGCGTCGGAAGATCACGGTGGGTCGAGGCGACGACGCGCACGTCCACGTGAACGACGCGATCGCTGCCCACGGGTCGGATGTCACCGAACTGCAGCACCCGCAGCAGCTTGGCCTGAAGGCTGAAGGACATGTCGCCGATCTCGTCGAGCAGCAGAGTCCCGCCGTCGGCCTCGCTCATCAGTCCCTTGCGGGACTGGATGGCACCGGTGAAGCCTCCGCGGACATGGCCGAAGATCTCGCCCTCGAGCAGCTCTTGCGGGATCGCGGACGTGTTGACCGCGACGAACGGGCGCGAAGCCCGCGCGCTCCGGGCGTGGATGGCCCGGGCCACGAGCTCCTTGCCGGCGCCCGTCTCGCCCGTGATGAGCACCGGCGCGCTCGACCGGGCCACGCAGTCGATCGTGTTCTGCAGCGCGCGCATGGCGTGGCTGGCGCCGACGAGGTCGGTGTCGACGACGTCGTGGGGTGCCGCAGCGAGCCGGATGCTCTCGCTGGGATGTCGCCGGGCGTCGAGCGCGGCGGCGACGATGCGGTGGAGCTCCGCCGGGTCGCACGGCTTGAGCATGTAGCCGTACGCGCCCCTCTTGATCGCATCCACCGCCTGGTGCACGCCGCCGGCCGCCGTGATCACCACCACGGGAAGCGCCGGGTGGCTCTGCTTGAGCCGGTCGAGCATGTCGAGTCCGTCCATGCCTTCCATGCGGACGTCGCTCACGACGGCGTCGAAGGTCTTCTGGTCGATGAGGTCCAGCGCCGCGGTTGCATCGGCCGCGAGCTCGCACGCGTGTCCCTCACCCGTGAAGAGGCTCACCAGCGCATCGCGCATGTCGCGGTCGTCGTCCACGATGAGGAGGCGTGCGTGCATTCCGCGTCAAGCCAAGCACGTCGCGGGCCACGTGCATACGGTGCCGCGAACGAGCCGCGCGACCCGCGCTTTCGCGAAATGAGAATGAGGCGACGGATCGCAGAGGTGGTCTGCCTCGACCTCCTCGCCCGGAACGCTCACTTTCGCGCAGCGGATGAGTCGTCGGGTCGAGGGCGGGCGCTGGCTCGGATCGTGCTGCGAGTACCAGGGGGCACGAGCCAGCCATGCTGCACGAGTTTCTCTCCAACCACCGGGAGGCCATCCTTGCCCGAACGAGGGCGAGAGTGGCCGCTCGCACGATCCCGCGTGCGACGGTCGAAGAGATCGAGGGCATCCCGCTGTTTCTGGACCAGCTCATCGAGATCCTGCGGTCAGCTCCCGTGGGCGATGTCGCCCTGGCCGAGGGGGCTGCCAGGCACGGCTTGGCTCTGCTGCGCCGTGGTTTCACCGTCGCGCAGGTGGTTCACGACTACGGGGGCGTGTGCCAGGCGGTCACCGAGATTGCGGACGAGACCCGTGCGTCCATCTCCCCGGACGAGTTTCGCGTCTTCAATCGGTGCCTCGACGACGCCATCGCCGAGGCGGTCTCCGAGTACACGCGCCAGCGCGAGCAGTCGATCACGGCAGAGGGGCGGGAGCGCATGGGCGAGCTGGCGCACGAGCTTCGCAACGCGGCGGGCGCCGCGATCGTCTCGTTCGAGGTCCTGCGCATGGGCAAGGTCGGGCTCGAGGGCAGCACCGCCGGGGTGCTGAGCCGGAGCCTGCAGCGGCTGTCGAACCTCATCAACTGCTCGCTCACCGAGGTGCGGCTCGAGTCGGGGACACTGACTCGCGAGCGCGTCTCGGTGCGAGAGCTGATCGAGCAAGTCGCCGTCGGCTCGTCGATGGAGGCCAGCGCGCTCGCCCTGGGTTTCGACGTCACGCCCTGCGAGGCCGGGGTCGACGCCATGGTGGATCGGCAGCTGGTCGCGGCGTCGATCGCCAACCTGCTCCAGAACGCCTTCAAGTTCACCCGCCCCGGCAGCCGGGTGTCGCTGCGGGCCGTCGCGACCGCCGAGAGCGTCCTCATCGAAGTGGAGGACCAGTGCGGCGGGCTTCCCGCCGGCAAGGCGGCCGAGCTGTTCCGGCCGTTCGAGCAGCACGGAGCCGACAGGACCGGTCTGGGTCTCGGGCTGTCGATCAGCCGCAAGAGCGTGGCCGCCAATGGCGGTGAGCTCCGCGTGCGGGACCTCCCCGGGAGCGGGTGCGTGTTCTCGATCGAGCTTCCGAGGCTCGCGTAGGCCGATGGGGGTCCGACGGGCCGCGTTCCGTCCTGGCGTTTTGCCATGCGGTTCGCGATATGAGAACGGCCAGGCAGGGTCGCGCCGTCGCAGGGTGCAAAAAGCCATGGAAGCTCCGTGGCGCAGTTCCTGCGTACCGGTGCGGTGAGTGCCGTGACGTCGTCTCCTGCCGCCCTGTTCGCGCTACTCTGGGAAGCGCTCGTCAGTCTGCTCGGCACCGCGGCCACCGCGGCCCTGCTGCGTCGCGCCGCCCGTCGCGCGATGGCGCGTGCGCCGGAGCTCGGCGAGCTGATCATCGTCCGCGAGGACCTGGACTATCGCTACACGCTGCCTCCCGCCTGGGGCCACGCCGCCGCGGGGGAGACCCAGCACGGGTTCCGTCACCTCATGGCGGAGCTCGTGCCGCTGCTGGTCGAGCTGACGGGCCCCGTCGTCCTCTGCCATCTGGCGCAGATCCCGGAGCTGAGGGAGCGCGGGTTCGTCCCCGCACGAGAGGAGAAGTCATGAGCGCGAACGGACCGCGACTGGAGCGGACTTCCACCGGGAGCGCCACCTTCGACCGGCTCCTGGGCGGCGGGCTACCGGCTCGCTCGATGAACGTGATCGCCGGCGAGCCGGGGTCCGGCAAGACGCTGTTCGCCTTGCAGATGCTGTTTCACCAGGCACACCTGGGCAAGAAGAGCCTGTATCTCACGACGCTCTCCGAGCCGTCGCTCAAGCTCGTCGCCTACATGCAGCAGTTCTCGTTCTTCGAGGAGCGCTTCGTCGATCGCGAGATCGTCTTCGCGGACCTGGGGTCCGTCCTGCGCAACAAGGGCGCCGAGGCCACCCTGGCCGAGATCACCGGCCGCGTGGAGCGCGAGGAGCCGGCGATCGTCGTCATCGACAGCTTCAAGGCGCTCCGGGACATCCTGGGCGATACGGCGGCCGTCCGCGCGTTCGTCTACGACCTCACGGTCCACACGGCGAGCTGGGGTGCGGTCAGCCTCTTCCTCGGTGAGTACACGCCGGCCGAGATCCTGGACAGCTCCGAGTTCGCGATCGCCGACGGCATCATCCGGTTCGGCACGCGGCACGAGGAGCTGACCGCCATCCGGGAGGTGGAGGTGCTGAAGCTCCGCGGCGGGGCCTACGTCACGGGCCGACACTTCCTCGAGATCGACTCGAACGGGCTCAGGTTCTTTCCCAGGGTGCAGGGGCCGGAGACCACCGCCGGTGCCCGCGTCTCGATCTCCGAGCGCGCGGCCACGGGGATCGACGGGCTCGACTCGATGCTCGGTGGCGGATTGCCGCGTGCGAGCGCGACGGTCATCCAGGGCGGCACCGGCACGGGCAAGACGCTCCTCGGTCTGCAGTTTCTCCTCGACGGCGTTCGTCGCGGGGAGCCCGGCGTGCTCTTCACGCTGGAGGAGACGCCGGACCAGCTGCGCGCCGCCGCCGAAGGGTACGGCTGGGACCTGCGGCCCTTCGAGGAGCGCGGGCTGCTGACGCTCAGCTACGTGTCCCCCATCGAGCTGTCGACCGACTGGTTTCTCGATCGCATCCGGCGGCAGGTCCAGCAAACGGGCGCACGTCGCGTCGTGCTCGACAGCCTCACGAGCCTGGCCATCGGTGTCCTGTCCGAGCGGCGCTTCAAGGAGCTGGTCTACGCCTTCACGAAGCACTTCCGCGCCCTCGGCGTCACCCTCCACATGAACATGGAGGTGGCCGAGCTCCTGGGCGCCGCCCAGCTCTCCGGCCACGGGATCTCCTTCGCGGCCGACAACGTCATCCAGCTCAAGTACATCGAGCTCGACGGGCATCTCGAGCGCGGGATCTCCGTGCTCAAGGTGCGCGGCGTGAAGCACTCCACCGAAGTGCGGAAGATGACCGTCGGGGCGAAGGGCGTCGAGGTCGGCTCCGCCTTCAAGGGGCTGCGCGGCGTGCTCACGGGCCTTCCCGTCCGCTCGGGATCGGAGAGCCCGTGAGGGAGTCTCTCGGCCGCGCGCTTCAGGGCATCGCACAGAGTCTCGACTCGTGCGACGGCGCGGAGGCGCGGGTCTTCCGGGTGCTCGAGCAGCTGCGCGCCATCATGGCCTTCGAGCAGTGCGCCCTGCTCCGGGTACGGCCCGGACGCCAGCCGCTGCTGTTCGTGGAGCCACGTGCACCGGCCGACGCCCGCGCGGCGCTCTCCGACGTGCTCGTGCACCTCCATCTGCGTCTGGTCGACGAGCGCGCGCGACCGCGGGAGCTTTGCACGCCGCTTCTGGGGGCGCACCTCGCCGTCCCGCTCGTCGCGAATGACCAGACGATTGGCGTCCTCATGGTGCGCGGAGCGACCTCGGAGGCGTACACGGCGCAGAACCTGCGCGAGCTCGCGATCGTGGGCTCGCAGCTCGCGGCGTACCTCGTGATGGTGGACCAGGCGAGCCAGCTCGACGACGCGCGTCTGCAGGCCGAAGCGGCCGCCCGGATCAAGGACGAGTTCCTGGCGACGGTCTCCAGCGAGCTGAGAAGCCCCCTGACGTCCGTGCTCGACTGGGCCCGCTCGCTTCGCGAGGATACCGGCTGTCACGAGCGGACCCTCGCCGTCGAGGCGATCGAGCGCAACGTGCGAGCGCAGGAGAGGCTCATCGACGAGGTCCTCGCCCTCTCCACCCGCGCGGCGGCCGTACGGAGCCACGACGCGCGCGCGGCCGTCGTGGGTGCATCACCCGATCCGCTCGTGGCCGACCCCGTCCGCATCGTGACGGTGATCTCGAACCTCCTGCTCACCGTGATTCGCTCCGCTCCCTCGCTGCAGGGCAAGCACCCCGAGGCTCGCGCGCTGCTGTCCGGGATCCGTGTTCTGCTGGTCGACGAGGACGCGGAGATGCGGGACGCTGCCGCGGCGGTGCTCGAGCTGCACGGCGCCGAGGTGACCGCCGTGGCCTCGGCCGCGGCTGCGCTCGCAGCCCTCGCGCGCGTGCGGCCGCACGTGCTGCTCAGCGACCTGATGCTCTCCGGCTCCACGGGCTACGACCTGATCCGGGAGGTCTCCGCGCGCAGCGTCGTCGTGCCCGCGGCCGCGGTGACCTCTCTCGCGACGGACGAGGACCGCCAGCGAGCCCTCGCGGCCGGTTTCACGATGCATCTCACGAAGCCGTTCCATGGCCAGCAGCTCGTCGCCGCCGTGGCGACCCTGGCTCGCTCGACGCCGCCGCTCGTCGCCTGACGGCAAGCGCAATACAGACGCCCCGCAGGCACGGCAGATGCACCGTGATGCGCCATGCCGGTGAACCTGACTGTGGTCGCGCAGACGGAGGTCGGCCTCGTGCGGCGGGCCAACGAAGACTCGTTCGTGATCGCCGATCTGACCGGCGGAAGCCTGCTCGACGGGCAACGGGTCGCCCGGTTCGAGGTCGGAAAGCGGGGCGTCCTGCTGGCCGTCTCGGACGGAATGGGGGGTCACAAGGCGGGTGAGGTGGCGAGCGCCCTGGTCGTCGAGTCGCTGCGTCGCTCGATGGCGCAGTCGCGCCAGGGCACGAGCGATGCGCTGCTCGAGAAGGCCGCCATGCAGGCGAATCGCGAGGTATGGCAAGCCGCCCACGTGCCGGGGCGCGAGCAGATGGGCGCCACGCTGACGGCCGTCTTCATCCACGACCGGACGGCGTTCATCGCGGAGGTGGGCGACTCGAGGGCCTACCTGGTGCGTGGCGGCCAGATCGAGCAGGTGACGCGAGACCAGAGCTACGTCCAGCTGATGGTGGACTCGGGCACCATGAGCCCCGAGGAGGCCAAGAGGTCGAGCCTGAACAGCGTCATCCTGCAGGCGATGGGTGTGAAGGAGACGGTGCAGGTCGCGCTCGGACGACTCGAGCTGCGCCAGCGTGACTGCTTCATCCTGTGCTCGGACGGGCTCTCGAGCGTGGTGAGCACCGACGAGATCCGCGAGGTCGTCGTGACGGCGGGGCGGCTGGACAATGCGTGTGGTCGGCTGGTCCAGCTGGCCATGAAACGCGGGGGCGACGACAACATCACGGTCATCGTCGGTGGCGTCAGCGGCGATCTGCCTGCGCTCGTGCCGGGCGAGAGGATCGCGGACGCGCTGGTTGAAGTTCGAGCGTTCGAGCCGCGCGCGGCGACGCACCTCTGAGTGGCAGTGGCCTGGTGCGTGCTCTACTTGCGTTCGCCGTAGAGGGCGCGACGATCCATGGTCCCCTGCGTCCGTGGGGTGGCGGGTGGCTCGATCGGCGTCGAACGGTGGGGCGAAGGTGCGGCGGCAGCGGGAGGGCTCGCGGTCGTCGTCGCGCTCGGGG
>VFSW01005871.1_pt1 | contig 18100 bp, 17 predicted proteins | sample 5358111 | NCBI WGS metagenome assembly VFSW01 (sample SAMN11554181, study PRJNA540505) | mine drainage metagenome | isolation source: sediment from site ElyBrook_90M | place: USA: Ely Copper Mine, Vershire, VT | collected 2017
TGACTTACGGGATCACGCTGGCCGCGGCGAGGACGTTAGCTCGCGTGAGTCCGCGGATGACGTTTGTGTATGTGTCGGGCGCGGGCACGGATAGCTCGGAGCGCGGGCGGGCGATGTGGGCGCGGGTGAAGGGGAAGACCGAGAACGCGCTGCTGCGGCTGCCGTTCCAGGCGGCGTACATGTTCCGGCCAGGCTTAATCGAGCCGGTGCATGGGGTGAAGTCGAAGACGCGCTGGTACCGGGTGTTGTATATGCTTGGCAAGCCGTTGCTGCCGGTGCTGCGGCGGGCGTTTCCGGCTTACATTCTTACGACGGAAGAGATCGGGCGAGCCATGCTTGTGGTTGCAAAACGCGGAGCTCGGCGGACGGTGCTGGAAAGCCAGGACATCCGCGATGTTCTGGGCGGCTGAGGGCGCGCAAAAAGCCGTTCACAAATTCCGTTCGGGCCGGTAAGCCCGCGTTTTCCATGCGTTAGAGGGGAGAGGCGAAGGGCGACTGAGGGGCTCATCCTAGCATGGCTGCAGGATGAGAAAAGTAATCCTCGCGTACAAGAACTTCGCCGCCAACCGTAACATCAGCCATATCGGGCTGGGCGTGTCGGCGATGAACACGTCCAAAGTGCTTCGCCGGAAGGGCATCGCGGCGGAAGTGTGGCCGGTCATTTCGCCGGCCGATTTGAGTGCGCGCCTCGAGGGGGCGGGCGCGACACACGTCGTCGTCTCGGCGCCCTGGATTCCGACAGCGGACCTGCAGCGGCTCTCCAACACATACCCCGACATTCAGTTCGCGATGAACTGCCATTCGAACGTGGGCTTCCTGCAAGCGGACGCGAACGGCGTGAAGTTGTTTCGCGAGGCGATGGAACTCGAGACCGGGACATTCAACTTCCGGGCCGCGGGGAACAGCCTGAAGTTCTGCCGATGGGTGCGGGCGGCGTTTGGAGCGCCTTGCACGCATCTGCCGAACCTGTACTACCTGGACGAGACGCGGCGCGTCGTGCGGCCAGGCTGGCGCGGCGGCGTGTTGCGCATCGGCGCATTCGGGGCGACGAGGCCGCTCAAAAATTTCCTGAGCGCGGCCGGGGCGGCGCTGCAGATTTCGCGGGATCTGAAGGCGGACCTGGAGCTGTGGGTGTCGGCGGGGCGCACCGAGGGCGGCGGCGACACGATTCTACGATCGGCGCGGGCGATGTTCGGGGGCCTGGCGCACGCGCGGATTGTGGAGAACGGCTGGCAGAGCTGGCCGCAGTTCCGGCAGACGGTGGGGAACATGCACTTACTCCTGCAGCCGAGTTACACGGAGTCATTCAACATGGTGACCGCGGACGGCATTGCGGAGGGCGTGCCGTCGGTGGTGACGAACGCGATTGACTGGGCGCCGGACTACTGGATGGCGGCGGGCGACGACGTGAGCGAAATCAGCCTGGTCGGCCGCCACCTGCTAAGCGAGCCGCAGGCCGCCTTCGACGGGCTGGACGCGCTCCAGGCGCACAATCGCGCGGGCCTCGAATCCTGGCTCGCGTTTCTCGGGCTGTAAGGGCCGCGGCGGGGCGGCAAGAGAAGACAAGGGGACGACCGCGCCGGGCGGAGCCGCGCGCGAAACCGAAGGGCAACGGAGAAGGAGAAGGGAACGATGCAAGAGATACAACGCAAGTACGGATGGCGGCCGGATCTGCCGGATCATCGCGACCATGTGCTGACGCTGGGCGACGAGCGCGGCGTGGCGGCGCTGCCCGCTTCGGTGGACCTGCGGCCGATGTGCCCGCCGGTGTACGACCAGGGGCAGTTAGGGAGCTGCACGGCGAACGCGATCGCCGGAGCCGTGGAGTTCGAGCAGCGTAAGCAGAAGCTGGTGACGTTCACGCCGTCGCGGCTGTTCCTGTATTACAACGAGCGGGTGATGGAAGGCACGGCGGATTCCGACAGCGGCGCGATGCTGCGCGACGGGATGCGCTCGCTGAACCGGCAAGGCATCTGCACGGAAGTGTTGTGGCCTTACAAGGAAAACGAAGTGCTGGTCGAGCCGTCGCAGCGCTGCTATCAGCAGGCGGCGGCGCACCGGTCGGTGTACTACGCGCATGTGCCGCAGACGCTAGACTACATGAAGAGATGCCTGGCGGCGGGTTATCCGTTCGTATTCGGGTTTTCGGTGTACGACAGCTTCGAGAGCCAGCAGGTGGCCTCGACGGGTGTGGCGCCGATGCCGGGGTCCGGCGAGTCGATGTTAGGCGGCCACGCGGTGCTGGCGGTGGGTTACGACGATGCGTCGAAGCGGTTCCTGGCGCGCAACTCGTGGGGCGCGTCGTGGGGCATGCAGGGCTACTTCACGATTCCGTACGAGTACCTTACTAACACAGGTCTGGCGACGGATATGTGGACTGTGCGGGTGATCGAGTAACGGCGGGAGGGAAGGGCGGGGAAGCTGAGCGCTTCTCCGCCACGGCCGCTCCGTGCGCCGGACATTCGGTGGAAGCGGGCCGGCTTAATCGGGCTTCCTCCCAGCGAGCCGCATCACTTACCACAGGGACTACCGAAGCGCAAGCGTGAGCGCGCGGCACGGCCGGACAAGGCACGGGAACCATATAACGCCGGAATAGCTGAGTAACATGAGACGAACCTCATGGCAGTGACGGCGATCCATCCGGCGGAACGCCTCGCCGAAGAACTCGGGATAAGCGGCGAGGCCTGGCACGCCAGCTGGACGTGCTTGCGGCCTGCATCACCGGAGTCTGCGTTCCGAAAGATCAGGGGGCGCCTGCCCAGTAGGTTGCCGGATTCAAGACCTACTGAACGGTGCTCAGTGGTAGTCACGGTCATAGACTCCAGCGCCGCTACCCTATACGCGGCCCGTACCAAGGATCGCGGCGACGCACCGTTGACCGACACGCGGGCCGGACCGGAAGTCTGGAGTGACGGTAAGTTCTTCCCCGACGCGCGGTGAGCCGATTACGCGCGGGGCAGCAGCATTACTCGCCATCAATTGCAAAACCGCTTCTACGAAATTACACTACCGGGACTCGGAACCGGAATAACATACCCGGATAACTTCATGGAAGGTTAACGAGCGTAGCTATTCGCAGCCCGGCGGACAACTCGCAAGCGGTTCGACATATTCAATCAGAGCAGCGCTCCTATTTCTTGGTTTCGTGAGACACGTATTCGACCGTCCGCCGGTCTGTGGCCTCATCACGATCCATGACGGCCGCCGGCGCCCTCTCAGTCGGCTTGTCGGTGGTCCCGTAGTCCGCGGAGGCCTCCGAGGCGGAGGAAATGCTTTGTGCGCCAGTGTCCTTTAGGGTTTTCATTGCGCGGTCACACCACTCCCGGCTATCGCAGTGAACGGACAGGAGAATGCCGCCATGTCTGATTCTGCCAGCGTACCGCTTCGCCACGTACTCGGACGCGCGCAAGCCCAGCAGGAACCCAACAATCCAACCCACAGCGCCGCCCGCGCCGGCTCCGGCAATGGCGGCGAACACCGGCCCCGCGGCGACGAGCGGAGCAATGCCCGCGATCGTGACCGGCTGCGTACACAGATACCAAGCCAATGCGGCGCCTGTCACGGCACACACAACCGCGCCCGCCGCCGCGCCTTCCAAAGCCTTGGTGCGCTTAAGGTGCGCGAAATCCTTCGAGCCTTGGTTGTCGGATGACAGAACAGAGATGTCCACCACGCGAAAGCCCGCTTTACCCAACACGCTGACGGCATCCGAGACCGCGGTCCGATCCGGATAGATTCCCATCACCGATATATTCCTTGCCATTTCGTCTTCCTCCCTTGTAGAGCTGTCCGGATTTTATTCGTGCACGAGCGGGGCCAAGCGCACGAAAGCACCGAGGCGGGCCGGCGCGGAGCAGGGCCACGGCAGCGGGTGCAGAACTTGCCGTGGAAAATGCACATTTCGCCGCTTCAGGAGATGGAATGTGCCGGCGCACGGAGGCATCGCCCATAAATCCCGGGAATTTCAACGGCGGCAGACGTGCTATGAAAATTTCGGGCGCAGACGGGAAGGAAGAGGATCTTATGTTGCTTGTAATCTTGCTCATCGTACTGTTGCTGGCGCTCGCGCCCACATGGCCGTATAGCAGACGCTGGGGGTACTATCCGAGCGGGGCGCTGGGCGCCGTTCTGTTGGTGGTGATCGTGTTCGTGTTGTTGGGACGCTTCCGCCTATAGGCGTCCTGGGAACTCGTCCTGGAATAAATCGACGGTAGGAGAGACCATGAATTGGGAACAAATCGAAGGGAAATGGAAGCAGTTTACCGGCGCCGCGCGCGAACGCTGGGGAAAACTTACCGATAATGACTGGCAAACGATCGCCGGAAAGAAGGACGTGTTGATCGGGCAAATCCAGGAGCGGTATGGGGTGGCGAAAGCGGAAGCCGAAAAGCAAGCCGACGAATGGTCGCGCGCACTGAAGGAATCCGACCCGAAGAGCCACGGCGCCACGCGACTTTAGAACGCGTTGGGGCAAGCGCGGATCGCGGATTTCTCGCGATAGGTTGCGGCATGGACAGAACACGGTTTGTCGCGGAACTCGCGTCGCGTGCAGAAGGGCAGATCCTGCAGAACCGGCGGCAACAATTGCGTGGGCCGGCGATCGATGCGCGGTAGATGGCCCGATGCCCAGGTCTATTTCGCTTTGGCGCCCAATTTGCTCGCAGAGACCTTGGGTGAATAAGGAGATCGATGACTAACTTTAAGAAACATTTTCGGCGCGCCGCGGTGACCGGGTTCGCCGCATGCATCGGCGTCGCGCTGCTGCCAAGCCTCCAAGCGGACCAATGGGACAAGAAAACCATTATGACCGTCAATGAACCATTGGAAGTGCCGTCCTGCTGCACGCCCAACCACACGGTGATCCTTCAACCGGGCCAATATGTGATGGTTTTGAAGGACTCCCTGTCGGACCGGCACATCGTGATGATCTTCGATAAGGATCAGCAGCACCTGATCACGACGATCGTGGCGATACCGAACAATCGACTGGAGCCGACCGGGAAGACGGTCTTCAAATACTGGGAAGTCCCCGCGGGGCAGCCCAAAGCGCTTCGTGCGTGGTTCTATCCGGGTGACAACTTCGGGCAGGAGTTCGCGTATCCGAAACAGAAGGCCGCGCAGATCGCCGCCTTTGTGAAGACCCCCGTGCCGGCAGTCGCAGCGGACACGAATATTGCGGAGGATCTGAATACAGCGCCGCTCGTGGATGTGGACGAAAGCGGCCAGACTAGCGAATTAGCGCAGACGTTGCCGATGCAGGCTGCCGAGACACCGGCGCCGGCTCAGCCCGCCGTAGTCGCCGAAGCCCAAGCGCCTGCCGAAGCGCCTGCCCAAGCGCCCGAGCCGGTAATGCAGCCCGCGCCCGAACCGTTGCCGCATACCGCCAGCAGCATGCCGCTCCTCGGCTTGGCTGGGCTGGTATCCTTGGCCCTGTTTGCCGTTCTTGGACTTCGGTCCGGATCCCGGCGATCTTGCAAGGTCTAGCGCCCTGAACCCGCATTCCGCCGTGGTCGCTATACCGCGGACCACGGCGCTACGGGGAGTTAAAGTGCTAACAGAGACGCTCATCCTCGTTCTGGCCGTCGGCGCGCCGGCTCTCCGCGCGCAGGCCGGTCCGGTTGAGCCATCGGAGCAAGCATTCAGGATCGTCGACTCCGTCGAGCTCGTGCTGCTGGATGTGAGCGTCGAAGACGCGGCGGGCGAGCATGTCTCGAATCTGAGCCAGAATAACTTCAAGGTGTATGAAGACGGGAAGCTTCAGCGAGTAACTCAGTTTTCGAACGACGATGTCCCCGTCACGGTCGGCCTGGTCATGGACACCAGCGGAAGCATGGGGCCGAAATACGGGCACGTAGTTATGGCAGCGTTGTCGTTCATTCAGGCGAGCAACCGGAACGATGAAGTATTTGTCGTGAATTTTGGCGACCGCGTCAGCAGTGGGCTCCCTGAAGATGTGCCGTTCACGGACAACCTTCCGCAACTTCGGGCGGCACTGTCTTTGGGCGTGCCCGCGGGCCGGACGGCCCTCTACGACGCGATTGCGTTTTCACTGCACCATCTTGAGATGGGCAAATGCGCCAAGAAGGCGCTGATGCTGATTAGCGATGGGGGCGACAATTGCAGCACTCACGGGTCCGACGAGGTCATGCAAATGGTTCGAGAGTCCCGCGCCACGATTTACGCGATTGGGGTTTTCGATGCGGACGATGCGGATCAGAACCCGGCGCTGCTTCGACGAGTGGCTCGAGTAACTGGCGGAGAGGCTTTCTTCCCAAGGCAGCTTTCCGACGTCGGCGGCATCTGCCGGGAGATCGCGAAGGACATTCGCACCCGCTACACCGTCGGCTACGTTCCGGTCCGATCCGGCGAACAGGGATCGATCCGGAAGATTAAGGTGACCGCCTCGACGCCCGGCGGGCACAAATTGACCGTGCATACGCGCACAACTTATGTGCTGCCGCCGGTCCGTCCGTTGACCGATCCAGAGGGCGAGCGGAGCCCGAGGGGCGCCCGATGAGACTTCGCGTGATCCTCTCGGCGGCAGCGATCTGGAACGTTGTCCGGTACTTCTTCCTGGCTATCGGCATCGTCTGTCTTGGGATCTACAGCTACGTATATCTCGAGCGGATCATGTATCAAACCTATGAGAGCCAGGAGTTCGACCGGACGCCTTCCCGCGCCACGGCCGTCGCGGCTTCGAGCGACCCAGGCATGCCGATCGGCGGCATCGAGCGCACGTCCGCGAAGCGTGCGTCATCGCCGGGGCTTCGGCCGCCCACGGCGCTTATTGGACGACTTTCGATTCCAAGGCTCCATCTGTCGGCGATGGTGCGTGAAGGCGTCGACCGCACGACCCTGCGGCTCGCGATAGGCCACATTCCGTCGACCGCGCTGCCCGGCGAGGCTGGGAACGTCGGCGTGGCGGGCCATCGCGATACGTTCTTTCGCGGGCTAAAGGATTTGAGGATGAACGACGAGATTCACTTTTCAACGTTGCGCGGCGATTTCCAGTATACGGTCGAATCGCTCCTCATCGTCGAGCCGGACAATGTAGGGGTACTGGCTGCCTCTCCGGAAAACGTGCTGACATTGGTGACGTGTTATCCGTTTTCCTATGTCGGCGCAGCGCCGGAGCGCTTCATTGTGAGGGCCCGGCAAGTGTCACCGCGAACGCTGGTAGGATCAGTTGTGGAATGATGGACAGCAGCCAGCCATGGTTGGCCGCCGGGGAGTAAAATTGAACGACGCATCGGCTGTTTCCGTGGCCCGGATTCTTGTCATCGAAGACAACGTTCCGGATGTCGTCCTTCTCGAACGGGCGCTGAAGAACCAGGATTTGCGATTTGAACTGGTTCACCTGCTCAATGGAAGCGAAGCCCTGGCTTTCATTCGCAGGCAGGGCGCCTATGCGGATGCGGCTATTCCAAACCTGATCCTGGTCGACTTGAACCTATCCCGGTACTCCGGCGAAGAGATTGTGCGCGAGATCCGAAGCGCCGGACATCTGGGAGGCGTTCCCGTGTGCGTGTGGAGTTCTTCCCGGTCCCGGCGAGACGAGGCCGTCCTCAAGGACCTCGGAGTCTCCGAATTCATCGCCAAGCCCTCGGGTCTGGATCGCTTCATGGAGATAGGCAAGATCATCAAGGATGTCCTCGCAGGACCCAAAGCCGGGTGACGGCGGCTGGACAGCCACCGTGCCGCGTTTCGAGATTGAGCCGGCGTTACAATTCAGGCAGTTGGCGGGCCGCCAACCGCGAGGAACGGACACCGTCGTCCATCCGGGCGCAACAATGGCATGGCACGTGCTCGACTGGCGGCGTTCCCGATCGAGCGATGACGCCGGTTCGTCCGGGCGAGAAAGGTTAAGGTGACGTGTGGCAAAGAAAACCGGCAGTCGCAGGCCGGGCGGGGTCAAGCGTTCTCCGCGAGCGCTTAACGCACCGGACTCGAAGCCACGCGCCACTCCAGTGAAGAAGGTCCCGGCCGCGGCCGCAAGTCCCGTTTCCGCAGTGGCGATCGTACGTCCTGACGCCGAGGAACCTGCGCAAGGCAGCATTCCCCGCATTGTGGGCGTCGGAGCCTCCGCGGGCGGACTGGAGGCATTCACGGAGCTGCTCAGCCATTTGCCGGACGATACCGGCCTGGCCTTCGTGCTGATTCAGCACCTCGATCCAAGTCATGAGAGTCATCTGCCGGAATTGCTTTCGAAAGCGAGCAAAATGCCTGTCGCCGAAGTGAAAGATGGAACTCGCGCCGAGGCCAATCATGTTTACGTCATTCCACCAAAATGCAATCTGAGTAGCACCGGCGGAGTTCTCCACACCCTGCCACGGCCGGCAAAGGGCCGCAACATGCCCGTCGACTCATTTTTTCACTCCTTGGCAGCGGACCGGGGCAGCGAAGCGCTCGGCGTTATCATGTCGGGAACCGCATCGGATGGGACGCTGGGCCTCAAGGCGATCAAGGCCGAGGGCGGCATCACTTTCGCTCAGGATAGGGGAACCGCGAAGTTCGACGGCATGCCGAGGAGCGCCATTGAAGCGCGCGTGGTGGATGTTGTGCTGCCGCCGGCCGGCATCGCGCGGCAACTGGTTGCCATCGCGCGCCAATCTCGTATCCCGATCGCGCCTCCGAAGCGGGCCGAGCAATCGGGGGACGGGGGACTGAACAAGATACTGCGGCTGCTGCGCATGGCCACGGGAGTGGATTTCACGGAGTACAAGCAAAGCACGCTGGCGCGGCGCATCAAGCGGCGCATGGTCCTCCGCGGATTCGCAACGCTCGAAGAATACCGCCGGCATCTCGAGCGGAACCGCGAGGAAGCCAACGCGTTGTGCGAGAACTGTTTTATCACCGTCACCTCGTTTTTTCGGGAGCCGGCGGTCTTCGAGGAACTGAAAACGAGGGTATTCCCCGCTCTGCTTGAGAATCGAGCGCCCGAGGATCCGATTCGTATCTGGACGCCTGGGTGCGCCACGGGTGAGGAAGCCTATTCGATCGCTATCTGCCTGATGGAATTCCTGGAAGAGAGAGAAGTGAACCTTCCATTCGAGATTTTCGCCACCGATATCAGCGAAACGGCGATCGAAAAGGCCCGCGCCGGGATTTACACGGGCGCCGCGCTGGCCCATGTCTCGCCCCAGCGATTGGCGCGGTTCTTCAACAGAACGGAACGCGGGCACCAGATTGCGAAGACCCTTCGCGACACGTGCCTTTTTGCCAGGCACAACGTGGCGCAGGACCCGCCTTTCTCCAAGGTGGACCTTATCAGTTGTTGTAACGTGCTGATCTACCTTGGCGCCGTGTTACAACGCAAAGTACTCTCGATCCTGCATTACGCGCTCAAGCCAACCGGCTTCCTGGTGCTCGGTCCATCGGAAAGTATCGGCACGCTCTCCGAGTCATTTCATCAACTGGACAAGACCCACAAGATTTATGGCATGAGGCCGGAAGCCGATATGCCCGCTTCGCCGCTGCGCGAGACCCGCCAGGCCGAAGGCAAGGCGGATCTCAGGGAGAGAATTGGCGGGCGCCGGGCCGGGCTGGACGTGCAGAAAGAAGCCGACCGGCTGGTGCTGGCGGAACATACGCCTCCTGGGGTCATCATCGACAACGATATGAACATCATTCAGGTGCGGGGCCACACAGCCCCCTACCTCGAGCTCTCACCCGGCGAGCCGACCCAAGACCTTCTTAAGCTGGCGCGTGAAGGACTGCTCGCGGGCCTGGGAAAGGCGATTCGAAGCGCCAGACAAAGCAAGGCCACCGCGAAAGGGGAGGGCTTCCGGATCGAAGGCGGCGGCCAGTTACAAGAGGTCGCGATAAAGGTAATCCCGTTCATGGGCTCGTCCGCCGCGAAGGAACGCTATTTCCTGGTCCTTTTCGAGGACACCGCGCCGGGCAGCGGCCCGGCTGCGATGACCAAGACCTCGACGCTCGACGACCGGCAGAGCGCCCGGCTGCGGCGCGAGCTTGCCGCCACCAAGGAGTACCTACAATCCACCGTCGACGACCACGCAGCCACGCTCGAAGAGCTGAAAGCCGCGAACGAAGAGGCACAGGCGGGCAACGAGGAATTGGAAACCGCGCAAGAGGAACTGGAGTCGGTTAACGAAGAACTGAACACGCTCAACGAAAATCTAAAGGTCACTAACCTCGAGTTGATCTACGCCAACCGGGACGTGACGAACCTTCTCGAAAGCATCAGCATACCGCTGATCATGGTTGGCCGGGATCTGCGCATTCGCCGCTTCACGCGGGCCATGGAGCCGGTGTTGAACCTGATCGCCGCCGATGCCGGACGGTCGATCACCGATCTTCAGCCTCAAATGGAACTGCCCGATCTGCGGGAGTTGCTGTTGGATGCGATGGCGGGCGGCAGCCGGAAACCGCGCGATGTCCGCGACGCGCAAGGCCGATGGTATTCGCTGCGCATCCTACCATCCATGGGACCGGAGGGAAAGATCGACGGCGCCGTGCTGATGTTGATCGATATCGACGCCGCGAAGCGCGGTCTGGACTTCGCCGAAGCGATTGTGGAAACGGTGCGGGAGCCTCTGGTGATCCTGAATCAGAACCTGCGAGTCCTGAAAGCGAACAAAACGTTCTACGACACGTTCCAGGCCGCGCGCGAGGAGACGGAGGGGCGTCTCATCTACGACCTCGGGAACGGACAATGGAATATCCCGAAACTCCGCGATCTGCTGGAGAACATTCTCCCCGCGCACGCGACGTTCCGTAACTTTGAGGTGACCTACGACTTTGAACGCGTCGGACGAAAAGTAATGCTGCTGAACGGCAGCGAGATCTTCAATCCGAATGCGCAGGCGCGGACGATCCTTCTGGCAATCGAAGACGTCACGGAACGTAAGTTCGCCGAGGATTCGCTCAAAGCGACCAACGCCGAACTGCAGCATTTTGCCTATGCACTGACGCACGACTTACGAGAGCCTTTGCGGATGGTCGTGAACTTTAGCGAGCTCCTGGAGCGGGAGTATGCCGGAAAACTAGGCGAAGGTGCCGATAAGTACATCTCTTATTCGGTCGACGGGGCGTTGCGGATCGAAGCGTTGCTAAACGCCCTGCTTGCTTATTGGGAGGTCAGCGGGCAGGAGGGGAACAGCTTCGTCCCAGTGGATTGTGGCGCCGTTCTGGCCAAAGCGCGCTTGAACCTCGAGGCGGGCATCATGCAGAGTGGCGCCATCATAACCTCGAGTCCGATGCCAACGATCATCGCCGAAGAGGTGTTGCTGATGCAGCTTTTCCAGAACCTGATTTCCAATTCGATCAAGTACAGAAGCGAGGAAACACCGAAAATCCATGTGTCCGCGGAGAGAGACGTGGAAGGCTGGCTGTTCGCGGTGCGGGACAACGGCATCGGTATCGATCCCAAAGACGCCGACCGGGTGTTTGGCATGTTCAAGCGATTGCACGGAAGCGAAATTCCCGGTACCGGCATTGGCCTGGCGCTTTGTAAGAAGATTGTCGAGCGCTTGGGCGGACGGATTTGGTTGGAATCGGAGGCGGGACGGGGCGCCACGTTCAAGTTCGCGATTCCCGGCGACCGTAAGGACCGAGGAGCCCGGCGCCTGAGCTGAACATGGCCAACCCTAACATCGAACGCACGGAAGAGGAAGTCGAACAGTTACGCGAGGCGGTCGACGCCGAGACGCGGCGATGCATCGAGGTTCAGAGGCAGTTGGAGCGGGCGAGCGCGGGATTTGAAGAGTTTGTCTCGATGACGGCTCACAACCTGCGCGAGTCTCTCCGCGACGTGGCCTCAGCCAGTCAACTGATGAGAGAAAACTATGCCGGACGCCTGGATGCCGATGCCGAAGTATTGATCGAGCGCATCCAGGCGGGGGCGAACCGAATGCAGTCGCTGCTTGCCGACGTGGTGGACTACTGGGCGACGGGTACTGGCGCCCGGCAGGCGCCGCGGACGGACATGGAGGCGGTGCTTTGCCAGGCGCTCCTGTGCATGGACAAGCGGATCGCCGAACGGAACGCAATCGTTAGTCATGACGCATTGCCGGCGGTGATGGGAGACTTCGACATCCTGACCAAGGTCCTGCATCATCTGATTCGAAATGCCGTCGAATACTGCGACGCATCTTCTCCGTGCGTTCACATTTCATCCGCACGAGAGGATGACCACTTCGTTTTTTCGGTGCATGACAACGGTTCCGGGATAGAGGCGGTATTCCAGGGGCGCCTATTCAAAGTTTTCACGCGCCTGCACGGGAAAGAACACCCGGGGAACGGGCTTGGACTGGCGTTCTGCCGGAAGGCAATTGAGGGGCACGGCGGCCGCGTGTGGATGGAATCGGCGCCTGGCGCGGGATCGACGTTTTACTTCACTCTGCCTTCGGCCGAATGAGCAAAAAGAGATGGCGGCGCGTTGTTGCGGCACGATTCGCACTCCCCGGTGCAGATTTTTCATGGTGGCAGCGGCGCCGGCGCCGCGAAGGGTCATGTCGGCGCAGCAATTCCCCGGTAATGCCCCCTCATTTTCAGAGCGCCACGCAAGCGGTATTCAAATGGCCCGAGATTTGCTCAGTAGGAAGGCGAAAAATGAGGCGCATGGACGAGACGCAGGCGGGCGGTGGCATCCGGCATGACACGGCGTCGAAGCCGCCGGCACATTTCGTGGAGCCGGGCGCCGCGACGAAAAACGCCGGCGAAGGAACGGACTGGGGTCTCGCCGCGGCGGGACGTCACAGACAACACGGCGGCATTCGTTCGGAGTCGCAACTGAGCGAGAGAACGAATTTCGAAAGACACTTGCCCGCGGCCGCCTGGGCGGGGGAGCAGGAAGCGCCCGCGGCCCGCGGCTCTGGGACGTCGTCCGCGGGCTCCGAAGTCATCTTGCTGGTGGAAGACGACGATATGGTCCGCATGCTGGCACGGGAAATCCTGGAAGGACTTGGGTATGTGGTCCACGAAGCACTCAACGGCCGCCATGGTCTGGCGTTGTGCGAAGCTCACAAGGGCCCCATCGATCTGCTGCTGACGGATGTGATGATGCCGGAGCTCGGTGGGCGCGAACTCGCCGAAGGCGCCCTCAAGCTGCGGCCGGGCGTGAAGGTGCTGTTCATGTCGGGCCTTAGTCGCGAGATGGTGCTCCAAGACCGCATGCGGAATGGAATCGCGTTCTTGCAGAAGCCGTTTATGCCGGCCGACCTGGCGCAAAAAGTGCGCGAAACCCTGGATTCGGAGGCCCGATCCGCGGCGCGAGCTTAGCCCCGGCTGGTCTCTGGGGATGGAACCCCGGAAAACCGAAGCCGCGGATCGCGGGTCGGCAACTTAGGTTTCGCGGGTGCAGCCTTTGCCTCACGGCTCCTGGGAAATTCCGCTAACTTTACGCAGTCTCAACGGTTCCAGACTCGAATAGCCAGCCCTCCAGTATGGAGTGTCTCGTGCAAGGAATCGATACGCCGCGGATGCGGACGAAGGGAATACCAATGCACTTAGCAGATATCGACACGCACGGGTTCCAAAAGATCCTGGCGCGAACGGAATACGAGCTAGCTCAGATATTGCGACGGCGAGACGGCATCGTCATCGAGAAGAGCGCGGACCAGATGGACGAGATTCAGTATGCGTCGGAACGAGATCTGGCGATTCAAAACGTGGACCGCGAGTCCCGGTTACGGCACGACGTGAAAGCCGCATTACAACGAATCCACAACGGCAGCTTCGGAGTGTGCATTGACTGCGAATCCGCGATCAGCTCAAAGAGGCTCGCGGCCGTGCCATGGGCGCCGCGATGCATTCGCTGCCAGGAGGCGGCTGACCGCGATCGGCAAGAAAGAGAGGAATCTTCCGGCGAGACTCTCGTCCATGCCGCATAAGTGAGCCAGTCCATGCCCGGCCGCGGCCCACGGTAACAGTTCCCAGATGAACCGGCCGCTTGTGCCCGGCAAAGACCGCGAACAGGTGGGTCAGTTGTGAAAACAAAGTCCAGCCTTCGAACCATCGCGTTTCTCGGCAATTACTTGCCGCGCAAATGCGGCATTGCAACGTTTACGTCCGACTTGCTTGGGGCCGTGGCGGCACGGCATCCCGGGGCCCGGTGCTTCGCAGTGCCGGTGAACGATATCGAGGGGTGCTATCGGTATCCGGACGTCGTTCGTTTCGCTATTGGCGAGCGGGATCTGGGGTCTTATGGGCGCGCCGCGGATTTCCTAAACTCCAGTGATGTGGACATCGTCTCGCTTCAGCACGAGTTCGGAATTTTCGGCGGGCCGGCCGGCAGCTACCTACTAGCGCTGTTGCACGAATTGAAAGCGCCGGTTGTTACAACGCTCCACACCGTACTCCTCAAACCGAATGCCGACCAACGCCGCGTGATGGAAGCGCTGATAGCGCATTCCACCCGCCTGGTGGTCATGACGGAGCGGGGGCGAACGATCTTACGGGAGGTTTACCAGGCGCCTCCAGCTAAGATCGATCTCATCCCCCATGGGATTCCCGACGTAACATTTGTCGCTCCCGAACATTACAAAGGCCAGTTCGGCTTGAGCGGAAAGAAAGTGTTGTTGACGTTCGGGCTGCTGTCGCCGAACAAGGGGATCGAGTACGTGCTCAACGCTCTCCCGGATATTGTTGCGGAGTTTCCGGACGTCGTTTACATCGTGCTAGGGGCCACGCATCCCAACGAGCTGCGCGCCCAAGGCGAAGTCTACCGCCTGGGCCTTGAGGCGATCGTCGAGAAAGACAACCTCGGGAGCAATGTCATCTTCGACAACCGCTTTGTGGAGTTGAAAGAACTGACCGAGTTCATTGGCGCGGCGGATCTTTACGTTACTCCGTATCTGGACGAAGGCCAAATTACGTCGGGAACATTATCTTACGCCTTTGGCGCGGGTAAAGCCGTGATCTCGACGCCATATTGGCACGCGGCCGAATTGTTGAGGGACCAGCGCGGCGTGCTGGCGCCATTCGCGGATTCGCGGGCGATTGCGCGCGAGGTGACGGGATTATTGCGCGATGAGGCACGCCGGAACGCCATGAGCAAGAACGCATACAAACTGGGCCGCACGATGGTGTGGAGCAACACGGCCGGGCTTTACATGCGCTCCTTTGCACTGGCGCAACACGAGAATGCGGCGGCGTCCCGCGAATCCCTCGCCGCGAGAGAGTTCGGCCGCCGGCCGTATGAATCGCCTCAGTTGAATCTGGATCATCTTTACCATATGACCGATTCGATGGGCATTTTCCAGCACGCGAGCTTCAGTGCGCCGAATCTTTCGGAAGGCTACTGCACGGACGACAACGCGCGCGCACTTATTTTGGCGGTGCTTCTTGGTCAGTTGGAAGAAGCTCCGAGGCGTGTCCGATCGTTGGCCACGATCTATGCGGCGTTCCTGGACTATGCCTTCAATCGAAAATCGGAACGTTTCCACAATTTTCTAAGCATTGACCGCTGTTGGCTCGACGAGCAGGGTTCCGAGGATTGTCATGGCCGGGCGATTTGGGCGTTGGGAACGGCGGTGGGGCGTTCGCCGAATTGGAGTTCGCGGACGATGACCGAGCAGCTCTTCGCGAAAGCGCTGCCAACCGTGACGAACTTCACTTCGCCCCGGGCTTGGGCGTTCTCCCTGATTGGCATTCACGAGTATCTGCGCCGGAAAAAGCGCGACCGGCTCGCCAAGGATGTGAGCGAAGTGTTGACCGGACGCCTGATGACGATCTTCGACAAAGTCGCGGAGCCCGGCTGGACCTGGTTTGAAGAGGGGCTAACCTATGACAACGCCAAGCTGGCTCATGCGCTTATTGTCAGCGGGCGCTGCACGGGTCAAGGGAGCGTGTACGAACGAGGCATACAGGCGTTGCGCTGGCTTGTGGGCGTACAGACCTCGCGGCAGGGCCAAATGCGGCCCATTGGAAGTAACGGATTCTATAAACGCAACGGCGCACGCGCGGAGTTCGACCAGCAGCCCATCGAGGCGCAGACCACGGTCTCGGCGTGCCTGGAAGCGTATCGCGCGACGGCCGACCCGTGGTGGTACGAGCAGGCGCAGCGCGCTTTTGACTGGTTCCTCGGCTGGAACGATCTTGGGCTGGAACTGTATGCCCGCCAGACGGGCGGCTGCCGCGATGGGCTGCACCCGGACCGCGGCAACGAAAACCAGGGGGCGGAATCGACGCTAGCTTTTCTCCTTTCCCTGGCGGAAATGCGGCTAACACAAAATACCGCGAATAGCGTTCAACGAGCCGGTCTGGCGGCTCAAGCTACCCAATGAAGCGCATCGACGTTACTCGGAGCACCGTCACTCTGGACCCGGACCGCACGCACGTGTTGGCGCGGCCTTTCCGTCTCATGAGCGACCAGCGCTCGATGAAGATTTCCGCTCGGGTCATGGCGCTGCCCGAAAGCGAAGTGCATGCTCTCTTAGAGGGGGTTCGAGCCGAGTTCGGCAGCCGGCAGGTAAAGATCGACGAATTCCTCCTGCGCCGGTTTGACGAGGTCAGCCCTACTCTGCTCAATGGCCAAAGACCGTCGCTGGAGCGGAAGTTATTGCTGGGTGGCTATTTCACTCACGAGTATTCGCTCGAAGCCGCCGCGTTGTTCAATCCCTCGATGGCGCCGCACCCGGATCAGTCGGGCGTTCCGCCCGGATCGTTGCGTTTCATCCTGAGCTTACGCGCCACGGCCGAGGGCCACGTTTCCTCGATCGCATTCCGCAGCGGAGTATTGGACGCCGAAAGTAACGTCTCCGTGGATCTTCCGTCCCGCTACAGCCTGGAGCCGATGCAAGTGCCGAACTCGAGGTTCGAGAAACCGCTCTTCGAACGGAAGCTTCGCGAACTCCGCCTCATGGGCGACTTCAACCGCAGCGTTCTGGACGGCTTGCCGGACGGCTTCACGATGAAGGAACTGCGCGCCAGCATCGGCCGCGCCTCGGAGCAGCTCCCGGAGCGCGAGCGGGAAACGACGCACGGCGTGGCCGGGGAGACGCTGATGCTTGCCCGGTCCAATTACGAGGTGCAGTTTCCGCCGGAGTCGCGTCTGTCCGAGCGCGTCTTGTTCCCCGTCACCCCTTCACAGAGCAATGGAATCGAGGACGCTCGCTTCGTTCTGTTCCACAATGAAGACGGGACGTCGATCTATTATGCGACTTACACCGCGTATGACGGTAAAACGATATTACCTCAGTTTCTTGAGACGACCGATTTTCTTCGTTTCAAATTTATTACGTTGAATGGCGCGGCCGTCGAAAACAAAGGCATGGCGCTATTCCCGCGTAAGATCGGCGGGCGCTATGCCATGCTTGGCCGGCAGGACGCGGAGAATATCTATGTGATGTTCTCCGATCATCTCCATTTTTGGCACACCATGCAGCTCATCCTGGAGCCGACGTTCCCTTGGGAATTCGTCCAGTTAGGCAACTGCGGTTCGCCGATCGAAACCGAAGCCGGCTGGCTCGTAATCAGTCACGGCGTGGGGCCCATGCGAAAGTACTGTATCGGCGCCTTCCTGCTCGATCGGGACGATCCGACGAAGGTTCTCGGCCGCCTGCCGGAACCACTGATCAAACCAAGCGCAACCGAGCGCGACGGCTACGTGCCAAATGTCGTCTACTCGTGCGGCAGCCTGGTACACGGCGGGCAGCTCGTCATTCCTTTCGGCGTATCCGACTACGCCACGACGTTCGCGACGCTGCCGCTTGAACAAGTCCTGTCCGCGATGGAATAGTGTTGTGACGACACCGGCATGGTTGACCTCAATGTGAATCTGAGGAGCGCGCCGGACCGAACTGTGCGAACGTGATCAACCCGGACACACCTGCTGCCGCCCAGAGCGACGAGCGCTTGCGGTACTCGCCGATCCGGCTCTTGGCGTTACAGCGGCGCTTCACCCGCTCGTAAAGCTGGCGAACCCGCTCATAGCTCGATGCATTCGCCGCAAGTGGTCCGGATTCGCCGCAGGGGGCTGGAAACGATACGGGCCTTGAAACAGATCGCGCTCAAGGCGGGGATTGAGTTCCGGCCAGCGGCTCCGGACACTCCAGACGCCGGGCACTGTCGGTGTAGTCGATGGGCCGAGCATTTTCCAATCGAAGGATGAGCATGAAATCGGTTCCGTTCGACCGGA
>VFSW01005872.1_pt1 | contig 18098 bp, 14 predicted proteins | sample 5358111 | NCBI WGS metagenome assembly VFSW01 (sample SAMN11554181, study PRJNA540505) | mine drainage metagenome | isolation source: sediment from site ElyBrook_90M | place: USA: Ely Copper Mine, Vershire, VT | collected 2017
TTCGCATCGACATGTCTGAATTCATGGAAAAACACTCTGTAGCGCGCCTTATTGGAGCTCCTCCAGGATATGTGGGCTATGAGGAAGGGGGTTATCTCACCGAAGCGGTGCGTCGCAAACCCTACGCTGTGATTCTTCTGGATGAGGTGGAAAAGGCACATCCCGATGTGTTCAATGTGTTGCTGCAGGTCCTGGATGACGGTCGCATGACGGACGGTCAAGGACGTACGGTGGATTTCAAGAATACGGTGATCGTAATGACTTCCAATCTGGGTTCCCAGATGATTCAACAGATGTCAGGTGATGATTACGCTGTCATCAAGCTGGCCGTGATGGCTGAAGTCAAAACCCATTTTCGCCCGGAATTCGTCAATCGAATTGACGAAATTGTGGTGTTTCATGCGTTGGGTACCCATCAGGTCAAGGCTATTGCACGTATCCAGTTGCAGTACCTTAAAGCTCGACTGGAAAAGATGGATTTGGGGCTGGAAGTTTCCGATGATGCGCTGGCCAAGTTGGCCGATACCGGTTTTGATCCGGTTTATGGTGCGCGTCCCCTCAAGCGCGCCATTCAGGCAGAAATTGAAAATCCATTGGCCAAGCAGATTCTGCAGGGGCACTTCAAACCCAAAGACACGGTTCGGGTCGTGCTGTCCGGCGGAAAAATCAGTTTTTCTGCATGATCAGGTGGATTTTGGGTTGACAGGGCGGGCTGGCCAGGCGGAAAATTGCGGTCTTTACAGCACTCGAGGGTGATCCATCTTGGATTGTTCCAGTCAACGCAGTTCTAATACTACTGGTCAGCTCGGAATCCCATTGTCATGACGCTGTAATCGTCTAGTGACTCAGTTCCGGGATTCCGGAATTGAGGTTTTATGGCGTATATCACCGAATTCATCACCCGGCTAGCCAGCCGTCGCCCACTGTCTGAGGCTGTCAACGCTAAAGTTTCCAGTTTGCTCCTCGAAGTTTCCAGCTCGGATGCGGAAATTGCTTTGCGACGCATGGATAGTTCTCCTGATGGATTGCTCGATCGGGAATCAGAAGATCGTCTGCTGATCTACGGCCCCAATGCCATCGTGCATGAAAAGCACAGAAATCCTGTATGGCAACTGCTGTTCTATTTCAAGAACCCGCTTAATATCCTGTTGTTGACCTTGTCTGCCCTGTCGTTCTATCTGGGGGATACCGAGGCAGCCACGATTATTGCCATCATGGTGGCGCTTAGCGTTACCTTGACTTTCGTACAGGAATATCGTTCCAGTCATGCGGCGGAACGGTTGCGCGCCATGGTTAGCACGACTGCTACCGTCCTGCGCAAAGATCGTCGGAGCGGAGTACCGGACGAGGTCAATCGTTATTTCAACATTCATCTGACACCCCATGGTCCGCAACGGCGGGAAGTGCCTATTGATACCCTGGTGCCTGGAGATGTGATCCAGCTGTCAGCGGGAGACATGATTCCAGCAGACGTGCGGCTGCTTACAGCCAAGGACCTTTTCATCAATCAATCCTCCCTGACAGGCGAAGCGCTTCCTGTGGAAAAATTTTCGAGTTTGGAAATCGTAAAGGGGAAAGATCCGCTTCAATTGGGAAACATCTGCTTCATGGGAACCAATGTGGTCAGCGGCACGGCTACGGCGGTGGTTGTGCTGACCGGTTCAGATACCTATTTTGGCGCTCTGGCACAGATGGTCAGCGGTGAACGCCAGCTCACTAGTTTTGACCGAGGTATTAATCAGTTCACCTGGTTGATGATTCGTTTCATCTTGGTGATGACCCCACTGGTATTTCTGATTAACGGGCTCACTAAGGGAGACTGGATGGAGGCATTTCTCTTTTCCATGGCCATAGCAGTGGGGCTGACCCCGGAAATGCTGCCAATGATCGTGACGGTCAATCTGGGCAAAGGTGCCCTTGCCATGTCTCGCAAAAAAGTTATCGTTAAACGTCTCAATTCGATTCAAAACTTTGGGGCCATGGATGTGTTGTGCACCGACAAGACGGGCACGCTGACTCAAGACAAAATCATTCTTGAAAAGCATGTGGATATCTACGGACACGAAAACGAAGATGTCCTAGAATATGCTTACCTCAACAGTTTCCATCAATCCGGTTTGAAGAATCTGCTGGATGTGGCCGTACTCGAATATGCCGGGCTTAACGACCAATTGCGTGCCGGCGCTAACTATCGAAAAGTGGATGAGATTCCATTTGATTTTCAAAGGCGCCGGATGTCTGTGGTGGTGGAGGGAAAGAACCGCCATCTGTTAATCTGTAAGGGCGCAGTGGAAGAAGTGTTTTCCTGTTGTACGCGTGCTGAGGTCAACGGGCAGTCAGTTGCTCTTGACCCTTCTCATCTGGACAAGTTGGTTCAAGTGACGCGTGAACTCAACGAAGACGGGTTCCGGGTGATTGCTATCGCCTACAAGGAAACGCCTGCCACAACCATCACCTACAACGTTAAAGACGAGTCCGATCTGGTGTTAGTGGGGTACATCGCATTTCTGGATCCGCCCAAGGACAGTGCACGCGAAGCTCTCGCCGCACTTCATCGGCATGGTGTGACAGTCAAGATCCTTACGGGTGACAATGAAGTTGTGACGCGCAAAGTTTGTCATGATGTTGGTCTCAAGGTGGGCCAGATCTTATTGGGGGCAGACCTCGAAGCCATGACGGATGAGCAACTTGCGACCGCTACAGAAAATGTAGTCGTCTTTGCCAAGCTCTCCCCAGCCCAAAAAGCACGCGTCATCAAGGCGTTGCATTTGCGTGGCCATGTTGTGGGGTTTTTGGGAGACGGCATCAACGATGGGCCCGCATTGAAAGCTGCCGACGTAGGAATCTCCGTGGACACTGCTGTGGACATCGCCAAGGAGTCTGCTGACATCATCTTGCTGGAAAAAAGTCTGATGGTGCTGGAAGAGGGGGTGATCGAGGGGCGAAAAGTGTTTGGCAACATTATCAAGTACATCAAAATGGGAGCCAGCTCCAATTTTGGCAACATGTTTAGCGTGTTGGGTGCCAGCGCCTGGTTGCCATTCCTCCCTATGCAGGCCATCCAGGTACTGACCAATAATCTTCTTTATGATTTTTCCCAGACGGCAATCCCCACAGATCACGTGGATGAAGAATACATTGCCAAACCCCGGCGCTGGGATATCGCCAATATTACGCGTTTCATGCTGATGTTAGGCCCCATCAGTTCGATCTTCGACTACGCCACTTTTGCGATCATGTATTTTTTGTTCAAAGCCAATACCGTGGCAGGAGCACCCTTGTTTCAAACCGCATGGTTTGTGGAATCATTGCTCTCCCAGACACTGATCATTCATATCATCCGCACCGGACGCATTCCATTTGTGCAAAGCCGTGCAAGTCTGCCACTCGTCCTGACCAGCATCGTCATCTGCACGGTTGGGATCTGGCTGCCTTATTCTTCCTTTGCCCATGTGCTGGGCTTTATACCGTTGCCACTGCAGTTCTGGCCCTATTTGATTGGCATTCTGCTGGGGTATCTCACACTCGCACATTTGATGAAATCCTGGTTCGTTCGTCGTTACGGGTTAAACTGACGCGATGAATGACATGACTCGGGTATTTGGCGAGGCAGGACCGCTTGCCAGATCCCTACCAGGCTACCGCATCCGCGCTGGTCAAATCGATCTTGCGCAAACCATCCACTCAGCCATCCTTTCCAATCAATCACTGATTGCCGAAGCTGGTACGGGTACCGGAAAGACCTTCTCCTATCTGGTTCCGGCACTTCTTTCCGGGGGCAAGGTGATCATCTCCACGGGCACTAAAACACTCCAGGACCAGTTGTTTAATCGGGATATCCCAACCTTGCGCGCGATACTTCAGGTGCCGGTGACGGTGGCTTTGCTGAAAGGGCGTTCCAACTACATCTGCCATTATCATCTGGAGCAAACGCTGCGGGAAGGGCACCTGCGCGAACGCGCGGAGATCGTGCACCTGCACCAGGTGGCAGCCTTTGCTGAATCCAGTACGAGCGGGGATATTGCAGAACTCACAACAATTCCTGAACACTCCGGGATTTGGCGCCAAGTGACCTCCACTCGCGACAACTGCCTGGGCCAGGAATGTCCACACCACGGCAAATGCTTTGTCTTGAACGCACGCAAGGAAGCGCAACAGGCGGATCTCGTTGTTGTTAATCATCACCTGTTTTTTGCCGACGTAATGTTGCGGGACGAAGGAGCGGGCGAACTGCTACCTCAGGCAAACACGGTCATTTTGGATGAGGCGCATCAATTGCCAGAGACTGCGACAGTTTTCTTTGGGCGGACGCTGTCTACCAGCCTGCTTATTGAGCTGGGGCGCGATGCCATTGCTGAAGCGTTGAATGCTTCGGCTGAATTTCGGGACATTCCCGATGCGGCACTGGCCTTGGAAAAGTCATCGAAAGACCTGCGTTTGGCTCTTCCGCTCAAGGAAGGGCGTTTGGCTTACGATCAAGTGAAGCGTTATGAAGGGTTTGTTCCAGCATTGGATCAAGTGGTCGCTCGGCTTGATTCATTACATACTCTGGTGGTACAGCAGGCCGAGCGTTCAGAAGGTCTGCATGCGGTTGCCTTACGTACCCAAGCCTTGCTGGAACAGGCGCGATCCTGGCAGAAAGAGGATGAAGGCTCCGATCAAATCCGCTGGCTGGAGTGCTTCAGCCAGTCCCTGCACCTCAATCTTACGCCGTTGTCCCTGGCAGACACTTTTAAGGCACACTGGGATGCAGCCCAAAAATCGTGGATCTTTACTTCGGCCACTCTCTCGGTTAACGGTGATTTTAAACATTATCAACAGGAGATGGGCCTAACCGATATCAAGGCACTGTCCTGGGATAGCCCCTTTGACTATGCCACGCAATCTCTACTGTATGTACCTCAAGGGTTACCCCAACCGAACACGCCGGACTACACCGTAGCCGTCGTCGAAGCTGTATTGCCTGTGCTGCAAGCCAGCGCTGGCCGTGCGTTCATGCTCTTTACCAGTCATCGCGCATTGAAGGAGGCCCACGAAATTCTCAAGTTACGCTTTGAAACTTTGGGGCTGTCATACCCATTGTTCATCCAAGGAGAAACCAGCCGTTCAGAGTTGCTCAACCGCTTCCGTCAGGCAGAGCATGGAGTGCTGCTCGGTTCGAGTTCATTCTGGGAAGGAGTAGACGTCAAAGGCGAGGCATTGTCTGTGGTGATCATCGATAAACTCCCCTTTTCGCCACCGGATGATCCAGTGTTGGCTGCCCGTATTGAAGAGATCAATCGTCAGGGACGCAATGCGTTTATGGAGTACCAACTACCCAGAGCGGTCATTGCGCTCAAACAAGGAGCGGGCCGATTGATTCGGGATGAACAGGATCGTGGCTTACTGATGATCTGCGATCCGAGATTACTGGGAAAGCCCTATGGACGGAGAATCTGGATGAGTTTGCCACCCATGCGACGGACACGAATATTGGCTGAGGTTCAGGAGTTTTTCGGGACTTCAACCGCCTCAACTCTGGAGGGGGCTTCAGGGGAGAGTGGCAATTCGATGCGCGCCTCCAGTCCGCCGCCTTGACGTGGCAGCAGTTTGAAAGCGCCATGATGCATGCGAATGACACGATCCACGATGGCCAGTCCTAAGCCGGCACCTGGGTGGCCACTGCGGGATGACTCCCTGCGGGTAAATGGCTGAATCAGGCGCATGACTTCGTGGGGGGGGATGCCTTCCCCACGATCCAGGACGGATAGCCGAACATGATCCGGAAAAGTTTCGGTACGAATGGTGATGGGTGGTGCACCATACCGCAAGGCATTTTCCACCAGGTTGGTCACAACCCGCTCGATGGCCCGCTCGTTAATGAGAATATCCGGAGTGTCCCGTAGTTCGAAAGTGACGGGATAGTTTCTGGCCAGGAATCGTTCCTGGTTGACCCGAACCACTTCATTGACGTTGCCAAAATTGAGCCAGTGGTGGGGGTTGTCACGGGCAAAATCAAGAAACTGGTTGATGATGCGGTCAATCTCTTCCAGATCCTGCACCATGGGCTCCAAGGTTATGGAATCCGGGGGTGGCAACATTTCAAGCGCCAAACGTAGTCGTGATAATGGAGTGCGCAAATCATGCGAGACTCCCGCTAGCATGATGGTACGGTTGGACTCAAACTCGCGTAATGCTTTCTGCATCGTGTTGAAAGCAAGGCTTAGCGAGCGGATTTCCTTTGGCCCTCCTGATTCAGCAACCAAGGCAGGGGTCTGTCCTTCTGCAATGCTGTGGGCCGCTCGTGTCAGTGCGCGCAGTGGTTTGTTGATGCGTCGAACGCCCCAGTACACCACTACCACCGAGACAAAGATCACTAACACCAGCATGATGCCCCACTTGACCGGGAAGCCTGAGTCAAACCGTTGCCGTTGCGTGGCATACCAGTATTCTCGATTGGGTGTTTCGAGGGAAATCCAGATTTCCGGCGCGTCGCTACGATCCGAAACCAGGATTTGTGAAGCCGGCGAGATCAGCCTGCGCAGTCGTTCTTCCAGGTGGGATAAGCGGCTGTCAGGGTCGGGAGGACTTCCTGCTTGGGCATTGGGTAGAGCAGGCAGGATCTTGGCTCCTTCACTATCCACAAAATCTCTGATGAACAGCGCACGTTGTTCATCAGAGAGCAATGCCAGAGTGGCTACGATGGTTTGAATATGATTGGCCCGGTCATCCAGTGCGCGTTCTAGCAAGGGTCTGACATAAAACTGGCGGATTACGAAAGTGGTTGCCAGTTGAGTCAGGATGACCGTCAGGATGATGACAAGAACTGTACGACCAAGCAGTGAACGAGGAAAAAGGGTCATGGAGTGTCGTCAGGGACGAACACGTAGCCAAACCCCCAAATGGTCTGGATGTAGCGCGGTTTTCCCGAATCTTCTTCGATCAGGCGCCGCAGTCTTGAAATCTGGACGTCAATGCTGCGATCGAAGACCTCATGTTCCCGTCCTCGGGCCATGTCCATGAGCTTTTCGCGGGACAGCGGATCCCTTGGATGACTGGCCAGGACGCGTAGCAGGGCATATTCGCCACTGGTCAAATTGATCGGGATCGAGTTTTTGGCCAGAGTGCGGTTAGCCAAATTGAATTCAAAGGGGCCAAATCGAATCGTGGTTTGACCGTCATTCAGGGTGCCTGGCGCGCCAGGGAGTGTGGATGCGGGCTGGCGCCGCAATACCGCATGAATCCGGGCCAGCAATTCTCGCGGGTTGAAAGGTTTTGAGATGTAGTCGTCGGCCCCCATTTCAAGCCCCATGATCCGATCCACATCGTCCCCCATGGCCGTAAGCATGACAATTGGAATATTGTTCGAACTGGCACGGATGCGGCGGCAGATGCTTAATCCATCCTCACCGGGCAGCATGAGGTCGAGCACTAGGAGATCGAAGCGCTCACGAGCCATCAGACGGCCCAGTGCGGCGGCGTCTGGGACTGCATCAACGGTAAATCCCTGCTCCGTCAGATAGCGTTTGAGGAGTTCCCGAAGACGCATGTCGTCGTCTAGAACCAGTATTTTTTGGGGTCGTTTTTCCATCATGTCGATGTTAACTGGGTTCGCCGGTTCAGCGGTGTCAATTTGTAACGATTGGAACTCATCCAGGAACAGTTTAGCTGATCTGAACCAGCCCGGAACAAGCCATACAGATGTATCATCCCTCTTAATATCCTGCCGCTCCAGGCAGGATATTGCAAGATATGGAGCAAGAAGTTGAATCTGCTAGCACTGGAATCTGCCACAGAACGCTGTTCCGTGGCTTTGTGGCGTGATGGTGCCCTCACCAGCCTGCAGGGGCCGGGACACCAAGCCCATTCCGAAACCCTGTTGCCTATGGTGCAAAAGCTGTTATCCAGCTCAGAATTTGACATGGAAAACCTGGATACCATTGCTTTTGGAGTAGGTCCTGGCGCGTTTACGGGCTTGCGCATGGCCTGTGGCGTAGCGCAAGGTTTGGCGCTGGGCCTTGGAATTCCGGTTGTTCCTGTCTCGACATTGCTTGCTTTGGCTGAAAAATCAGGCCATGAGAGGGTTGTGGCTACGCTGGATGCGCGCATGAACCAGATTTATCTGGCCGCTTATGAGATTGTTGCCGGGAGATGGGTTACTCGGGCCGCACCCTGTCTATGCGATCCGGATAGTGTGCCGGCGTTGCCCGAAGGCCTTTGGCTGCCCGTGGGCAGCGGTGCAGAGGCGTGTGAGGTGGCGTTGGCCAAAGCCTGGCCGGGGCAACTGCTTCCGGTACTGCGTGGCCAATTTCCGGATGCCATACATGTCGCCACCTTGGGAGTTCAGGCATTTCAGTTGCATCAGACAGTTCCGCCTGAGCAAGCCGTGCCACTTTATTTGCGTGACAAGGTGGCGTTGACTCGCGCTGAACGTGCCTCTTGATGAATATTAACGCACTCAAAATTCCATCAATCTCCGAGTTGTCACAAGATGATCTCGATGCATTGCTGGCCATGGAGCATCGTGCTTATGCCGTTCCCTGGACTCGAGGCAACTTGAATGAATCTTTGCAAAATGGACATATCGGCATGGCCTGCCGTTTGGAGGGAGAGCTGGTAGGGTATGCTTTTCTAATGTGCGTGCTGGACGAAATGCATCTGCTTAATTTGACCATCGACCCCGGTTTCCAGGGACGTGGGTGGGGTCGGCTGCTACTTGAGGCGGTCAAAGATCGCGCGCGCGCGCTGGGATGTACTCAATTGTTGCTTGAAGTACGGCATGGCAATACGCGTGCGCTGGCACTTTATCGTAATTCTGGTTTCAAGCCGATTGGGGTTCGTCAGCAATACTATCCTTCTTTCCATGGCCGAGAAGACGCAATCGTGATGCGGAGTTTCTTGTGAACTTCAAGGAGGCGCATTGGCGTGAGCTGGGGCTTTGGCCTCATTGGGTAGCACGCGCACCAACGCGTGAGCCCATTCCTGCTGGGGCAGACTGGGCGGTGTTGCGTCAACTGGTTAAGGATTGTCAGCGTTGCCCGCTTCATCAAGGAAGGCGTCAGACCGTTTTTGGCGTTGGAGACGAGCGTGCGCGTTGGCTTTTTGTCGGGGAGGGCCCAGGGGCAGAAGAGGACCAACGCGGCGAACCCTTCGTAGGCTCTGCCGGTCGATTGCTGGATCAGATGTTGCTCGGCCTTGGATTAAAACGGGATCAAGACGTGTACATCGCCAACGTGGTCAAGTGCCGTCCACCGCAAAACCGGACTCCGACCGAAGCGGAATGCAACGCCTGCCTGCCGTACTTGCACAGGCAAATTGTCATGATACAACCCAAGATCATCGTAGCCCTCGGGAAGGTCGCCGCACATGCGCTTCTGAAAACCAGCGGGACGCTGGGCGCCTTGCGGCTCCACCAGCATTTTTATGGGGATATTCCGCTGGTTGTCACGTGGCATCCTGCTTATTTGTTGCGTACCCCATCCGACAAGGCCAGAGCTTGGGAAGACTTGTGTCGAGCGCGACAGATAATGGTCAGTCAGTGTACTCCACGTGGCGATAACGCCGATAAAGCACCAGCATGAGGCCGCTGATGAACAAACCAAGCAAGATAACGCTGGCATAAAACGCAGCCTCGGTAGGGACCAGCGGACGTCCCTTCAGTGACTCGATACCGATGTTCTGCATCATGGTTCGGATCGGAATATCGGCGCGAATGACCAGGGCATAGGCTCCCAGCATGGCCAAAATGCTGATGTTCTCATTGAAATTTTGCACGGCAATGCTGTGCCCGGCACCCATCATCTGGTGCCCGCGATGTTGCAATAATGCATTCATGGGAACCACAAAAAAACCGCCCATCGCACCGGCAGTGATCAGCAAGATCACCGCCACATGCCATTGGTGGACAAACAACATACCCAGAATGGCGCCACCCATCGCAATGCCTACAGGCAACACCTTGAGCGAGTTTTCAAGGCGTACCCATTTGGCTGCAGCGACGGAACCTAAGGCAATTCCCACCGCAGAGACTGCGGTGAGCTGCGTGGATTCTTCCAGGTCAAAGTTGAGCTGCAGGGTTGCCCAGACCAGTACAATCAGGCGCAGAGTCGACCCAACACCCCAGAAGAGAGTAGTTACTGCCAGGGATACTTTGCCGAGCGGATCGCGCCACAGCATCATGAAGGAAACGGCAAAATCTTTGACGACATACCAGGGGTTTTTACGTGGTAGCCCGTGATCGCGATGGACTTTGGGGATGTACAGGTTGACGGCTGCAGCGGCCACGTACAACAGAAGAATAATAAGGATGGCAAACTGGGGAGAGGAGAGCGAGTGGAGACCCAAGGAGACCAAGCCACCTCTTAACAAGAAATACAAGTTCAAATCGGGTATAAGCAACACCCCCCCCGCGACGGCACCCAAAATAATGGCCAGTACCGTCAATCCCTCCATCCAGCTATTGGCCAGGACCAACTGGCTTGAAGGCAAATATTCTGTGAGAATTCCATACTTGGCAGGAGAATAAGCTGCTGCACCCAGTCCGACGAGCGCATAGGCAAAGAGAGGGTTGATTCCACCCAGCATGGCGAGGCACCCGGCCAGTTTGATGAGATTGCTGATAAACATGACTCGCCCTTTGGGCAATGCATCGGAGAATGCGCCCACAAATGGGGCCAGCACGATATAGGACACCACAAAGAATTGCTGCAGGATGGGGACATATTCTGGGGGTGCAGCCAGTTCCTTGAGCAGGGCGATGGCAGCAAACAACAATGAATTGTCAGCTAACGCCGAGAGAAACTGTGCCAGCAGTATGGTATAAAAACCGAGTGGCATCGGAATCTGGCTTATAACACTTCAGCCGCGTAATCTGCCAGACGGGAGCGTTCTCCACGCTGCAGTGTGACATGACCGCTATGACGCCAGCCCTTGAACCGATCCACCACGTAGGTCAGTCCGGAACTGCCTTCGGTGAGGTAGGGTGTGTCGATCTGGGCAATGTTGCCCAGGCACACTACTTTAGTACCAGGACCTGCGCGCGTTATGAGGGTTTTCATCTGCTTAGGAGTCAGATTTTGCGCCTCGTCAATAATCAGATACTTATTGAGAAAGGTGCGGCCACGCATGAAGTTTAGTGATTTAATCTTGATGCGGGAGCGAATCAGATCGCGGGTTGCAGCCCGACCCCAGTCGCCAGCTTCATCATCACTCTTGTTGAGTACGTCCAGATTGTCTTCGAGCGCGCCCATCCAGGGCGTCATTTTTTCTTCTTCGGTACCAGGTAAAAACCCGATGTCTTCACCGACTGGCACGGTAACACGGGTCATAATGATTTCGGAATAGGTTTTGTGTTCCAGGGTCTGCATCAGCCCGGCCGCAAGGGTTAAAAGGGTTTTGCCGGTTCCCGCTTGACCCAACAGGGTAATGAAATCCAGATTGGGATCCATCAACAGGTTGAGTGCAAAATTTTGTTCACGATTTGCCGCTACGATGCCCCAGGTATTGTTGCGGTGAGAAGCGTAATCACGAATGGTTTGCAAAACCGCCGTCTGCCCATCGCGCTCTTTGACTACAGCATAAAATGGCTTGTTATCGTGATCCTGGTAGACAAATTCGTTGAGCAGGAATCCGGGTACCAGTGGCCCCTTGACCCGGTACAGGGTGCGCCCATGCTCCTGCCAGGATTGCATGTCTTTGCCATGAGACTCCCAGAAATCAGAAGGAAGTTCACGGGTGCCCGTGTAGAGAAGGTCCGTGTCCTCCAGGACTTTATCGTTGAAGTAGTCTTCCGCATCAACCCCCAAGGCGCGTGCCTTGATGCGCATGTTGATGTCTTTGCTGACCAGAATTACGGCACGGGTGGTATGGGCGCGCTTGAGTTCGAGGGCTACACCCAGAATCTGATTGTCAGCCTTGTCGCCCGCAAGTGAATTGGGGATGGCCGACCCATTGAGCGTTTGCAAAAACAGGGTACCTGAGGGGGTTTTGTCGTGTTCTCGCGCCAGGGGAATGCCCCCACTGATATCACTCTTTTTTGCCCGGCTGATGATTTCATCCAAAAACCGACTTACTTGGCGTGCATTGCGCGCCACTTCGGTCACACCTTTCTTGTTGTTGTCGAGCTCTTCAATCGTGACCATGGGCAAATAGACGTCATGTTCCTCAAATTGAAACAGACTGGTGGGGTCATGGAGCAGAACGTTGGTATCAAGAACGAAAAGCTTGGGCAATTCGGCAGATTTACGAGCCATTTAGGAGTGATTCCGAGTTGAACTTAAGGGTCACAGTATCAAAGTGACTTGACGAAGTCGAGTACTTCCTGCGCATGGCCAGGCACGGAAACACCGCGCCATTCACGCCGCAAGCGGCCAACAGTATCGATGACAAAAGTACTGCGTTCAATGCCACGGACCTGTTTGCCGTACATGTTTTTCTGTTTCATCACGCCAAACAAAGTGCAGGCTTTTTCCTCCTCATCGCTCAACAGCTCAAAGGGGAACTCCATTTTTTCCTTGAACCGTTCGTGCGAAGCGATACTGTCGCGTGATATACCGAGGATTGTGCACTTAAGATGGCAAAATTGTTTATATAACGCCTTAAACTGCAGCCCTTCGTCAGTGCAACCAGGAGTGGCATCTTTAGGGTAGAAATAGAGGATCAGCGGTGCGCCGTGCAAGGCCGTCAATCGAAAGCGCTGTGATCCGGTGGCGGGTAATTCAAAATCCGGGACAAGTTCCATTAATTGCATGATTCGGTTCCTGCGTAGTATTAAGAAAATGTTGAAATTTGGGACCCTTGTAAAGTCAGGGTACCCGAACGGCCTGGAACCACTCCCTGCTCAACCAAACAGCGAGGTAAGGTTAGCGGGTCAAGCACACATGCCATTTCTCCAAGCGACACCAGACGGTAACCCTGGCGTCGCCAACCCTGCAAAAGCTGCTCCAGCACGGGCAACAGACGCATACCTTCGAGTTCGGCATGCAACGTAAAGACGTGACCGGTAAACAGCACGCTTTCGGTTCTATGCAACAGAGCACTGACGACCGAGTTAGCGTTTAACCCATCTAGGCCAATCAGTTCATCCAGTGTCGGCAGGGTTGTGGGGAATTGTGGACAATTCATCGGTTGATCTGCAATCACTGGAATGAATGGATGGGTACCGCGACAGTCCGATGACCATCGGATCCCGACCCGGTCGAGATGCATGAATGCATGGTCATTCATCTGCCAGCCTGCCGCGCCATGAACCTGGGCGGGGACGCCAAAGATCTCCAAAAATCGTTGCTCGGCCTTAACCATCTGTGCCTCGGTCCAACGAGGGGAGGCTTGAGAAACGCCATCTTGCCAGGCGATATGGTCCCAGGTATGAATTCCCACCTCAAAACCCGCCTTCTGGACTGCACGCATTACCCCAGCAGAACGCAGGCCGATATCAGGACCTGGCAGCAGAGTGCCATAGAGTAACGTCTTCAATCCATAATGTTCCAGCACCGAGGTGCGCTGAACCTTGCCCAAAAAGCCTTTTCGAAACACACGCTTGATGGCGCGGCCCGTATGGTCAGGCCCTAAACTGAATAGAAAAGTGGCATTGGCCCGGTGTGACTGAAGCAGTGTTTGCAGGCGCGGAACGCCTTCCTGGGTGCCGCGTAGCGTATCTACGTCAATTTTTAAAGCAAGCTGTTTCATCCCGTGACTATCGCCAATTTTTAGAGTCGAAGCAACCCCTCCGGCATGATAGAATGGGGAGCTTGAATCTAACCCGGTTGAAATCCATGGCCCGCCAGCTTCGCAACATTGCAATCATCGCCCACGTCGATCACGGCAAAACGACCTTGGTCGACAAGCTGTTGCAGCAATCCGGCACCTTTGCGGCACATCAGCATGTGACCGAACGGGTGATGGATAGCAATGAGCTCGAAAAGGAACGTGGGATAACCATCCTGGCCAAGAACTGTGCTGTCAATTATGAAGGCACCCATATCAATATCGTGGATACGCCAGGGCATGCGGATTTCGGCGGCGAAGTTGAGCGTGTGCTGTCCATGGTGGATGGTGTCCTGTTGCTAGTCGATGCGGTGGAAGGACCAATGCCGCAGACCCGTTTTGTCACACGCAAGGCGTTGGCGTTGGGTCTCAAACCCATTGTGGTGGTGAATAAAATCGATCGGCCCGGCGCCCGCCCGGATTGGGTGGTGAACCACACATTTGATTTGTTTGACAAACTGGGTGCTACCGAGGCACAGCTGGACTTTCCCGTCGTGTATGCTTCCGCTTTACTGGGCTACGCTTCCCTCGATCCGGAGCTTCCCGGCGAGAATCTGCGCCCCCTTTTTGAAACCATCGTCAAATATGTACCAGAACGGGCGGGCGATCCTGAAGGCCCGCTTCAACTGCAAATCATCACTCTCGATTATTCCAGCTTTGTAGGACGCATTGGTATTGGCCGTATTCATCGAGGACGCATCCGTCCCGGGCAGGAAGTGGCCGTTTTGCGTGGCCCGGGTAGCCCAGCAAAGAAAGCCCGGGTTAATCAGGTATTGGGCTTTAAAGGTCTGGAGCGGGTTCAGTTTGAAAGCGCAGAAGCAGGAGATATCGTACTTATCAACGGTATCGAAGACATTGGCATAGGTGTGACCATTGCCGACCCAGACCGCCCTGAGGCGCTTCCCATGCTGGCAGTAGACGAGCCCACCTTGACCATGAATTTTCAGGTCAATACCTCTCCATTTGCCGGCCAGGTGGGAAAGTTTGTCACCAGTCGCCAATTACGCGAACGGCTGGATCGCGAATTGATGAGCAATGTGGCCCTTCGCGTACAGGAGACCGGTGATACGGATGTTTTTCTGGTTTCCGGTCGAGGCGAACTGCATCTTACTATTCTCTTGGAGAACATGAGGCGCGAAGGCTATGAGCTGGCGGTTTCCCGCCCGAGAGTGCTGATCAAGGAGATCAATGGTCAGAAATGTGAACCTTTCGAAATGTTGACCGTAGACGTTGATGAAGCTCATCAGGGCCCGGTAATGCAGGCTTTGGGAGAGCGTCGTGGTGATCTGCAGGATATGCAGTCGGACAGCCGGGGACGGGTTCGCCTGGACTACCGAATTCCTGCGCGTGGCTTGATCGGGTTTCAATCCGAATTTCTGACACTGACCCGAGGAACCGGGTTGATGAGCCATGTGTTTGATGATTATGCTCCCATGAAACCTGAAATCGCTTCGCGCCGCAATGGTGTACTGGTCTCGGCGGAAATGGGTGAAGCCGTGGCCTACGCACTATGGAAATTGCAGGAGCGCGGGCGCATGTTTGTTGTTCCGGGCGATCGGGTCTATGAGGGCATGATCATCGGCATTCACAGTCGAGATAATGATCTGGTGGTCAATCCAATCAAAGGCAAACAGCTAACCAATGTGCGGGCCTCTGGCAAGGATGAAGCCGTTGCACTGACGCCACCTGTCGCTTTAACCCTGGAGTCTGCCATCGAATTCATCAATGACGATGAACTGGTTGAGATTACCCCTAAAATTATCCGCATTCGCAAACGGCATCTCCTGGAGCATGACCGCAAGCGTGCGGCGCGTGAATTGGTATCACTCGTTTGAGATAGCGGATGCTGATGCTGCCTGAACTTATTCTGATTGTATTTATTGTTTTGGCATTGGCTTGGGGGCTCTATGCCCTGCACCGTCGTCTGGATCAGTTGGGGCAACGCATGGGAGAAGAGTCTCCCAACTTGACGAGCCTTCTGGATACGCATCATCGCGAGTTGCAGAATGATTTGCAGGGTGGCATGGTGCGTCAGGGGGACCGCTTGTCCAACAACCAGTCAGAGGCGGCCGACCGGCTACGCGAAGCTGTGACGCGCGACCTTACGCTGACGCGCGAGCAGATCGAGAAACTCAGGGTAGACATGCTGGAACGTTTGGTGGAAAAAAGTGAATCCCTGCTGCGTCGTGTGGACGAACGGCTAGACCAAATCTCGGGGAAAGTCACGGAACGTCTGGACGAAGGATTCAAGAAAACCAACGAAACTTTCATCTCCGTCATGCAACGTTTGTCTACCATCGATGAAGCCCAGAAAAAGATTGATGGGCTTGCTACCAATGTGGTCAGCCTGCAAAGCCTTCTCGGTGACAAACGGGCTCGAGGTGCCATCGGCGAGGTCCAGTTGGAAGACATCGTTCGCAATATTCTTCCGCCCAATGCCTATCAATTTCAGTGCGTCCTCTCTACTGGGGTACGTGTGGATTGTCTGCTGCGCTTGCCCGATCCAACAGGTAGTATCGGGGTGGATTCCAAATTTCCTCTGGAAAACTATGCACGTTTGGTTCAGTCAGACCGGCATCCTGCGGAGCGAGATAACGCCTTGCGGCAGTTTCGCAGCGATGTTAAGTCCCACGTGGATGCAATAGCGGAGAAGTACATCATTCCGGGCGAGACCAGTGACGGCGCTCTCCTATTTGTTCCAGCAGAAGCAATTTTTGCAGAAATCCACGGTAACCACCCCGATGTGGTGGAATACGCCATGAAGCGGCATGTATGGATTGTTTCGCCTACTACGCTCATGGCTATTTTGAATACCGTTCATACGGTTCTTAAAAATGTGGAAACCCGCAAGCAGATTCATATCATTCAGGAAGCATTGAGTGTTCTTGCCGTCGACTTCGGCCGATTTGAGGAGCGCATGAAGAAGTTGGCAACTCATATCAAACAGGCATCCAATGATGTCGATGATGTGCATGTTTCAAGCCAGAAAATTTCTCGCCGGTTTGGACAAATCCATCGGGTCGATTTGCAAACAATGGCTCAGGACACCCTACTTGAATCCGCTGACCTGGGTGCAGTACACATGCTCTCCGAGGAGAGCGACGGACCCGATCAGAAACAGGAATCCTTATGAGCCCCGTGTTAGGATTTGCCGGATATTCCGGATCTGGAAAAACGACCCTGATCGAGCAGGTCATCGCGTTGCTTGTTTCTTGGGGCCTGAAAGTGTCACTAATCAAGCACGCGCATCATCATTTTGATATTGATGTCCCAGGAAAGGACTCCTGGAGGCATCGACAAGCCGGCGCCTCTGAAGTCATGGTAGCGTCAGACCAGCGCTGGGCTTTGATGCATGAGCATCGGGGAGAGCCAGAGCCTTCGCTCGATATGCTTATCGAGCGCTTATCGCCCTGTGATCTGGTACTGGTTGAAGGGTTCAAAAATGATCCGATTCCGAAACTCGAAGTGTGGCGGAGCGAACAAGGATCGCCGCGCTTGAGTGCCGATGACCCTTGGGTCATTGCTCTGGTAACGGACGAAAACCAGCCTGGATTGCTACCCTGTCTCGATATCAACAATGCTGAAATGGTTGCTCAATTCATCGTTCGTCGCTTCGATCTGGCGGTATCCCGCCACTCGGACAGATTGAGGGCAGTACACGTGCGTTATTTCGCACGACTGCGAGAAACCCTTCAATGTGATTCGGAGACTGTGACGCTCAAGGGGTCGACCACTGTAGCTGAATTAGTTGCCTTGCTTCGTGCACGCGGTAGCAACTGGGCCGAGGCATTGTCCGATGACCGCATCCTCAAAGTGGCCGTCAACCAGCAACTGGTTTCTTCCGATACCGTATTGCAAAATCAGGATGAAGTGGCCCTGTTTCCTCCGGTCACTGGAGGGTAATACGATATGAGCGTAAGGGTGCAACGCGAGCCGTTTGATGTAAGCCATGAAATTCAGACATTACGTGGAGAGGATGCACGGGTAGGGGCCTTGGTCAGTTTTATCGGACTGGTACGCGATCTTAATGATCATCAGACCGTGAGTCAGATGATCCTGGAACATTACCCCGGGATGACGGAAAAGGCACTGGCTTCACTTGAAGGGGAAGCACGCAACCGTTGGGATATTCATGACCTGTTGATCATTCATCGAATTGGTACACTTTACCCTAGGGATCCCATCGTGCTGGTGGCAGTGACCAGCGCTCATCGAAAAGATGCATTCAGCGCATGCGAATTTTTAATGGATGCTTTAAAAACGCAAGCTCCTCTATGGAAAAAGGAAACCACTCCAGTCGGAGAGCGTTGGGTGGAGGCTCATGATTCTGACGCTGATGCACTGGAGCGCTGGAA
>VFSW01005873.1_pt1 | contig 18098 bp, 17 predicted proteins | sample 5358111 | NCBI WGS metagenome assembly VFSW01 (sample SAMN11554181, study PRJNA540505) | mine drainage metagenome | isolation source: sediment from site ElyBrook_90M | place: USA: Ely Copper Mine, Vershire, VT | collected 2017
CCCGCCCCGGGCCTGCCGGGGCCCCGGGGCGCCCGGGCGGGGGCGCCGGCGGCGCCGGGGCAGGGGGGGGTTGCGGAGTCTGCGCGGAGGCTGGAGCTGGCGAAGTTGGCGAGGTGGAGGATGTGCCCAGGCAGGATGCCGAGCATCAGAGTGGCGGCGGCGGTGAGGCTGAGGGCGAGGGCCGCGGGGAGACTGACCGCAGGAGCCGGGATAGCAGATGGAGTCAAGCTGGCGGCGTCTTGTCCGGCGGAAGCGACGACGGTTGCTTCGGGCCGGGTGTAGACGGAGGCGAGCAGGCGCAGGTAGTAGAAGCAGGCGACGCCGCTGTTGAGCAGTCCGATGACGGCGATCCAGACGTGGTCGGCCTGGAGCGCGGCGGAGAAGACGTAGAACTTGCCGAAGAAGCCGCCGGTGAAGGGAATCCCGATCAGCGAGAGCAGGAAGAAGGCGAAGAGAGCGGAGAGGATGGGACGGCGCAGAGCGAGACCTTGATAGTCGGCGACGGTGCGCAGGGTTTCTTTGTAGCCTGCGACCTGCGTGATGACGGCGAAGGCCCCGACGTTCATGGCGGCGTAGGCGGCGACGTAGAAGCAGGCGGCACTGATTCCCGCAGGAGGAAACGCGGTGAAGGCGACCAGCAGGTAACCCGCGTGGGCGATGCTGGAGTAGGCGAGCATTCGCTTGACGTCGGTCTGCTTGAGCGCGCCGAGGTTTCCGACGGTCATGGAGAGCGCGGCGATGCCCCACATCAGCATGGACCAGCGGTGCTCCATCATGGGGAATCCGGAGAAGGCGATGCGCAGCAGGACGGCGAAGGCAGCGGCCTTCGGCGCGGTGGACATGAGGCCGACGACCGGCGCGGGCGCTCCCTGATAGACGTCCGGCGTCCAGAGATGGAAGGGCGCGGCGGAGACCTTGAAGCCGAGGCCGACGATCATCATGCCCAGCGCGAGGAAGGCCATGCGCGGGGTGGCGCTGGTGACGATGCCCGCGGCGATGGCTGCGATGTCGGTGGAGCCGGTGGCACCATAGGCCAGCGCAATTCCGTAGAGAAAGAAGGCGGTGGCAAACGAGCCGAGCAGGAAGTACTTGAGCGAGGCCTCGGCGCTGGTAGGCTGGCCTTTGCGGAAGCCAGCGAGGATGTAGGTCGAGATTGAGGAGATTTCGAGGCCGATGAAGACCATCAGCAGCTCGACCGAGCAGGTCATCAACATCATGCCGACCGCGCCGAAGAGGACGAGGGCGAAGTATTCACCGGCGTGGCTGGCGTGGCCTTCAAAGTAATCGAGTGAGCCGAGCAAGGTGGCGACGACGACCGCGCCGATCAGCAGGTGGAAGAAGATGCTGAAGGGATCGACCTGAATGCTGCCGCTGAATGCGGTGAGCACGCCGAGGCGAAGCTGGTAGTAGCTGATGAAGCCGGTGGCCGTGGTGCCGGCGATGGCCAGCCATCCCAGCGGTTTGCGGCTGGTGCCGGGCTTCAGAACCGCTTCGACCAGCATGATGAGGATGGCGGTGAGAGTGAGGACGTACTCCGGCAGGAGCGCGATCACGGAGGTGGGAAGGTTCATTAGCGCGCGCCTCCTGAAGTGGTTTGTAGCGGAGTCGAAGGGGCGGCGTCCGCGTCGGCGGGCCGGTAGGTTTCGGATTCGAGTTTGATGATGGAATCTGCCTGGGCAGTCGCTGGATGGTCTGCCAGGGGAGCCGCTGCGCCGTCGATGGCGCGCATCCAGAGGGGCGAGGCGACTCCCATGACGAGGAAGAGCGCGACCAGCGGCCACAGCGCGACGTGCTCGCGGGCGTCGAGGTCTCCTGCGACGAGGGACTGCGGTTTGGGGCCGAGGTCGCAGTAGAAGACGCGCTGGACCATCTTGAGCATGTAGGCGGCGCTGAGGATGACTCCGGTGGCCGCCAGCGCGGTCCACAGGTGATGATGCGCGAGGGTGGATTGCATGGAGCCGGAGAGGATGAGGAACTCTCCGACGAAGCTGTTGAGCATGGGCAGTCCGATGATGGAGAGCGTGGTCAGGACGAAGAGGGTGGTGACCCAGGGCAACTTGGCGGCGAGGCCGCCGTACTCTCGCATGTCGTAGGTGCGGTATCGCTCGTAGAGCAGGCCAAGGAGCATGAAGAATGCTCCGCCGGAGATCTCGTGGTTGAGGATGTGGTAGATGCCGCCGTCGAGGCCAGCGATGGTGAAGGTGAAGATGCCGAGGGTGATGAAGCTGAGGTGTCCGAGGGTGGAGAAGGCGGCGAGTTTTTTGAGGTCGTTCTGGATCAGCGCGAGCAGCGCGCCGTAGACGATGCCGATGACTGCCAGCGCGATCATCAGCGGGGCGATGCGGTGCGACTGCTCGGGGAAGATGGAGAAGGAGAATCGCAGGATGGAGTAGAGCGCGGTCTTGCCGGCGAGCACCATGACGGCGGCGGTGGGGGCCTCGGCGATGGCATCGACGAGCCATCCGTGCAGGGGGAAGACGGGGACCTTGACCGAGAAGGCCAGCAGGAACCCGAGGGAGGCGATCCACAGCGCGGCGGGGTTGGGGGAGATGGCGTGTCTGGCGGCGAGCGCGGCTAGCGTGGGCAGGTCGAAGGTCCCGGTCTGCGCGTAGAGCCAGAGCATTGCGACCAGCAGCAGCGCGGAGGGGATGAAGGCGTAGAGGAAGTACTTGATGGCGGCGCGGCGGCGGTGTTCGCTGCGTCCGAAGGTGGCGATGAGGAGGGTCATCGGCACCAGCGACATCTCCCAGAAGGCGTAGTAGAGGAAGAGGTCGAGGGAGACGAAGATGCCCATCATGGCGACCTGCTGGAGCAGGAAGAGGACGTAGAAGAGCTTCTTGCGATGGTCGATGGCGCGCCAGGAGATGAGTACTCCGAGCGGTGCGAGCAGGCCGGTGAGAACCGTGAGCCACATGGAGAGGCCATCGACGCCGAGGTGGTAGTGGATGGCGGGAGAGGCAATCCAGGGCAGGTTCTGCTCGAACTGGAAGGCCCCGGACTGCGCGGCGTACGAGTAGTGGAAGGGCAGGTGCAGCGTGAGCAGGAAGGTGCAGAGCGTGACTGCGAGAGCGCCCCACTGCATGATCTTGCCGCGATCTGGGAGCAGCGCAAGCAGCAGCGCGCCAGCCAGCGGGGCGAAGACGATGAGGGTCAGAATGGAGTGGTCGATGTTCATCGTTTCCTCATAGATGTGCCCAGAGCGAGTGGCCGAAGAGCATCCCGGCGATGACGGCGGCGGCCCCGATGGCGAGCCATCCGGCGTAGGAGCGAATGTTGCCGGAGATCTGGGTCCGGGTGATCCAGGCAAAGCCCTGCGTGGTCGCGCCCGCGGCCCTGGCAGAGCCGTTGACAACTCCGCGCTCGAAGACGAGTTCAAGGACGCCGCGCGTCACCATCAGCAGCGGGGTGACCAGAAATGCACTGTAGAGTTCATCGACCCAGTACTTGTTCTTTACAAGGCTGTAGACGGACTGGTTGCGCTCTGCGAGGGCGGCGGCGGTGCCGGGCTTCTTGCAGTAGAAGAGATACGCGATGAAGAAGCCGAGGGCGGCGGTGAGAACGGAGATGGCGGCGAGGAGGAGTTCGAGGCCGTGGCCAGCGGCGGGCGCAACGGCTTCGCTGACGGCGGGGTTTGCGAAGACGGGATCGAGGAAGCGTTCGATCTGGTTGTTGCCGCCCAGCGCGGCGGGGATGCCAACCCATCCGCCAGCGAGCGAAAGGACCGCGAGAACAGCCAGCGGGAGGAGCATGACCCAGGGCGACTCGTGGATACCGTGCGCTGCGCTGGAGTGGCTTGCGTCGTGCGCGCTGCCGTGAGTTGCGGCCTCATTTAGATCGGTGCGAGGTTCCCCAAAGAAGGTCTTGAACCACAGGCGAAACATGTAGAAGGAGGTCATGCCCGCAGTGACGAGGCCGACCAGCCAGAGGACGAGGTGCAGTGGGTTGGGCGAGGTGAAGGTTTGGTAGAGGATCTCGTCCTTGGAGAAGAAGCCAGCGAAGGGCGGAATGCCCGCGATGGCGAAGACGCCCGCGCTCATGCACCAGAAGGTGATGGGGGTGCGGGTGCGCAGTCCGCCCATTCGGCGCATGTCCTGTTCGCCGGAGAGGGCGTGGATGACGGAGCCTGCGGCGAGGAAGAGCAGCGCCTTGAAGAAGGCGTGGGTGAGCAGGTGGAAGATGCCCGCGGCGTAGGCCCCGACTCCGCAGGCCAGGAACATGTAGCCGAGCTGGGAGATGGTGGAGTAGGCGAGGACGCGCTTGATGTCGTGCTGCACCATGCCGATGGAGGCGGCGAAGAGGGCGGTGGCCGCTCCGATGCAGGCGACGACGGTCAACGCGAGCGGCGAGCTGTTGAAGAGGACGTGGCAGCGCGCGACCATGTAGACGCCAGCCGTCACCATGGTTGCGGCGTGGATCAGGGCGGAGACCGGGGTGGGGCCTTCCATTGCGTCGGGCAGCCAGATGTAGAGGGGGATCTGCGCGGACTTTCCGCAGGCACCCAAGACCAGCAGAAGCGCGATGGCGGGAAGGAAGTGCGCTCCCTGTTCTTGCCACTCGGGATGCTGCGCGATGGTGGCGAAGATCTGGGTGAAGCTGAGCGTCCCGAAGTGGACGATGAGAAGAAACATTGCGAGGAGGAAGCCGAAGTCGCCGATGCGGTTGACGACGAAGGCCTTCATTCCAGCGTTCGCGGCGGAGGTTTTTTTGAAGTAGAAGCCGATGAGCAGGTAGGAGGCGAGGCCGACGCCCTCCCAGCCGACGAAGAGCAGAAGGAAGTTGGCGGCCAGCACGAGGACGGACATGAAGAAGAGGAAGAGGTTGAGGTAGGCGAAGAAGCGCCAGTAGCCCTCTTCGTGGGCCATGTAACCGACCGAGTAGATATGGATGAGGAAGCCGACGCCGGTGACGACGGCGAGCATAATCAGGGTGAGGTGATCGACGGTGAATGCGAAGTCGACGTGAAATCCTGGAATGGCAATCCATTGCTGGCCAAAGAGTCGGCTGACGACTTCGACCGAGCTGGGCGCGCCCGCGGAGCAGAGGGTCTCCCAGAGCCACGCGACGATTGCGGCGGGCAGCGCGGTGAAGAGCAGCGCCACGGCACCGACGAGGGCGCGCGGCAGCTTGCGGCCCAGCGTCCCGTTGATGAGGAAGCCGACGAAGGGAAACAGCGGAATGAACCAGAGAAGGCTGGTGGGCATGGGGTTCATAGTTTCAACAGATCAATCTCGTCGACGTTCAGCGTCTGGCGGGTGCGGAAGATGGAGAGGATAATGGCGAGGCCGACCGCAGCCTCCGCCGCGGCCACCACCATTACGAAGAAGACGAAGATCTGCCCGGCCACCTGATGCCACATGTGGGCGAAGGCGACGAAGGTCAGGTTGACGGCGTTCAGCATCAGTTCGATCGAGATGAAGATCGTAATGATGTTGCGCTTGATGAGGAACGCGGCGATGCCGATGGAGAAGAGCATGGCGGCGAGGATGAGGTAGTAGGCGGTGGGGACCATGTTATTGCTCCTTCCGCGCGAGCACGACTGCGCCCAGGATGGCGACCAGGATCAGGATGGAGGTGACCTCGAAGGGGAGCAGTTGCCTGGTGAAGAGCATCGCGCTGACCTCGGCGATATTGTCCACGGTGTTGCCGAGAGCGCCGCCGATATTGGAGGCGCCGAGTGCGCCACGCTCGGAGAGGAAGACGAAGCTGAGCAGGCAGAAGATGGCGGCTGCTCCGGGGATGCCGACGGAGTATGCTGCGCGGCTTCCGTCGGTGCGCTGCTCTTCTCCGGCGTTCAACAACAGGATGACGAAGACGAAGAGCACCATGATGGCGCCGGAGTAGACGATGACCTGCGCCGCGGCGAGGAACTCCGCGCCCAGCGACCAGTAGAGAACCGCCAGCGACATCATCACGACGACCAGCGAGAGCGCACTGTGGATGGGGTGGCGTTGGAAGAGCAGGTTCAATGCTCCTCCCAGTGCCAGTGCGCCAAAGATGATGAAGAGTGCGAGTTGCATGGGGTTCCGTTCAGCTTTCTTTATGGGGCCTGGTGAAACGGGAGCAAAGACGGAATACGGGGATTCTTCGCTGTGCTCAGAATGACAGACTTTATTGCTCAGAACGACAGACTTTATTGCAGACTGACAGACTGTATTGCATGGATCGTTGTGTATGCCTCGATTGTAAAACAGTGCGGCGTTATCCTCTCATTGCAAGGATGAAGCTGGTGACGATAATGTTGGCCATGGCAAGCGGCAGGAGAAACTTCCAGCCGAAGCTCATGAGTTGGTCGTAGCGGAAGCGCGGAAGCGTGGCGCGCACCCAGATGTAGAGAGCGAGAAAGGCGAAGACCTTGGCGACGAACCAGCCGACGGGCAGGATGGCCTGAACGACCGCGCCGCCGAAGGCTGGGATAAGATGGCCGAAGGGGCTGGACGCGCCGCCGAAGAAGAGCAGGGTGGCGACGCAACTGACGGTAATCATGTTGGCGTACTCGGCCATGAAGAACATGGCGAACTTCATGGAGCTGTACTCGGTGTGGTATCCGGCGACGAGTTCGGTTTCGGCTTCTGGCAGGTCGAAGGGCGCGCGATTGGTCTCGGCGTAGGCGGCCATGAGGTAGATGAAGAAGGCGACGAACTGGAGGCCGCCGAAGATGTTCCAGGAGAGCGCGCCGTGGGCGGACTGGCTATCGACGATGACGCGCAGGTTGAGCGACTGCGCGCGCAGCACGACGCCGACCAGCGAGAGGCCAAGGGCGAGTTCGTAGCTGATGACCTGCGCAGTGGAACGCAGGGAACCGAGCAGCGAGTATTTATTGTTCGACGACCAGCCGGAGAGGGTGATGCCGTAGACGCCGATGGAGGTGATGCCGAGGATGACGAGCAGTCCGATATTGACGTTGGCGATCTGGAAGAGGTCTACGCCATGGACGCGAGTGACCGCGCCAAAGGGCACGACGGCGATGGAGATGAGCGCGCAGCCGAGGGCGATGATGGGTGCAAGAACGAAGAGCGGACGCTGCACGGCAAGCGGCATCATGTCTTCCTTGAGGAAGAGCTTTGCGCCGTCGACCAGCGGCTGGAGCAGGCCAAAGGGGCCGACGCGGCTGGGTCCCCAGCGGTTCTGCATGCGACCGAGCAGTTTGCGTTCGAGGAGGACGGTGTAGGCCACTGCCATCAACGTGATGACCAGCACGACGGCGACCTTGAGCAGGCTCAGGAGCAGGAAGACTTCGAAGTTGGTTAGATGGCTCAATGGGTCTCTCTAGTCGGCGGTTGGCTGGTCGGTCAGGGTGAGTTGGCGGGGCTGGTTGAGTTGCAGGTCTTGGAGGGTCGCGGAGTAACGACTGAGCGAGCCGGAGGTGAAGAGGGTGTCGCCGGAGGGCAGGACGAGGTCGCGACGCGTGCCGATCTGGATCAGCGGCGCGGCGGCGGCGGGCTGTAGATGCTGATCGTTGCCGGAGAGCAACTGTAGGCGCAGGATATTGCCGTAGCCGGGGACGAGGCGCTGGATCTCGTCGAGAATGGCGGAGGGATCGAAGGGGCTGAGGCGCGGCTCGAGGTTGTTGGCGGTGAGCCATACGGCGTGGCGGTCGGCCTCGCCGGACTGCGCGCCGCGGGTCTGGCCCATGTCGGCGCGGGTTGCATCGGTTGTGGAGGCAGGCCGGAAGGGGACGAGCTGGCGAACGTCCGCGCCCATCTTGTCGGCGATGCGCACGATCATCTCGAAGTCGGTGCGAACGCCAGCGCGGTCGGCGGCTTTTTTGACCTGCTGCAGGTCGCCGTAGCTGTTGGTGACCGAGCCGGACTTCTCATAAAGATTTGCAGCGGGGAGAACGACGTCGGCGAGCGTGGCGGTCTCTGTGAGGAAGTTCTCCTGCACGACGACGAAGGTGTTCTTGAGCGCCGCGGGATCGACCGCGTAGCGCGCGACGGGGTTTGCGCCAACGACGTAGAGCGCGGAGAGACTGCCCTTTGTGGCCGCGTCGAAGATTTCGAGCAGATCGAGGCCGGGCGTGGTGGGCGAGCTGTACTCGATGGCGATCTTGCTGGCGGAGTCCTGCGTGTCGATGGGGCCGATGGGCGTGTATCCGGGCAGCAGATCGGGGAGCAGGCCCATGTCGGCTGCGCCGCGCGAGTTGGCGTAATCGGCGAGGAGCGCGAACTTCGCGTTGGGCAGCGTGAGGCCGAAGTCGATGAGGCGCTTGAGTTCGGCACCATGCAACTCGTTGCCGATGAGGATGAGCAGGGACTCCTCGGAGCGGATGGCGTCGCGGAAGCCGGCGAGAGAGGCGCTGTCGGCTGCGACGGTGTTGGCGGCGGAGTCGTCGCCTGCGAGATACGCGGCGAGCGGGCCGTAGCCGAACTCGGCGAGATGCAGGAAGGCCTTCGCCTGACGGCGCAGCTTGATCTCGGCGGTGTTGGCGATGTAGAGCCTGGCACGATTGAGGCGGACGTTGGTGCGCAGGTTCCACGCGGTGGCGGGGCTTTGGTTGGACGGATCGCCACCGACCAGAAGGACAGCCTTGGCGGTGAGGGTGTCGCGTAGCGACGCGGTGCGGTCGGTGGTTCCGGCAAGCGACTGCGCGAAGGCGACGTAGTCCGCGGTGCGATGGTGGTCGATGTTGTTGGTGTGCAGCACGGAGCGCGCGAACTTCTGCAGCAGGTACGCCTCTTCGTTGGTGAGGCGGTTGCCGCCGATGACGCCGATGCTCTTTCCGCCGCGCGCGTCGCGCAGCTCGGCGAACTTTTTGCCGACCAGAGTGAGCGCTTCCTCCCAGCTTGCGGGCTTCAGCTCGCCGTTGGGCTGGCGGACGAGCGGGGTGGTGATGCGCTGGGCGGAGTTGGCGAAGTCGAATGCATAGCGGCCCTTGTTGCAGAGGAAGTCGCCGTTGATGCCGGACTTGTCGCGGTTGTCGCCGCGCACGATCTCCGACCCATCGGCGGTGGAGCGTACGCCGAGGGTGGTCTTGCATCCGTCGCCGCAGTGGGTGCAGATGGTCGCGACGTGGTTCATCTCCCAGGGGCGCGTCTTGTAGCGATAGGCACCGGATGTGAGCGCGCCGACCGGGCAGATGTCGATGCACATGCCGCACTGCTCGCAGTCGAGCTGGGCGAGGTTGTCGGGCGCGAGCTGGGCGGGAACGTTGGGCGCGATGATGGAGGACGAGTTGCGGTTCTCGACCGCGAGCGCGAAGACGTCCATGCCTTCGCCGCAGACGCGCACGCAGCGGTAGCAGAGGATGCAGCGGGGACGGTCGAAGTAGACGACGGGCGACCACTTCTGCTCCTCGCGATGGTTCTTCGGCTCGGCGAAGAAGCTGTCGGCGGCCCCGTACTTGAAGGTCATGTCCTGCAGCTCGCACTCGCCGCCCGCGTCGCAGACGGGGCAGTCGAGCGGATGGTTGCCGAGCACCAACTGGAGCATCGCCTTGCGCGCCTGGATCACCTCCGGCGTGTCGGTGAAGAAGACCTGTCCCTCGGCTACCTGAGTGGTGCAGGCGGTCTGCAGCTTTGGCACTTTTTCCTGACGGACGACGCACATGCGGCAAGCGGCCTGGAGGGAGAGACCGGGGTAGTAGCAGAAGGCAGGAATCTCGATGCCCGCGGATTTGCAGACCTCGATGAGGAGCGTTCCCGCGGGTGCGGTGATCTTCTTGCCGTCGACGGTAATGTTTACATCTGCCATCAATAATCCTTATGCGGCCTGCATAACGCGGCGTTTGGCGGTGATCTGCTTTGCTTTGGTTAGCTTAGGCTTCGCTGCCTTTTCGGCCTTGGCCTTCGGTATTGCGATGTTCAGTCTTTCAACAATCACATAGTAGCCGCTCGGTTGCGGAAACTCTGCGTCTGGCTCCAGGTCTACGGTTACGGTTTCGGATGCGGTGGGGATTGGATCGCCGTCGTCGCTCATCCATTGCAGGTGCGATTCCAGTGCGCTCTTCAGCTTCTCGCGCATGAGCGGAAGAGTTTTGGCGGTTGCCATGCAGCCCGGAACGTCCGGCGCATAACCAGAGAAGTTCTTGCCCCCCCACTCGTAGATCACCGGATATTGTCTCGTCATCGTAGACCTGCCTGTTTCAGGATACTGATTAGCGTACTGGGCGCAACCTCATCGGAGGGATGTCCGCAAAATGTTACCTTGCCCTTCTTCGTCGGATGAATGTAGTGATCGTGACCGCCAGTGGAGTAGCTGTACTTCCATCCATCCTTCTTGACGAGTTTGAGCAAATCACGATTCTTCAACTCTGCGTCCGGCTTTCATGGAACTAAGTTCCGTCAAATCTCAGTTTTGCTGCGACTTCTGAATCAGAATCTCCTGGTCGGCGCTTCGGTGGTGCATTCTCGTGTGGACCAGCACGCCGAGAACGAAGACTGCAAAGGCCAGCGCGAGGGCTACGGCGATCCGCAGGCCGCGATCGTTCAATGTCCCGCACCGACCAGATCGTGTTCCGCGGTCATCACTGGCGTACCGGCTTTGTTGCCTTCGATATAGTCTTCAAACTCCTTGCGGAACTTTTTGACGAAGCCGAGCGTGGGCATGGCTGCGGCGTCGCCGAGAGGGCAGAAGGTGCGGCCCATCATGTTTTCGGCGAGGTACTGCACGGAGTCGATGTCCTTCTTCTGGCCGCCGCCCTGATAGACGCGGGTGAGGGTCTTCTTGATCCAGTCGGTGCCCTCGCGGCAAGGGATGCACCAGCCGCAGCTCTCGTGCTGGTAGAACTGGATGACGCGCAGGGCGAACTCGACGATGGAGACGGTCTCGTCGAGCACCACAATCCCTCCCGACCCAAGCATGGTTCCGGCCTTGGCCATCTGGTCGAAGTCGAGGCCCACGTCGATCTCGTCGGCGCGCAGCACCGGGCAGGACGATCCTCCGGGGACGACGGCCTTCAACTGCTTTCCGCCGCGGATTCCGCCCGCCACTTCGTAGATGGCCTTGCGCAGGGAGTAGCCCATGGGCAGCTCGTAGACGCCGGGCTTGTTGACGTGGCCGCTGATGCCGAAGAGGCGTGTGCCTCCGTTGCGCTCCGTTCCGAGCTTGGCGTAGGCTTCGCCGCCCATCAGGAGGATGTGGGGGACGTTGGCGATGGTCTCGACGTTGTTGATGACGGTCGGCCCGCCGTAGAGTCCGACGACGGCGGGGAAGGGCGGGCGGATGCGGGGGACTCCGCGCTTGCCTTCGAGCGACTCCATCAGCGCGGACTCCTCGCCGACCTCGTAGGCTCCCGCGCCGGTCTGGGTGACGATGTCGAAGTCGAGGCCGGAGCCGAAGATGTTCTTGCCCAGAAAGCCCTTCGCGTAGGCATCGGCGACGGCCCGCTCCATGATATTGAGCAGGGTGCGATACTCGCCGCGCAGGTAGATGAAGCCCATCTTCGCGCCGATGGCGAGGCCCGCGATCATTGCTCCTTCGATGATTGCGTGCGGGTCTTCGCGGAAGATCATGTGGTCCTTGCAGGTGCCCGGTTCGGACTCGTCGCCGTTGATCAGGACGTACTTCGGCTTGGCCGAGACCTTCGGGACGAAGGACCACTTCATGCCGGTGGGGAAGCCCGCGCCACCGCGTCCGCGCAGGCCGCTGGCCTTCATGGTGTCGACGATCCAACCCGGCATCGCATCGGCGCCTTGTGCGATGGCCTTCTGCACGGCGGCGTAGCCTTCCAGCTCGACGTACTTGTCGATGTTGGCAGCGCCCTGGCCGAAGCGACGTTTGAGGACGATGACTTCATCGGGATGGGATACGAGGGTGGGCATCAGTTCCCGTCCTTTTTTGCGGCGTACTGGTCGAGGATCTCATCGACCTTGGCGGGGGTGAGGTCTTCGTGGAAGTCGTAGTTGACCTGCATGGCGGGGGCGGAGCAGCAGTCGCCGATACACTCGACCTCTTCGAGGGAGAACTGGCCGTCGGGGGTGGTCTGCTTGTTCTCGATGCCGAGCTTCCGCTTGCAGTGGTCGAGAATCTCGTAGCCGCCGCGCAACATGCAACTGATGTTGGTGCAGACCTGCACATTGTACTTGCCCGCGGGCTTGGTACGGAGCATGGAGTAGTAGCTGAGGACCGAGCGGACATCGAGGTCGAAGAGGTCGAGGCGCTGCGCGATCTCCTGAATGACGGCCTCGGAGACGTAGCCGACCTCATCCTGCGCGTAGAGCAGCATGGGGATGAGCGCCGAGCGCTTGAGCGGGTAGATCGTCACCAGCTTGTCGAAGCGGGCGGCAAGCTCCGGGGAAAAAATCGTTTTGGCAATCGTGCTCACTGCATCAGCTCCCGTGTCACTCGTTCGGCTGCAAAGTCCATCTCTTCCATCTTCCCGTCCAGCGTTACCGTTCCATCCTCGTTCAGCGCGAAGGCCGTCCTGCCGCCGTCGCTCGATTCCATCTCACCGTGCGTAAAGCGAACCTGCTTGCTGCCGTACCGCACCACAATCTCGTCTACACCAACTTCAACCACAGCCTGCTGCTTGCCGTTCAACCCGTGGGCCGCTGCGTAGGAGCGGAGCAGGGAAGCCCAAGAGACCCAAAGCTCGCGATGGAGTGCGGCGTTATCGATCGATCTCCCCCAGCACAATATCAATGCTGCCAATCACTGCGACCACATCGGCCAGCAGCCGTCCTTTGCACATCGTCTCCAGCGCTTGCAGCGTGGCGAACGAAGGGTTGCGCATGTGGACGCGGTAGGGCTTGGCGGTGCCGTCGGAGACGACGTAGTAGCCCATCTCGCCGCGTGGCGATTCGACCGCTTGGTAGACCTCCCCTGCTGGAACTGCAAAGCCTTCCGTCACAATCTTGAAGTGATGGATGAGCGCCTCCATCTGGGTCTTCATCTTCTCGCGGTCGGGCAGGACGATCTTGGGGGCGTCGGCGACGATGGGGCCGGTCATTCCTTCCAGCATCGCCATCGCCTGCTGGCAGATATTGACCGACTCGCGCATCTCCAACATGCGCACGGTGTAGCGCGCCCAGACATCGCCATCGGTGCTGACGGGGACATTGAACTTGAACTTTTCGTAGCCGGAGTAGGGCATGTCGCGGCGCAGGTCCCAGTCCACGCCGGAGGCGCGCAGCGGCGGGCCGGTGACGCCGAGTGCGATTGCGTCGGCGGCGGAGAGAGTGCCGACGCCCTTGAGTCGGCCAAACCAGATGGGGTTGCCGGTGAGCAGGCCCTCGTACTCGTCGATGTGCGCGGGCATGGTATCGAGGAAGCTCTGAACGGACTCGAAGAAGCCCATGGGCGGCTCCAGGGCGAGGCCTCCGATGCGGAAGTAGCTGGTCATCATGCGCTGTCCGCTGACGGACTCGAAGATGCGCAGGGTGGCCTCGCGCTCGCGCCAGCAGTAGAGGAACATGGTGAGCGCGCCGATGTCCATGGCGTGGGTTCCCAGCCAGACCAGGTGCGACTCGATGCGGGTGATCTCGTTGAGCAGCACGCGAATGAGTTGGGCGCGCTCGGGAACTTCCAGTCCGAGCAGCTTCTCCACCGCCAGGCAGTAGGCCAGGTTGTTGGTCATCGGGCAGAGATAGTCGATGCGGTCGGTCAGGGGGACGACCTGCTGGTAGAACTTGGCCTCGCAGGTCTTTTCGATGCCGGTGTGCAGGTAGCCGATGTCGGGTGCGAGGGCGACGACGACCTCGCCGTCCAACTCGACGACCACGCGCAGCACGCCGTGGGTGGAGGGGTGCTGCGGACCCATGTTGAGCACCATGGAGTGCTCGCTCACGCCCGCGTTGCCGTGCCGTTTTGCATCGGCGATGACGTCTTCCACGCCGGGGGTGACGGGTGCCGGAGCCATGACGCTCTGCTCTTCGAGGGTAGCCATCAGCGGTAGCCCTCCACGGGGTAGTCCTTGCGCAGCGGATGTCCCTTCCAGTCCTCGGGCATCATGATGCGGGTGAGGCGAGGATGGCCGGGGAAGTCAATGCCGAAGAGGTCGAAGACCTCGCGTTCGTAGAAGTTTGCCGAAGGCCACGCCGCGGTGATGGAGGGGACGGACGCGTTGCTGGAGTCCACCAGGACACGCAGGCGGATGCGTTGTTTCAGGCTGTGCGAGAGGATGTGGTAGGAGAGATGGAAGCGCGGCTCCCGCGGGAACCAGTCGACCGCGGTGACGTCCTCGAAGAAGTTGTAGCCAGCGGCCTTGACGGCCTGACAGGCGGCGACGATGGAGTCGCGCTCGACGGTGAGGGTCAGCTCATTGCGGTCGAAGATTGCATCGGTGGCGAGATCGGCGAGGGCAACGACGGCGGGATTCTGCGGCATTGCCTCCAAGACGGTCGTTTTGCCCACGAGCGCAGAGGCCGGATCGTACATGTTAGAGATCTCCCTTGTCGTAGGACCAGTTGAGGATGCCCTTCTTCCAGACGTAGAAGAGGCCGACGGCGACGAAGCCGAGGTAGACCAGCATCTCGTAGAAGCCGAACATGCGCGAGCCGGTGAGAGCGGGCAGGCGGCGGAAGATGACCGCCCAGGGCAGCATGAAGACGGCCTCCACATCGAAGAGGATGAAGAGCATGGCGACCATGTAGAAGCGGACGGAGAAGCGACCGCGCGAGTCGCCGACCGGATCCATGCCGCACTCGTATGTGCCCAGTTTGGTACGCGATCTTTTATGTTTTCCGATGAGGAACGACGCAGCGACCATGCCGCAGGCCATGCCGAGCGCGGCCACGATGTGCATCGCAAGGGGAAGATAGTTCCAGAGGTATGGGGTTGTCTGCATCGCCATCTTTGACTCTAGAATTGGGGCGGTCAAGTGTCAAGTTTGCGCGGGCGAGCCGGGTGGATTCGCAGGGCCTATCGAAGCAGGCCAGTGTACCAGGCGATGACGGGCGGGCCGAGGAGCGCGCTGGCAAGCGCTCCCGCGGCGAGGAAGCTGCCGAAGGGCAATCGGGTTGCGGCACCCGCCTTGCCGCGCGCGATCAGGGCGAGGCCGTAGAGGCTGGCAACGATGGCCCCGACGAAGAAGGCGAGAAGCGCCTGGCCGAAGCCGAGGAAGGCGGCGATCATGGCCAGCAGCTTGACATCGCCGAGGCCCATGCCGTCCCGCTTGCGCAGCGCCTTATAGAGCCAGCGGACGATGAGCAGAAGCAGCGCCGCGCCCGCGATGGCGGCGATGCGCCCCATAACCAGGGCCTCCGTTCCGGTGAGGAAGACGTTGCCCTGCGCGGCGAAGCTGCCGGGACTGGAGAGGCGGAGCTGATGCGTCGTGTCCAGTACGATGTCTCCCTGACCGGGCGCGAGGAAGAACGCCTGCACACAGACCAGAAAGGTTCCGATGGCGATTCCCGTGAGGGTGAAGGCGTCGGGCAGGCGCTGGGTCTGCCAGTCCATCACCATCAGGCCGATGAGGAGGAAGCCAAGGATGGCGAGGCCGAGCAGCGTGGCGGCCTCTCCGCTGTAGGCTGCCGATGCAGGCAGCGCGTAGATTCGGCCCGATACTGCGGCCAGCCAGAGTCCCATTGCAAGCTCAACCAGCGGATAACGCCACGCGATCGGCGCATCGCAGTCGCGGCAGCGGCCTCGCAGAACGATCCAGCTCAGCACGGGGAGATTGTCGAACCAGCGGATGGGGTGGTGGCATGTGTTGCAGTGGGAGCGCGGTTTCACAATGGACCGGTGAGTCGGCAGACGGGAGATGCAGACGTTCAGAAAGCTGCCGAAGAGCAGTCCGACCGCGAAGCAGATCAGCACAAAAGATTGTAGCGACAAGGGCACGCATGAAGTATACGGTCTGTCGCCGCGAATGGAGATTGGGATTGTATGGCTCGGCGGGATGTGTCAGAGTCTAGCTATGGACAGGGAACGCATCCTCGCCGTCCTTCGCGAACACGCTCCGGAGTTGTACGCCGAGGGCCTCATCCACCTGCGCGTCTTTGGATCGGTTGCGCGCGGAGAAGCCTCGGCTGGATCGGACGTCGATCTCCTGGCAGAGTTCGAGCCGACGAAGCGGTTGACTCTGGTGACTGTGGGCGGTCTTGAGAGCAGACTGAGCGACCTTCTTGGCGCAAGAGTAGATCTGTCGTCGGCGGATTGGATGCGAGAGACCGTTCGGGATCGGGCCCTACAGGAGGCGGTTCTTGCCTTTTAGAGACTCGCAGATGCATCTCCGCGACATCCTCGAAAGCATCGACCGCATCCACACGTTTCTTGGCAAAATGAGCTTTGAGGACTACGAGAGCGACACGAAGACGCAGTCCGCGGTAGAACGCCAACTGCAAATCATGACCGAAGCAGCCATTCGCCTTGGAGCCGACGCTGAAGTGCTCTGCCCTGAACTGAACTGGAAGGGCATTCGCGGAATGGGAAACTTTCTGCGGCATGAATACCACCGCATCGACAACAAAATTGTATGGAACACGGTGAAGGAGGAGCTTCCACTGCTCCGTGCTGCCGTGGATCGCGCTCTCACCTAAAAATCCAGATGCATGCGGACGGACTCGACGAGCACTGGGCCGCGGTCCTGATTGTAGCCGGGGTGGTCGATGTACTGCGCGTCGAGGGCGTAGTAGAGGCCGCGACCGACGTGCAGGTTGTAGTAGCCCTCGACGATGTCCTCTCGCGCGTAGTTGAGGTTGCCATCGCCGAGCAGGAATCCGAGGCCGCCGAGCTTGAGGTAAGCCTGGTGGTCGCGCTTGATCGCGTTGCTCACGAAGGCTAGGCCAACTTTGTCGTCTGGCCGTCCCCACGCCCTGCCGGAGTAGTCGCCGCCGAAGCTGACGCTCTGCCCCACTTCCGTGTAGGCAAACGACTCATGCTGGTCCTCGTTCCATCCGAAACGTCCGAAGACGCGCAGGTTGTCGGTCATCTCCTGCTCCATGTTGAGGCCCACGCCGTACTTCACGGTGCTCTGTAGCGGGTGCGCCGTAATATCCGGTGTCGGCGTCAGGCCCTCGATGAATTTGATGTTCTGCTGCCGGTAGTCGCCCATGTTGGCGTGGTTGACATAACCCAGCGCGCGCACCACGCCCTGCCGACTGGGGGCCAGAAGCGTGCCGAAGAGGCCATGTCGCCACTCGACCTCCATGTTCTGTCCGCTGGCGCGCTTCAGGTTCCAATCGAAGTCGATGCCGTTGGCAACGGTCGGCATGGCGGCGAGGGCGTAGCGCGCGGACCAGTTCTTGTCATCGTACTCGGCGATGGCGGTGTAGGTGTAGCCGCGCGTGTCGGCGGCGTAGTCCCACGCGCCGTTGTTGTCCACCGTCCAGTTCATGAACTGGAGATGGCTGTCGCTGCCGATGCTGTTCAGGTCGAAGAAGTCCGGCAGCCCCAGCTTGCCGATGCGCAGCTCCAGCCGCCGCTCCGGGACTTCGGTGGCCAGCGAGAGCGGCCCTCGTTCCGCCTCCACCCTCCTGCCGGAGAGTCCGAGCGTTCCGTGCAACTCCACGCGGGCCATGTAGGGAACTGGCCCCAGGCCGGGGTTGCGCACCACGTCCAGATTGGTGAATCCCGCGAGGCCGAGCGCCTCGCTGATGCCGCGCCCGCCCGCCGACTCTTCGTCGTAGACTGCCTCCAGATGCCACGCCGGGTTGCGCAGCAGCTCTATGCCCATAAACAAGGTGCCGATCAGCGAGGTCTTGTACTCGCCGCGCGAGAGCAGGCTGTTGGTTCCCTCGTATGGCGAGTGAAACGGCCCATGCGCCTGGAAGATGATGTTCGCCTGCCCGGCCAGGTAGTAGCGCGTGCCGTCGGGGTGAGGGAAGAACGTCAGTGCAGTTGGCGAAGCTGGCAGGATGCTCTCGACGGAGGGGGGATCCGGCGCAGCCGAAGGTGTAGCGCTACTCGGCTGGCCCACCGCACGGCCGCAAACAATTGCCATCAACAGGATCAGAACATACGCTGCCATACTGAAAGTCATCCGTCTTTCAGTATGGCCGAATCGTGTCAATGCCCTGTCAATACAAATGTCCGTGGCCTGCCGTGCGAGGTTCCTGCTCACTGAAATCTCCTTCAATCCGCATATAAGACTTAGTTAGTCCTCTTTACTGTAGAGCCGTAGTCTCTCCCTTCCTTGTGATGGGCGTCACGCATAGAAGACTTAATAAGTCTTCTATCCTGTAGGACTACAGCCTACCCTTGCTCGTGCTCGTTGTCACAGG
>VFSW01005874.1_pt1 | contig 18097 bp, 16 predicted proteins | sample 5358111 | NCBI WGS metagenome assembly VFSW01 (sample SAMN11554181, study PRJNA540505) | mine drainage metagenome | isolation source: sediment from site ElyBrook_90M | place: USA: Ely Copper Mine, Vershire, VT | collected 2017
GTTAAATGGAGTGCATCCCAAGATAAAGATCCGGCACTAAACCCGGCAAGACTATTAAGACCAAGAGAACCAAATGAATTGAATGTGATCGTGCCATCTGTACCAATCAAACAAATACCAACTGAGCTGGTTACTCCGGTTATTGCAAAAGGAAACATCATTTGCTGAAGTGGTCTGATAAAAGCAAGACTTATTGCACCTGTTGAAAGAATACTTGTTGTACCACCTGCACCGATTGTACAACTTACTGCTGGGATTTTTAATGTAACAACTTTGTCAAATACTTGATAGGCGAGCTGGGATGAGAATGGTGAACTTGCTCCAATAAAGGAAACATTGAAAATACCTGTCATGTAATTTTTTACTGTACTTGGTACATATCCCGATGTTGCTGTATCGTACAATGTTAAACCCGTTGAAGTGATCGTAGCTCGCTCCGTATTACCTGGTGAAATGGTTACATTGTTTGAAATAGTTGTTGTTGGCTGGGTTACAGAAAGAGCATTTGTTGCACCAAATTGAACAATCACTTGATTATTTTTCAACGACGTAACGGTTGGTGAAACAGTAAACAAATCTGTACCATTAGAAGTTTGAGCTGATAAAATACCGGGAATAGAACCAGCATAATCCCCCGAATAAGGACTCGCTACAATATGTAATGCAGCTTGGGTTGGTGCACATGTACCAATACCAACTTTAGAACATTGTCTGCCAACCGTTCCAATTGTTCCCAATGTGATTGAGTTATCACGTGCAGAGATGGCATTATCACCAATACCATAACGATTTGTTCGTGAAACATTCAAATTACTGATTGTAGGTGGATGTGAATTCACATATCCTCGTGAGTTTGTTTCCAAGGACATTCTCTCGAAACAACAACAACAATAGCCACCAAAACAAAAGAAGAATAAGCAGACAGATGTGAAATTCGGTTTATTCACTATCAATTCAGATAATATTTGAGGGATGTTTTCATCCATGTCAATGTCCCCGAAGGATACGAAGAAGCGCTGAACGGTGTTAATGTAATCGTACCGTTGGTGGCAATTGTAAATGTTGAGATTGTGAACACACTGTCATTGTGTGAAAAAAGTTTTGTCAATCTTGTCAATGGTAAAAGAGCAGTAGGTGAAACCACGCCAGAAGATGATGTTAATGATGTTGCTCCACCTGAACCAATTGTACAGGTAACTGTTGGAATAATCAATGTGACTTCATTTCCAGTCCATTGATAACCAATTGTCATGGTTATGGGAGATGTAGCTCCTGTTAAGGTTACACTGAATGAACCAATTGAGAAATGTGTGAATGGTGATGGCGAATACCCTGTTGTTGTTGTATCAATCAATTGAAACCCTGTGGAATCAATTACAACCCGTTGAACACCAGATGGATTGACGTTCAATATGTTGGAAAATGTTGTTGTCCCAGATGTTAATGAAATCACAGTTGTTGCTCCATAACTTACAACCACTTGATTGTTCTTAAATGTTGTTATTGTAGGTGAAACTGTAAATAAATCAGAGACAGAACTCGATTGTACGGATACAATTCCAGGAATGGGATTACTTTTAGAATCAACATAGTCATAATCATTTACACTACCAACAACATGTAAAATTCCATGCGCTGGTACACCTGTTCCAATACCAACATTTGTAGCTGCTGTTGTTGTTGTCCCCAATTTACCCAGAACAACTGTATTGTCACGAACAGAAATTGCATCAGCACCAACCCCCCATCGATTATTTGGCGCAGCATTCAAATGTGAAATATTTGTAGGGTGTGTACCCCCATACCCTCTAGCATTCGATTGGAATGCCATCTTCTTAACTAAAAAAGGAGAGAAAAAATGTACCAAGTACTCAGATTTAAAAAAGAGAAAAGAATAGGAAAGTTTATTTAAGGCACAGCGGCAATATGATAAGTGACCTCAAGTGGTTGCCATGAAAGAGTAGAGATACCGGCAAATGCAGTACCACCTGCACCAACACCAATGATAATGTTTCCAGTCGATGTGATTTGAAGTCTGCCTGTAGTGGCAGAGCCGTTATCTGTGAGGAGAATCGGGAAATACAAAGCCGTGGTGGGACAAAGAGCAGCAATCGAAATTGCACCAGTAGCTGTCAAAACCGCTGCAGACGTTTCGCTGGTGGTAGGAACGGCGGGGATCTTCAACGTTACTTTGTTACCAACCCAGGTGTAGTAAATAGTCAAACTGGAAAGAGTTGCTGCACCAGTGAAGCTAGCCGTAAAACTGCCTTCCATGTAGTTTCTGAGGCCAGTAGGTACATACCCCGTTGTAGTGTTGACCAATTTGAGACCACTGGTTGTGAAAGTAGCAACTTGTGTCCCCGAGGGATTCATATTCACGGTAGCTGCGTTGAATTGAGCCGTTGTAGGTGAAACCGTAAACAAATCATTTGTTGATGAATCTCGCACGGAGAAAATACCGGGAATTGCTGTACCAGCAGAGTTTTTGTAATCGTTGGCAAACAAGCTACCTGTAACACTCAACATAGCAACGGGATTGTTTGTTCCAACACCGACAAAAACAGAAGGAACAGTTGAAGTTCCTGGTTTACCTAAAACGATGGCATTGTCTCTTCCGGCGACTGCATCTGAACCAAGTGTAAATCGATTGTTAGGTGCTTGATTCAGAACACTTTTCAAGGAACCCGAGCCAACAGATCCCTTCGAGTTTGTTTGGCGTGCCATTTGGAATGTTTCAATTTACGTGGGAGTGGAAAAGGGTATTTGAATGATTGGGGGGGAATATGTGCACACGCTTGTTAAAATCATAAAGGAAAAGAAAATAGATTTTTACTTTTGACGCTTTGGTTTCGCAAGAAAATCTTCAACATCACCAAGACTGAATCTTTGTAGTGCATACACAAACAAATTGGGATCAAATAGGGGATTATTGAGGAGAGCCTTCATCAAATCCAACTCAGATGATTCGCGTCGATAGTAGTCAACAAGAAACACGTTTTCTAACACAGAGCGGCTGTATGTGTAGTTTTCCAAATACGACTTGATAGTAGGACGTGATCCCGGTTGATCGACTAGACAATACGAGCCAGTTTTATCGAAAAGCCCACATCGGATGCTACAGTGACGAAAATCCAAACAGCGTAAACCCATGCCAAACCGAATAACGAGTCTTGGAACGAACCGAGACTCGACCGGCCAGTTGCTTCGAAATCGCCACTTTGAGAACTGGGCGCCGCGTAGAAACTCGCCGACGAATTCCTTTGCATCATCTCTATCAGCGGAATGTTCGATCTCCAACCAAAAATCATCAACCGAGAGCTCGTAGTTTGACTCAAATCCATTTACCAAAACATCCTTCAAATTTTTGGGATCTGCGACATAACCGGTACAATGCGAGAACTTCAGAGTGAGTGGATAATACACGAACTTTGACCATTCATCCGAGCGAAACCCAGGCGGAGTTCGTTCGCCTGTGAGTGATGCTCGATATTCAACGCGCTCGTTGAACTTTGCATGTTGCTTTTCTCGAAGCTTTTTACACACTCCCATGATTTTGAGATATCGTTCTTCTGAAATATCCATTCCATGAAACTTGATGATATCTGGCCCGAGTCCATCACGTCCCCAAATCGTGCGATTATCGAAAATAGTTTCAAAAAAAGTGTCCAATTCCGAGAGAACACGATCGAAACATATATCACATGCAATTGGTTCATCCATGTGGCTTGGTTGAAGTTTGAATTCATAACCAACTCGGTTTGGTGCAAACTCGATTTGATCAAATGAATAAATCTGCTGCCCATTTAAATATGCCATGCATTGACAACACGATTGGCAGGTCATGGTCGATGGTGGAATACGGAAAAGGAGAGAGAGAGATCAATAAAGAGAGAAGTGTGTGTGTGTCGTTCGAATGTTACAATCTGAACGAAATGAACAAATCGAACTCTTTTTTATCTTTTTTTTCTCATACAAAAAGCAAACTCCAGCTCAAAATGCCATTCAAATCAGATGCTCAACGACGTCTATGTTTCGCACTGGCAGATCAAGCCCAAAAGAAAGGAAAGAAACCCAAATGGGATTGTCACAAGTTTGCCCGCGAACCAACAGCAGCTAAGAAGAAACGTAAATCAGTTACGATCAAGAAATTACCAGAGAAATTGAAAAAGATTTGGAATGCAAGAACCAAGAAGTACAAGACAGTCAAACTGTTCAAGGGGGCAAAAGGAGGACTGTATTACAAAAAGAATGGAAAAAAGATCTATGTGTAGAAGAGCTTGCTGTGTGCGTACGTGTGTTTATTTAGAGAATTAAATAAATCCTTTTGCTTTGGCATCATCTCTGTAAGCCATATACACTATATACGCTACACAAAGATTGGACGCAATCAACAAAAGATATCCATTAGACGTTGGCAAATGGTTCGGATTTGACATACCAGGGATTTGTAAGAGAAGAAAATTCCCAGCTAAATAGAACAAACCCAAAACTGTGCCTAACACATACTCATTTTGCAAAGCAGCTCCAAACAACGCGCCAAAATACCTGAAACAAGATCTGACATTGCTTACGAGGGGAATAGATTTAAATGTACTGTGTATTCGGGTTTAGGTTTAAAAGTCATGTCATCAGAAAAAAAACAGAGTCAAGCTTATCGTGAATGACTAAGTTGTTGCGAAAGATCAAGCTTCAATAACATTCAACTTCGGGTCGTTTGGGTACAACTCCAATGCCTTCTTGTTGTACGCCAGCGCGGCTTCCCACGCCGAACCAAAATAACCAACGAAGAATCTAACGCCATTTCTTCGAATTTCCGCAGCCCAGATCTTTCTCGTCTTCCAGAAGTAGACTCCACTGTATTCGCTAGAGACATTGTCCTGTTTTGTTTGGTTCTGGCCATTTTCAGAACGAGTTGCCAAACGAAGGTTCACAGCTTTACAATTACGAGGATTTCGGTCAATATGGTCGATTACTTTGTCTCCTGGTATTTCATTGCGGTTGTTTTTGAGCATCCACACTGCTCTATGTAGAGCCTCCTCCTTTCCCCTGAACCTGCCTCTTGCATACGCATGTGCCATACGCCATTTGCCTCGATTCAATTCATGCCAATACTCTTCATCAACGAGAAATTCGAGCCTTTCTTCCTTCCTCTTGGCGAGGATAACCGCTTGTCCTTTAGCATTTCTGGTAATTTTCGCCTCGATAAACTTTAGTTCCTTTTTATCGTCTGCCTCCTTGTCTGCCTTTTCCGCTTCTTTGATGGCGTCTTCTAAGGTATCAAACGTGCCACGAAATTTGCGATACTTCGTCACTTCGTACTTCCCAGTTCGCACTTTTTGAACCCCATATGGCAGGTCTCGAGGTCTAGATAAAACAGGTTCTGTGACAAGTGCAAGCTCCTTTTCTCCATCGGTCAGCAAGTTATTCAAACCCGCGCGAGTATCTTGATATGCCCATATTGCGGCTGCATCGTATGCCCGAGCCGCCTCCTTTCCATCCTCAAACAACCCCAGGTATTTCGTTTCACTTTGAAGTTGTATGTTGGCTTGCCATCTTCCATGTTGCTTGGCAAAACACACTCCGATGTATTGACTTGATGTGCCATCTTTCTTTGCACGGTTTTGAGAGTTTTGAGCATGTGTGACGAATCGAAGATTCTCTTCTCGGTTATCTCGTCGCAAACGGTTGATATGATCGACATAAATGCCAGGTGAAGGTTTCCCATACACAAAATGGCTCAGCATCATAGACGTCCGGCCAATTGTAATTCGAACGTAATCACCGCGAGTGATGGTTAGGCATCCTCTCGCTCCCCGAATTTCCTCGGCGCGATGCTTCGAGACGAGTGTATGGCATCTAATGTCACCGTTTCGATCTTTGATGGGGAGAAGCACGGAATTCTTCTCATCGAAAAGATCGCGTAGATCTTCTTCAGTGCCGCCAACAAGTTGTTCCTTGGGGCTATCTACCTTTTGACGTTTGCTCGCTGGCTGCATTGAATCGCAATGAAAATGATAGAAGGGTTGGTTTTGAATGGATGTGATCGTGATGTTTGTTCGAAATCGAAATGACAAAACTATTTAAACAAAATCCACGGCGTTTGAAAAAGAAATGTATTAAACCCTTTCCCCAAATAAAACCCTAAAAACCCAAACCAAACCAAAAAATTCCCCTCTTTCTTACCTTTCTCAAACTTACCCCCAAACGAAAAGAAAACAACGAGCCCAGAAACAACAGCTCGTTTCCCAGGAGTTACATGCTTAACTACCAAACATCAGCTGAGCTCTTGGCCAGCCCGACCTGCCTGATGAACGCTGATTCTACAGCGCTTTCGGGGAGCAGGTCGACTCTCGCTTACATATTAGAGATCGCTCATCGGTTTCAAAACTGGGGCATAATATCCCATGAACCCAGATGGCTTTACTCTAACATGCAAGTAGTTCCCATTCGTTAGCAAACGAATGCTGGCCATCGACTGTACATTAAGCAACGCCATCTGTGATAAACTTACCCATACACTCACAGATGTACGCCACCCATACGTGCCAAAGCTGGTCTTACATTGCAATCAGAGGGGTTATTGCACCCGCCCCTCATTTTGCAAATGCTACCCATGTTTCCATGGATCCAGCGCAGTCTGTAGCGATGGTTGATGCCACCGACGGTCTATCCAGCCCGAGCTGTGTTGACCGTTTTCACGTATGTCGCCACACTCATTATCACTATCCCGCATCAACGGTTCAAGTGACATACGAAAGGAGTATGACTAGCCTTACCAAATCTGTTGCCAGATTCGGCCCCGAGCATGTATCGCTCACTCGGTTGCTATCTTGTGAACACCGTCTATTGTCTACCAAACAATAGATTAAAATCTTCTCAAACCTCACAAGAAAGGTTTGGTGATCGGTGCGATGGGTTTCCTTGTAATTTAAAGGCTTTCGTGCAATGCTAATGTTTACACCACCATCTATGTCGATCTGATTCCAATTTTCAGCGAATAGCATGAAGTCCATTGCTGCTGGAAGTGCTGTACTGAAAGTGAAAGTCAATTGAGGATGATCAATACGAGAGAAGTTGAGAGTACCGGATGGGTCTGTTGGAGATCTTGCGAGACAGAAGTTGTAGATGTAGACGTTCTTGTCGGGAACACGTCTGCAATGTTGTTCGTTTTGGATGTACATAAAGTACAATGGATTCAAAGCTGGTACACGTGTGTTGTTGTTCAAGTTCAATTGAGCGCTTGAAAATGCATGGTTAGCAAACTGACCTGTTTCTTGTCCCGTGAAATTGAAATACTCATTTGCATTGAGATTTGTTTGTTGCCTGAATAGCATCATGATATTCTGACAGGGGTTGTTAAGAACAAAGTTGACAGAGAATTTGGTCTTACCAGCGTCAATGGTGAAAGTACCACCCGATTGATGTTGATTGACCAAATGGGTAACACCACGATTCAAAACGAGAGCACGTTCATCATCCGTGAGAATAACCAATTCAACGAGCAAAATGATAGACAAAATGGCACCATCGGCTGTACCAAGGTTGATGGCTTGACTTGGATCATTGGCCTGAACACAATCGGTCAATTTCTTCAAAGTGAACTGGAATTTCATGTCAGTAACATGGGAAAGAAGCAATGGCCAGGCATTTCCCCAAGCTTCGGTAAAGTACACAGGCACATCCGTGTACAACACTTGTTCCTGTTGGCACATCGTAGGCAAAGATGCACCAGACGGATCCTCACCTGTCAAAATAGGAGCACGCTCCTCCGAAAGACGACTGATCTGATTCAGGGCATGCAAATGTTCAGGATACAATGTATCGAATGAAACACTTCCCAAAAATGCCTCAATCTTATCAAACATTGCATGACCAACATCGTTCGTAAAGTGAGCATTTGCAACTGTTTGTGCCAAGGGGGTAGGAGCTCCACTCAAGGCAGCACTCAAAGTCGTCACACCATTACCCAACAATGGTGCCAGCGTTGTCTCTACACGAACTTTTGTACAGTTATCGGCAGATCGATCCAAAACAATCTGACCACGTTGACCCCAATCAGGTTGAGAATTGAAGTCCATGTATTGAGGTGCCATAGCAAATGGGAAATATCGCAAATACGTTTTAGTGAAGAATCTGGTCTCGGGCTCAAAGTTCAGATTCACATTGGCGATACCCATCGCATTCAAGTCCTGTTGCATTCCGGTAGACATTGCTGGGGAGTTGCCGAAGCTTGGAAAGTATGTGTGTGAAGGTTGGGATTGAAAAGATTGAGTAGGGGTGAAAAAATGAAGTCTAGTTTAGACGCGTTTAACTATGTCAAAAAGAAAAAAACTTTTCAAGACACACTTTGAAACTAACTAAAGAAATTATTTGCATGAAATCAAAACTAAAACAAAATCCCCAATCCCAAAACTTTATTCCTGGACCGAAAAATGAAGAAAATGGAGAAAGCCCTAAAAAATTGGAAACTTTCATCGGATTGGCAATCGAACCGATTCCATGTACTTGAGGCGAACTTCTTTTCCGGATTCTTGGATTTGGGCTTCTGGTGCAATACTTGAGGGCGCGGTCGTGTGCTTCGGATGTGAGAAAAATGAAAAAATGAAAAGTTTGGGATTTTATGCGCGAAAGAACGAAGAGAAGAAGTTTATTTTTGGAATATTGCCCTTGATCATACGATCTACAAGAATATGTAGAGTATTTTGAGGTTATGGATAAGTAGGGAAATCTTTATCGGGTGTATTTTCTAAATTTAGAAGGTTGGCTTGGTCAGAAAATCAAATTGTCATTTTCGAAACCAGCTCACATTCGAACAAGTAGCAATCTTTCTCATACCAATAAGCATCTCCAATGGAAAAGACATCATCTCTTACCGGCAATGCTTCTAACCCAGATACAAATGTGACCACGACAACAACAAGAAAGCGAACAAAAACTACTGTGACTACGATAGCAACCACTACGACCACCACCGAGGAGAAGATCCTTGATGAGCTTGAAGACGAAGAAGAGGAAAAGACGGTGCCTGATATCACGCAAGAGGAAAAAGAAAAGCTTCACATGAAGGCACTCGTTGCCAGATATGATGCATTTCTCAAGTTTGTGTCTAGCGACAAAGAATTGAAGAGGTTTGCTATCGAGGAGGACAGACAAGCTTTAATTGGAAGAGGCCTCAACCCCGATGATTACAAATATTGTAATACATGCGCTACGCATGTCAAGAGATCCATATTCCCAAAGGACAGCCATCGTGACGATGGACTGAGTTCAATCTGTAAAATACACCGCAGCGAAACAAAAAACACCAGATTCGCGGCAAAGAACAAAGCACTCAGAGAACTCCAAGCGAGTGGATCCAATACGAAGAACTTCAGATGGTGTGCCTGGTGTAAGCAGTTTCTCCTCAGATCCAGTTTCGATGCTGGAGCAAGACAAGATGGACTACATACTTATTGTAAGAGCTGTGTACCTAAGAAGAATACCCACGACAATGACAGGCTCAACAGCAGAAAACATGATATGATTGCCCATCTTCGAAAGGGAACTTGTGCCAGATGTGAAATTCAGGCAAACGATCTCGAATTTGCACATTTTTCTCGTGATGACAAACTGACGAAAGATGGCAAGAAGGTGAATTTGGCTACCTTGTCAATTCATAAGATACGAGACGAGCTCTTTAAAGTGAGAATGTTGTGTAAAAAATGCCACCAAAGAGAAACCCGAAGCGAGGGCGAGGCGGCGAAAATGCAACGACTCGAAGGGCAGCCCCTAAAACCTTACCAGAAAAGGATGGAAAAGCTACACAATATGGTCAATCAAATCAAGAAAGATATCGGCCAATGCATCAAAGGTGAGAAATGTCTAAATCTAACAGTGCCTGTCGCTGATGAAGACATCTCGTTATTTCACTTTGATCATACCAACCCAGAGGAAAAAGACAAAGCTGTCAGTGAACTGGTGACTAAACGATGTTCAGCAGCCCGAATCATAAATGAGATCGGTAAATGCGTTCTCATGTGCTCGAATTGTCACCTGTTGAAGACAACGGAAAACCGAGAGAACATTGGCAAAAAACGCAAATCGAAGCTAATCTCCGAATAACTTCTTCCTTTCCTATTTCTTCCTTTCCCAAACAAAACTTGTTGATTCAGCCAATTCGAATAAATGTTGTTTTATTGGCTTTTCGATTTTCTTGATTTCAATCATCTGAGCGCTCGCGTGGATAAACCAAGGATTGGTCGAGAAATGCAGGAATAATGAACAGCAAGGGGTTCGCATCGTACAGGTAGTTGTAGTAGAAATCTGGCCCATAAAATCCCGATCCTTGATTGGCCCTTTCGGCGTTAGGGCCAAATAGACTGGCAAATAACTTTGTTCTTGTTCGTCGGGAACACATCCGCATTTTGTTTGCCCAGACTAAATCATAGGCTTTATGAACAAGTTTTGTGTCCTCCACGTTGTCCATCCAGATGTCAATATCGGTAAGAGAGTTATTCGTCTCCATGGCTTTTACAAATGCTTCAGCTCCTCTGTTGCCAATCGCACACTCGGTAAGTTGAAGTTCTGCGAGTGAGGTATTGGTTTCCAGCCCTTTTGAGAAGGCAATGCAATCTGCGTCACCAATATCGCCTGCTCCGACATGAAGATAATTAAGCGAAGTATTGGTTGATAGTGCTTTTGCAAGGGCCGCGCACCCACCCTCTTGGATGGGTGCCTTGACGAGTTTGAGGTCGGTGACGGAAGTGTTGGTTTCTAACGCCTTTCCAAGAGCCATGCAGCCTTCGTTACCAATTAGACTGTCAAATAAATAAAGCGTGTCAATCGAGGCATTGGTTGCCAGTGCCTTTGCAAGAGCCATGCAGCCTTCGTCGCCAATATGGGAGTCGGACAGCGAGAGCATTACAAGCGAGGAATTTCTCTGCAGTGCCTTTGCAAGAGCAATACATCCTTCATCACCAACCCGAGAATTGTCGATGCTAAAATACTGGATAGAAGTATTGACTTGTAGCGCGTCTGCCAAGATTACACAGTACTCGTCAGTCACATTGTGGCTAATGCGAAGATCGGTAAGCGAGGAGTTGCTTTTCAACCCATCCGCAAGTTCTATGTAACCTTCTGCACCGACTTCGGTCTTGCCCAGTTCAAGCATCTCGAGGGAAGTATTGACTTTCAGCATCTTTCCAAGAGCCGCGTACCCCTCGTTTCCAATAAAAACATTGAATAGGATCAGCGTAGAAAGCGATGCATTGGTTTCCAAAGCCTTCGCAAGGGCGATGCAACCGTCGTCTTCGATATTAGGCGTGTCGCGGAAAATGAGTGTAGTAAGTGTCTTGTTGACGCGTAGTGCTTCTGCGAGATATCCACAGCCATCATCGCTAATACGCCTACTCCCGAGATAGATCTTCTTCAGTTTAGCATCTGATTTCAGCTTCGTCGAAAGGGCATCGCAGAATTCATCGTCAATCCAGGCATAATCCAAACAGAGCGAGGTGATAGATGTATTGGCTATCAGTGCATCTCCAAGAGCTACTGGGCCTTCATCGCCGGATTCACGGTTGCTTATTCTGAATTCGCGTATCGACTTATTGATTCGCAGCGCTCTTGCGAGAGCAAAGAAGCCTTCATCACCGAAGTCGTTTCCAAGAGCAAGCTCGGTTAATGAAGTATTGGTTTTTAGTGCCTTTTCGAACTCCAACCAATCTCCATCATCGAATGGAGTGTCGAAATTGATCTGGAGCTCATTTTCTTTGTTATCCCGGATTACTTTCAACCACGCTGGTTCTGGTCGCCCCACTCGCTGTCGTTTTCTTCGCTTTTGAGACATCGTACTTGTTTCTTGTTTGTGTAGATTTGGTTGAAATGACTACCCCACTTTTATCAGCAAGATTTCAACCGTAAGAAATTATGGGATTTGCTATTATTAGAATAGGCAATGGTTTATTCTGGGACAAGGATCATTCAATGGTTTTAGCAACATAGATGAATCTCGCACCTGAATCCTGGTTTCTGAATTCGAATCGAGCGAATCCAGTTGGCTCGTGTTTGCTGATCAAGACTTCCTTGGCCAATGGGATTCCAAGCGCCGCGATACGAATATGTTCATGCCGGGTAAGGAATTCAAAACTGGTGCCGTCGTCGCCCTTGCTATGCGTAAAAGCGGCGTCGATTTTCTTCTTCGCCGTGGTCTTCTTGTTTATCTTGGCTTGTGTCTTTTCGTCGCCGGTGGAAACAACAAAACATCCTACCAAATCCCGTGGACTGCACGAAGCATTGGCAAGCTGTTTGAAATCCGCTGTCTCGATGGATCCGGAACGCCACTCGGGAGGAGAGGGGGTAAAATTTCGAAAACGCGGCGAAGCGAAAACAGCGGAAAATCCGTTACTGATACAGTGTTTCCTCACGAATTCGACGTTGGCAATTACACTGCCTTGTGCGGTACGATGACACATCACAACGACGGATACTTGGTCGGTACTTGAGCTGGTTCTTTCATCCCGATCGCCGCCTTGACGAGATTTTTGGAGTGCTTGATACACCACTCGAGGATTCAAGAGGATGGTACTGGCACGAGAACATTTGAGCGATTTGAACATGGGTCGCGTCAAGAGCAGCTGCAAAAACGCGCTGTCGTCCTCGGCCTGCGTAAGAAATATCATCCCGTGCTCCGAGAACGCCACATCAAGCTCTTTCAATTTGGCAATTCCTGAAATATGGCGCAGGAAATCGGACAATAACTCATCATTTGAGAGCCTTGCTTCGAACATAGGTCGCTTGCAGAGTTCTTCTCTTGAATCGACAGAAGGACCGGGTGGAGATTGTGCGGGTGCAACGGGATCTTGATTTTCAACAGCAGAAGAAGCCATCGTTTGATCTTTCACAACCAGAGAGAGAGAGAGAGAATGTAGTGTAGGAGCTGGGGGAGGCTGGGGGTTGGGGTGTCGTTCGCGGGATGTAGAAGCAAAAAGAAAATGAAGCTCGCGCTTATTTAAGCAAGAGAGTTTCTATTTTTAGGGACCCAGGGGCGGGGTTAGGGCTTGTACGCATTTCTGGGTTTTTATTTTCGCCTGTTCTGATGTTGTAGGATGTATTTGGAATAGAGGGGAAAAAAAAGATGTCTTCGCCTGCATCATCACCACTTCGATCTGCGAAACGTAGAAAGTTCACCAATACGAAACCAGTGGAAACCGTGTTATCTGTCCAACCCCGATTTGCGCTATCAAAAGAACGTTTACAACAAATCCAATTTGAGCGATCTCAAGCTTCATTTACCACGAATGCTGCTGGTACAACACAACCCCGAGTGAAAGAAGAGAAGAAATGGTACGCAGTTGCAAATGGTCGTGAAATAGGTATTTATCGTACATGGGACGAATGCAAAGAACAAGTGCTTGGATTTCGAAAAGCCAAATATCGTTCTTTTTACACAGAGAAAGAAGCAATTGAGTACTTGGATGGTCATGGTATTATGGTTATCCGAAATGGTCAAGTACTAGATCCAATGTCCGCATTATTGATGACGCAACATTCTTCTTCTTCTTCTTCTTCTTCGATGTCGACGAAAGTCGCCAATATCGAGCAAGAAAAAAACGTAAAAAACAACGAGACTCCAATGAAAGGGGGTAAGGGCGACAATAACGAGAAACGAGATAATAGCATCCCTTTCTGTGATAAAGATCTCGAGGGCAACAACAGCGAGAAACCCGACAAAAGCAGAAATGAATTCCCACCACTCGTGGAAGAAGATGCAAAATTGCTTCTTGTTGAATAAACTGAAGAATCGTCGATTCATTCGCGGTGTTTACTTAGCTTGTAAAGAAATAAATCAAATGAAAAACAATTTCAAACTTCAACTTCAAATCGAGGTAATTGAATAGAAGAGGATTGTCTTCTGTTGTTTCTTGCTTCTTCTTCTTGTTGTACTTCATTTATTGTACAGACTCGATATAAATCGTAGCACATAAGAACCAACAAGATACCGAGACATCCAATTACAGTCCAAAAGAAATAGGTTCGTATGGCAAGATGTTGTTCTTGTTCATTCATTGAAAGAGCTTCCAATGGTTGAGGAAATCCACCTGTATCTTCAAGATACGACATAGCCAACACAATCAGAAATATACCCTGTACAAAGACAACTGTGTGTACAGTCGCACGATACTTATCCAATGCTCGTTCCATTGATCTTCTCTGTGAATGTGTACGTGTGTTGAATGTGAACAATTGGTTGAAATGATTCAAGTTTGAACTTATTTATTTATTGGAGCAGTCTACGAATCACAATAACCCAAGAAACAAAAGTCGCAAGAATGGATCGTGTCAAGAATATTTCATGTTGTGTTAATTCAGCTTCAAATTGAGAAATTGAAAAAGTAGCATACACATAGAGAGTAACAAATCTGAATGACGCAAGTCAAACAGAATCGCGTGTATCATTTGCAAAAAACAAATGGACACAATCGTCTCCAAAGTAGATGAACCAAATTGCAACGAGAACTTGAATCCCAATCACGATATCCAATTTCTTGTCCATTTACTTGTGCCCGGCCGAGTGAGAAGTAATTGACACTTTGTGCAACTTGTACGCCAGGTACGCTATGATCAAAATCAGTAGAGCGATGCAGACCGAATCAGACATTCGTTTCAGGTTCAAGCTGTAGAATCAGGGGAGGGCGGAGACTTGATTTGGAAAGCTGTTGGTTGTTTGTAAAAAAATAAACCAAATGAACTTCTCTCCTCTTTTAAATCCATTTTTTGAGGGGTTGGTTTGTTTCGCCGATATCATCACCTCAGACCTAACCCCATATCTGGAACACTGGGTTGTTCAGAGTAAAAATCAAAAGCCCTAATCACCAATGGTGGATTGTGTCCCATCGTAAACAACTTAGTCATTCAGAATGGCATAGGTTTAGGGTGTGTGTGGAATAATTGGCTTGGTTGAAACAAGTAAATAAAGAGAGGCTTGGTCATTTGGTTCAATGTTTGACATATCAGCAACATAGTCGTCGTCTCCTCTTTTCAGAAAATCAAAACAAAATGCCAAATGTTGAAATCGATTACACTACAATTGATTTTGTGAGCTCGGGTGTGAGTTATTCACATATCAACTCTTTTTGTTATGTTTCCACGGCAGTTCCAACAAAAGATACGTATCGATTGAATATCTATTATTTGGCGCACTGTGACAAGAATTTTGACTCTGTTGCATACAAGAAACAAGAAGACATCATCCGGAAACATGGGAAACAAATAACGGAAGTGTTCTTTATTCAGAACCAAATAGAGGATATCAAATCATTTGAACCTGTATTGAATCTTTTATGCGATAGTTTACCAAATGTGCGCAAAGTCTCTGTGTCTGATCCAATCCGATTTGATTGTATACGAAAGACGTTCCTGTACAAGTATCGTGATCAAATCACTTCATTCTCGTTGTCCTGTATGGGAACAGCGAGTTTATCATCACGTGAAGATTATGATGGCGATCAGACCCGAAATTGGTTTGACTGTATTCGAAAAATGAAAAATCTTCGTGATCTTTCATTCCACGATCTTCGTATTGCCCCCGCATTCCAACCCTTACTGTTTAACACGATTGAAAGTATTCTTCCTGATCACCGCAGTCACGACCCGTCTCGATACTTTCACCTTACTTTGGGATTCTATCGCCGGCCTACAAACAGTCGAAGGATCTACACAGATCAAATGATTACAATTCTTTCCAAAGTCGACCATGTGTCAATAGCGGATCCATGGTTTGGAACAAGAGAACTCGAGAAACTGTTCCATCGACTTGTCTATGCGAAAGATGATTGTCGTCTGGATTGGTTACGTATTTCCATTCATTGTAGAATCGGACAACGTATCCCGTCTGAATTAACTCACTGTCAACCACCACAGAGAAAGAAACAACGGGTCGACGAACCAATGGGATGTATGAATCTCACAAACTTGTCGATTTCAAATCAAGATTTACGCCATTTCTCTGCATTTCTTTCTCATCAATTATCACACAAGGATTGTAAATTGAAGACATGTTACATCCAATCAGACACTACACCACCAGAGAACATGGAACAAATTTTAGATGCAATTGCTTTACGTAATCGGAGTCTGGAGAAGGTTACGGTGATTGTTCAATCCAAATTGATACGGAGTTTCTTTATGAAACTTCTTCTTGGTATGACCAACATCAAGTCTATTGATTTGCCAATGCATATCGATGCTCTACCTGCATCACTTCTTTACGAGTTGGCACGTCATCCTCGGTGCGTAAAAAACGCTCAGGATCAAATTGAAGAGAAGAAAGTTGTTATTCCAAGGTTTACCAAACCCCCTGTTCAACAGTTGTACCAACTCGCTTTAGAGATGAGTCGCGATACGTTTCAAAACAAATGCCTATTGTATCATCTTTCGAACACATCTCAATTGGATCAAATGTTTGGAGACCCTCCTCCTTCTTCTTCTTCTTCCCGTTGTACTGTTGTTGTTCCATTCCGGGATGACTTTCTCTTGGATTATTATTACGATCCGCACCTTATTCCTCGTATTGTTTTTGAATACATTGGAACTTTTTAACACACACACACCAAGCGAATACACAAATAGTTTCAACTTTTCATTTTGTCATTTGGTTTACATTCGAATCACACACATACACACGCGTCACTTCTTCCCCCTTCCTTTCCTTTCCCTTCCTTTTATGTTATTTGGCTTGTTTATTTTGATCCTGTATTTTATTTTGATTCCCGTTTGTCCACCACAAATCCCACAAGGAGAACATGTCGTCGTCATCGAATCGCTCGCCCTTATCATCTGATCAAACACCTGAACCTGTGGCATTCGCTGCTTATATTGCAGCACATACACCACGTCCATCTCCTCCTACTCATTCATCGCCTGCTCGATCAGCAGCAACCATTGGAAAGAATGATGATTCTCCACTCCGATTACCAACACCTCCCAATGAAGACGCGTATCCAACCTCAAAACGACGAAGAGATCTGGATTACGATGCAGGACCCACTATCGTCCATCAAGAAGAGCCAGAGAAAAATGCTGCAAACTGTAACACCAATCTTTTGATACAGAGAGTAGCTGAGCAGACGGCGGTTCAAATGAAACATCTTCAAGAGGTTTTGAAAGAGTACGCTGAAAGAACAAAAGAGCTTGGTGAATGTGTCAAAGCATTACAAAGAGAAGAGAAGAGCCACGAAGAATGCGGTCTTGGTGTTAAAGTTTTCAGATTCCATGTTCCTGAAGAAGAAAAAGAGACTCCAAGCTCCAAATGGTCACTCAAAACCATCGCTCTTCTTGCTAGCGGTGGCCTCCTGATGACCACTGGCTTCGTTCTTATTGGTCGACATTTTGCAAGAAAAGCTTGAATCTTGTTTGTTTAATTCTTTCAATACAGTTGGATGGGCCAATAAATTTCCATCATTAATGAACTGCTCAGTGATCAAAATAACAGCATGACATACACGTAAAAAACATAAACCATAAAACCAATATTGAGGAGGAATAGCAGCCAACATGATTATTTACATACAAGGACAGAGTTATTGTTTGACTCAATAGAGGGAGAGAGACAGAGGTTTATTTGTTCTTCTTAGATGAAGAAAATTTTTTTGCAATTTTTTGTAACTCTTTCTGAGATAGAATCGGTTTTTTAGGTGTGGAAGGTTGTTTTGTTTTCTTTTTGTTTTTCGAGGGTTTCTTTTTTGATGCGTTTGATTGTTGATCTTTTGTATCAGAGGAGGATGAAGAGGAATCATCAGGGAATAAAATCAAAGGTTTAGGATCTACTTGATCCCAATGAACAATCAAATAACCATTCTCTTCATCTAAAGTGATATCATAGCCACATTCTCTTAAACGTGTACATACACCTTCAATCAATTGAACAAATAAATGATCCGGTAAAGTTGTATAACATAGATGTTGACATTCAATTGCAAATACAAATTCACCAATTGAACATTGTGCTCGAATACCAGTCATTAATTTTCGTAATGCTGAAATAATATCATCTGGTGCAACACTATTCGCACGAAGACTCAATTCATATGCTTCGTCGGCAGTTAAAAAATTCATCTCCCCC
>VFSW01005875.1_pt1 | contig 18092 bp, 8 predicted proteins | sample 5358111 | NCBI WGS metagenome assembly VFSW01 (sample SAMN11554181, study PRJNA540505) | mine drainage metagenome | isolation source: sediment from site ElyBrook_90M | place: USA: Ely Copper Mine, Vershire, VT | collected 2017
CTCCCGCAGCTTCGCCCACCCTCGTCTCGGCCCCGCGACCGGGACCGCCCCGACCGACGCCACGGAAGCGCGGGAAGTCCGCGTGGCGAAATCTCCTGCCCGTCCGGATCTGGAAGCGATACTTCCCGCCGGTCCGACTCGTGTGGATCTTCCTCGGCATCTTGGTCTGGCGCGGGGAGGGCTTCATCAGCCCGGCGGTGGCGTGGCCGCTCCTCGTGCTGCCCCTGGTCGCCGTGGCCACGGACCTCGGTCTCCAGTTCGCGCGTTTCCCGAAGCTCAGGTTCCCCGACGCGGCGATCGCGAACGGGCTATTCCTGACGGTGATCCTGTGGCCGACCATCGTGTCCCTCGAGCTTGTTGCGATCGCGGTGGCGACGGTAGGTCTCCGCTATCTCCTGCGGCGAGCGGGACATCCGATCCTCAATCCGGCGGCGCTCGGAGTGACCCTCGCGGCCGTGCTGTTCGCCCTCCCCCAACCGTGGCACGTCGGGCTGACGCTCGGGGACACGGAGCTGATCGCGGTCCTGGGCCTGATACTGTGGTCGCGCGCCTGGCACGCGTGGCGCCTCTGGGGAGTCTACTTCGCGACGAGCATCGCCTCGACCCTCCTGGTCGCCGATTACCTCGCCGGGAGTTCCATCCTGCCCCTCCTCCTTCAAACGTCGGTGTTCGTTCCGACCCCGATCTTCTACGGATTCTTCATGGTGACCGAGCCGCGAACCGCCCCGTCGGCCCGACGCGCGATGATCGTGTTCGGAGCGCTTGTCGGAGTGAGCAGTGCGGTTCTACCGGTCCTCTTCGCGGAGTACCCGCTCCTGAACGCCTTCGGTGTCCTGGCCCCGTTCCTCGCGCTGTTCGTCGGGAACGTGTACGCGGTTGTCGCCCCCTCGGCGCGCGGCGTGCGCCGGCCGGTCCCGCGCGCCGCACCGCACACCCCCTCCGTGCTCGCTGCGGTCGCTCGCCCTCCCGTCCTCGCCGCGTCGGTGGTCCCGAGGTCGGTCGCTCCGGTTTCGCCTCGGGTGTCGATTCGAGGGAACGTCTCGGGCGCCGAGCGCCCCACGCTGCTTCGCCGATAGCGGGACGATCGACCGCTCGCCCGCCTCCCCGCCGACGCTCCCGTCGGGCGCGGCAGAGTCGCCCGGCGGCTCGGGGGTCGGCTCACCAGAGGTGGTCGAGCGGATCCTCTTCGGCGGGGGGAGCGGGCGGGGAGCCGGGAGAACCGAGCGGCGCGCGCGCCCCCGAGACTCCCACCGGGTACAGGTTCGCGTTCGGGTGGGTCGGCGGAGGGAACCGGCGGCGCTCGGTCACGAGGACGATGAGCGCGACGCCGACGACCGCGGCCACCGCACCGATCACGACCACGGTACCGAAAACTCCACGAAGGTTCGCGCTCGCGGGTGCCGCGGGGCAGTTCGTCCCGGAGGTGAGGCAGTTGCCGTTCGTGGTGGCCTGGGGGACCGTCTGCGGCGCCCCCTGAACGGACGTCGCGGTCACGGGGTTCGGGGTCGACGTAACGGCCGGAGCGAGGCCGACCGACCCGACGAGCGCATCGGCGGGATTGAGCGCCTGCGAGTCGAAGATCCAGCTCGACGCCCCGATACCTACGTGTCCATCGACGAAGGCCGGTCGGGCATCGAGTGCCGACATCTGGACCGCGGACTCGCCGGTCTGGTTATCGCCCCACGGCCCGGTCTCGCTGCTGAAGAGGTCCGCCTGGCTCGGGATCAAGATGAACCCTTCCCGCACGGTGAACGGCCCGACGATCGTGAGATTGAGGGCGGGATAGGTTACGCCGCCGAAGGAGATCGTGGAGGTGGGTGCGTAGGCTCCGTAGACCGTCACGTTACCGGACGGCGACACGCTCAGCGGCCCGACGAGGGTCGACGCCGAGACGTTCTTGAGACCGATCGAGGTCGCAACGTAGTAGGAGAAGGACACGGCGCCGTACGCGTGGAAGCCGCTGGTCGAGGACCACGCGGTCGCCTGGGACAGTGCGCCGAGCGGGAAGAGACCGAGCGAGGGGGAGAAGGAGACGTTCGAGCGGCTCGAGACCGACGCTCCGAGGTAGGCGCTGCGGTCGACGAGGGAAGTCGTTCCCGTGGTCGGGCTGAGCACGGGCAGAACCGAGTTTCGGGTCTCGGTAAGGTTCGCCGTGAGCGTGGAGCTGGAATCGAGGAGGGCGATGGCGGGAACCATATTCCCGTTCTCGTTGACGGCCCCGTCGATCGTGAAGTTCGCGTAGGAGTCCGTAGTCTCCCATGCTCGGTAGGAGAGGAAGGCGAATTCGGTGGGGCTGGAGCAGGAGGGGTAACAGAACTTGACCGAGAAGAACGCGCCCATCGTGCGGTGAACGGAGAGTTCGAAGGTCGAGGCGCTCGTGTTCGTCTGATTCAGGATCACGGAGTACCCGAGGACGGCGTTGCCCTCGTAGACCCATCCGTCGTGGGCCGTCCACGGTCCCACCGATACGTTCTTGACGTAGCCGTAGGCCCACTGGTTCGAGGAGGTCCTCGAGGCACCGCCGGGAGCTGCCGCGACGATCGAACTGGACGATAGGACAAATACCATGAAGCCGGCGAGCGCTACGGACGTGATCACTGTGGCTGTTCGAGCGGTTGCTTTCATACGATCGGTGCTCCCCCCGAAGGGGTTGTCGAGAGATTCAATGAAGCCTCTCGTTCTTAAGCGAAAGTTTGCGCAGGGGGTCGGCCGGTTGGACACCGTGCTACGACGTAGCATGCAGGAGGGCTTCGCCCGTTGCGGGCGTTGACCGAGGCCGAAGCCCGCGTGATCGCGGTGCTGCTCGCGGCCCGTCCCGACCGAGAACGAGACCGACTGCGGCAGATCGGAGTCCCTCGCTCGACCTACCACGCGGTCCGACGGCGGGCCTATGCCGAGGGGTGGCTCCGGGACCGGTACGTGCCCCATCCGGTCCCCCTCGGCCGGCCGTGGGTCACCACGCTGGTCGCCCGGCCGTACGCGGATCGGCTGGACCGGTTCATCGAGGTCGTGGGCTCGGATCCCGGAAACGTCCTGCTCTGGACCGGAGCCCAGCTCAGCATCTCCGTTTCGTTCCACACCAAGCCGACACAGCCGAGTCGCCTGCTCGAACGCCTTGTGAGCGAACGCCTCGCGGCGCCCCCCCTCGCGGTGACGGTACGCGTCGAGGGCCCGTCCATGCCGGTCTACTTCGATTTCGAAGGGCTTTGGAGCCACCTTGCCGGCCTGGAAGGGACCCTCGCGTACCCCCATGGGCTCGGTGGAGGGATCGAGCCGGGAGCCGAGGGCGAACCGGGGCTCTCCCCGCACCAGCTCTGGGCGATTCACGAACTGTTGCACCGTCCGTTCGTGGCAGCGGACCAGGGACGCGGGGGGCACCTCGTCGGCCCTTTCGGGCTGCCGTTCTCGCAGCGCAAACTGCTCGCCCGCGGTTGGGTGACGCACCGGACCCTGCTCGATCCGTCGCGTCTCCCTCCGTTCCAAGGAAAAGCCGCGGATCAGGTTGTGATGGTCTCCGGGGCTCCCCGAGCGGGCGCGCGACCGGAAGCCCTGTTCGCGATCCTCACGCGGGAGTCTCGGGTCTATCCGTTCCTCTTTGCGGTCGGGCCAGAGCGTTGGCTCATCGGAGCGCTCGGCTCGTCCACGCCACCGCCGGCCGACGCGCGGGGCGCGCGCCGGCCGGTCCTCCCGACGTTGCGCGAGTTCCTCGAAGGCATTGAGATCCTGCAGGAAGCGGCCGCGGGATTCACCGCGCCGGTCGACCACCGCTATGACCGGTTGGCGGAGTCGAAAGAGAGAGCGGCCCCGGCGAAGCCCTGATATGGTCCCCCCGAGGATGCACGAGGGGGCGCGTAGCCTAGCCTGGATAGGGCACCGGGTTCCTAACCCGGCGGTCGAGGGTTCAAATCCCTCCGCGCCCGTGCCGCCACTTCTCTCGGTGTCGTGATACCCAACATGCGCTTGCGTCAATGTAGGGGTACGACGGTCGCGGTCAGCCAACGTACTCGAGAGCTGCTGGGAATGCTCACGTCCGGGGAGGAGACCTACGACGACGTCATCGCCCTGCTGCGTGCGACCATTCCTACCGATTGATCTGGGCGGCGCTCAGTCGCCGCTTTCGGACGGAAGAGTTCGGACCGGTCGAGGGGATGCTGGCCGAGTCACGAGCGCGCCGGGCCCGGGGCCCCTAGCGTGCCCGCTCGAGCCGTTCGTCAGCGCAAAGTTGCGACCGAGTTCTTTCCGCTGCCGCCGAACGTTCGGCCGGTCCACGAACGGGCGATTCGGCAGTGGTCGGCCGACCCGTTCGCATCGGGTCTGGGTTACGAGACCTTCCAACTCTCCCCTACTTCGGGCGTCGTCGCTCCCATCTGGTCGATGAAGGTCGGCGGGTTTCGAGTGTTCTACATCGGGGACGGCGATACGGTGAAGATCGGTGGGCTCGGCGCCCGTCCTGGCTTCTACCGGAAGCTCTCCCGCGTGAGGGGGCTCGTTCGGAACAGCTGAGCATGCGGGACGCCGTTCGGGGGGACACTTCGGCCTGCGCGGAGCGTATCTCCCAGTGGTCGGGACCAGTACGCGACCGATCCCAGGAGGATTCTCCCGGAGGGGTCCCCGCCCCCGCATGCCTGATTGCGGCCGGGAGGTTACGGCCGGCTCGCGACCACCATTCCGACGGGAGGATGGTCTGTCCCGGTGCGCCGTCGCATTTCGTCCGCTTCGTCCCATCGATGCAGGAGGCTCTCTCGAAGGTCTCCCGGTGGAACCGCCTCCGCGAGGGCCCGGGGGAAGTGAGCCAGAAAGTGGGGGAGGTCGACCTCCAGGGTCTTCGTCGACTCGACGACCCCGCCAGCCGTTTCCACGAGTGAAGCCAAGCGGTCAAGGGAGGCGTAGCGAAGGTCGTCCGGCACACCGGAAGTGGCGCTGAATACCTTCTCACGAAGGTCGTACATCGCGAGGTGAGCTCGCTGAGCGCCCGTGCGGGCGATGGGTAACGACTCGGCCACCAGCACGCGAGTCGACACTCGAAGCATCTCTCGGACAACGGCTACGATGTTTTCCTCTCCCCGCAGAGAGCGGATTCCGTGCACGCATACCGCGAGGTCCACGGAACGGTCCCGCAGCGGCAGCCGACGAGCGTCGCAGGTGACGGGCCGGATCCGGTCCCCCATCCCACTGTCGGCCACGATGGATCGGAAGTTTCCCCAACGTGACCGTTCCGCAGCCACGATCCGCCCACCGGACCCGGCGAAGTAGGCGAGCGGGATCGTCGAAACTGCATGGGGACCCGAACCGACCTCGAGGATTGCGGGAGAGTGGTCCAGCGGGGCGTTGCGCAGCACCTCGAACCGTTCCAACATTTCGCAGCGAAGCCACTCGGGAGGTAGGGGCGGAGTGGGTTGCAGTGGAATCCGTCCGATCAGTTCCCGAACCCCGGGTTCGGCAGCCCGCAACCGGGCCTCGAAGCGCTCCATCCACTGGAGTCGGGCCAGACCGCCGCGGTTTGAGGGGTTATCGGTTCAACGGGTTCCGAGCCACTTCGAGGGACCTGACCTCCCGGAGTGTTCGCACCCCTTCGCGCCGGCCTTCCGGACCGTCCGACACCGGTCCTCACGAGCCGCCACTGGTCAGAGGAAGGGCGGTGGTACTGGTCCCAAGTACTCCGAAGGGGCGACGCGAGCGGAGGGGCGTCCCCTCCCCGCTGGGTCGATGCATGATGCATGGACGTGCCCCCGCGGGGTCGCCCGTTCCACCACCACCGTGCGGAGTTCAAATAGTGCGGAAGACACTGAACAGCGGGGCGTGCCGTGTCATGAACGAGGACCGCGAGTCCGTCCGCTCCCCCGAGGACGCCAAGGTCATCCGATGGCTCTTAGAGCAGAACCAGCCAGCCGCTCGCTACTACGCGCTGGTCGACCTGCTCGGGCGCAAGGACGACGACCCCGAGGTGCGGTCCACCCGCTCGAGAATCGCCCGCGTAGGTTGGGCGAACGACCAACTTCGGACGCAGGGGCCCAAAGGATTCTGGGAGGCGCACGAGCCCAAGAACGTCGGGGAATGGGTCAACTTCCTGTACTTCCCTCCTTTCCGGTCCACGAACTGGCGGGCCCTAGTCCTCTCGGACTTGGGACTCAGCGCGACGGACCCGGGGATCAAGAGAATTGCAGAGCTGATCTTCGAGTACAAGCTCCGACGGGGTTCGCCGTTCAACTTCTTCTACGAGGAAGCGTGCATATCGGCCAACACCGCCCGGATGATGACCCGCTTCGGATACGCGGACGACATTCGGGTCCGAAAGCTGTACGACTGGCTGCTCGAGGATCAGCGGGAGGACGGCGGATGGAACTGCTCGCAGGGATCGCCGGGTACGCTCGACGTATGGGAACCTCTCGCCGCCTTCGCGGCACTGCCGAAGGCGAAGCGTTCGCCCAAGATGGAGCAGGCCATCTCACGGGGGGCCGAGTTCTTCCTCGAGCGAAACCTGTTCGAGGAGGGCCGGCCCTACCCTCCTTGGCTTCGGCTGCACTATCCGAACCATTACTTCTACGACATCCTGGTCGGGCTCGATGTGCTGACCCAGCTCGGTTTCGGGGACGACCGGCGGCTCCGTCCGGCCCTCAAGATCCTGGTCGAGAAGCGCCGGGGCGACGGTACCTGGCTCATGGACCGCTCTCATCCGGACACCGGTCCGGGAACGTCCATCCACCCGGACCCAAAGAAGATCAAACCGCTCGTGATCGAGGAGCCGGGCCAGCCCAGCAAGTGGCTCACGCTGAAGGCTCTCCGGGTGCTGAAGCGAGTCGCCGACGCCGGTTAGGACCCGAGGCGCACCGCCAGGGGCAGCGGGCTGACCTCGTCCGCGAAGCGCCGCGAACCACTCACCCGACCGAGTGTACCCCGGCCATCGCGGCCAAGGAGGAGCCCCCGAACCGGCCGCGGTCGGTCTTCGGAGGAGCTGTTGCCCGAATCGCAGCCGAGGCATTCCCCAGCCCTCCGAGGAAGCGTTTGACGATGTCGCCCCCACGACCGGCGGAGAGCTCCGTCGGGGAACCCGGCTCCATATGGGCCAGGAGCGCTCTGGTCCAAGTGTGACCTCACCGCGGGGAGTGCGGACCCGGCCGTGGCCTCTCGCCGAAGGCGAACGTAGGAGTTGGGGGGAGCTCCCTCGTTCGGTCCGCGAGGCGCTCGAGGGGCATCTGCATGCACGGGTGCTCCGGTCGCGCTCCGAGCCGGGCGGCTTCTCTCCGGGGGTTGCTTCGAGACTCTTGCTCTCGGACGGGCGGAGGGTCTTCGCAAAGGTCCTCGGCCCCGAGCCGAACCCCGGTTCGGTCGAAGTGCACCGGAGGGAGGCCGAGGTGCTCGGACGGATGCCTCGGGCCGCGCCGGTGCCGCGACTCCTTTCCGTCTACGACGACGGCACGTGGGTTGCCCTTTTCCTTACAGAAGTGGAGGGGCGCACCCCGCAGCTCCCCTGGAGAAGAAGTGAGCTCGACCGAGTGCTCCGGGCCACCACAGCACTGGCAACGCTTCTGACGCCCGCCCCCTTCCGAGCGGCCACGTACGGAGAACGTCACCGGGAAGCGTTCGCCCGTTGGCAAGAGATGGCGGATTCCGGGCGAGAAGGGACCGATCGCCTCGAGGACCTCGATCCTTGGGCTCGGGACCACCTCGGCGATCTTGTTCTCCTCGAGTCCAAGTTCGAGGAGGCGTCGTCCGGATCGACGCTCCTTCACTCGGATCTGAGGGCCGACAACATACTGCTGACCAAGGACCGGGTCTACTTCGCGGACTGGCCGGGCGCCTGCGTCGGTGCGCCCTGGGTGGATCTGGTAGGCTTTCTTCCCAGTGTCGCGATGCAAGGTGGGCCCAAGCCATGGACCCTGTTCGACGGAAGCGCCCTGGGGCGGGACGCCGAGCCCGATCGGGTGGACTCGGTTCTCGCCGCCCTCGCGGGATTCCTCCTGGGGAATGCCCGCAAACCCCCTCCTCCCGGACTCTCCACGCTTCGCCCCTTCCAGCGGGGCCAGGGCCTTCGGGCCTTGGAGTGGCTCCGGCACCGCCTCGACGACCCGTAACGGGGCGCCGGGCGCCGCTCCCTACCGGCAAGGCGCGGAGCTGACCGGAAAGATTCGAGGTCTGGCTCCACCGGAGAGCCTATGACTCGCAGCGAGGAGATTCGACCTCCAGGAATCCACCGCGAGGGTAGTAGGGCCCCCGCCAAGTGGGTCGCGTCTCCTGCCTGGGGAAGCTCGAGCAGCGCGCGACCGCAGGACGACGCCCATCTCTGAGGTGACGCGGTCGGAACGCCCGGCCGCTTCGCTCCCGCCGGCCTGGGTCGCCGACGTCAGCCACGGACGAACGACACGTTCAGCGCCGCTGCGGCGCGGACGAGGGACTTGAAGGCGATCTCGTCCACCTCGTCCCCCTCGCGGAGGACGATGGCGCGCATGATGTTGCCTTCGAGGCCGGAGTTGAAGAGGCCCTTCGGGTCCTTGAGCGAAGCCCCTTTGGCGAACGTCAGCCGCACGTGATTCTTGTAGATCTCCCCGGTGCAAATGATCCCGTCGTGAGACCAGACCGGAACCCCCTCGGGATTCGATGGCTTCCTCCATTTCCGTTCCTCGACCACGTTGGGGTCGGCTTGCTGGATGAGCCCCCGCATCCGGGATAGCGTCTCGCCGCGCCAGTCCCGCAGTTCCGGGATCTTCGCATCCGTCCACTTGGACGGAGGCTCGACTTTCTGCGAGGTGCCTTTCTTCATGCCCCACTGTGGCCCGGCCCGCTCTTATTTCTTGCGAATCGCCGCTGCCGACTCCGGCCGGAAGACAAGGGCCATCTCTCCGGGCAGTTCGAGGTGCCTCGGCGGAGCTACCTCGCTCCCCCATGGTCCATGTCCGAGGGAGGAGTTCGAGCTTCTGCTGGAGGAAGGGTGTCCCGGTGAGATATTTCTCGGCTCGAAACGGGTTCGCGCCCCTGGGCGGCTCGAATCCGACCACCCACGCCACTCTCCGGTGAGCTCGTGCCCGATCGAGGCGCTCCGCCTAGGGCTCGGTCCCGAAGAGCGGGGCTCGGGAGGTCGATCCTGTCGGCCGCGCGGATGCCCGGCTCGTTCGTCGCGTGGCGCGTTCCCCCGTCGCCAAGGGCGGATTCCGGCGCATCAAAGAGGCTATTGTCGTGGAGGCGGGCCCGTTCCCCCACCGCCGGGCCGACGCCGCCCGAGGAGATATCCGGCTCCGACTCCCCCCGCGAGGGCGAACGCCGTGGCGACCCCGAGGACGAGCGGATCCGTACCCGAGGCCGAAGGGGTTCCGCCGCCCCCGGTGGCGAGGAAAGCGATGGTCCGGGAGACCGCCGTTCCGTTCACGACGATCACCCCTGAGGCCGGAACGGGTGCGAAGCCCGGGGGAGAGCTCACCAGAAAAGCGTACGAGCCGTTGGGGAGGTCGAGGACAAGCCGAGCGGCGTTCGTCCTGAGGTTCGTGCCCGCGACGCTGACGTTCCAGCTCGCGCCGGCCGGGAGCCCCGTCTCCTCCAAGGCCATGGGAAACCGCGACGCCGGCGACACCGCGGTCAGTGAGTTCGAGAGCGAGTTCGCGACGTACACCGCCCCGGTACTCTCGTCCCAGGTCATCCCCCCGGCCCCGTCACCAACGAACACGGCTCCCGCGACCTCCTCGGAGGTCGCGTTCACGACCGAGAGCACCTCGGTTCCGTTCGTCGCGAAGAGGTCGTCCTGTGCCGAAACGAAGAGCAGATCCCCGGCCCCACCGGGCAGCGGGAAGACCGAGGAAGCGGCTCCCGTCGAACCGTTGAGCACCGCAACGCCGTTTCCGACGAACGTCGAGTTCGCCCCTCCATCGAACGTGGCGCTCGCGTACACCTCGCCCGACACCGGGTTGAACGTCAGGGCCGAGACCAGGGACGCCGACGGCGCAAGGTAGTGGAGGTCGACGAGCGTGTCGTTGGTGGGAAGGATCGTGGCCACCCAGCCGTCCCAACCGCCCACCCACACCCGGCCGCTCGGCGCCACGTAGGCGAGTGCGGTGACGGGTCCACCTTCGCCGTGGACCGGAATGGTCGCGATCACGCGATGGGTCTCGGCCGAGATGACGTAAACGGTGCTGCCCAGCTGATCGATCGATTCGTTCGATATCGCCACGTACACGTGATCGTCGATCGGATTGTACGCGATCAACGGAAGCGGGGAGGCCACATCGAGCGGCAGGGCGATGCGCGCCACGACGCTCCAGTTCCGGTCGCTCACGACGGTCACGTTCCCGCTGGCTCCGACCACATAGACCTCAGAGTCGATGGGATCGTACGCGATGCCGACGGCCCCAGGTACCCCCACCACCGTTGCGACGGTCGACCGAGTGAGAGCGGAGACGATGCTCAAGTTCCCCGCCGCTTCGTTCGCCACGACGAGGTCCCCGGTCGCGTTGTCGTACGCCACATCCACCGGTCCTCCTCCCGCGATCGGGGTGGTCGCCTCGGCGCCGGTCCCGAGCCCGACGGTGGTGATCCCGTCCCCGCACGAGTCCGCGACATCGACCGCGATTCCGCTGATGGGAGCGAGGGCGGAGGGGCACTGGACTCGCGTGGGGTACACGGAGATCGTGGAGAAGTTCTGCGGGTTGAGGATGTAAACGGCTCCGCTCGACGTGACCGCATCGAGGTGCTGGGTGGCGCTGTCGTAGGCGATCGCGGAAACCACGCCCGAGGCACCGCCGAGGGTGAGATTGGCGATCACCCGATGCAGGGTCGCCGAGAGGACCTCGATCTCCCCGTACCACAGGACGAAGACGGTGTTCTGCAGGGGGTCGAACGCAAACGGGCCTCCGCCCGCCCCCTCGATCGTCCCTGCCGTCCAGTAGGAGCCCACACGGGCCCAGGCGACGCCGAAGTACCCGGAGAATCCCATGTACCCCGTCACGTACACTTCCTGAGTCACGGTATCCACGACGAGGCTCCCCACGCCGAAGAATCCGGCAAAGGTGATCCACGTGGCTTCGATGTCATAGTAGGTACCGTCGAGCACCACTACGAGACCGGAAGGTCCCGTGAGGACGAAGACGAGGCCGTACGATGGGTCAAACCCCATCGAGAGGGGTGGAGCCGGTAACGCGACCGTCGCCGCGAGCGTATGGGACGTCGTATTGAGCGCCGCGAGGGAGTTCGAGCCCGTGTCGGCCACGAGTACCTCTTCGGTGATCGGGTCGTACAGAAGGGTCGTGGGATCCGCGCCGACCATGACGCGTGCGATCAACCGGTCGGACGCGGCCGATAGTACCACGACGTACGATGGTTGCACCGTCGCGTAGATCTCCCCCGTGGAGTTGACGTAGAGGAGGTCGGTCGGAGCTTCACCGGGGGGCCCCAACGAAAGGTTTGTCGTGACGAAGTATCGGGGCGCCGCCGGTCCGGTGGTGGCCGGGACCTCCGGTCTCAACGGCGTCTCTCCGGCAGCGAGGAGTCCGCTGGCGGGCGACCCTAGAAGCGTGGGACCGTTGGCCGGGGCCGTCGATCCGTGACCTATGCCCGCCGCGCCCACCAACCCAGCCGCAGAAAGGCAGAGCGCGACCTGGAGCAAGACGGGTACGAAACCCTGGCGCGGCATGGGGCCGAAGCACGAGGGGCTGTGGACCTATCTGCCTTTGGGGAGGAGTGAGCGATTCCCGCGGGGCCAGCGACAAGGTCCAACCATCGTGCGCGCGGCCCGCCGTGAGCCCTCGGGAGGCCCACCGCCCCCCTCCGAGGCGACTTTGGGCCGTTCCGGCCGGTGGGCCCGGGAGCCGCTGGACGAGCGACGAAGGGCCGAAGTAGGCGGAGGTGCATCGGCGGCGCGTGCCGAAACCCTCCCCATTGCCGGCGCTCGTCGATACGCTCCTTCCGGGCGCGAGTTCGCCGGACGGAGGGTCTCCCTATCCCTCGGCTTGCGCGGCGGGAGTGGACCGGGAGGTCGCCGACCTGGTGCAAAGTCTCTCTACGGCGGAGCGGGAGGAGTTCGCGCAGCTCCTGCGGGTGGTCGAGAGTCGGGGCGCGAACCTGTTGCTCTCCGGCCGACCCGTCCGCTTCTCCCGGCTGTCGCCGGCGCAGCGCGAGGCGTATCTGAAGGCCTGGTCGCGAAGCCGACTGGTGGTGAAGCGTAAGGGATTCCACGCGATCAAGCGTCTGGCGGCCGGCCTCTACTACTCCCCTCCCGCGACCCGCGCGTCGCACCCCCTGTGGGAGCGGATCCACTACTCCCCGCCCCCACTGCCGGTGGACGTCCCGGACCCGCTGCCAGAGCTTCGCCCGGTCCGGCCCGAGACCGACGTCGAGGAGTCCGCGGACGTGTGCGTAATCGGGAGCGGAGCCGGAGGCGGCGTCATCGCCGCTCGGGCGGCGGCCGCTGGTTACCGGGTCGTGGTGCTCGAAGCCGGCCGTTGGTTCGACCGGCTGAGATACCCGCGGGGGGAGCGGGAGGCGCACGATGAGCTGTTCCTGGGCCGGGGGATCGTGACGAACGACGACCACGCGATCGGGATCCTGGCGGGCGAGGCGGTGGGGGGAAGCACCGCGATCAACTGGATGACCTGCCTTCCCCCTCGGCCCGAGGCTCGGGCGGAGTGGGTCCGGGACGGGGGCATGAGAGGCGCGGATGGCCCGGATTTCGATCTCGCGTATGCGGCGGTCGCCGACCGCCTCCAGGTCTCGACCCGAGAGAGCGATGTCAACGCCTCGAACGACGCGCTCCGACGCGGCTGCCGAGCGCTCGGCTATCGGCAAGGGCCCGACTGGGACATCATCGCCCGAAACGCCGTTGGCTGTCGGTCCCGGTGCGGGTTCTGTACCTTTGGCTGCCCCCACGGGGCACGCCAATCGACGCTCACTACGTTCCTCGCCGACGCCCTTCGCGCCGGGACTCGACTTTACGCGTCCACTCGGGCCGACGAGATCGTGGTCGACCGAGGTCGTGCCACGGGCGTGCTCGCAACGTACCGAGACGGATCGCGTACCCACCGGGTCCGCGTGAGAGCTCGAGCGATCGTCGCGGCCTGCGGCGCGCTCCAAACCCCGGCGCTCCTCCTGCGGTCGGGGATCCGGTTCCCGGGGATCGGCGTCGGGCTTCGGCTCGACCCTACCGTTGCCCTCGCCGGCGAGTTTCCGTTTCCCGTCCGGGCGTGGGAGGGGCCCCACCAAACGGTCGGCGTTTACCGGTTCCAATCGACCGATGACGGCGCCCACGGACCCTGGATCGAGGTCGCCCCCATCCATCCGGGCCTCGCCGCGATCGCCCTCTCCTGGGAGGGGTCCTCCGACTTCCGGCGACAGATGGAGCGGATCGAGCGGGTCGCCACGCCGATCGTGCTGGTTCGCGACGTCGGGGAGGGGCGGGTTTCGATCGACCGGGAGGGCCGCCCATCGGTCCGCTACGTCCTGACCCGACGGGACCGTCAGAACCTCGTCCGCGGAATGGTCGAAACCGCCCGGATCCTCCGGGCGGCCGGCGCGACCCGGCTCCTCTCGCTCCACACCCCCCGCATCGAAGCGGGGAACGGTGCCGCGCCGCTCTCCGAGAACGACCTCGACCGGTTCCTCGCGGACGTGGAGGCCCGGGGCATCCGGGAGAGCTCGATCGCCCTATTCTCCGCTCACCCGATCGGGTCGGCCCGAGCCGGCATCGATCCCCGGCGCTCGGCCGCGCGACCGACGGGGGAAGTGCACGGTATCGAGGGGTTGTGGATCGGCGACGGGAGCCTGCTCCCGACCGCTCCGGGCGCGAATCCGATGATGTCGATCCTTGCCACCGCTTGGCGAACCGGCGAGACGCTGGTCGGACGACTTTCCGGGCGGAGTGAGGCGAACCCCCCGGGGATGGCATAGGGGTCGCGGGGACGACGACCGTCCCGTGGGGCCGCGTGATTAATAATGACCTAAGACACCTGGCTACCGTCGATGGCCGGACTGCTAGGGGGATTGCCGAAGAGGACCTCCTCGGCCCCGGTCGTGGGTCATCCAGGCGGCCTACCACGGCGCGTCAAGCCCGGTCCGGCCCGTGAGTCGGATCTCGGATCCGGGGCGCGAACCTCCCCGGCCTCCACCAGACGCGGCGCTGGGTGGCGCTCCTCCCGCGCCTTCCCCCTCGTTCGGTGGACGACGGGGTCCGTCGCTCTGATCGTCATTCTATTGGCCGGAGCGACGTTCGGCACGCCGACCATGACCCCGCTCTCGGTCGCCCACGACCTCGGCGTCCCGCGGGCGTCACCCCTACCGGCTCCCAATTACCTTCCCTTCCTCGAGCGCGCTCCCCTGGTCCCGGTGGGCGGCTCACCGACCGATGCCCAACTACCGGGCTCGCGGGTCCTTTCGAGCACGATCGTGGTCCCCCTTACGGTGGTGGTGACCTTCCGCCTCTCGAACCAGTCGGGGCTCGATACGGTGCTCGCGGAGCTGTCCGATCCCTCCTCGCCGTCCTACCATCATTTCCTTTCGGCCTCGCAGTTCGATGCACGGTTCGCCCCGTCGGTGGCAACGTACGAGTCGGCGATCCAGTACTTTGGCGCCCTCGGGGTTTCGAATCTCACCACGCTTCCCGACCGCGTTTCGCTTTCGTTCACGGTCCCGTCTTCGGTGGCCGGGCAGGTCTTCCACACGCGCATCCTCGAGCTCGAAAAGGGGGGCATCTCGTACTTCGCTCCCGCCACCCCCCCGGAGCTACCGGCCCCTCTCGCAGGGTCTGTCGCCCAGGTGGCCGGGCTCGGAACGTACTACCAGCAGTTCCTGCGGAGCAACCACGGCGCGGCTCTCCGTGCCGCGCCGCGACCGGCCGTGGGAATACCCGACGTTCCCCTCGCTTCGACCGGCTACCCTACCCCCGTGACCATTGGGGGAATCCAGTTCGAGTACGGACCAGATTTCCAGGTCGCGTACGACGAGCCGTCACTTTTCACCGAATACGGGTTCCCCACCAATGCCTCGATCGCGACCATCCTGTGGTCGGGTTCGTATCTCGGATCGACCGGGACCACCCCGTGCGGACCGCTGACGAGCGGACAGAGCGTCGGTCCGTTCGTGCCCTCGGACGTCTACGACTTTTTCAACGAGACCCTGCCCGCCGGCCAACCCCACGCGCAGGTGACCGGGGTCCCGATCAACGGGGCCCCGCTTCCGGGGTTGAACGCCTCGTGCGATTCGACCGGGGCCAACGTCGAGAACACTCTCGACCTCGAGATGGTGGGGTCGTCGGCCCCCGGCGCCCATGTCTACAACGTCTACGGACCCGCCGCGACCTACGCCAACCTCGACAGTGCGTTCGCGGCGATATTGAGCCCCCCCGCCACCCTGCCCGCCGCGGTTCGTGCCGGGCTGCGGAACGTGACGGTCATCACGAACTCCTGGGGAGGGACCGACGCGAACGATTCCTCCTGGTATACGAGCCTCGAGCAGGCGCAGGCGCGGGGGATCAGCGTCCTCGCAAGCTCCGGGGATTCGGGCGACAACCCGGCGAGCTCGAAGTACGTCGGCTCGACGGTCGAGTACCCGTCCTCGATGGCGTTCAACACGTTCGGGGACGTCGCCGTCGGCGGTACCACGGTCACGCTCGTGGCGAGCAGCCTCCATCTCTCCCGTCAGATCGTCTGGAACATCTCCGCTCAGGATACCGCGGATGGCGGACCGGCGGGCAGCACCGGCGGGATCAGCAGCGTCTTTCCCGAACCGACGTGGCAGCGCAACAGCGAGTCCCAGACCGTCCTCCGCGGCGCCGGCCGTGGCGCCCCGGATCTCTCCGCCGTGGCGAACAATACCCTCATCACGATCTCGTTCAACGGCTATCAGTACCGGGCGACCAACGCGTCACACACGGGGCCGTTCGAGTACGTCTGGGGCACGAGCATCGCCTCGCCGCTCGTGGCCGGCATGATCGCGACGATCGACCATGCCCTGCGATCCGCGGGGAACCCCGTGCTCGGTTTCCTCGACCCGGCGCTGTATTCGATCGCGAACGCGACGTACGCTCCGCAGCCCGCCCAGAATCCCGTCGGGGTGGGAGCGTTCCCGAACCCGAACTACACCTCGGCCCTGCCCACCCTCCCGTTCTACGACATCACGACGGGCCAGAACGACCGGTATGGGGCGCTTCCCGCCTATGACCTCGTCACCGGCTGGGGCTCCCTCGACGCGTACAATTACACGATGTACGTGCTCACCCTACCGTCGACCCCGGTCCCCGGGCACCTCGACGCAACGCGGGACTGGTTCAATCTCACCGGGCTCGCGGTCACCTCGACGTTCGCGGGTGGCGGGGTCAACACGGCCTACAATGCCTCGATCCAGCAGAACTTCTTCCTCGCGAACAGCCTCGGCGCTCCGGTCTACTGGGTCCAGAACGTCGTCTACATCAGCGGCGTCCCCGGGGCATGGAACATGTGGTACACGGGCTGGGTGATCTTCCCCTTCTGGGGGCTCTATCCGAGCCTGTCGGTGTACGAGTACAACGTGCCCCCCTTCCCGCTGGCGACCGCGCTCCCATTGTCCCTCGAGCTCACGACCCGCCTCGTCAACCCGAGCGGTCTGGGGGCGACGGTCGACTTCTCGTTTGGGGCGACGGGGTCCACTGCACTGAGCCTCCCGGTCCCGGGCGCCTCGTTCCTCATCGGGGCACTCAACTATACGTACTCCTGGCAGGGCATGAATTATACGAACGGCCCGATGGCGGGGGCCGGCGTCCTCGGCGGGCTCGCTCCCCAATTCGGCCTCGTCGGTGGCCCATCGCTCGGGATCGGCCACTTCCGGCCTCCCACCGCCGGAAACCTAAGCGCCTGGATCGAGCCGGTGGGAGTCTCGGGATTCCTACCGGCCGCGACCCAGTCGTACGGGCTAGCGGCGGACCAGACCGGCGAAGAAGCCTCGAACCTGAGCTATGTACCGCTCGGGCCCAACACCTGGGATCTGACCTCGCTCGTCGGCTCCACCACCCAAGGGGTCGTTGCGTACGAGGGAACGAGCTACTCCGTGAATTTCCAGGAGAGCGGTCTCCCGCCCGGAACGACCTGGAGCGTCGGTATCGGAGCGGTGCGCGAGTCCTCGGTCGGCACCTCGATCGCCTTCTACCTCCCCAACGGAACGTATTCGACCTCCGTGACGAGCGGGGACCCTCGTTGGTCGGCGACGTACCCCTCGTCCTTCACCGTGGCGGGGGCCGGTCTCACCCTCTCCGCCACGTTCTCCCTCGTCACGTTTCCGGTGACCTTCCGAGAGAGCGGTCTCCCGGCCGGGCTGACCTGGTCGGTCACGTTCAATGCGACCGTACGGAGCCTCACGACCTCCGGGGGCACCGACTCGCTCTCCTTCCCCGCTGCGCCGAACGGAACGTACCCCTACACGATCGCGGGCATTGCCGGCTGGCGCCAGAGCACGCTGCCGTACTCGGGAACGCAGGCAGTGAACGGGAGCGCGCTCACGGTGGATCTCACCTATCTCGAGTCCGTGTACTCCGCGGCGTTCCGAGAAACCGGCCTCGGCGCGGGGCTCAACTGGTCGGTGACCCTCCACGCGGTGACCGAGCATCTCACCACGGACGGAGGCACGGACTCGCTCGCCTTCCCCGCGCAACCCAACGGGAGCTACCCGTACGTGATCGCCCCCTTGAGCGGGTGGACCCAGTCCACGGTCCCGTACGCGGGCACGGAGACGATCGACGGGGCCGGTATCTCCGTGACCCTGGCCTACACCGAGGTGGTCTACCGCGTGACCTTCACCGAATCCGGACTCCCGAGCGACACCAACTGGTCCGTCACGGTGGCCGGCGTGGTCCACTCCTCCACCACTCCCACGATCGTGTTTCTCGAGCCGAACGGCTCCTACGCGTTCACGGTCGGCGCGCCGGCGAACTACGACGCCTCGCCGTCCGGCGGGACCGTTTCGGTGGCAGCGTCGAACCGGTCGATCGCCGTTTCCTTCTCCCCTCCGGCCACGTTCCTGGGTCTCCCCGCGCTCGAGGGCTACGCGCTCCTCGCGGGCGGGATCGTGCTGGCAGCGGCGCTCGTCGCCGGGGGGCTCTTCCGCCGGCGCGCGAAGGCCACCCCGCCACCGGTCCCCACTCCTCCCCCGAC